>MAAC01009625.1_pt1 | contig 56295 bp, 44 predicted proteins | sample 1115981 | NCBI WGS metagenome assembly MAAC01 (sample SAMN04961126, study PRJNA320927) | seawater metagenome | isolation source: sample BD02T64 sea water enriched with oil for 64 days | place: USA:Gulf of Mexico | collected 2013-07-27 | reverse complement strand
TTATTCACGTCGTATTATTGGCTGGGCGACAGACAAGCGCATGACTACCGGCTTAATCAGTCGAGCGATGATCATGGCGTACAACCTTCGCCAGCCACTCAAGGGGCTGATTTTTCACAGTGACCGGGGCTCACAGTACACCAGCAAATCTTATCGAGAGCTGTTAGAGAACTATGGTGTGCGCGCCTCAATGGGTGATGTTGGGGCTTGCTGGGACAATGCTGTGGTGGAGCGTTTCTTCGGCAGCTTAAAGTATGATTGGATCTTCAAGGTTCACCAGCCGACTCGCGAGCATATGACGAAAGATGTCAGGGCTTATGTTAAGTATTACAACCTTGACCGGCTTCACTCGTCGAACAATGATTTGTCGCCGAGTGAGTATGAGAATTTAGCAAATTAATGTGTCCGGTTTTGTTGACCAGAACACACAGCCGGTGCTGACGTCAAAGCAACGCCGGTGTTTACACAGCTTGTGCAGGCACCGGTCATTGACGCCAGTGATTATTGCATCAGCCTGCAACAGGGCAATACTGAGGCTAAGGTGAGGCTAAGGGACATCCACTTGAAATTTGCGGTTAAAAAGATGGGTTGTACGCAGAACTCTTAATGCGGTGACCCCGGCTTTGGAATAACGGGCCATAATTGGCTCACTTGTCGCCCCGGTGTTTTTGGTTTTAAGGGCTGGCAACTAGCCTGACGCAGGGGGCCTATAACAAGGCGCTGCTGTCGGATAAATTTCTGCCGAATTCAAATTTTGCGGCAGAGCGCAGCGTTAAGGGTAAAGCCATAGAGCCTCGCTAGCACCTAGTGTTGACAAGGCTCTACACATTGATGAAGCGGATTTACCGCTGCGTGCGAAAGCAGTTACGCACCTCGTTAATAAAGGTCTCCGGTACCTCGAAGGCGGCAAAATGCCCGCCCTTTTCCAACTCATTCCAGTGGATAAGGTTTTTAAAGCGCCGCTCGGCCCAGCGTCGCGATGCGCGGAAGATCTCTTTCGGGTAGACGCTGCAGCCGGTGGCGAGGGCAACATCGTCGCGGGACAGGTCGTTGAAACTCTGCCAGTAGAGGCGGGCGGAGGAGGCGGCGCTGGCGTTACACCAATAGAGCATGATGTTATCTAAGAGCTCATCCTTGCTGAGGACGTTTTCTGGGTGGCCATCGCAGTCCATCCAGGCCCAGTACTTTTCCAGTATCCAGGCCATTTGCCCCACGGGTGAATCACTCAGCCCATAGCCAACCGTCTGTGGGCGGGTGCTTTGTTGTTTGGAATAGCCTGAATCGTGGTCACTGTAGTGCTGAATGCCGGCCAGGGCGCTCTGTTCAAGAGGTGTTAGGTCATTCAGGGTCGCGGGGTCGGGTTCGACGATGACCATGTTGAGGTGAATGGCCTGACAGTTACCGAGGTTCTGCATGCCTATCGCGGCGGTCACCGCCGCGCCCCAGTCGCCGCCTTGGGCGAAGTACTGCTCGTAGCCGAGCCTGAGCATTAGCTGATTCCAGGTTGCGGCAATTTTCTCAATATTCCAGCCGACCTCTGTTGGTTTGTCCGAAAAACCATAGCCGGGCAGCGAGGGGCAGACCACATGAAAGGCATCGGCGGCATCACCACCGTGGGCCACCGGGTCGATTAAGGGGCCGATGACTTTCTGGAACTCGACAATGGAACCGGGCCAGCCATGGGTCATTAACAGTGGGCGCGCCTCAGCGTACTCGGAGCGGGCGTGAATAAAATGGATGTCGAGGCCGTTAAGCGCGGTCTTAAACTGTGGGTATTGGTTGAGCTTTTGCTCTCTGGCCCGCCAGTCGTAGCTGTTGAGCCAGTAGTCGCAGACCTCTTGGGTATAGGCTAGAGGGATGCCCTGGGACCAATCGTTGACGGTTTCTGGGTCGGGCCAGCGGGTGTTGCTCAGTCGTTGTGTGAGATCGTTGAGGACTTCATCGCTGATGGCTATTTGAAAAGGTCTGATGACATCGTTACTCATAGTGAGCCTGCTGTTAGTCGAGGGTGCATCTGATGGTTAGGTGATTTATGCTCCAAACTAGCCGCTGCCGAAGATCGCGTCAATAGTGTGCTGAGATTATATTTTACTGTATGGCTATACAGGTTGGCTGTTTTCTATTAAGCTGACTTCACCATCTTGGATGAGCGGCTTGGCCCTGCTACGATGGCGCATTAAGATCGTTAAGTACGGCTAGTAAATACAGATGGCAACTACCGATAGTAAATAACACTTGTGGAACGAGGTACAACCCGATGTCGATGGATCCCAATAAAGAGAAGGCACTACAGGCGGCACTGAGCCAAATTGAAAGACAGTTTGGCAAGGGCACCGTAATGCGCATGGGGGATAAAGAGCACGTCGCCATCCCTAAAATTTCGACCGGCTCATTGGGGCTCGATATCGCCCTCGGCATCGGTGGTTTACCACAGGGTCGCGTGATCGAGATTTATGGCCCAGAATCCTCGGGTAAAACGACATTGACTCTCTCGGTCATCGCCGAGGCGCAAAAGTTGGGTGGCACCTGTGCCTTTATCGATGCTGAGCATGCCCTCGATCCCACCTATGCTGAAAAGCTTGGTGTCGATGTCGATAACTTAATGCTCTCGCAGCCCGATACGGGTGAGCAAGCGCTGGAAGTGACCGATATGTTAGTGCGCTCGGGTGCCATTGATGTACTGGTGATTGACTCGGTCGCTGCCTTAACACCAAAGGCTGAAATTGAAGGCGATATGGGCGATCACCACGTTGGCTTGCAGGCTCGATTGATGTCTCAGGCCCTGCGTAAGTTGACCGGTAATATCAAAAACTCTAACTGTCTGGTGATTTTTATCAACCAGATTCGGATGAAAATTGGCGTGATGTTTGGTAGCCCCGAGACCACGACGGGTGGTAACGCCCTGAAGTTTTACTCCTCCGTGCGTCTCGATATTCGCCGTATTGGTGCGGTGAAAGACGGCGATGAGATTATCGGCAATGAAACCCGGGTCAAAGTCGTGAAGAATAAAGTGGCGCCGCCCTTTCGCCAGACCGAATTCCAAATCCTTTACGGCATTGGTATCAATCGCATGGGTGAAGTTATCGACCTCGGCGTTAAGTGCGGCTTTGTCGATAAGGCGGGTGCTTGGTATTCCTATAAGGGCGATAAAATTGGCCAGGGTAAAGCCAATTCCTGTAACTATCTGCGCGAACATCCCGAGATTGCCCAGGAGATTGAGGACAATATTCGTCTGCAGTTGCTGGGTGACCCAGAGGCCGAAAAGAAAGAGGCTGAAGTGGACGCCGATGCTAGTAGTAAAGCTGAGGGCTAAGCTTCTCTAAGAGGCTCTTCGGGAGTCTCTCTTCAGCAAGCTTTGTAAAATAAAAAATGGGCACCTATATAGGCGCCCATTTTTTATGCTTTCTCATAAGCTCGCCATCACCTCAACATGAAGGCAGGCTTTGATTAAAGTTCTACCGGATAACCCGCAGCTATCCAGTTGGGCATGCCGGTGTGACTGACACAGACTAGATTGTTAAGGCCAATCAATGACAAGTTGGTGAGGGCGGTTTGTGCCCGTCGCCCCGAGCGGCAGTACATATAAACCTTGTCGTAGGCCTTTAATTGCTCGGCGTGAGTACTTTCACTCCCCAAGGGGATATTGATACTGCCCGGCACATGGCCCTCGGCAAATTCTATCCCTCGCCGGTTGTCGACGATCACCTCGTTAGCGCCGAGTTGCCGCCATGAGGTGTGTAAGTCACTCATTGAAAAGTCTTCATAGACAAAGCGTCGGGGGTTGTAATCAATCCCGACACCGACATTAGCAGGTACGGCCTCGTTAATTTTCTTTGGCATATCCAGGTTGAGATTGTTCATGGTCTCGATAAAGTCACTGGCACTCTGCTCGCCACCCAGGCGTGGGTTCCAGCGTTTTTCCTCGCCAATGCTCGAACTGGTTCTGCCCCTGTAGTCGTGGGCCGGGTAGACAATGGTGCTGTCGGGTAGGGTAAAAAGCTTGTTAGTGACATTGTCATAGAGAGTTTTTGCATCGCCCTGTTGAAAATCGGTGCGACCACAGCCACGAATTAATAGGGTGTCACCGGTAAAGACCTTGCCATCGACGAAATAGCTCATGCAGCCACTGGTATGCCCCGGGGTGGCGAGGGCTTTAATGGCGTAGTTGCCGAGCGTTAATTGATCGCCGTCCTGTAAGGCGATGTCGATGGCCTCGATCCCTGCCGCTTGACTAAACACAATTTTTGCACCGGTGTTCTGTCGCAGCATACCGGCGGACGTAATGTGGTCGGCGTGGGCGTGGGTTTCGAACACGTAGAGGAGCTCTATACCGAGTTCTTCGACATATTGTAAATCGCGCTCAAATTGCTCCATCACCGGGTCAATGATGGCCCCTTCATGGGTGGCTGTATCGACCAAGAGGTAGGTGTAGGTGAAACTGTCCCGATCAAAGAGTTGTCTGCAGAATAAACCGGGTGCTGTGTCAGTGCTCATGGCTGGCCTTTGGATACTTGTTGTACGGCCAGCATAATCGGGATGGACGGGGCTTTAAAGCCCCGCCCTCCTAAGGCCTCTGTAATAGAAAGACCCTGGTGGCTTAGAAAGACGGGTGGGGAGGGCATTGTTAGTAAACGCCAATATCCAGATAGGAACGGGATATTTTGTCGATAGCAACCACATAAGAGGCGGTGCGGTAATCATTGACCCTGTCGTTACTGTCGAGTACGGCTTTTATTTGCTGGAATGATAGGCGCATGGTGTCGTCGAGACCGGAGCGAACGAGGTCGAGCTCATTGGCACCCTGTACCAGTTCTTTTTCTATCCACTCGGGGATGGGTTGCTGGGTCATGCTTTTCAGAGCGCTGAGCATATGACTACCGCGCATTTCATCGTAGCGTCTCTCCATGCGGCCAAAGCGAATATGGGCTAAGTTGCGAACCCATTCGAAGTACGAGACTGTCACGCCGCCGGCATTGACATAGGCGTCGGGTAAAATCGTTACACCCCGCTGGCGTAGTATTTCGTCCGCCTCAAAGGTAACGGGGCCGTTGGCGGCCTCGACAATTAAATTGGCCTTGATTGCTCCGGCGTTGTCCGCTGTTATTTGCCCCTCTATGGCGGCGGGTATTAAAATATCGCAGTCCATTGCCAATAGGCTTTTACCGTCGCTAACGTGGCTTGCATCGGGATAACCGAGAATGGTTTTATGTTCGACAATGTAATCGTGGATATGTTGAATGTCGAGGCCATCCTCTTTGACCAGCGCGCCATCTTTTTCAATGATGCCGGTAATCAAACACTCATCCTCTTCCTGCAGTAATTTGCTGGCATGAAAACCGACATTCCCCAGGCCTTGTATGACAACGCGCTTGCCCCCTAATCCCCCCTTGAAGCCGGTGTCGGCAACGCAGTCGGGATTGCGAAAAAACTCACGCAAGACATAGACAACGCCTCGCCCTGTGGCTTCGGCACGGCCACGGAGGCCGCCATGAGCGACGGGTTTACCGGTCACACAGCCGCTGTAATTAACGTCCTCGGGATGCAAGTGCTTATAGGTGTCGGCAATCCAGGCCATCTCTCGCTCGCCAGTGCCCATATCGGGGGCGGGTACATTGGTGGCCGGGCTGAGAAAGCCCTTGCGAATTAATTCCCGCGCAAAGCGCCGGGTGATTTTCTGCATGTCTTCACGGCTGTACTTGGTGGGGTCGATTAACAAGCCCCCCTTGGAGCCACCAAAGGGCACGTCGACAATGGCGCACTTATAGGTCATCAAGGCGGCCAGCGCTTCGACCTCATCCTGGTCGACAATGGTGGCATAGCGAATGCCTCCCTTGGCCGGTAAACGGTGGCTGCTGTGTACGGAGCGCCAACCGGTAAAGACTTCTATTTTACCGTTAATGTTGACAGGGAAATGCACTTCTAGCGTGGCGGTACAGGCCTTGATGGCGGCTGCAACCCCTGGGTCTATATTCAGCACTTCAAAAGCGCGGTCTGCCATATGGTTGACGCTTTCAGTAAAGGATAAGGACTCCGAGCCCACGTTATCGACCATGATGAATTCCCTTGTTATTGATGGCTATGATTCACGTCTACCGAGGCCGGGTGTGCTTGTTATTCATGGCTTGCACGCTATTGATAACAGGGCCGTAGGTAGGCATTAAAATTGTGACAAATCCCTTGTTGGTTTAAGTCTAGTCTATAAATATGGAATATTCAGTGTCGTTGATTATCACGGTAGGGAATATGCTGGCGTCATTAAGCAGCGTTTCACGATGGTTTTTCGGGGCTTGTGCCGTGGCTGATAAGACTGGCTCGCTGGCAGGGTAATCGAGGGTGGTTTTGCAGATTATCTGCCAGATGACATCTGGAGAAGAGTGGGGGGTGGCTGTTATTTAAGGTGGGGCGGTGTCTGTTTTCTACTCAATACGGGTGCTACTCGGTCAATGCTTAGCGGGGTGTTTTTAAAGGTCGCCGAAAATCCCTTCGATTTATTCCGATGCTAGGGCGTGTATGTCTGCCTTGCGTGGCAGCACACAATGTCAGCGAGGTAAAAATGCCAGCTGATGTTGCTTGTTTTTGATGTTTTAGAGTTTGAATCGAATGTATTACTTTGCAGCGGCATTTGATTAAAGCCGCCGATCCCTTCTCGCTTAATCACAGAGCGAGGCGAGATCGGCGGGAAAGATCTACCGAGTTATACCGCCATTAGCCAGGCAGGTATAAACCACCGTTTACATGGAGGGTTTGGCCGGTGACATAGGAGGATTCTTCCGAGCAGAAGAAATTCACCACACCGGAAATTTCCTCGGGCTTGCCGACGCGCTCGGCCGGAACACGCGCTTCCATCTTGTCGAATTCGTCCTGAGGCAGTATGCCCCGTAGGCGTTCGTGCCAAATAATACCCGGTGCAATGGCATTCACGGTGACGCCATGTTTGGCGAGGTCGAGGGCCACGGAGCGGGTGTACCCGGTGACGGCAGCCTTGGCGGCGGCGTAGGGCGACTGCCCCGTGCCAGGGTGGTAGGCGTACATTGAGGCAAAATTGACCACTCGGCCAAAGCCCTTGTCGACCATTGCCTTACTGAAGGCGCGAGTCAAATAAAAGGTGCCATTGGCATTGACCTTCATGACTCGGTCCCAGGTTTTCGTGTCCAGCTCCCAGGGCTTGGCGTTGCCCTGAATACCGGCGTTGTTGATAAGGTAGGCGATATGAATGCCATCTTCCGCGAGCTTTTTGGCCAGGGCATCGGCTTGTTCTTCCACGGCAACGTCGAGGGGATAGCCGGTAAACATCGCCTGTTGTTCGTCGTTGAGTTCGGCTTTAATCCAGGGGTCAATGTCGGTCACCCGTCGGTCAGTACCGATCACAGGAATACCTGCCGCAATAAGCCGTTTAACGATGGCCGTACCTAGGCCGCCAATGGCGCCGGTGACGAGTGCGTGTCCTCTACTCATAATATTCTCCAGTCAGTTGTCAATGTTGTTGATCAAAGTGAATTTTGGCCCGTAGTTGCCTCGGACAGTGATAATTTGCCAAGGGATTTGACCAGTAAATAGCCCGGTAAGGCAAGGCTTGTTATTCAAGGCAGAGGTTTCGAGCAAGAGACTATTGGGGGTCTCAGCGCTATTGAGGAAGCGAATTATTCGCACTACCGATTCACCGGCCATGATCATCCACATGGGCGCGTGGATGGGACTGGATTTCCTCGGCGACTACTCGGCTACAAACTATAAGTGACGCGGGATAATTACCTCCATCCCATAGGGGCAGTGGCAGAGCTGGTCATCGCTCCCGTTGAGTTCAATATGCCGTTGTTTTGAGGCGAAAGACGACGGCATTACAGCCGTCTATTGTCAGGTGTTTTTGGGAGAGGGGATTACAGGGGTAGTTGTTGATACGAGTGATAGCGACCCCGTTATAGGGCAGATTTACAGCAGTGGCCGGGCCAGTGGGAAGGGGGTGCGTAGGGCGATCCGAAATGCAGTGAGCCAGCGCCATAGATTTGGAACCAGCGAACACACGCAAGCTAGGGTTGGGTGCGAGCATCAACAAATCGAGGTGGCTAGGGATGCGCCACCTCGCGGTTCAGGGATAAGACGGAGCAGGCAAAGGCCTACATCCTCAAATGATCGCTGTATTCCTCCTCGGGACAGCTGATGGTCATATGTTCCTGCAGCCCCATCAGTTGCATAAATGCACCGTGGTTGAGATGGATTAAATGCTCGTGATCGCCGCTTTCGAGGTAGATGTCGTCGGTTTCTTGTAGGCAATCATCCCAAATGACGTGAAAGCCATAGACCTGACCGAGAGCGGGTACGGCTCCCATTTCACAGTCTAAAAAGACGCTCTCTAATTCATCTTCACTGGCCAATTGATACTGTCCATTCATCATTCGGTTGAGCCAGTGAAAGACGATTCTGTGTGATGCCGGAATGACACAGAGCAGATAGTTGTCCCTATCGTGGCAGAGTACGGCCTTGACAACTTCGCGCGCGGGTAGGTGCGCGATGTGGGCTGTGTGTAAGCTCGAATGGGTGTGAGGGTGGTGGAGTAGGCTGTAGTCTACGCCGACCTTGTGCAAGTGTTGTTCTATGCTGTATGCCATCGCCATTATCAGGCCCTCTCAAGGTTTACTGCCTTATTTCAATATAGCCCACAGGGCCGCACTGTCTAATAATTTGTCTATGTAACAAGCATAAGTCGTTAAGCAATGCTTGAATAAGTGCCTGTGAGTGAGGGGCCCTTAAGGTCTGGTATAGTGGGCGCAATGTTTACTGCCCGCGCGCCGTAAACATCACTAATAGGGTTCTCAGGATGATGATGCAGTCCATTTTTAACCACGACCAAAAATTGCTCAGTGCTAGGCCATAACTGATATCAAAACCGAGTTTATTGCGTACGTCTTCAAGGCAGGTGTCATAGCCTTGGTTGACCTGGGAGAGCCCGGTAATACCCGGTGTAACGCAATAGGTTCGCTCGCTGAAAAAGGGGATCTCCCGTTCCAGTTTTTGATAAAAAGCGGGGCGTTCCGGCCGGGGGCCAATCACCGACATTTCTCCCTTCAGTACATTGATAAACTGCGGTAATTCATCGAGGCGGGTCTTTCGTAAAAAGCGCCCCACCGATGTGATTCTAGGGTCGTCTGCGGTGGCCAGAACGGGGCCTGAGTTTTTTTCAGCATTGTCGATCATGGTGCGAAATTTAATCATCTTGAAGGTCGGTGCTAAATTGGCAAAACTGATACCGCTGCGCTCTTGTGTGAAAAAAATCGGACCCGGTGACTTGTACTTGATCGCCACGGCAATAAGGGGCCAAAGTGGCAGGGTAATGATGATGCCGACGGTGGCGATAAACAGGTCAAATAGGCGTTTACTATAGGCGGTAGTGGGGCTGATATGGCAGTGGGTATGCATTGTCTTCACTCCGTTAGGTGATTAATCAGGCTTTACAGATTGCCAGCGGCCGCGTTCAAGGCCCGCTATATAGCGCAGGGTCCCCATTAAACTGGCACAGTGGCCTCTGACGAGGTAGGCGAGTGATGCCATTAGGGGTATCTGGCGTTTTGGTTTTAGCACAACCTGCAGTAGTGCCAGCTGGTAGAGCAGGACCTGGCCGAGGGCAATGGGTATAAACAACACGTATTGTTGTGCCAGGTAGATACTGCCGAGCAGTGAAATTAGCATGCAGAAAGGCATCAATACACGTAGCCCTTTACCCGAAATAAAGGCGAAGGCAACGCCCCGGTAGCGGGGTAGCAGGAGTTTTTTTAGACGTAAAAGCTGCTGGCAATTACCGGCGCCGAGGCGTTGGCGGCGCTGCCAATCGAGGTTGTCATTGGCCTGCTCCAGTTCCAGGGCGTGAATGTCAGCGGCATATTCAGCGCGAAAACCCTGCATGACAATATTCATGGGGAGAATAAAATCGTCATTAATGGTGTCCGCGGCCAGGGGCGTAAACAAGCGGCGACGCAAGACATAGAAGGCGCCATGAGCCCCGAGAGTCGCGCCCAAGGCCGCTTCGGAGGCTTTCATGCGACTTTGATAGTTCCAGTAACTCAATTCACCCGCAGAACCTGGGTTTAGTAATTGATAATGGGGTGATAAGACACCGACTTTAGGGTCTCTAAAATAATGGGCCGCAAGCAGTAGAGCATCGATCGATATGAGCGCCGATACATCACTTAAGGCCACCAGCTCACCAGTAAGCTCCCCGATCACCTCATTGATCACCGCGACCTTACCGCGGTTAGCGGGGAAATTGCGTACCTCGATATTGAGATGCTGGCACTCGATTTGCGAGGCGGTTTGGCGTGCAATGGCGACGGTGTCATCACTGCAGCCATCACAGGCGATAATAATATTAAGCCGGTCTTGTGGGTAATTAAGGATGGCTAAATTGTGAATTTTATCGGCTATCCATTGCGCTTCATTGTAGGCCGGGATCAATAAACTAATGGATGGCAAGTCATCGGTGTCGAGTGGCGGTTTATTCGCCAGGCCATCATTATTGTGGCCGTGCTTGCGCTGTAGCCAGCGCAGTATCAGAGGGTAGCCAAGGTGGTGATAAATCACCAGTAGGCCGCTAAGTAGGGTGAGGACGATGGTCGTTGTTGCTGACATTTTAAAGCTCCCTTGTCTGCAGTTGGCTGTAGGCTTGAGCCATTAGGCGAACATCGCAATGTTGTTGGACAAAGGTTCGCGGGCTCGGTGGCGCAGTAGCGCTGTGCATTTTTAATTGAGCATTCAGTACTCGCAGCAGGTTGAGGCTTAGGGCATCGACGTCCTTGGCGGGTATCAGTACACCGGTGTCGGGGCACAGGGTCTCGCTAGCCGCACCGACGTCGGTGACGAGTGTCGGGACATTGCAGGCCTGGGCCTCTAAAGGAGAGAGTGGCATTCCCTCGTTGATTGAGGGCAGGCAAAAGACATCGAGTGCCTGATAAAAGCGCGGCATATAATCGACACGGCCAAGAAAATGGATACGCCGGCTAAGGCCCAGCTCCTCGGCGAGACGTTCTAATGCTTGCTTCATTGAACCCTCTCCTGCGAGAGCGAGGTGAACATCTTGAGGTAAATCGCGCAGTGCCTCGAATAAAAAATGGTGGCCTTTAACCGCCTCTAAGCGACCACTGCAGCCAATTAAGGGGACGTTTTGAGGTAGCGCTAAACTTTTTCGGGCCAAGCTTTGTTGGCCGGGTTTGAAATACTCGGTATCGATACCGTTTGTCACGACCTCCACCTTGTCAATATTCAACTGACGGCACATGGCACTGGCGACGGTGTGCGCATCGGCGACCAACAAGGGTTGGGTGAGTCGAATGATGGTTTTTTGCAATCGACAGTGGCGCGGGTCGTTGAGGTGCCAGGCATCGTGTTCGGTGTGGATCAGATGCTTGATGCCAGCGAGACGTGCGGCTAGGCCCGCATACAAGAGAGGGCCAAGGTGGTGAGTGTGGACAACATCGGCACCAATACGCCGCAATAAACGGCTCAATCGCAGCACCAGGAAAGGTTTGATGCCGGGCTGCTTATTGAGAAAGATGACGCGACTGGCGTAGCGTTTGAGACGGGGCCAGTGCTGAAGTGCTTCGCGGCAGCTGCCCTCCAGGCTGATTATCAATGGTTTGTTTTTACCCTGTGTAAAACTACAGAGATCGAGGGCCATGGTTTCGATACCACCGGGGCGAAGATGCTGAACGACTTGAACGACTCTAGACATGATGGATCTCCGTTGGCTACCGTGCTGTCAGTTACCGGGTGCAGCCTTAGCATTGCGCACTGTAGAAACACCTTGTCTATAGATTAAGCACTTGCTGTGCCAATGTTAGAGCTTGTGAAAATGTGTTCAAAAACAGTAGGTTGTGGTTTTAATGAATGCCATAGGTTGTATTTACAGGGTTCTCTGCAAATTGCGTATGAGCTTGCAAAGGCTTTTGTATTTCAATAATGGAGCGCTACTAAAATGGCGAGGTACTAATGGCTTTGAGCTGTTAGCCAGTGTGAGAGCTGTAGGGCTGCTACGGAAGGGAGGCGTAGCAAGTCATTACTGAAGCTTGAGACGCTGCCGCTGTACCGCGTTGTTGTTTATTGCGGGTAGGGTGGAATGCGGCTTAAGACGGGCACGCCGCTAATGGCGCTCAGGCGGTCGACGCGACGCAGGCTGGTATCGCCGACCTCCAGCAAGAGGGCTAAGCCGCCGCCAAAAATAATACCGCCGATCAAGCCGCCGAAAAAAAACAGTGGTAGGGGCAAGGTATTATCGCTGGTTGGCGTAAAGGGACGGTCAATAATTTTAATCCGTTTGTCTTCTTCAAAAATACTCAGTGAGTGGGTAATACGAGCGTTTTCATGGCGCTGCAGAAGCTCGTCATAGAGCCCGCGCTTAACACTGATATCCCTCTCCAGTCGTGACAGTTCATTTTCGTTGGCACCATAGTTCGACGCTTGTACTTCGCCTTTGGCAATCATTGCCTGGAGGCTGATCAGTTCTTCCTTCAAACCGTCGACCTTACTGCGCACGAGCTGTAGGTTTTCCAGCTGCGAAACCAGTAGGGTTTGTTCTCCCTCGCGCTGTGAGGTGCCACTGGCGATTGCCCAGAGTTGCTCGGCGTTAAGGCTGGGTTGGCTTTGCTGGAGAATATCCAAACGCTCTGTCTGCAGGCTGCGCAGATTGCGCAGGGCACCCTGAATCTTACTGTGTTGATCGGTGTAGCGGGCTCGCAGTAACACCAGGTTGCCCTCGATATGGACAATCTTTTCTTCGAGACGACTTAGTACCGGGTTGGTTTTTGATAATTGCTGGTCGAGGCCTCCGAGGCGTCGCGTGGCGCCGGCCAATTCGCTCATACGCTCCGCCAAACGATGCTTTAGTGAGCTCAGATGAGTCATGTTACCCAGGTGCAGCGCAGGGAGGTCAATGGCGTGGCGATTTTTAAAATCTGCTAGAGCCGCTTCGGACAGATCCAGTTCTTGGCGGCGTTGTTCGAGGTGTTGCGCTAAAAAACGACTGGAGGCATGCATCGATGAGCGCTCGGGGGCGAGTAACTGCTCAACAAATTGGCGACTGATGACTTCGAGTGTGGCCTTGATCTCCTCCGGTTGCCGGGCCGTGTAGTCGATGCGGATAAGGTCCTTGCCGAGCATTTGCACAGAGATGGCCGAGGAGAGTTCGCCAATCACCCGGTCTTGATCCGCGGGGCTGCTGTTCGCATCGAGTAAGCCTCGCTCTAAGGCGACGCTGGCGAGAATATGGCGGCTGTGCAGGAGGGTTTGCAGTGCGCTCATTCGTTCTTTGAGCATGGCGGAGACCGCGAGGTCCTCCAAAAACGGGTTCATTTTGGCGGTTTCCTGAATCAACATACTGGTGTGGGATGAGTAGTTCTGAGGACTCAGGCTACCGATGCCAAGACCGATGAAGGGGAGGAGGAGGATGGGCAGTGCGATAGCATAGCGTCGTCGCCAGGCGGCCACCAGAATGATGAAAATACGGTAGTGAATACTCATAGGGCATCGAGCCATTGCGCGGTCAGTTGTGCCTGACTGGCCCAGTCTTTGTCGGCGACCGTCTGGCGCGTGGCTGGGCTAAAGCCAGCAAGGTCGTGCAGTTGGCGGCTGGCCTGCAGTGCTTCGATCATGGCCGGCGCCTGATCGGCAATTTGCACAAGCCCCCGGTAGGCCTGTAGTGCGGGAAAGTTGGTGGTAACAATGGGGCGCCCGCAGGCGAGGTACTCGACCAGTTTCAGCGGATTGCAGGCGCGAATTTGGCTGTTGTCAATAAAGGGCAGGAGGCTGGCATTCCAGTGCTGGCAGTAACTGGGTAGTTGCCGATGGGGCCGCTCGCCTAAAAATCGCACGTTGTCGAGGCCAGCTAATGCGCTGACATCGACGACTATTTTACCGATGAAAATAAAATGCCACTCGGGCAGTTGTTTGATGACAGTGCAGAGTAAGTCGAGGTTGAGCCAATGTGAAATACTGCCATAGAAACCGGCAATGGGGCGGCCATCGTCGGGTAGATCAAGGGCGCGGGGGCTGGGCTTGGCGAACAGTGCTAGATCTACGCCATGATTGAGCAGGCGGGTGGGCGCGCAGGGGAACTTCGCCACCAATCTTTGGCTGGCACAGAGGATTAAATCGGCCCTGGCGACGAGCGCCTCTTCACGGGCGGCCACGGTATCGTGATCGACCCCGGCCAGGGCGGAGAAGTCATCACCGCAATAATAGATCACCGCCGATTCCTCGAGGTGGCCGATGAAATCGACGGCCGTTGGTAGAGAGATCCACAGCAGCGGTGCTGTTATTTGCTGGCTGCGCAACAGGGGCCGCAGTTGTTTGAGCAATAGCCGTGTCGCCAACCAACGGGCGACACGGCTGCGGGGTGCGGGCAGCGTTAGCGGATTGACGAGGAAAAAATTGTCACTGGCCGGTAGTGATGACTTGAGGTGCTGCTGGGGCGAGGATGCTTTGCGCGGCCATAATTTATGCCAGGCACGTAAAATATCGTGGCGATTGAGGCGTGGGCGGCGCAGGCCGATGGAATTCACCCAGATTACTTTGCGCGCTTGGGCGAGATGTTCAATCAAGTGCTGAGTGCTGCTGGGCAGGCCGCCCCAGTCCTCGCCAAAGACAATCAGAGGGGGTTTCATCGTAGGTCACCGCGCCGCGTTGTGGGTAAGATTACAGGTCGTGGACTGACGGCGAGTAGCGCCGGACAGCTCACCGTTGGCCTTGTCAGCAGCGGGTATTTTCGCAAGGACTTTGGCGGGTACCCCGCCAGCGAGTACACCTGCGGGTAGGTTTTTCGTCACCACACTGCCGGCGGCGACAATGGTACCGCAGCCAATGTGCACACCTGCGGTTACGGTTACCCCGGTGGCTAACCAGACGTCATCTTCAAGCACGATGTCGCCGACTTGCGAATCGAGTTCGGGCAAGCCGGCCGCTCTGTCTTTTGCGTTGAGCGGGTGGCCGGGATAACCGGCGAGTAGGGCGCGCCCGGCAATGCGGACATTATTGCCAATCTTGATTCGCTGGCCCACGGCGATAGTGCTCATCCAGCCGATATCGACGTTATTACCCACCAGTAATCGGGGTTGTTGTCGACTACAGGTACGGCCACTGAAGGTGGTGTGGCCACTGATTCGACAATTATCACCGATTGAAATTTGCAGTGATCCGCTGACAAAGGGCAGGCCGCCGTAGAGGTAGAGCTGGTTCCCAGTACGGTTGAGACGCCCCTTAAAAAGAGGCGTCCACCAGAAAAACCGAGTGAGGCTGGTGAGGCTATCGCGCAAACCGCAGTGGACACTGTAGAGGGGGCAGAACAACCAGCGGGGTGCTGGTAGCGCCATATGGCGCAGTGCCTTGAGTTGGCGGAAGGTGAATTGTGCCCAGGGTTGGGGGCTGGTTTTAATGTGCTGCTTGATGTCTTGTAGGCTGTTCATGGTGGCGACTCCTCTACGGAAATGACGTTATTCAACGGTGACCGATTTGGCTAAATTGCGCGGCTGGTCAATATCGGTTCCCTTCAATACCGCACAGTGATAGGCCAGTAGTTGTAGCGCCAGGGTATAAATAAAGGGTTGCAGCAGGGGTTCAATGGTGGGTATGGCAATGGCGGCATCGATATAATCTTGCGCCTCATCGATACCCTGTTGATCACTGACTAGGATGACCTTGGCACCCCGCGAACTCACCTCTCGCAGGTTCGATAGGGATTTCGCAAAGAGCCGGCCTGGAGGCGCAACCACGAGGACCGGCATTGAGGCGTCAACCAGGGCGATGGGGCCGTGTTTTAGCTCCCCGGCAGGGTAGGCCTCAGCGTGAATATAGGTGATTTCCTTCAGCTTTAATGCGCCCTCAAGGGCCAGAGGCAGGGCGATACCTCTGCCCAGGTAGAGCATATGTTCGATATTCTGCAGTTTTTGAGCAATCGCTAAAATACGGTGTTCGCTGTTAAGGAAGTTATCAATGATGCTTGGCAGCAAGGTGAGTTGACTCTGCAGTCGCTTTTTTTCGGTTTGATTAATTCGACCTCTACTGACGGCGGCCTTTAAGCTGAACAGAAACAGTACGGTTAACTGGGCGGTGAAGGCCTTCGTCGAGGCGACGCCAATTTCGGCGCCAGCCATGGTTGGCAGGATGACGTGGCTCTCGCGGGCGATGCTACTGTCCACGACATTGACGATGGATATACAGTGTTGTGCGCATTGTTTGGCATGGCGCAGAGCCGCCAAGGTATCGGCCGTTTCCCCCGATTGAGAGATAAAGAGGCTGGGCGTACTGGCACAAACGGGGCCGTCTCGGTAGCGGTACTCTGAGGCAATATCGACCTCGACCGCTAAACCGGCAAAACCCTCCAGCCAATATTTGGCGATCATTGCTGCGTAGTGGGAAGTGCCGCAGCCGACAATATTGAGGCGTTGTAACTCGGCTAAATTAAAGGGCAGCAGGGGGAAGTCGATAGTATTGTCGGCACCGGGTAAGTAGTTGCCAAGGGTTCGCTTAATAACGCCGGCTTGTTGGTGTATTTCTTTGAGCATGTAGTGGCGAAAGCCCTGCTTATCACGATCACTATTACTTTGCTGCTCACAGATCACTTGTCGGGGCCGATCTACGCGCTTGTTGTGCTGATCGGTAATGGCGATGTGCAGCAGGCTGATGCGGGCCAGGTCGCCATCCTCGAGGTGGCAGGCTTGGTCGGCGACGGATTTGAGCGCATTGATGTCGGATGCTAGAAAGTGCCCACCATTGGCATAGCCTAGGGCCAAGGGGCTACCGCGGCGAGCGGCAAAGATGCAATCGGGAAGATCATCAAATACAGCGGCGATGGCAAAACTGCCCTCGAGCCGCTCCAGGGCCGAGCGCAGGGCTTGATCGTGCTCCAAACCGAGATTGAGGTAAAAGGTGATCAGCTGGGGAATCGTTTCGCTATCGGTATCACTCTCGAAATGAAAGCCCCGAGATTCCAGTTCAGTGCGTAGCTGATGACTGTTCTCGATAATGCCATTGTGTGCCACCGCTACTCGCGAGGTCATATGGGGGTGGGCATTGCGTTGGCTAGCAGCACCGTGGGTTGCCCAGCGTGTGTGGGCGATGCCAACACGGCCTTCGAGAGGCTTTGTTTCCAGACAGTGAATTAAACGCTCTATTTTACCTTCGGCACGTCGGCGTTGTAGGCCACTGTGGTCAACAATGGCAATGCCAGCGGAATCATAACCCCGATAGGATAAATTTTGTAAACCCTTAATCAGATGGCGGGTTACCGATTGTTTATTAATAGCTGCAAATATTCCACACATGATTTTTCGCCCGTAATATTCCTTGTTAGATAAGGTAATGCAGGGTTTGAGCCAGTTTTAAAAATGCTTGTATAAAGAGGTTTTTGGTGATTTTAGGGTGTTGATTGCGGCGTATTTTGCAAAATGCATTGCATCTCAGAAAATTTCTCTTTGTTTGGTTTTTCATTGGAAATAGTGCGTATTTCACTGCCGCTGTTATTGCCACTCTGGCTTTGGAAAACATCAATGCCGACGATAGGGTTTTGAATCTCACCCAACAGGCCTACTGCGGGAGTATCGAAAGGTGTTGTTTCGTTATCTATGCGACCCAGGCTACAGCAGAGATTCACTCGTTAAATGACTGTCGACCCAATGCGCTAGGGCAACAACGAGGGCGAGCAGGATGTAAATCGGCCAGGTGAAGCCCTGGGTCAGGAAGGTGGCAGAAATAACGGTTCCCAGTAAGCCTGCCAGTACGGCATGGGCGCTGGCGTTGATCGCGGGGTCAACAGGAAGGTGATGTGCCTCGATACGCTCTAGCGTTTGCAAAGCTGTTTTGATTAACATACCGATGGTCACGAGGAATACACCGAGACCGAGAAAACCAGTCTCGGCCAGGACGCCAAACCAGGTGCTGTGTACGGCGTGGTTGAGGCCGTCCCAGTGGGGGCTGTAGTAAAAGTAGTTAGCGTAAAAATTATTCAGGCCAACGCCACTTAAGGGGTTGTGCTGTGCCATACCCGTCGCGGCTTCCCAGGCGTAGAGTCGGCCCATGGCCGATTCGTCGATACCTGTTTCGGAGACACCACCTGAGCTGCGCCCTGAGATGTCCGCGAGCAGAAATACGAGCATGATCGCAGCTCCGCTGAGGCCAAAAAATAGGGTTTTTGAAGTAATGCGACGATAGGCAAAGACGGCAAAAATACTCAGTATACCGAGTAGCCCGCCGCGACTTTGGGTCGCGATGATGGCAAAAAAAAGAACCGGGGTACTGACTATGCCGAGGGCCGTGTTAAAGCGTCCAACGCCCTTGCTTAGCACCAGGCTCAAGGCAAAGGCCACGGGAAACATCAATACCAGTGCCAGATCGTTGGGGTCACCGAGTACGGAGCCGATGGCCCTGCCGATGGTGACTCGGGTGCCTTCAACAAGACCGATGCCCTGAGCCTTATTGCTCAAGGCGACGATGCCGACCAATAAACCGGAGATGGTAATTAGACGGCTAGCGAGGGCAAAATCTTGTGCGCGGCGCGATAGCCAGGCGATGGCAAAGGTCATGACGATGATTTTCCAATAGATGGCGCTGAAATAGGCGATAGCCACCGGTCGATTACTGGCCAGAGGAATGCCAATAAAGACCAGTAAAAAAAACACACTAATGGCTGTCAATTCGGGGCGCCAGTAGGGGGTGATTTCTGCGCTCAGCAGTAAATGCCAGAACAAGGCGCCGAGTGAAGCCATTGATAGTAGTAGAGGAATTTTAAAATTGTAGATTTGTGGAAATACTTCATGGATGCGAAAGAAGGAGAAAATAACGAAACCCAGTACCAATAAAAAGGGTTGCTTGAGGGTGAACAGCAGGGCAAAAGGGAGAATGCCGATCACTGCTATCAGGGCCGGGTGGGGAAACACATACCAACACAGTGCCAGGGCCAAGCTCGCCAAGACAGGTAATCGCCAAGCGGGCTTGTGGGGCTCCCCAGAGGGTAAGGGTAATTGACTATCGGCCATGCCCTAATGCCCCGCCATCGAACGCTGCCAGTGTGCTGGAAAGACAATTAGCTTGCGCAACTTGGCGATCACCAACAGGCTACTTAGCGCGACAATAATGAGGATTACTTGTTGAGAGTCGCTTTTACTTAACAGGGCGACACTGAGCCAGGCAAAGCTGATACCACCCAGCAGTAGCACTGAATGTGTCGGATAGGGTAGGGGCAGTAGTCGCTGACTGATTTTGAAAAATAGAATCAGGCGCAGGGCTTGTGCGCACAGCAGAGCGCCAATGACGCCCCAGACCCCGTAAAGGGGTGTCCACCACAACATCAGTAGTAGGCCCACGGCAGCGGCAGCGGTGTTGATTAATAACTGTATTCCGGTAGTTTCTCCATTTAAGCAGCCTAGGTTTACTAACTCGGTCATTTCTTTCAATAATAGGACGGTCACTAAACCAATCACATAGCGGCTGGAATCGGCATAGTTTGCCGGCATTAGCCAGTGAATGACGAGAGGTGCACAGAGGCCGACCATGACCCCAATAATGAGTGCCAAGGTGAGGCCGAGGGCAATGAAATTAGCGGTTCTTTGCTGGCCATTATGGCCCTTAAGGATGGCAAAACGTCGCGGTGCCCACCACATGCTAAAGGGCTGTAGTAGGAGCACCACCGGTAGGGAGAATTTAGCGGCGACACTAAACAGGGCGACTTCATCGAGGCTGTTGTGCTGGGCGAGAATCCAGCGGTCGAGACCATTGAGTGTAAAGGCAACCAGACCACTGCCGGTCAAGGGTAGGCTGTAAATCAATGCCTGCCAGGCAGTTTTCCGGCTCAAACTCAGGCCTGTACTGCGAATTTGTAGGTAGCTAAGCACCAGGGCTTGCAGCATAGCGGCGATCAAGCCAGCTTCAAGCATGCCAGCCACGCCCCGCTCAGCCTGTAACAGGGCGACGACCAGTAGTGCTTGAATGGCAGCTCGTCCAGTGGTGGCAAGGAAAAAACAGCTGGCTTTATTATGCATACGCAGCCAAGCGAGGGGGATCGAAATACAGCCCTCTAGAGCGAGGATTGAGAGCATCAAACGCAATTCATAGGGGCTGGCTGCACCGTTCATGGCCACAGCGAGGGAGGGCGCGCCATGCCAACCTAGCAGCCAGGCACAAAGACCGATGAGCAGTGCCAGCCCGTAGATTTCAGCGCCGATACGTCTGCGCTGGTGGTTATCGTCGCAGACGCCGGCGAAACGGAACAGGGTGTGATCGAGGCCCATTCCTATCAGTACGCTAGCGATGATGGCTAGGGTCGCAATGATCTCTAGCCGGCCAAAGTCCTCTGTCGACATATGGTGGGCTACGTAGGGCAGCATTAGCAGAGAGATGCCCTTCATTAGTGCGATGCTACTGCCGTACAGTAGGGCTTGCTTGAGGGCGTCAGGGAGTCTGCGAATCATCATTTCTAGCGCTCGCTGAACTCTGTCATCACGCTTTGAGCTGGTGCTGTAGTGAGCTTTTCTAAGCCCTGTTTGATGGTGGCGAACCGGGTGTCGGCACGATAGTCCAAAGCTATTTTTGCAGCGGCCTTACCGAGGCGAATGACCTGAGTCATGTCATAAGACACGGCAAGTAGCCTTGCGCGTAAGTCCTCGGCATCGCCAGCTCGGTATTTAATACAGTGAATATTGTCGGTGAGAATTTGATCCCAGTAGGCGCCGTCGCGGGGAATTAGCACGCAGTGACCAGACGCCATGGCCTCGAGAATGGAGAGGCCAAAGGGCTCCTTGGTACTGGTGGAGACAAATATATTGGCACTACTGCGTAAGGCATCTAAATGTTGTGGGTTTTGATACCAGAATACGCCACGAATATAGATCGGGGCTCGGCTTATGGGTAGCGCACAGTCGACAGGCTGTATGTAGCAGATGTGGGTTTGCGGGCGCTGTTTTGGGGCCATGGCTTGCAAGGCCTCGAGCAGGGTATCCAGGCCCTTCCATTTCAATAGGGAGGCGGCCCAAAAAATTACAGGGGTTTGCCTCTGGCAGGGTGTTGGCCAGCATCTGGGGTCTAAGGCGTTGGGTAATAGAGAATAGTTTTCGTCTAGTTGGTCAAGGGCCTCACTCTGGTCTAAGGATAGAACGGCGAGTAGCGAGTCTTTACTGCTTTCCAGGTAGTGAACGTGGTCTGCTAGGCGCAGACAGCGGGCGATCGTTCTAGAGCAAGCTACCGGCCCGTGAATCATCTGTACCAGCTGAAACCCGAGCCCGGGTTTGACGAGAAATAACGCCAGGTCAACACCTGGGCCGGATGCACCCACCGCAATGTCAATTTTCCCGATGCGTAGTCTGGCGAGAATAATGGCGAGAGCGATAAAGCTGTGGCGAAGAAAGTAGGGTAGCCCCTGTTCACAGCGGCTCAGGCATTTGGGTTGATATAATTTTAAGCACTTATAGCGAGTGTTTGTCCACGACGCTGGGTCGGCACTGAGTATCGTGACGGTAACGTTGTCGGGGTTTAAGGTGTTGAGTAATGTCGCAGTGGCGACCTTGGAACCGCCGGCAAAGGCAGTAGGGTCAAGTACCAACAAATGTTTGCGGTTTTTCATTGCCCCCTCCTCCCGCTACCTACGTTTAAGCCTGTAGTTGAGGCTGTGGTGAGATGTTGTATGGTCTGCTTGCACAGTGTGGATAATTTACGATGGGCGAGGGTGAGGATTTGGGCGCAAATCTTGATGCTGACTTGGCGCCAGCGCCAATGGCGGTGCCAGGCCATGGAAAGGCCTGTTTGTGCTAAGCAGTGCTGATAGAGTCGGGTAAAGTCTGTGACGTTGCGTTCAATCGTGAAATGTTGAAGAACATGACGGCGACCGGCCTTTCCCAGTGTCGTACGGAGTGCGGGGCTGGCGTAGAGTTGGGCAATACTATCGGCCAAGGCCTGTATATCTTCAGGAGGGACAAGCAATCCTGTGTGCTGATCGAGTAAGACTTCAGGAATGCCGCCCACTACCGGTGCGACCAGCGGTAAGCCGGCGAGACTGGCTTCGGCAAGGACCAGTCCGAAGGCTTCCTGTCGAGCCGCGCTGACAAAAAGGTCAACACCACTGCGCAATAGCCCGTTGACATTATCTTGTTCACCTAAAAAGTGCGTATAAGGACCGAGTTCTAATGACTGGCATAAATGTTCAAGGGCCTGGCGCTCGGGCCCTTCGCCAATGACCACAAGGTGGGCCGGTAAACCTCGCTTGCGCACATCATTAAGGGCCCTAATTATGATGTCGACGCCCTTGCGGTGGATCAGTGAAGCGGTGGTGGCAATCACAAAGTCCTCTTCAACAATGTTTAGCGCCGAACGCAGAGCGATGGGCCTTTGTTGATCCAAGGAGGTGTGGTCAATGCCGTTATGAATGACATGGCAGTATTTTGCGGGTACGCCGTCACCGCGCAACTGGTCAATCACTGAGTTGCTTGGTGCTATGGAGACACTGGCGTGGTGTAGACCCAGAGTAATACGTTCGTAGAGGGGGTAGGGGCTATGCAAATGGCTAATGAGAGGTAGGCGTCGGGCCCTAGCGATGATATTCAAACACTGGCTGGGGGCGCCACTATTGGCGTGGATCAGCTTTGCACCGTACTTGTCGACAATGTCGAGACCCCGGCGCAACAGTCGGCAGTAGGCGGCAATGCTGAAACGTGGTTTGCGAGAACCAAACAATAATGGCAAGGGCGATACCTCGACCGGAACAGCAAGTGCCGCCGCAGCTTTTGCCATGATTTCAGAGTTACACCAGAGGACAGGGTGGAATAGACTGCGATCGAGATAGCGTAATAGATCCAACAAGCAGCGTTCACTACCGCGTATCCAATCATCGCCATAGTGGGTAAACAGGATGGTCGTAGGTGGGGTCGTTAGCATGATAATACTCTCGTTACTGAAGACGTTGTTATTGACTTAGCAAGAGCTGAGCCAGCGGAGATTAATTCAGGGAAACAGGGGTATCTAAAGGTTTGTCGTGCTGCTATCAGGTCTATTCATATGGCAGTAAATGCCTTTAAACCCCGAGATTTCTTAGATTGCCTCGCATCATGCAAATTCACGCGCTGCTGCGAACACCATCGAGTGATCGGTAGGCCTGGATTAATTTTGGAATTGCGATATCACTGGAAAATCGTTGGGCAATTTGTTGTCGCGCGGCCTGCTGAAAAACCAGGCGCTGGCGTTGTTTCATGGTCAGCCATGTATGTAAACAGCGCGCTAAGGCGAAGGGTTTTTCAGGCTCGACGAGCCAGCCGTTTTGATCGTTCGCAATCACTTGATCGAGGGCGCCGACGCGAGTGGCCAGAACGGGGATGCCTCGGGACATGGCTTCAAGGGCTGCCATCGGAAGCCCTTCCTGACGAGAGGGCATAACAAGCAGCCCGATACGCGGCCAAATGTCGCTCATGTCGTTGACATAACCGTGGAAATGGACATTTTGGGGGGCAAGTTCAGACAGTACGGCACTCATCGGGCCACAGCCGTAAATGTGGAATTGCTGGCGTGGATAAAGCACCGCCATACGCAAAAAAAGGTCGGGACCCTTCTCATGGCTGAGTCGGCCTACGAAGGCAATTTGGCCACGATTGCGTGTCGGTAGCTGGCTGATAGCGGCGGGCATGTCGACGAAGTTGTCAATTAGCTGGGTGTTGTCAGGGAGCTGTGCCGCAATTTGTGGGCTAACAGCAAACACCTGCTGACTCCAGCGAGCACTGTGGCGATCGAGCCAGCAGTAAAACCTTAACAGTCCCCTGCTTTGTTCGCCGGCATGATACGTCGAAACCAGTTTTGAATGACTGCAAGCCAACACGAGTCGCGCATAAAGCGCGGCTTTATAACCATGACTATGAATGATTGTCGGTTTATGCCGCTGCAGGGCGCGCCACAGGCTGATGATGTTGCCATCAAGGCTGAAGGTCTCAATACCAGCGGCTTTTAACGCGCAGCGCAAAGGGTGTTGGCCGTAGTCTTTGATAAAGACTACGCAAACCTGCTGTTGGTATTTATTGAGGCCGCGCGCTAATTGTAATACGTGGGATTCAATACCGCCGCCGCAACGACTGTCGAGTAACAACCAGATGGACGATTTACTGGGGTGGTTTTGAGTCAACATGGTAGAGCCATTTGCTGTAAATGTAATTTAATGAGCAAATGTTATGCCGTGTTTTATTTCGGTATGACTAGGCATGCCGGCTGCTTGAGCCAAGTAATGATTGCAAATGACAATTAACGTGCTGGATTGCGAAGCAAAGTAAACAGGATGACCAATAAACACTATAAATACCGGGGATTTATATTGGCGTAAGGATTGCTATATAAATTTATCAGTGGCGTAGGAGGAAAAAGCAATGAGTACATATTTAGTAACCGGTGGCTGTGGCTTTATTGGTTCCCACTTAGTGCGTAGCTTGGTGTCTGATGGACACCGTGTGAGAGTACTCGATGATTTATCAACGGGAAAAAAGAGGAATTTACCGCCCCACTGTGAACTGGTTGTCGGTGATGTGACTGAGATGTCATTGGTTCGCGATTGTATGGTCGATGCCGACGCGTGTTTTCACCTCGCGGCAATAGCTTCGGTGCAGCAGGGTAATGAACAGTGGCTACGCTGTCATAACGTCAATCAAACGGGGAGCATTAATGTCTTCGAAGTCTGTCGCGAAAAGAAAAAGCCCGTTGTCTACGCTTCTTCGGCCGCAGTATACGGCGATAACGCGGAATTACCGCTAAGGGAAAATACCGGTCTACGACCAGTCACCTCCTATGGTGCGGATAAACTCGGTAGTGAGTTACATGCACAAGTGGCCTCATTGATTCACGAGGTGCCAACCACTGGCCTGCGTTTTTTTAATGTTTATGGTCCGCGTCAAAATCCACACTCACCCTATTCTGGGGTCATTTCAATCTTTGTCGATAGTGTTTTAGAAAAACAGGGTCTGACAATATATGGTGATGGCGAACAAACAAGAGACTTTATTTATGTCGCTGATGTGGTCAATTTTTTGCGCCAGGCGATGAAAAATATTGGCAGAATGCCACGGGTATTTAATGTTTGTCGGGGCTCGGCTGTCAGTATTAACCAGTTGGCTAAAACCATTATGTCGCTGAGTGATACAAGGGTGGCGATTAACTACCAACCCTCACGTAAGGGCGATATCCGGGTTTCTATTGGCGACCCTGCTGCCGCTCGACAGTATTTGTCAGTGACGGCAAAAACACCTTTATCTAAGGGTTTGCGGCTATTGTTAAAGTACAATTTTGAGAAGTATCAATCGCAGCAATATCTATTTTCGTCGAAAATGATTCACCAGTATTGATAGCCTGTAAGCACTTGCAGGCTGTTTATAAGCGGCGCGGATGACTTTCTGTAAACCCATAACAGAGACGTTTGAGGGAGGGGGGTTAGGAAATGTTATTGTCCTCGGCAGGTATTGACTCATCCCAGCCCTGTTTTTTTCGATAAATTGTCGAAGGGCTGACATTGAGTAGGGCTGCGGCCTTGGGAATATTGTCGTCACAAAACCTGATGGCGCGCTCAATGGCGTCACGTTCGACCTCGGCAAGAGATTTTATAGTGCCTTGGCAAGCATCCACCGCGAGTTCATTACTGTGACCTTGTGCGCTATGGTTATTGTGTGCTTCTTGGCCTAAGGGTGTTGATTGTAAGATTTGTAATGGGGCATTAAGAGGGGAGGGTAGATGGATTTTAGCAACACTCTTTTCGTTGTGTAAAACGACGATATTGCGAATGACATTTTGCAGCTGGCGAACATTGCCCGGCCAATGATAACTGCGCAGAATGACCTCTGTTTCAGGGCTGAAGTCGATAAAATCTTTACCTTCCTCCTTGGCATAACTGTTGAGAAAAAACAGGGCAATTTCAATAATGTCATCGCCTCGTTCACCGAGGGGGGGGAGGTGGAGGGGTACAACATGAAGACGATAATAGAGGTCTTCCCTGAATTTCCCCGCCGCAACGGCCTCTAGAGGGTCTTTGTTGGTAGCGCATATAAAGCGTAGGTCGGCTTTTTCTTCGACACTACTGCCGACCTTCTGAAAGCTACTGTTTTGAATAAAACGCAGTAATTTTGTTTGTAGATCAAGGCTCATTTCACAAATTTCATCGAGGAAAAGTGTGCCGCCCTCGGCATGAGCCGCAGCGCCCTTTCTGTCACTAACAGCACCCGTGAAGGCACCTTTGACATGACCAAAAATCTCACTCTCCATTAAATCATGGGGGATGGCCCCACAGTTTAAGGCGACAAAAGGTTTGTTGGCACGTGATCCCTGATGGTGAATCGCTTCGGCGCAGACCTCTTTACCGGTTCCGCTTTGTCCGGTAATAAATACGGTGGCTTTACTGGCAGCCACGGCATCGATAATGCGATAGACCGCTTGCATGGGTAGGCTGGAGCCAATGAAGCCGTGATAAGATTTTCGTTCAAATTTGGCTTGGTAGCCCTCGACCTGATGTTGCAGGCGTCGGCGGTTGAGCATGTTTTGAATGGTGATACGCAGGCGGTCGGCGCCGAAGGGCTTCTCTAAAAAATCTTCCGCGCCGAGTCGCATCACATCGACGGCGATATCGACCGTGCTATGGGCTGTAATGACAATCACGGAGCAGGAGATTTGTTCACTCTGTAGCCATTGCAGTATTTCGCGACCATCCATATCGGGTAGCTTTAAGTCGAGTAATATTAGCTCGGGAGATTGAGATAATATTAACTCTTTGGCGGCCTTGCCATTGTCGATGAGACTGAGCGCAATCTTTTCGTTCGCTAGGTATTGTTGATAAAGCCTCGCCTGCGGGGCGTTATCTTCGATTAATAATACATTGGGTTTATGGCTCATGACTCCTCCCTTGGTCGTTATGTAAAGCCTTGTCGGGCGCGCTTGGCGAGTTGACGAAATGATTCATCGCTAAGGTTTAGCAGGGTGTTTGCGGTACTCAAGGCCTGTTGATGATGACCGTCAATACAGAGTTGTTCGGTTTTTCGAGCGAATTGATGCAGTTTGGCATTGCCATGAGCAGCGGCACTACTACCCAAGGTATGACATTCAAATTCGAGGGTGGGAAAGTCTTGGTTTTCGATCGCGCTCTTGATGATAAGGCTGCGTTGTTTCGCATCTTCGATATAAAGTATTAGAAGTTTGGGTGCAATTTCAGCCGCCGTGTCCTTTACCATCTGTTGTAGCACCGCTTCATCGACATATTCACTACTGTTGCCACTGCCACTGCCACTGCCACTGCCACTGCCACTGCCACTGCCACTGCCACTGCCATTTTGGTCGATGGCCTTTTTAGCTAAGGCCTGCTCCCCAGAATCCTTCCCGGTCATCGCTAAGGTCCAGCTGGCGATACAATACAGAGCCGCGTTGCGGTCGATGGGTTTACTCAAATAATCGTTCATGCCCGCTGCTAAAAAGCGCTGCTTGTCTTCGGCCAAAGCGTGGGCGGTAAGGGCGACAATGGGCAGTTTTCCGACGTCTCCGGGTAAGTCGCGAATATTACGCGTTGCCGTCATACCATCCATTTCCGGCATTGAAATGTCCATTAAGACGATGTCGTAGGGTATGTTGCTGACCGCCTCAACGGCTTCACGGCCATTGGCAACAATATCGACCTTCAGATTAGCGCATTCTAAAATGCTTTTAATAATCATCTGGTTGGCAGGATTATCTTCAGCTAGCAGTATTCGTGTATCGCTGGCAGGTAGTATTTCTGAAACTTCTGAACGGATCACGGCTTCACCTTCAGAACTGGCTTGTAAGTGAATGGTGAAATTGAAGCTACTGCCTTTATTGATATCGCTGGTACAGTGAATATCGCCACCCATCATCATCACTAAGCGCTTGCATATTGCTAGCCCCAGCCCGGTACCCTCTTGATAGCGTGAATAGCTATGGTCGACCATGGTGAATTCATTAAAAAGGGATTGTTGCTTCTCAAGGGGGATGCCAATCCCGGTGTCTTCAACCGAACAGTGCAATACTAAATTATCGTCTTGATCGTAAGTTACCGACGCACTGACAATGATGCTGCCCTCATTGGTAAATTTAATCGCATTGTTAATCAGATTGATGAGGATCTGGCGCAGCCGATCGGCATCACTGTTGGCATATTGGGGTAGATCCTTGTCTAGAATTAGCAGTAGGGAGAGCCCTTTTTGCTCGGCCTGGTGGCGCAATAATTCGACGCTACTATGCAATAAACGGTGTAAATCGAAAGCGCTATGTTCTAGTTTAAACTTGTCCGCCTCCATTTTAGAAAAATCGAGAATATCGTTGATAATATAAAGTAGGAGTTCACCGGAGTCACGACCGGTTTGTACCAGATGGCGTTGTTTTTCATTGAGGGGTGAATCAAGTAAGAGCCCTAGCACGCCAAGCACCGCATTCATTGGTGTGCGAATTTCGTGACTCATGGTCGCCAAAAAACCCGATTTTGCGTTGTTGGCAGCCTCAGCCTCTTTGGTTTTATGGTTTAGGGTTTGTTCATTCTCACTGCGCTCGGTGATATCACGTAAAATACCCACATAGCCAGTCTCGCCATCGATATTCATATTGGCCATATTAAATTCAATGGGAAATGTGTGACCATTTTTACGTCGCCCGTGCAGCGCATTATTGTCGATGAAGATCTTTGGTGGCTGAAAGTTTGGATTTCCGACGCTATATTCATTGTCATTATCGGAGCTCTGTATCGGCACTAGCGTTGCGATATTGGTGCCGATAACTTCGCTTTTTGTATAGCCAAATATTTTTTCTGCGGCGGGATTAAAGCTCTGGATTAAGCCATGCTTACTAATGGTGATAATGGCATCGGCGACGGTAGATAGAATCGTTTTTTGGCGAATATCAATTTCTTTAAGGGCTTGCTCTGCGTCTTTGCGGTCGTGAATTTCCAGCTGCAATTCCTGGTGAGCCTGGGTGAAGTCCAGTGTTAAACCGAGTAGGGGTACGGTGTAGGCGATGATTTTCAGGAAGTGGGCAATGTTGAAATGACTATCGTAGAGTGCTGTAGAGCCAAAGGTCATGTGTAATTGTGTCATCACCTCAGGTACGGCGCTGATAATGAGACAGTAGGAAAAGACACTCGGGTGGCGTTTGTAAAGTAGGGGGTAAATTACCAGGCCGGCAATGATAAATAACAGTAAGGGCAGGGCATCGTAGGGTCGGCTAACAAAGGCATCGGGATAGGTTGTCTGGGGCAGGGCGGGTGAGGTGGCCGCTAAGGCAATAATAATATAGGTGCATAAACCGAATGCTAGGCTTACGCCAACAACAAAATTGAGATTTGGTTTGTGTAGATTTTGTGGCTTGCGAAAAATCGCGATAGTGACGCCAATGATCAGAATAAGGGCGCTGAACAGGCGAGATATTGCCCAGGTAAAGGGAATAAAGTCACTATTGTCGGTTACGGCGTCGATAAGCCTGGCGGCCGCCAGTGTGTGGAAGGCATCCATGCAGCCAGCGGTAAAAAAGGCAACGGCGATAATGGGTGTGGTGTCATTCTGAGTTGTTTTATAGTGGCTAAAACCAAGAAAAACGACAAATCCGGCTATGCAAAAGGCTGTCCACTCCAATAGTGCATGAGTGAAAGCACCTGTAAAAGCCACAAATTGACTTTCAAGCAGCTCGATTTCTTGAGTATCAAGCCCCGAGGTTTTATCTAAGGCTGGACTTTGCGAGGAGAAATCGACGCCGACCAGGTGCAAGGCGGCCGGTAGCAGGCAAATAGCAAGAATACCCCATCGTAATGCCTTGGGAATTGACGGGGGCTGAGCCTGTTGATGTGTGGTTTTATCGGTGTGCAAAGAGGCCATAACCTTTAGCCGTTACCGAGGCTATTACTGAGTAAACTCTGAACTTTTTCGCCGAGCTTTTGCAGAGAAAAGGGTTTAGTTAAATAGGCTTGCGCGCCGAGCTGAAAAGCATCTTCAATATTGCCAACCTTGTTTTTACCGGTCAGCATTAATACCGGTGTTTTTTGTGTAACACTCATGGCTCTTAGGTATTCGAGTACTTCGAGACCTTGCATGCCGGGTAGCATCCAATCTAGGATGATAATGTCGGGGTTATCACACTTCGCTAGCTCCAGGCCCTGCTCTCCGTCCATCGCCTCTGTCACTGCCAAGCCCTCGTGGTGCTCAAGCCGGTAGCGGATCTGGCGCAATAAGCTGGCATCATCATCTATGACTAGAACGCATTTCTTGTCTTTTCCAAAGGGCATCGTTAAATACCTATTCCTGCCATCATTTAAGCAGCCTTAACTGTGGGCGATTTGGCTGTAGGTGAATTGCTTGTAATATTGTTGATGATGTCTCCTTGAGTTATGGGCTTATTATAGGATTTAACAACTAAAGCACTAAATGCATACGGATGTTGTGATTAATGGCTTGTTTCTATAAGTTTAAATTTTGTTATAAAAAGATTTCCTCCAAGTCCATATCACTGGTTAGTTCAGCGAGTACTTCCATGTTGAGACTAAAGTTAGTCATAGGCTCACTGCTTATCATCACCTTGATCTTGCTGATGATAGTAGGGCTCGGTGCAGGTGTCAGCCTGAGATCTCCTCTGCTGAGAGACCTTTGGAATGCGGGGCATCTACTCCTTTTTGGTCTTCTCAGTTACGGCTATTTTTCTTGTCTCAGCATGGCCGCCCATACCCTTAGCTATAGGCTGTTATTGAGTAATATCGCGGCCCTAGGCTTGGGGGCCGGAATTGAATACTTGCAATTACACTTAGGGCGAAGTTTTTCCGTCGCTGATATTTTCAACGATGTCATTGGCGCTAATTTGGGCTTGCTGGTACTGGCATTGCAGAAGGCAAGGGTCGCAGGGCGGGGGCGATTGACAATACGGTTTGGTATTGTGCTTATGCTTGGTTTGGGTTTGCGGGATGTAGAGCTTCGGCTCTTGGATGAGTGGGCGATGAGACGTGATTTTCCCGTCCTGGCTAACTTTGAGACATCGATACAATTACAGCGCTGGACGTTTGCCAATGTTGTGGCGCATCGTTCACAACCGTTTCCCCGCTCGGGTGGTTATACCCTAGACGTTCAATTTCTTAATGGGGAATACCCGAGCGTAAGTCTCCACCACCTCGTTGGCGATTGGTCAAGCCTGCAATTCCTCCATCTCGCTGTGTACAGCGCCAGCAAGCAGACGACACCTTTTGAACTGGAAGTCTTTGACCGGGACTATCAACGCAATGGTTTTCACTTTAATGATAAATTTAATACCCCGCTTGTTATTGTGCCAGGCTGGAATTTCATCAATATACCGCTTCAGGTCATCGAAAATGCACCCCAGCAACGCAATATGGATATGCGTTTGATACAAGCACTGAGTTTATTTACCCATCAGCCGACGGTTCCTGTGCGCTTGTATATTGATAGCATTCGCCTCCTCTAGTGCACTAGGGGAGGTTTAATGGCGATTTATCTTCTGCTGCGGGGCCTGGCTCGGAGGCTTGCGAGGATCGCTCGAGTAGTAGCAATAGGACGTCATCTTTGATGGTGGTGCCAGTCACTTGTTGGAATGTTGCCATCACTTTTTCTAATGCCACGTCCAGAGGTTGGTTAAGTGTTGCGGCTAGAGTGGCGTTAATGGCCTCCTCGTTCTTTGCGCGCACCAGTGCGTCGCTGCTGGAATCAAACAGGCCATCGGTGTACAGCGCCAGGCGTTCACCTGCGCGTAAACAGAGGTGGCGATCTTGATACTCCGTGTCTTTGACCAAGCCAGGTAGCATGCCGCTGCTGGCTATCGGTGTCACCCCCTTGGCATTAATCAGCAGGGGTGGTGGGTGACCTGCCGTCGCGAGCATAATTTGCCCTTCCGGCAGGAGTAGGGCAGAACAGCAGGTTAGAGTAATCTTCGATAAGAGCTGGTCTTGTAAGGCAAAGTTTGACAGTTTTTCGAGCAGTGGTGCGGCACTGGTATTGTCCTCTTGCGCTTGAAGTAGGCCGTGAAGGTAGGCACCACAGGCATGGGCAAAAAACTTGGCGCTGTCGTCATGCCCCATAATGTCGGCTAATAACAGTCGTAAATGGCTCTCGCCAACCTTGTGGAGTAAGAGGTCACCGCCGCCCGTTCCACCGTTAAGTTGTGCCATTGCTAGTTGCCAATTATGGACGAGCTTTGGCAGGCGAATCGGCAGTGAGTTGGTAATGTTTTTGTTTAAATTCTTGGACAGTTGTCGACGAATTTTTTTTGAGCGGGATAGAACGCGTTCAATGCTACAGGTTAAGCGCTGCTTGTCGACGGGCTTACGCAGATAATCATCGACCCCTAAACCGTTGGCGCGTTGCTGTAAGTGAGAGTTGTCATGGGCACTGAGAAAAATAAAGGGCAGGGTTTCGGTGTGTTGATTTAGCTGTAATTGTTTACAGAGACCGAGACCGCTCATTTGTGGCATGTTGATGTCAGAAATGATGAGGTCGACCTTTTTACACTTTAGTTTCTCGATAGCCTCTTCGGCACTGGTGGCGACGCCGACTTTGTATTTTTTCGCCAGGTAAGCGGCATAAAGGCGCAGTAGGGTGGGGTCGTCATCGACAATAAGGATGGACGCCCTGGATGCTGTGTCCCCCCCCCAGATGAGTTGCAAGCGATTATGCGCGCCATCATCTCCGGGCCAATACTGTAGCTGGTCACATTGGCTGTGCAGTAATTCAATACCTCGCCCGACACTTCGCAAACGGGGGTCCTGATCAGATACGGGTGCCTGATAGAGGGTCGGGTCCCAGGGATCGCCGTCATCAATAACCTCTAAGCGCCAGCCGTTTTGCAGCTCTGCAAAACGTAGCGTCATGGTCTGCGCTGCACGTTCACGCTTGTCACGGGTTTGCGGCCCTGCGTGCAGTACCAGGTTATTCAAGACTTCCGATAGGCACAGTAAGATGCGTCGAGCGAGGACTTGCTCCTCAATACTGTCGCTTATTAACTGTTCGAGCTGGTGGCGTAGCTCGCGGGTGCCATTCAGGGTAACGGGTTCGTTGAGTGTGACGAGTAACTTTTCCATGCTAATTCCGCCGTGTTGTGACTCCACAATTGATCGTAGTTCAAATTGACATGGCCAGTAGACGATTGTTGCGCAGCCATGCGCCAAGGTACCGAACAATGCCCTTGAAGCGAGGTTCGAGTCGATTTAATTCACGCAGTAATTCGTTTTTTAGGGAGGGGTTGTCGCGATCGTTGTAAATACAGGCCAGCAATTGCGCCCCTCCGTCTTGCAGCCTGGTGATGGCGCTGGCGGCCATGGCCTCCGTGGTACTTCCAGCGAGTACAACCAGTACGGCGCCATCGCAGGCAGCCGCGACCCGTTCGGGGGGGATGTTGTTGCCATTGCTGCGGTTGAGAGCCGAGGTGTCGAATAAAATGCTGTCATAATTTTGCAGCCACTGCTCAATGCACTGTTCCAGCATGCCGGGTTTGCGCAATGTCATGATAAATTCGCGACGCTGGGGGCAGGGTATACCGGTAATGGCCAACTCCCCCTCGGCACTGCCCAGTAGTTGTGGCTCTGCCGCCGCACTGAAGAGCATCTCTTCGGGGTGCTTCGCGCTGTTGCCTCCCAAGCTTAAAAGCGGTTTCAGCGTCGGCCGGTAACAGTTGAAGTCCACCAGTAAGGTACTTTTTCCGGCCAGTAGATTGCGTTGCGCCAACGCCAGGGCCACAGAGGTCACGCCTTCACCAGGGTTGGCCGCGCAAATCGACAGTGCGCGTTGGCCACAGGACAGCAAGCGGCTGTATATTTGCTCAATTTCCATATGCTGGGGATTGAAGTGCATGATTTTTTACCTAGAGTAGCAATGCAAGTGCTGAAATTTGGAAGATGTCTTTGATAACGGTGCGTATTTTGCCCATGGTGCTGTCTTTTTTATTGGGAATAAATATCGTGTCGCCGGCGCGCAGTACGGGAATGTTGGCAATCCTAGCGTTGCGGCTGAAGTCGGCGAGGTCAAAACTACGGGCCTGGTTTTGACAGCAGGACAAATTAATGACCGTTATCTTTTGGATATAGGCGTCCGAACTGGGGCCGCCGGCCTCTGCGAGGAGGTCGAGCAGGGTCATGTTGTCATTAAAGCGATAGCGGCCAGGTTTGTTGACGGCGCCGATAACGCGCACCGTAGTCTCCTTGGATTGCTCGAGCCAGATACGGTCCTTTTCGGGAATAAAAATCGTGTCGCCGGTGCGCACCTCCGGCAGTAATTCTTCATCACCGGTTTCAAAATAGAGGGCCAAGTTTAAGCGACTGATACGTGCCGGCTTTTCACCACGATGACTAATGCGTACGTTATGTAGGTCGGCATTGCCCGTGGGGCCATCGGCTGCGGCCAAAATATCGAGAAAATGCATGGTGTCGGTAAACATATAGCGTCCGGGGGCGCCAACTTGGCCGAACACGTAGATGGATTTTTCCGAGGCCTGACGCACCCATTGGCTTTTATTGTTGGCGGGGTCTCGAGGTAGCTCGTGAATGCGCACGGTGGCACCGGCGCGAATTTGTGGTAGTAGGTGGTCGCCGTGGCCGCCGCTTATGAAGGCGTCGAGGTTGAATTGGCGATTGCGAGTACGGCCCTGGGGGTCGATAACAATAATGTCGATATTGCTGGTGTCTGCTGTTGAGCTAGGCCCGCCGACATGAGCGAGGAGATCGAGCAGGGTCATTTCATCGGACCACTCGATACGACCGGGGCGCAGCACCTCGCCGATGACGCGCACCGCGCGATCGGGGGCCACTTTTAGCCAGGATTTTTCATTCATATCGGTTTTTTCCGGGACAAAGATGGCATCGCCCGCTTGTATGTTCGGGGGCGAGGCCTTGACGGTGCCCTCGGTGTAACCGGCTAAATCAAAGCGCACAATCTCGCCATTGGCTCTCAGAATACGAATTTGTCGGGATTCGGCAAAGCGGGTGGGGCCGCCTGCGTTGGAGAGGATGTCCATAAAGGTTGCCCCCTTTTGGCCCTCGTAGGCGCCGGGTTTCGCCACTTCCCCCATCACATAGATAATATTGCCGCCGGTTTTCACCTGTTCTTCCTTATGGGGCACAAAAATAGTGGCCCCGGCCTCCACTGGGGGTAGTAGGCGACCGTCACCTTGGTCGAGGTAGTGTTTGAGGTTGAACAGCTTCGGTTCACCTTGAGAAATCAGCCGGATTTGCTCGATACCGGCATAGCGCGTTACCCCGCCGGCGCGCATTAATAAGTCAATCAGGCTGGCCGAGGCGCGATAGGAATAGCTGCCGGGGTTGTTGACCTCACCAAAGATTTTGATGGCGCGGCGATCCTCGGCGGCATCACCGGCATCGGCTGCCTTGGTGGGGTCGAAGTCGACTTCAATATTACCGGTCATCGGTGAGGAGGGAATGAAGAGGCTGTCGAGGGATTTCAGCTGCGGTAGATTGGCTAGGTCACCGCTGTCTAAGTATTGCTTGTAGTTAAATACCTGGCGCACACCGGCGCGGAGCAGCTGGATGCGATTGAGTTGAGCCCCCGTGCGCAGTCCCCCTGCCGCATGAAGAGCCATTTGCACGGTGCCATTGGCGGGCAGGGTGAATTCACCGGGCTGTTTGACATAGCCGTAGACACTGATGAGCAGTTGTCGCTGGGCGATATAGACCTGTAGAAGACTCAGGTCGAGAAAGACCTCACCAAGCTGGCTGCTCAATAGGTTTTTTAATTCTGACTCAAGACTGTCGGCAACGGCGACCAAACCGACTTCGGGTAGCAGGATGCGTCCCTGGCGATTGACGAGAAAAGCCTCCTCCAAGCTTGATTCACCGGGCAGGTCGATTTTTATCAGGTCGCCGACCTGTACGCGGTAGGGCTCCGCCTGAAGTTGCACTGGCTGGAGTAGCGCCAGCAGCAGGGCCGTGATCATGAATAGAGGGCGAGCGCCTAGACCGTTCATTACTACTTACCTCCGCCGGGTAGGCGTTTGGGTTCAAAGGTCAGTTCGATACTGACACGACGATTGACCAGGCGAATCGCTGGCGCCCGACCCGCAAACAAGGGTTGTGCAGCGGCAACACCCCAGACCTTTAAGTGGCTATTGCTCAGACCCAAGCTGACTAAATAGTCGGCAACGGCCTGCGCCCGGGCTGTTGACAGCGCCTGGTTGTAAGATTCGCTACCGAGCACATCACTGTGGCCGGTAATGAACAATTGATACTGGGGCTGCTTGGTGAGCCAGAGCACGAGGCCTGCCAGATGTTGCTGGTATTTTGGGTTGAGCTGGCTGGAGTTAAAGGCAAATTGATTGTCGTGGTTTAGCGCGAGCAGGGGCTTACTAGTGGCTAGGTTTTGACGCTGTTGTCGGGCGAGTATGGCCTTACTCTCTCGTATATCGAGCTGGGCCCTGGTACTCGCTGTTGCCGTTTGTGGGCGGCAGGTCGCGCCATCGATGCTGGTTAGTTTGTTTTCAATGGCACTTAGATCATGGCGTAGCTCTAATAGGTCGAGAGCGGCATCGAACACCAGATCGCCCTCCAGTTCCCGTGCAGCTCGTTGTTCCAATTGTCGAGCCAGCAGGGTGCTGGCGGGGAAGCAAGTCCTAGCGCCCCTGAGCACAAGGATATCGAGGTGGCGTCCAGCCAGGTCAAGGTCGATGCGCAGGCTCTGCCTTGGCCCCAGCGGCTGATCTGCGAGTAGCGGCGCGTGTCTGCCCCGTTCGCGCTCGGCCATACCGCCGTGCCCCCCCTGAGGCCAGTGCGTACAACCACTGAGGCACAGATACAGAGTAAGGGCGTAGAGCCTAAACATGGCTTGCTCCGGTGTTTTTAAGGCGGGCGGCGTTCGACTTTAGGGTGATTACGGTGTCGATTCGGAGTAATTCTATAAGTTCGAGGGCTTGACCTCGGGCTCCGCTGATATCGAGTATTCGACCTTGGCTCTTTAAGCGCTTGTATAAATAGACAATGGCCCCGATACCCGAGGAATCGATAAAACTCACCTCGCGGAGGTTTAGTGTTACCCGTTGTGAGTCTTTGGAGGCGACAATGGCCTCGAGTTCGGGGCGTATATGTGTACAGCCGAGGGCATCGAGTTCACCAAAGAAGGTGACAACCAGTTCACCGGCATCGGTGTTGACATGTTCTAGTCTCATAGTAAATCTCCGTAATGTCGTTGGTTTCAATTGGCTTTCCATCTCTCTTACAGTGGAGATAGCAGGGACTGTGCCAGTCGGAGATAAATTTATAAGTCCTTTAAAAACAGCAGGTTGAAGTGTTTCCGTTGTTTGCTGGCGATATTGAGTAAGGTGCTCTGTAGGGCGCCTTTGCATTCTGCACTGTCTTTTGCAAAGACCCTTGGGGTGGTTTCGCGACGTTTTTCTACGATGATGAAATCTCGGAAGATCGCGATCGCGCCTTATTAACTCAAGGGCGTGGTTGTTTTTGGTGCGTCAAATGTTTCCGTGCCAATTGCAGGTGCAGCTTGCAGAGGGTGCAAGAATTTAAAGCACGTAAACTCAGTGCTATAGCTAAATATAGCCATACTTCATAATTGGCCTGTATTTTGCTTAATTGTGCCTTGTTACCATAATCTAACGGGAGTAAATGAATGAGCCAATCGACACCGGAAAGCAGTTTTTTGTCGTTTAGTGGAAAGGCCAAAATTCTGCATATGAGCTGGATGGCTTTCTTTGTCACCTTCTTGGTCTGGTTCAGTCATGCTCCGCTACTGAGTATGATTCAGGAATCGATGGGCTTGAGTGATCAGCAAATTAAGACCCTGTTGATCCTCAATGTCGCGCTAACGATTCCGGCGCGGATTATTACTGGCATGCTGGTCGATAGCTACGGGCCACGAAAAACCTACACCGCGATGTTGTTGGCCACAGCGGGGCTGTGTTTCTTCTTTGCCACGGCAAACAGCTTTGAAATGCTGGCCTTATCACGTTTTATGATGGGCTTTGTCGGCGCCGGTTTTGTGATCGGTATTCGCCTCATCAGTGAGTGGTACCCCGCTAAACAGTTAGGTTTGGCCGAGGGCATCTATAAGGGTATGGGCAATGTCGGCTCTGCGGTGGCCGCCGTGACCCTGCCAACGCTGGCGATTATGTTTGGTGGCGATGATGGTTGGCGCTATGCGACGGCCATCACCGGTGTCATTGCCCTGGTGTTTTCTTTTTTCTTTTATCGTGCGGTGCGCGATACCCCGGCGGGATCGACCTATTTCAAACCGAAAAAATCCGGTGGTTTGGAGCTGACCAGTAAGCGTGACTTCTATTTCTGTGTGTTGATGAACCTGCCGATGTTTGGCGCCCTGGCGGTGTTGACTTGGAAGGTGGCGGTACTCGGCTTGATCGGTGAAAGCGCCGCAACGCTGATTTATGGCCTATTAATTGGCCTCTATCTCTTCCAGACGCACCATTTATACAAGGTCAATAAAGAGATCTTTGTTACCCCTGTTGAGGAGTTAATGCAGTACAACTTTAAGCAGGTAGCGATACTCAGTGTTGCCTACGCGGTGACCTTTGGCGCTGAGCTGGCTGTGGTGTCGATGCTACCGCTGTTTTTTAAAGAAACCTTCCTGATACCGGTGGCGCTGGCCGGACTATTTGGTGCCTGTTTTGCGGTGATCGATGTGTTTTCCTGCCCCTCCGGTGGTTTTATTAGTGATAAATATGGCCGCAAGGGTTCGCTGGTGATCTTACTGGGTGGCGCGGCGGTGGGTTTCTTCTTAATGGCGCAAATTACTGCCGAGTGGCCGATCGCTCTGGCGGTGGCCACCATGATGTTTTGCTCCTTCTTCCTCGGTTCGGCAGCGGGTTGTGTGTTCGCCGTGGTGCCGCTGATTAAGCGTCGCCTGACGGGACAAATTGCCGGTATGGTCGGTGCCTATGGCAATATCGGTGCGGTGTTATTTTTGACCGTATTTTCTTTGGTGTCACCCTCGGTGTTCTTTTTAACCATTGCCGGCGGCATCGCTTTTGCCATGTGTTGTGCGTTCTTTCTCGACGAACCCAAGGGTACAATGGCAGAAGTTATGCCCGACGGTACCGTGCAGCTTATCGAGGTCCACTAGCGCCCCTGCGGATGCGTTGGCACGAGACGCCCGTTAGAGGGCGTCTTAATAATAAATCAGGTCTCTTGCGGGCCGAGTGAGACCCAATGGCAGATCAGTCGGCAACACACTTAGGTTTTACGGTGGCGCAACACTCGGAGACCGGCGCCAAGTCGCAAAATGAAGATGCCCTCGGTATTCGCATTCCCGAGGGCTTAACCCTTACCAATAAGGGCGCGGTCGCGGTGATTGCCGACGGTGTCAGTGCGGCCGAAGCGGGGAAGGAGGCCAGTGAGACCTGCGTACATAATTTCCTCTCGGATTACTATTCAACGCCCGATAGCTGGGGTGTCAAAAAATCCAGTACCCAGGTATTAACGGCCTTAAATCGCTGGTTGTTTGGTCAGGGGCGCAGTTATAACGATGCCCAAAAAGGCTATGTCAGCACCTTTAGTGCGGTGATTTTTAAATCGCAAATGGCGCATATCTTCCATGTCGGTGATTCGCGCATTTATCGTTTGCGAGGTAATGACCTGGAGCAACTGACTCGCGACCACACTACGTTTATTGGCGAGGGCCAGTCTTACTTAGCGCGCGCCATGGGCCTGGATGTCAAACTCGATGTCGACTATCGCAGCGTCGACCTCGCCATCGGCGATATATTCTTTCTCAGTACCGATGGCATCCACGATTTTGTCAAAGACCGGGATTTACGAGCAGCCTTAGGCCCGCTAGCGAGTGAGCCCGGTGAGAAAAAGTTTGCCGCTTGCTGCAGGGCCTTAATTACCTTCGCCCTCGAAAATAATAGCGCTGATAATTTAAGTTGTCAGATATTGCGGGTGGATAGCGTACCTGCACAGAGCATGGACGATGTTAGCCGCAAGTTATCGGTGTTGCCTTTTCCGCCAGCTCTCGAGCCGGGCATGATTCTCGATGGTTATCGTGTCGAGAGAGAGTTGCACGCCAGTAGTCGCAGCCAAGTGTATTTGGTCTGCGAAGTTGAAAGCGGCGCGCGCTACTGCATGAAGACGCCCTCGGTGAACTTTGATGATGACCTGGCCTATATCGACCGTTTCGTGATGGAGAGCTGGATAGGCAGTCGCCTGGATAATGCCCACGTGGCACGCGTTATCGAGGGCGGGCGAGCAAAGTCCTGCCTGTACTACCTCACCGAATATGTTGATGGCACCACGCTGGAGCGATGGATAGCCGAAAACCCTAAGCCGGCCGTGCAAGATGTTATTTACCTGGTGCAGCAAATGATCAAGGGCTTGCGAGCCTTTCATAATCGCGAAACCCTGCATCAGGATATTAAGCCGGGTAATATTTTGATCGATAAGAATGGCCAGGTGAAAATTATCGACTTTGGCTCCTGTTTTATTCAGGGTATTGCCGAAATTGCCACCCCGCTGGAAAGAGGTGGGGTGCTGGGCACTGCCGCCTATTCGGCGCCGGAAGTGGTGTTGAACGGTAAAAGTACGGTGCAGTCCGACATTTTCTCACTGGCGGTAATCGTCTATGAAATGCTGACGGGGGTGCCGCCTTTCGGTGGTAAATTGGAGGAATGCCGTAGCTCCAAGGCCTACCTGAAGACTAAATACGTTCCTTGTTATGAGCTCAATCCTCTTATTCCCATCTGGATTGATGGTGCGGTGAAAAAGGGTTTGCGTTTTAAACCGGAGCGGCGCTATGACGATGTGTTTGAGTTTTTACACGAGTTGCAAAAGCCCAATCCTAAATACAAAAAAAGTCACAATATCGCCTTGCTCGATGCCAATCCACTGTTGTTTTGGCAGGCGCTCTCCGGCTTATTGTTTGTCGCTTTGTGTTTGTCGTTGGTCTATTAATTGCGGCCCTTAAGTTGAATTAGCACACCATAATGACGGCTCTTGTTTTAAAGCGCAGCCAAAATATTAATCCTTAGCGTCCGTCAATTTTTTGGGCTTTACTTTGGTCAAATATATGGAGCTGGATTGGTGCGCGACTCTGCCTTCGGGTTGCTCTATGCAGCGATTGTCGAATTCGTTGATTATTTGCTTAATAGCGAATAATCAATGGCTTGTGGCGCCATGGCTTTAAGGTGTAAGTGTCGGTCGTCTGAGTCAAATATTTATTTGTTGGGCTAAAATTCAGCCAATAAAAAGCCCGGCATAAACCGGGCTTTTTATTACTTCATGCAAACTAGTTAGCGTTTGTCGAGAGGCGTTACACTGCGCTCTGTGGGGCCGGTATAGAGCTGGCGTGGACGGCCAATCTTATAGCTGTTGCTAATCATTTCGTCCCAGTGGGCAATCCAGCCAACGGTGCGGCCGGTGGCGAAGATAACGGTGAACATCTCCGTGGGGATGCCGATGGCTTTCATAATGATGCCGGAGTAGAAGTCGACATTCGGATAGAGTTTCTTGCTGACAAAGTACTCATCTTCGAGGGCGATTTCCTCAAGGCGTTTGGCGATTTTCAGCAGGGGATCGTTTTCCATACCGAGTTCAGCCAATACTTCGTCACAGGCTTCCTTCATCACTTTGGCGCGGGGGTCAAAGTTTTTGTAGACGCGGTGGCCGAAGCCCATCAGGCGGAAGGGGTCGTTTTTGTCTTTGGCGCGTTTTACAAAGGCGTCGATGTTCTTTTCGTCGCCGATTTCGTTGAGCATTTCCAGTACGGCCTGGTTGGCGCCACCGTGAGAGGGGCCCCACAACGCGGCAATGCCGGCGGCAATACAGGAAAAGGGGTTGGCACCGGATGAGCCGGCAAGGCGCACGGTTGAGGTTGATGCATTTTGCTCGTGGTCGGCATGGAGGATGAAGAGCTTGTCCATAGCCTTAGCGAGTACCGGATTGACGTTGGGTTCTTCGCAGGGCGTGCCGAACATCATGTGCAGGAAGTTCTCGGCATAGCTCATGTTGTTCTGGGGGTACATATACGGCTGGCCAATGTAGTGCTTGTAGCACATGGCGGCGAGGGTGGGCATCTTGGCGATCAGGCGGTGCGCGGTGATTTTGCGGTGCTGGGGGTCGGCGATGTCCAGGGAATCGTGATAGAAGGAGGACATGGCGGCAACCACGCCGCACATGATCGACATGGGGTGGGCATCGTAACTAAAGCCGGACAAAAACTGCTCGATGGAGCGGTTGACCATGGTGTGGCTACTGATCAGCTTCTCGAAATCGCTCTTCTCGGTGGCGTTGGGCAGCTCGCCGTTGAGCAACAGGTAGCAGGTCTCAAGGTAGGTGGTGTTCTGCGCCAGGTCGTTGATGGGGTAGCCGCGGTGCAGCAGGATGCCCTCGTTGCCATCGATAAAGGTGATTTTCGATTCGCAGGAGGCGGTGGACGTGAAGCCGGGGTCGAAGGTAAAGACGCCATTGCTCGTTAGCGCGGCAACATCGATCACATCGGGGCCGAGAGTGCCAGTGCGGACGGGCAGTTCAATGGCGTCGGCGTGGCCCTCAATATTGAGAGTGGCTTTCTTGTCGGTCATAGGGTTCCCCTGAAAGATATTTTGATGCCAGCAGCTTCGGCTGACATCATTGCAAAGCCCGCGACTCTAGCCTTCTAGGCCTGCGTTTGTCAATTTGCATCGGGCCTTTATTGGTCTTTCTCTGAGGGTGGCAATATTGTGGTGCACGCTTTTCCTGGGGCGCACAAGAAGAGGGCGGTTTTCGCGATTATGCCTGCATTTATGGGTGTTTTAGGGCTTTGGAGTGACGCCTTGAGCTGCCCATGATGCGTTGTAATTGAAGGTCAATACTCCTATAATGCCCCGCGTTCAAAGTTGCCTTGGCTCTGGCAGTCGACGGGGCTTTTTCGGTAACGATTTATATTTTTCTTTTTATTTGGCGCCTAAAAAATAACGCCCGTTATGGGTTTGAGGTACAGCTAGTTGTGAACGATAAAAGACCTGTCAATCTTGATATTGGAACGATCCATCTTCCAATTACCGCCTATGTTTCCATTCTCCACCGTATTTCCGGTGTTGCGCTGTTTGTGATTAGCGGCCTGTTTATATGGATGCTGGATCGCAGTCTCACCTCCGCAGAAACCTTTGCAGCTCTACAAGGGGTGCTCACCCACCCCTTGGTTAAGCTGGTGCTGTGGGGCATGTTGGCGGCGCTGGCCTACCACATGGTAGCGGGCATTCGGCATATGTTTATGGACTTCGGTGTTGGTGAGTCGCTTGAGGGCGGCATCTTGGGTGCGAAGCTCGTACTCTACATCGCTGCATTATTGATTCTTTTCGCAGGAGCCTGGGTATGGCTGTAACAAATGTAACAAGTTTTGGTCGCAGCGGGTTGTCCGACTGGGTCGTGCAGCGCGTCAGTGGTGTGGTGCTGACCGTGTACTTGCTGGTGATTGCCGCTTATTTGCTGCTCACCCCCGAAGTCGATTTCGCTAGCTGGAAGGCTCTAAACAGCGGGCTTTGCATGCGTCTGTTAACGGTTTTTGCCGTCTTGTCGCTCGCCGCCCATGCCTGGATTGGTATGTGGGGTGTGTTGACCGACTATGTCACGGTTCGCTTGATGGGACCGAAAGCTACCCTGTTGAGGGTGTTTTTGCAGTTGGGCATGATCGCGGTCATTCTTGTCTACGTGGTCTGGACTGTCGCTATTCTCTGGGGGAACTAGGTTAATGACTACAATGAGAACGATCTCTTTTGATGCCATCATTATTGGCGGCGGCGGTGCGGGTATGCGCGCCTCTTTGCAGTTGGCAGAGTCCGGTTACAAGACAGCGGTTATCACCAAGGTATTTCCAACGCGCTCCCACACGGTATCGGCACAGGGTGGTATTACCTGCGCTATCGCCAGTGATGATCCGCAAGATAAATGGCAGTGGCATATGTATGACACTGTTAAGGGTTCCGATTACATCGGTGATCAGGATGCGATTGAGTATATGTGTCAGGTCGGCCCCGAGGCGGTATTCGAGCTCGAGCACATGGGTCTGCCTTTTTCCCGTACCGAAGAGGGCCGCATCTATCAGCGTCCCTTCGGCGGTCAGTCGAAAGACTTCGGTAATGGCGGTCAGGCCGCGCGCACCTGCGCAGCAGCGGATCGTACCGGTCACGCACTGTTGCACACGCTTTATCAGGCCAACCTGAAAGCTAAGACGGTTTTCCTTAACGAGTGGTTTGCCATTGACCTGGTGAAAAACAAAGATGGCGCTGTGGTCGGTGTTATCGCTATCGATATCGAATCCGGTGAAACGGTTTACGTGAAGTCGAAGGCGACAGTATTTGCGACCGGTGGTGCAGGGCGTATTTTCTCCTCAACCACCAATGCCCATATTAATACCGGTGACGGTCTTGGTATGTCGTTGCGTGCCGGCTTTCCGGTGCAGGACATTGAAATGTGGCAGTTCCACCCCACGGGTATTCACGGTGCTGGCGTACTGGTCACCGAGGGTTGCCGGGGCGAGGGTGGTTACCTGGTCAATAAGGATGGCGAGCGCTTTATGGAGCGCTACGCGCCGAATGCTAAAGATCTTGCCGGTCGCGACGTTGTTGCCCGCTCGATGGTGCTGGAAATTCTCGAGGGCCGAGGTTGTGGCCCCGACGGCGATCACGTGCACTTGAAGCTTGATCACCTCGGTGAAGAAGTGCTGCACAGCAAGCTGCCGGGTATTTGTGAGCTGTCCGAAACCTTTGCCCACGTCGACCCGGTGACCGATTTGGTTCCCGTGGTGCCCACCTGCCACTACATGATGGGCGGAATCCCGACCAATGTCAGCGGTCAGGCTTTAACCTTGGATAAAGACGGTAAAGAAGAAGTCATCGACGGCCTGTTCGCCTGTGGCGAAGTGGCTTGTGTATCGGTACACGGTGCCAATCGTCTCGGCGGTAACTCGCTGCTTGACCTGGTGGTCTTTGGCCGTGCCGCCGGCTTGTTTATTGAAAAGTCACTGCGCGAGGGTGCTGCCCTGTCGGATGCCAGCGAAGAAGATATTGATACAGCCTGTGCTCGTCTCAATCGCTTGAACGGTAGTGATGAAAGTGGTGGCAAGACTGCCGACCTGCGCAAAGAGCTGCAAACCATTATGCAAAACCACTTCGGCGTCTTCCGTCGCGGTGACTTTATGCAGGAAGGCGTGAAGAAATTGGCCGATTTGCGCAAGCGTGTTGAGAATGTACAGCTGGAAGATAAATCTGCGGCTTACAACACCGCGCGTATCGAAGCGCTGGAATTACAGAACTTACTGGAAGTGGCCGAGGCGACGGCGATTGCCGCCGAAGAGCGTAAAGAGAGTCGCGGTGCCCATGCCCGTGAGGACTTTACCGAGCGCGATGATGAAAACTGGTTGTGCCACTCGGTTTATTTCCCCGATGATAAAACTGTAGCTAAGCGGGCTGTTAACTTCGCCCCCGTTACCCGCGAAGCCTTCGCTCCGAAAGCGCGTGTTTATTAATCTAAGTAGGGTTGCCTAAGATATGCTCAAAGTAAGTATTTATCGTTATAACCCCGATACGGATTCAGCGCCGTACATGCAGGATTTTCAGCTGGACACCGAAGGCAAAGATATTATGGTGCTAGACGTACTGGAGATGCTGAAGGAAGGGGATCCGACCCTGGTTTTCCGTCGCTCCTGTCGTGAGGGCGTCTGTGGTTCCGATGGCCTCAACATGAACGGCAAAAACGGTCTGGCTTGCGTCACGCCCTTGTCGGAATGTGTGAAGAAGAACACCTTGATCTTGCGTCCGCTGCCGGGTTTACCGGTAATTCGCGATCTGGTGATCGACATGGCGCAGTTTTACGCCCAGTACGAAAAAGTACAGCCCTATCTGATCAACGATAATCCGGCGCCGGCGATTGAACGTTTACAGTCTCCGGAAGAGCGGGAAAAACTCGATGGCCTGTACGAGTGCATACTCTGCGCCTGTTGTTCGACCAGCTGCCCCTCTTTCTGGTGGAACCCCGATAAATTTATCGGCCCGGCTGGCCTGTTACAGGCTTACCGTTTTTTGGCGGATACCCGCGATACCGCCACCGAAGAGCGTTTGGCGAATCTGGATGATCCCTTTTCGGTGTTCCGTTGCCACGGTATTCAAAACTGTGTCTCGGTTTGCCCGAAAGGTCTCAATCCCACCCAGGCGATTGGCCATATTCGTAGTATGTTACTAAGCAGCGGCACCTGATAAAGTGCCCTTGTTCTGCTGGGGGGAAGCACAATTCCCCCTGGTTTTGTAAGCCCCTTAATTCGGTAATTACTCAGTCAGGAATTGAAAGATGCAAGACAGCATCATGGAACAGTTTCTCAGTTCGTCCCATTTTTCGGGGGGCAATGCGGCCTATATCGAAGGCCTATACGAAACCTACCTGCATAATCCCAATGGCGTGCCAGAAGAATGGCGCGCCTTTTTTGATTCTCTGCCCCACATAAACGGCTTTGCCGGTGCGGATTCCTCCCACGCGACCATTCAAAATCACTTTGAATTGCTGGGCCGCAAGCGGTCTAGGCCCCTGCCGGCACCCGGTTCGGGTGGCGTCAATGTCGAGCACGAGCGCAAGCAAGTTAAAGTCCTGCAGCTTATCGCCTCCTATCGCGAGCGCGGTCACCAGAAAGCCAATCTCGATCCTCTGGGTTTAATGGAGAGGGAGGACGTCCCCGATTTAAAGTTGGGTTTTCACGGTTTAACCGATGCCGACCTCGACACCACCTACCAAACAGGCCCACTCTACATCGGTAAAGAAGAAGCAACCCTGCGGGAAATTACCGAGCATATGGAGGCGACCTACTGTGGTCAGGTCGGCCCCGAGTTTATGCACATCACCTCGCTAGCGGAAAAGCAGTGGTTGCAACAGCGTTTTGAGTCGGTGCAGTCACGGCCCAGCTATGGGGATGAGGCGCGCATTGGCGTATTGCAACGCCTAACCGCTGCCGAGGGCTTGGAAAAACACCTCGATTCAAAGTACCCCGGTACCAAGCGTTTTGGCCTCGAGGGTGCGGAGAGCATGATCCCGATGCTCGACGGTTTAATTCAGCGCGCCGGCGAATACGGTGCCCGAGAAATCGTTCTCGGCATGGCTCACCGCGGTCGCCTCAATGTTTTGGTCAATGTACTGGGTAAAAATCCAGCGGAATTATTTGAGGAATTTGAAGGCAAGAAATTACTCAATACCTCAGGCGATGTGAAATACCACCAGGGCTTTTCGTCGAATGTGATGACCCCGGGTGGTGAGTTGCATTTGGCGTTGGGGTTTAATCCTTCTCACCTAGAAATTTCGGCACCGGTGATTGAGGGCTCGACCCGGGCTCGCCAAGATAGGCGCGGTGATAGCGAGGGTAAGGCAGTGGTGCCGGTGATCATTCACGGCGATGCCGCCTTTGCCGGTCAGGGCGTGGTAATGGAAACCTTCCAGATGTCACAGACCCGCGGCTATAAAACCGGCGGTACGGTGCACATCGTGCTGAATAACCAGGTCGGCTTTACCATCAGTCGGCGCGAGGATTCCCGCTCTACGGAGTACTGTACCGATATTGCCAAAATGGTGCAGGCACCGATTATTCACGTCAATGGCGATGACCCCGATGCGGTGATGTTTGCGACGCTGCTGGCGATGGATTATCGCTACCAGTTCAGTAAGGATGTGGTCATTGATTTAGTTTGTTACCGCCGCAGCGGCCATAACGAAACCGATGAACCCTCCGGCACCCAGCCTTTGATGTATGAAAAAATTCGCCAACATAAAACTACGCGTGTCTTGTATGCGCAGAAGCTCGTGGTTGAATCATTAATAGCGGATGATGCCTCACAGGTGATGCTGGATGATTATCGCGACCGACTAGACCGTGGTGAACACGTTGCCAGCAATCTGGTGTCCGAGCCCAATGAAGAGTTATTTGTCGATTGGTCACCCTATATTGGTCACGACTGGGATGCACCCGGTGATACCTCTATCGACCTGCATTTATTAAAGCAGGTGGCAGAGAAGGTGAACCACATTCCCGAGGGGATAGTGGTGCAGCGTCAGGTACAGAAAATTTATGATGACCGCCGCAAAATGGGCGGCGGTGCCCTGCCCTTAAATTGGGGCATGGCCGAAATTCTCGCCTATGGCACTCTGTTAGAGCAGGGCTATAGCATTCGTATGACCGGGCAGGACTCGGGGCGGGGTACCTTTTCCCATCGCCATGCCGTGGCTCACAATCAAAAAGATGGCGCAGCTTACACGCCCTTATTACATATTAAAGACGATCAGCCGCTATTCGATCTCTACGATTCCTATTTGTCGGAGGAGGCGGTGCTCGCCTTTGAGTACGGTTACAGTACCGCTACGCCTCAGGGCTTGGTGATCTGGGAGGCCCAGTTCGGCGACTTTGCCAACGGAGCCCAGGTGGTGATCGACCAGTTTATTACCAGCGGTGAGCAAAAATGGGGGCGCTTGAGTGGCCTCACCATGCTGTTGCCCCACGGTTATGAGGGGCAGGGGCCGGAGCATTCCTCGGCTCGCTTGGAGCGCTTCTTGCAACTGGCTGCCGAGCACAATATTCAAATCTGTAATCCGACGACCCCAGCCCAGCTCTTCCATATGCTGCGTCGCCAAGCGATCCGGCCCTTGCGCAAGCCATTGATCGTCATGAGCCCAAAGTGGATTTTGCGCCACAAAGAGGCGACTTCATCCCTTGAAGATTTATCCGAAGGCCACTTTCAGACCATCATTCCCGATAATCTCGAGCGCGACAAAGTAAAGCGAGTGGTGCTGTGTAGTGGCAAGGTCTATTTCCACTTGCTCGAGGAACGTCAATCTCGGGGTCAGACCGATGTTGCCCTGGTGCGTGTCGAACAGGTTTACCCCTTCGATGAGGAGGTACTGAGCCGCTTGATCGATAGTTATGCCAATCTTGAAGATATTATGTGGTGCCAGGAAGAGCCCTTGAACCAGGGTCTTTGGTTTAACGGCCAGCACCATATACGCAAGGCGATTCACGCCTGCAATAGCCCGCTTTACCTGCGCTATGCAGGTCGCCCTGCGCGTGCGGCACCGGCAGGTGGTTATATGTCAGTGCATTTGGAGGAGCAAAAGAAGTTTGTTAATGAGGCCCTGGATCTCAATTATTAGTTGTCAGAAGCGCACTAATTGATCCGTTTAAACTAGCAAGGAAACTAAGCGATGCTAATCGATATTAAAGTCCCAACTTTTCCAGAATCTGTGCAGGAAGGCGAAGTGGCCACTTGGCATAAACAGGTGGGAGACCAGGTATCGCGGGACGATTTATTGGTCGATGTTGAAACCGACAAGGTCGTACTTGAAGTGGTCGCCGCTCAGAGCGGCGTATTGGTGGAAATACTAAAGGCAGAGGGCGCGATCTTACTCAGTGGTGAGATTATGGCGCGCCTAGACAGCAGTGCCAGCGCTAGCACCGAAGCGGGAAACTCTACCGCCGTCAAGGACACGGCGAGCGAGCCCGAAATTGAGGGCGATATAGCTGCGGCTAGCCCAGCGGCGCGCAAGCTTGCCGATGAGCGCGGCATTGACCTCGCGGCCGTGGTCGGCAGCGGTAAGGATGGGCGCATCACCAAAGAAGATGTGGTGAACTTTGTACCCGCGCAATTGGCCCCCGCTGCCCCCGAAGTTGTCAGTGCCGCACCTGCTGTACCAGTGGCTGGCGCTAGTGCGTTGACCTTAAACGCTGGTGAGCGTATCGAAAAGCGTGTGCCAATGACCCGCATGCGTGCGCGTATTGCCGAGCGCTTGCTCGATGTCACCCAAACGACGGCGATGCTAACCACCTTTAATGAAGTGGATATGCACCGCATTATGGATTTACGCAGCCAGTTTAAAGACCAATTTGCCTCCGTGCACAGCGGTACGCGATTGGGTTTTATGGGCTTTTTCGTGCGTTCGGCGGTAGAGGCACTGAAGCGCTTCCCACTCGTTAATGCCTCGCTCGATGGTTCCGATGTGGTCTATCACGGCTACCAAGATATTGGCGTTGCCGTATCCAGTGACCGCGGTTTGGTGGTGCCGGTATTGCGCGATGTCGACCAGATGAGCATTGCCGAGATAGAAAATAAAATTGCCGAGTACGGTGGCAAGGCCCGCGATGGCAAGCTGAGTATCGATGAAATTACCGGCGGAACCTTTACGATTACTAATGGTGGCGTCTTTGGTTCACTGGTCTCGACGCCGATTTTGAATCCGCCACAAGCAGCTATTCTCGGCATGCACGCCATCAAAGAGCGGCCCATTGCGGAAGATGGCAAGGTGGTCATTCGGCCGATGATGAACCTGGCGCTGTCCTATGACCACCGTATTATCGATGGTCGCGATGCCGTGCTCTTCCTTGTTGCCATTAAAGATATGATCGAGAACCCTGCAAAGATTTTACTTGAGATATAAGTCCTATCTTATTGACTAATAAAGGTTATTTACATGACTGATAAATATGATGTTGTAGTAATTGGCTCCGGTCCAGCGGGTTATGTGTGCGCCATTCGCGCCGCTCAGCTGGGCTTAAAGACCGTCTGCATCGAAAAATATCAAAGCGCAGATGGCAAGGGCATCAATGGTGGCACCTGCCTCAACGAGGGTTGCATCCCCTCTAAAGCACTGCTCGATAGTTCGATGAAATACCACGAAACGAAGTGTGATCTTGAAACCCACGGTATTAAGGTCAAGGGCGTCACTGTCGACGTTGAGCAGATGATCGCCCGTAAAGATGACATAGTGAAGAAATTGACCGGTGGTATTTCTGCGCTGTTCAAAGCCAATGGCGTGACCTCCCTCTATGGTACAGGCAAGTTGCTCTCGGGTCGTCGGGTTGAGTTTACCGACCTCAAGGGAGAGGTCTCGGTGATTGAGGCGGACAATGTGGTACTGGCCACGGGCTCCAAGGCGATAGATATTCCGGTGGCGCCGATCAATGGTGAGACTATTATCGATGCCAAGGCCGCCCTCGATATGACCGTGGTGCCCAAGCGCTTGGGTGTCATTGGCGCCGGTGTGATTGGTCTGGAGTTGGGCAGTGTTTGGAATCGACTGGGTTCAGAGGTGGTGTTACTCGAAGCCCTCGATGTTTTCCTGGCCATGATGGACAAGCAAATCGCCCGTGACGCCAGCAAGATATTTGCCAAGCAAGGGCTAGATGTCCGTATGGGCAGCCGCGTTACCGGCAGTGAGGTGAAGGGCAAGAAAGTCCACGTCAGCTACCAAACTGAGGATGGCGAGGAACATAAAGAAATTTTTGACAAGGTGATCGTTTGTGTTGGTCGACGTCCCTTTACCGAAAACCTGCTCGAGGAAGACAGCGGCGTCAATCTCGACGAGCGTGGCTCGATCTTTGTCGATGAGCACTGTGCCACCAATGCCCCCGGTGTTTGGGCGGTGGGTGACTTGGTGCGTGGCCCGATGCTGGCTCACAAGGGCTCCGAAGAGGGCGTGATGGTAGCTGAGCGTATTGCCGGGCAGAAAACCCAGGTCAATTACGATATTATTCCGAATGTCATTTATACCCACCCGGAGATTGCCTCGGTGGGTTTGACAGAGCAGGAGATCAAACAGTCGGGTGAAACCTACAATGTCGGCATGTTTCCTTTCGCGGCCAGTGGCCGTGCATTGGCCGCCGACGATACCGACGGTTTGGTAAAAATTCTCGCCGATGGTGAGACTGATCGCATCCTCGGATGCCATGTTATCGGCCCGTCAGCGGCCGAACTGGTACAACAGGTTGCGGTGGCAATGGAGTTCGGTTCGACAGCCGAAGACCTTGGTTTAATGGTTTTTGCGCATCCAACCATGTCGGAAGCTGTTCACGAGGCTGCTCTGGCAGTTAATGGACATGCCATTCATGTGGCTAATCGGCGCAAGCGCAAAGCAAAAAAGTAATCGATTTCTGCGCATAGGGGACAAAATAGTTTCCATGCAATGGCTTATCGTTTTTATTCTCGTTAACGAGTTGGGACTACAACATGAATTTACATGAATATCAGGGCAAGCAACTGTTTGCCGAATACGGCTTGCCCGTATCAAAAGGCATTGCTGCCGCAACTGCTGAAGAAGCAGTAGCAGCGGCCGATAAAATTGGCGGTGACAAGTGGGTGGTTAAAGCTCAGGTGCACGCTGGTGGTCGCGGTAAAGCCGGCGGCGTTAAGCTGGTTACCAAGAAGGAAGAAATTAAGGCCTTCGCCGAGCAGTGGTTAGGTAAAAACCTGGTCACCTATCAGACAGATGCCAACGGCCAGCCCGTCAGCCGCATTCTGGTTGAGACCTGCACCGAAATTGCCGATGAGCTCTACCTCGGCGCTGTGGTCGATCGCTCAACACGTCGTATCATCTTTATGGCCTCTACTGAAGGCGGTGTTGAAATTGAGACCGTTGCCGAACAGACGCCGGAGAAAATCCTTAAGGCTGAAATCGATCCCTTGACCGGTGCCCAGCCCTACCAGGGTCGCGAGCTGGCTTTTGCTCTCGGCTTGAAGGGCGCACAGATTGGCCAATTTACTAAAATCTTTATGGGTCTTGCGAAGTTGTTCGAAGATAAAGATTTGGCGCTGCTCGAAATCAACCCGCTGGTCATTACCGACGAAGGCAACCTTCACTGCCTCGACGCAAAAATGACCATCGATAGCAATGCCATGTACCGTCATCCCGAGCTGAAAGAATTTCACGACCCCAGCCAGGAAGATGCACGCGAAGCACAAGCTGCTGCTTGGGAGCTGAACTACGTTGCCCTCGACGGCACTATCGGCTGCATGGTTAACGGTGCTGGTTTGGCCATGGGTACCATGGATATCGTCGCGATTCACGGTGGTTTCCCCGCTAACTTCCTCGACGTAGGCGGCGGCGCAACCAAAGAGCGTGTTACAGAGGCGTTTAAAATCATCCTCTCTGACACCAACGTTAAAGCTGTACTGGTGAATATCTTTGGTGGCATCGTACGTTGTGACTTGATCGCCGAAGGCATTATTGGCGCGGTTGAAGAAGTGGGCGTCAACGTACCGGTTGTCGTGCGTCTCGAAGGCAACAACGCAGAAATTGGCTCTAAAGTACTGGCCGACAGTGGCTTAAATATTATCGCTGCCACCAGTTTGACCGACGCAGCAGAATCAGTAGTTAAAGCAGCGGAGGGTAAATAATGAGCATATTAATCAATAAAGACACCAAGGTTATTTGCCAGGGTTTTACCGGCTCACAGGGCACCATGCACTCCGAGCAGGCCTTGGAATATGGTACGCAGCTGGTCGGTGGTGTAACGCCGGGTAAAGGCGGACAAACGCATTTGGGTTTGCCGGTGTTTAATACCGTTGCCGAAGCGGTCGCGACGACTGGCGCCGATGCATCGGTTATTTATGTTCCCGCACCTTTCTGTAAAGATTCTATTCTTGAAGCGGCGAATGCCGGTATCAAGTTAATTGTCTGCATTACCGAAGGCATTCCAACGCTGGACATGCTGGAATGTAAAGTGAAGTGTGACGACCTCGGTGCCATACTGATCGGTCCTAACTGCCCCGGTGTTATCACGCCCGGTGAGTGCAAGATCGGCATTATGCCCGGCCACATTCACCTGCCCGGCAAGGTCGGTGTTGTCTCACGCTCCGGTACCTTGACTTATGAAGCCGTGAAGCAGACCACTGATTTTGGTTTCGGCCAGTCAACCTGTGTCGGTATTGGTGGCGACCCCATTCCCGGTTCCAGCTTCATCGATATTCTCGCGCTGTTCGAGAAGGATCCGCAGACCGAAGCCATCGTCATGATCGGTGAAATTGGTGGTACCGCTGAAGAAGAAGCGGCGGCCTACATCAAAGCCAACGTCACCAAGCCCGTTGTTTCCTACATTGCCGGTGTTACCGCACCTGCAGGTAAGCGCATGGGTCACGCCGGTGCGATTATCTCTGGTGGTAAAGGCACGGCCGACGAGAAGTTTGCCGCCCTTGAAGATGCCGGTGTTAAAACCGTGCGCAGCCTTGCCGAAATTGGCAATGGTCTGAAAGAAATCACTGGCTGGTAGTTTTAGTGAAGTGAAGAAAGAAGCGGCTTCGGCCGCTTTTTTTGTGTCTGGGCTTTGTAGGGGTACTTGTCGATCTTTAAAGACAGGCAGCTAATATAGGCAGGGTTAACCGACCTTTTCTAGCGAGACAAACTTATTGCTGGCATCGTATTTCAGCTGAAAGTGGCCCTGCACACCATCGTGGCTGACAAAGCGTCGCAAATGTTCCGCCGGAAAGCTCAAGCTGGCCCCATCTGCGCCACGCACCACCACCTGTCGAGCGCTGCCCCGGTAAACACGCAGATATTCCTGAGCTGAAATGCTGAGACTAAAAAAACGACTGGGCATGGGGCTGATTGGTCTCTTCTGGCGTATTACTTAGCCGCCTATTCTAACGCAAGTGTGCAGTTTGGCCCTGTTCACGGCTGACATAAGTTAAAATATCTAGCGCTTCGGCGTTATCGACTACAGCTCGCTAAATGAAGGACGACAGATGAAATCCCGCTTGAACTCCATGCTCGACTTGCAAGATGCCATGAACCGCAAAGTTAACCCCGATTGGCGAGAGCAGGGCTTCCCCTGGTATCGGGCAATTTGGGTCGAATGCGCAGAACTGCTCGACCACTACGGTTGGAAATGGTGGAAGCACCAACAACCCGATATGGAGCAGGTCAAGCTCGAACTCATCGATATCTGGCACTTTGGCCTAAGCCAGCTACTACTCGGGGATAAAGACCCGGAAGCGGTGGCGGATAAGCTGGTTGAGGTTTTTAGCAGCGTTAGCGAGAGTGGTGGCGGGGCGCTCGATTTTCGCGATCAGCTCGAAACTTTTACGCTCAGTACCCTCGGCACCCGCGACTTTAACCCCACTGAATTTGCCCTGCTACTGCAAACGGTAGACCTTAGTTTCGATGAACTTTACACCCGCTATATTGGCAAAAATGTTCTCAATTTCTTTCGCCAAGACCACGGCTATCAGGAGGGTACTTACCGTAAAGTCTGGGCTGGGCGGGAAGATAACGAACACCTTGTGGAGCTGAGTGGCGAACTCGATAGCAATGACCCTGGTTTTAAAGATGCAATTTATGCGGGTTTGGCGGCTCGCTATAAAGTATCGGCGGATTAGGTATGTAAGGCTGATATTGCCAAAGTGTCACCCATTTATAATCTGTGCCGTTTTTACCGAAAGTAACAGCAGTGCTACTAGATGCCGAATGTTCGCGATTTATAGGTTTCGCTGTTAGACGAAAACAAATGGCTTGTTGTTTGGTCACTTTCAATTTCTGGATATAGTGAATGAGTGAAAATCAAAGCTTAAATATTAAAATCCAACTCACTCCGAGGCAGACATTTTTAGATAGTCCAGAGATTATCTACCATTGGAACCGGATAATTATGGCCGGACTGTTGTTGGTGCTTGCTCTTGTATTTTCCGGTTGGGGTCTTCGCTCTCTATTAAGCGATGAAGAGCGCGGACTTGTTGACCAGAACATTGTGCTTAGCGGGGTCGACGGGAGTAAAGCCGAGCTTGAAATCAGCTCTTTTGCTGTATCTGGCAGTGCCGAGCCCTTCATATCTAAGGAAGGCGATAACTCGACAAGCCATAACTCGGTTGAACCCTTAGGAGGCTCGCCCCGAGGTAAGGATGCTGTTGTTCTGGCAAATATCGATCCCAATACAAAGCAGCTTGTTAGCCTGGAAGGGAAAGAGCTTGCCAAGGCGACGGTTGAGCCGGCATCGGCATCGCTACATCGAGAAAACACCAGTGTCCGTACCACTATCCTTGACGCTACGGCTGTTAAGGCTCCTGTAGCAAAATCCATTGTTGGACAAGTCAGGGCGCGGGACGCCAGTGTGTTTACGGCCGCTGAGGTCGAGGTGTTTTCGTCGCGGGTAAGGCGCTTTTCCCTGGCCCAGAGAATTTTTCGTAAAGAACCAGTTGGCACTATTGGGGGCGTTTCTTTTAGTAGTGACGGTGTTGCCAGTGTCTATGCCTATTCAGATGTCCGTGGTTTGCAGGGCGAAGCTATTTATTATCGCTGGCGGCTTAACGGCACAGATCAAGCCAAGGTGAAGGTGGCTATTCATGGCGAGCGTTGGCGGAGTTATTCGAGCAAAGTGATACAAAATACGATGCAGGGTCGTTGGAGTGTCAGTCTTGAAAATGCAAGCGGTGTGGTGCTCGCACGTGCTAAGTTTGTATTGGACTAATACTGCCAGGATAGGTGAGCCTGTAAATAGTTCTGTGTAACTGTCGGGGTTAAATGTAATCAGTAAGGCGGTCTTCGAACTCGATCATAAAGCGATTGAGGGCGGGCTTCCAGTTTCTAATTGGCATTGTCCA
>MAAC01019025.1_pt1 | contig 56604 bp, 55 predicted proteins | sample 1115981 | NCBI WGS metagenome assembly MAAC01 (sample SAMN04961126, study PRJNA320927) | seawater metagenome | isolation source: sample BD02T64 sea water enriched with oil for 64 days | place: USA:Gulf of Mexico | collected 2013-07-27 | reverse complement strand
GACGTATACGATGTTTTTATGCATAGCACAATGGGAGATTTGGCTGTTGGTAATTACGATCTTAAGCACGAGCCTATCAGTGGGTTCTCATTTATTTATGACCTGAAAACCCATACCAATTTCACCTATATGGTAGACAATTCCTATAGCACTTCTCTATATGGCATCTGGTATAATGGAAATAACAACTATACACTATCTGGAGGATTTAGCACACATGAACGTGGTGAATTGAGTCAAGGTTTTTTAGTTGATTACAATGCATCAACAAATCAATTTACTCACTTCAAAGCTTTCAATTACAACAACGACCCTAAGAGCACAATCATTACTCATTTTGAAGGCATTACGGGTGCTCTTGACAATGGGTACAACATACCTGTTGATTGGATTACAGCAGATGGCGTAGAACTCGGAGCCTCACAGGTTACCGTACATCGGAATTCAGATGGCTCTTTTACAGAAGCGATTTGGAATAACATTTCATATCCAGCATCTGTGATTACTACTGCAAACACAGCATATAAGAATAATATTTTAGGAATCTACGTAGCTAAAGACTCCACAACAAATACAAACACAACAGCATCCTTTACTGCAACTTTAAAAAAATAAAAACATGAACACTATTAAAGAAAAATTATCGCAAATAAGTCACAAACCAGACATGATTTTAATCGTTACTGATGAGCAACGAGCAACACAACACTTTCCTCCAGGATGGGAAGAAAAAAACCTACCAACACTTACATTTCTAAAAAAGAATGGCTTTAGTTTTGATCGTGCATTTTGCAATACCTGTATGTGTTCGCCAAGTAGGGCCACTTTATTTACCGGTTTGTATCCGGCCAAACATGGGGTTACGCAAACCTTAACTGAAGGAGGTCCATTATCACCATCAGAAATTACATTAGACCCATCGATCCCTACCATTATGAACACGCTTTGGACCGATGGTTACGATGTTCAATATCGCGGAAAATGGCATATGAGTAAAGGGGTTGCGGCCAATGGAGGCACCACCAACTACGATCAACTTAACTCTGAAGATATTTCTCTTTTTGCCGCTATGGGTTGGGTAGCACCAGATGCTGGAGAGGATGTAGACCCTTTAAATTTTGGTGGTGGATATGCCAATCACGATGCAAAATATACCGCTCAGGCGATACAATTTCTGAAAGAAGTAAAAGCAAAAAGAGCCAAAGGAATTCACCAACCGTATTGTTTAGTTTTGTCATTGGTAAATCCACATGATGTGTTGGCATATCCAAAAACGGCAGGAACTTCTGGGTACCATGAAGGCAGTTGGTCTAGTAGAGAAGTTGGATTACCAGATACGGTTACCGAACCGCTATTACGTAATAAAAAGCCAATGGCGCAAGAGCAAATTCTCCTTGCCATGGGAGCAGGATTAGGGGTTTTACCAACAGATGAACTAAAATTAAACTACATTAATTTTTATGCCAACTTAATCAAAGAAGTAGACAGAGAAATAGGCACATTTATTCATGAGCTGTATGCAAAAGATAGTGCTGGTATAAGATTAGCAGATACTGCTATTGTAACGTTTACTTCAGATCATGGAGAAATGGGATTGGCACATGGTGGTCTTCGTCAAAAAACATATGTTGCATATGAAGAAGCCATCAGAGTACCTCTTGTAATTTCTAATCCGATATTGTTTAAGGATCAGAAACAACAAAATTCTTTCTCTTTGGCGACCTTGGCAGATATTTTTCCAACCTTTATTGATATGGCGAATATAGTAAATCCACCAACTGGTTTGGCTGGTACTAGTTTACTGCCAATTTTAGAAGACGATACGCCTGTCCAAAAAAGCATTCTGTTTACGTATGATGACACCAAAGCTGGGTCTAACAATAGTTGGTCATTGGTAAATGCAGCAAATCGCATTCGCTGTATACGAACAGAAAAATGGAAGTTTGACATTTACTTTGATACTTTGGGCACCTACTACAACCAATATGAATTGTACGACCTTGTCAACGATCCACAAGAAGTAACCAATTTAGCCTATGATCCTGCCTATGCAGAAACTAGAGCACAATTAGAAAAGGAGTTGCACGCATTGGAAATAAAAAAACTCCGAGCAGTTACCACTCCAAAAGAACAAGAAGCCCCAATACTTGTTAGTTAGCTGCTTCAATTCTTTGTTTTCATTTATTAGCTACAGAAAAGCCTCACATCCTACTGAATTTATTTCGGTACGCCGAGGTTTTTCTTTAAACAAACATCATTGCAATGCAAATTGCAACAATCTTGTAAAGCAAAAAGCGTAACTCGAAAATATATTTACACAACACATATCAAAAACACTTTTTACTCTTTAAACACAACTGAAAATCCACGTTATGAAATATTTTAGAATTTGCTTGCTTTGCACATGCATCGCAATGTTTTCTTGTCAAAACAGTTCAAGTCCACACACTAAAGCTGAGTTTAAGACAGCTTTAAAAAGTGAATTAACAAGCCAATCAAGTTGGCAACAGCCCGGGTATAGAGCTGGTACCTATCCCACCACTTGGCCAGTTGACATGGCAAACTTGAACCGTACAAACACCGTGGTAAATGCAGGTTTACCAGCTGGTTTTGACCCCAAACGATTGAGGATCGAAAGTATTAACATGCCTTTTCCAACATTTACTTACACCCGAGATAAGGACCAAGTTTTTGTATTGGGAGGTGTGCCTTATATTTTGGACATGTATGATAGCGACATCAAAACAGGTGATCCAGGGCGACCTCATCCTGTTTATTACAATAAGTCTATTCCTTACCTAATGAAAATAAATCCATTTACCTTAGATACTTTAAGTGTACAGCTAAACGGAGGGCTTGGATCTAATTATGTTGGCGGCGCCTTAGTACACGAGAATGGATTTGTATATGCCGTTGTAAAAGCGCAACTTTTTAAAATAGATCCTTCAAACATGCATATACTAGCCTCATTGAAACTTCCGTTACCCGGCTCTGGTAATACTGTTTATAATGGGCTCGCAGTAAGTGCAAACGGAAATATTATAACGAAGTCTACGATTTTTGGTACTGCAAAAGGAGATAATTCATTTATCCTGGTAGATCCCGATTCGATGCAAATAAAATTCAAACTAGCTCAAGAAACTGCATCACCAAGATTAACACTTTCTAACGATTCTCTGGGAAACGAATACGTCTATCACTTGAATTTAAACTACACCTATCGGATGAAGATTCTCAAAGATAGTTTGGCTCTAGATTCTCTTTGGATGGCAGCTTATGCTCCTTATGGAACCATAGATAATGAAGAACCAACATCTCCAGTTATTGCCTATAACAAAGTTCATTACACTACCAACACTGTCTTTTCTGCCGACAACGCAATGAAAATATTTTGGCAAGATACAGATCGAGTCTATTATAATGACCGTGACACGCTAGGGGGCAAATATATGTTTAAAGATACCATAAAAGCTGGTTATAACTTTTTCCATTTAAGTATAGATGATGTGGTTACAAAAATTATTATTGGCTCTGATCAAGGGAATGGAACCATTGCCGGTTTAAGAATAAATGATTCAAACAAACTTGAACATATTTGGGAAAAGAACTACAATCTTAGCGCTAGGCCTGCAATTGTTGCTGATAGAAAAATGGTATATCTCAATCATTTCGAACACTCAAGCGATAGTGAAGGTTCCGACTATTTTATCGTGTTAGATTTAGAGACAGGAAAAGAACTGGCTAGAATAAAGACACCTGCAACAAGTCCTACTATTGCAACTGTTGTTGTCGGAATGAATAATGATGTCTATTACTGTAGTAATGAACCCGGAACCAAAAAGGGGTTTTTCCATCGATTTTATATTGATCCTAAAAGTAATTTATAAAGGTCTTAATTTCATTTTATAAATTAAACATATCATGTAGTAATTAACTCTACAAGTCCTAACTTCTTTTTTAAAAAGCTACATTATAGCCAATTATAATCAACGAACCCCTCTTCTCTAGAAAAAAAACAAACAAAAGCACCTGAAAAATTGTACCAGACAATGTAGTCTTTTACTCTAAAAAACCTACAAACAACAATTTAACATACTGACTAACAAATTATTAACAACAACCATATTTAAAAGTCAATTCTCTAATCTTAAAAGAGTAATTTCTGGCATCAATTTTGATATTAACAAAATATTAACATTAATATCTAACTATGAGAAATTATTTACACAATTTTTTAAGTAAAGTGGGGTAATTGTTAAGAAAAAGAAGAAGGTCTGCAAAGGCTTGTAAAAAATCGAAGAGTGCTATCTTCGATTTTTTTTTATACTTCATTTACATTTAAATCTTCCGAATTTAGGCTCATTGTCTATATCTCAAAGGATTTATCAAATAAAAATAGTAGAAACACTTATTATTTAGAGGAAAATATTCAACATATTTAATACAATGTATTCTCAGAAATAAGAATACATTTGTAAACTTTTACAAACAAAGTATCAAATAATGGCAATAATTTCCAATCAAAAAAAGGGAACTTACAAAGTATTAGCAGTCGCAACCTTAAAAATAACTCTTATGGGAACACTTATAGGTGTTTTTCATGAGCATGATTTTTGGGTAGGATTGCTATTATTTGCTCGCCTTTTAGCCTTTTTATACCAAAACTACTTTAAGGCTGTTAAAAAAAACTGGGTCTTATTAACCGGAATGATACTTACTGGATTCTTAGGAATCTGTGTAGAAATTTGGGGAGTGACTTTTCAGTATTGGGATTATCATGATTTAACAAGTAACAGACAATTACCTTATTGGTTGCCATTTGCATGGATATTTGCTTTTCGTTTTATTTATGTTTTAGAAAGTGAACTAATTATTTCTTTAGGATTAAAAAAAATGAGCCACAAAACATGGCTCGCAATTTTTATAACAGCTTTTTTTCCTGCATACGGTGAAATAATCACCATCAACTTAGGTGTTTGGACTTACTCTTGGCCGTTTCAATTTTTTGGTGTTCCGTTGTATGCTATCATTTTATTGGTTATTATGCATATGGGAATCAATTTTGTGTTGGGCTTATGGGTTAAGAAGAAAAAAATAAATGATCCCGTTTTTGTTTCTGACAAATAAGTTTGTTTAATTATAGTTTCCTCAATCATTTGAGAAGTATAAGAACCTACTACCACTCCACTGGTAAGATTTCTCTATTCCAAAAAATCACTTAGAAATTAGTAGACACCTTCAAACAATTAATATCTCCAGGCAACAATTCTAGTTACTTTGTTCCCTTGTTGCATTGGAATAATTTTAAACTCAGTAGCACCCAATTTCTTTGCAGATTTCTGCATACTCTCTGTATTTTCTTTCTTAGAAACTAATGAGGTAAACCAAATACATTGTTCTTTAAACAAAGAACTCTGATACAGATAATTGTGTAAGAATGCTTTTTCTCCACCAACATACCATAACTCATTATTATTTCCTGCAAAATTACGAACAGCGTTTGTCCCTAAGTTTCGTGTTTTTCTTCTATTAGCTCCTTGTGCTTCTTCTGCAGATTTGTAAAACGGTGGGTTGCACATAGCAATGGTAAATGCATCGTCTTTTTCGATCACATCGGTTAGAATATTATTTTCATCAAACTGTTGACGCAATTTAATGCTCGTATCCAAGTCATTATCATCAATAATATCTTGAGCAGTATCTAAAGAATCTAAATCAATATCTACCCCTACAAAACTCCAACCATATGCTGCATTTCCTAACAACGGGTAAATACAGGTTGCTCCTGTACCAATATCCAATACAGAAATATCTCCTGTAATCTTTGATTCTATAAGTAAATCATTTAAATGATGAATATAATCTACTCTTCCTGGAATTGGTGGGCATAAGTTCGTATCTGGAAACTCCCAAAGTTTCACTTTGTAATAAGCCATCAATAAAGATCTATTGATTTCTTTTACTGCCTTTGGATCCGAAAAATCCACAGTAGTATTTCCATAATCATTTTCAAAAACAAAGGTTTTCAACGATGGATTTGCTTTTAACAATTCGTTAAAATTATACCCGTTGTCATGTATGTTATTGGGATGGAAGTTCTTTTTGGTAGATTTCATCTTGCGAAATTAAGGTAAATACCACAAATCTCATACATATAGTGATCCCCATTTACGTAAACTTAAATCTTTGGTATATTTGAATATCTCAAATCCATTTCTATGAAGCCTAAACACATATATTTACTCAGCTTTTTTGTCATTATAGGCATTGTTTTGTGTTTGATCCATGCCGACTTTAAGAAAACCCAAGCGACCATTTATATCAATGGCACCATCATTACAATAGATTCGGTACAGCCATCTGCAGAAGCTATGTTTATAAAAGATGGTATAATAGAAGCCATAGGAACCAATATAGATATTGAAAAACTTGCCACTGCAAGCACCAAAATTGTCGACTTACAAAACAAAACCGTATTGCCTGGTTTTATTGATAGTCATTCTCATGTTGCGCTGTCTTCTTTTTTAAATAAAATGATTGATTTATCTGGCTTTAAACATACAAACAATCAACAAGTTTGGACATATTTAAAAGAACAAATCCACACAAAAAAAGTAGGAGATTGGATTATTTGTAAAGGAATAGATCCTATTTTAGTAGAAGATTTAAGGACTCCAAATATTGGTTTTTTGGATTCAATAGCTCCTAACAATCCTGTTCTATTAATTTCTCAAAGTTTACATACCTATTGGGCGAATTCAATAGCCTTTGAAAAAGCAGAAATTACAAAAGAAACAAAAAATCCTTCCCTCACTAGCTATTATCAAAAAGATAGCAACGGCGATTTAACTGGACTTATTGCAGAACAAGAAGCTTTTAGGCCAATTTTGAATGTACTAAAAGAAGAAGTATTGACCTCTGACTTTCTAATTGATGCCACAACACAAACGTTAAAAGACTATGCTAAAAACGGAAACACCACAGTTATCTCTGCCGGATTAACGATTAATGATGCCAAACCCTTGCGTTTATACCAACATTTATCTGATGCCTCTCCTACCTTGTTAAATCAGCTTCTTACAAGTATAGGAATGCTCCCAAAAAGAAGTCAATTTCCAAGACATTTTATTTACATAAGACACGATCGAGATTTTTTATTGCCCGATAAAAAAATACCGAATGACTTTTATAACATCATCGGTGTAAAACATTGGTATGACGGTTCTCCATATACAGGTTCTATGTTTATGAATGAACCTTATTTGGTTTCTGATTTGACAAAAAATGGATTGCACATCCCAGAAGGTTCTAGAGGAAAACCATTAATCAAGGAATCTGATTTATATACATTTATTTATAAATATCAGAAAAAAGGTTGGCAAATTGCTTTTCATTCACAGGGAGATGTTTCTAGCCAGCAAATTTTAAAAGCATTTGACAGCATAAATACTACTACTAATATTGCCTCTTTTAGGCATCGCATAGAGCATTGTTTATTACTTAAAAAGGAAAGTTTACTAGCAATGAAACGGCTGAACATTTCTCCTAGTTTTCACACCAACCATTTGTATTATTATGGAAAATCCCTCGCCAATGATATTTTAGGTATACAAAGAGCACAACAAATTTTACCCATTGGTTTTGCGCAACAGCTAGGGTTAAAATATTCTATGCATGCAGATCAACCCATGTTTGAGAGTAGGCCATTTCATTTAATTAGGACAGCTATGTTAAGGCAAACTAAAGAAGGAGATACCTTTGGACCGAATCAAAAGATATCTCTTTTAAATGGGATCAAATCTATGACCATACATGCTGCATGGCAAATTCATATGGAAGATAAAATTGGCTCTTTACAAAAAGGAAAGTATGCAGACTTTATCATTCTAGACAGAAACCCTTTTAATATATTAACGACTGAACTAGATCAAATTAAAATTATACAAACCTTTATAAATGGAAATAAAGTGCACTAAAAAAGAGCTACCAATTGGTAGCTCTTTTTTATTTAGATTTCTATAACTGTAAACTCTAAGTCTAAAGGTTTAAGAGAATCTTTTAATGCCTCAATAAAACCGTCTCCATATTCTAAATAATATTCAGAAAAATTTCGTTGACGTTCTTCTAAGCTTTCGTTTGGAAACAATTGTTCTTTAATTTCAGAAATTCGAACAACCAAGTCCTTTTGCTTTCTTTTTTCTGCTCTTAACAAGCGCTTCTCAAGATTGCCTAGCCCATTTAATTGTTTTTTTTCTTGTGCGTTTACTGCACCTACAAAAGAAGTATCCGTTTCATTCGCCAATCTCCTCAAGGCCAGAAACTGTTGCTCTAATAATGTTTTTGCATCCGAGAAATTAAATTCAATATCAGAGTTTTCATTGATTTTCTTCTTTAATAAATCATTGGTACTCAAAAACAGTTCTTGTGTAGAAATATTTAAAGCATCTAATTTCATTTGTTGTTTCTCTGAAACGACCTGTACAGAATTACGTAACAATAGAATTGGAAAAGGAATATTTACTTCCTCAAAATAGTCTTTTAGTTCTAACCAATAGGCCAATTCACCTCCACCGCCAATATATGCTAAGTTAGGTAAAATCACTTCTTGATATAAAGGTCGCATGATTACATTTGGACTAAAATTCTCTGGCACCTCATCAAGGTGTTTTAGTATTTCTTCTTTTGAAAATGTAAGACCTGTATTATTAACAACATATTTATCATCTTCTTTTATAATACGTTCTCTAGAGTTATCACTCAAATAAAACTGGTTGATTTCTCTTGGATTTACCTGAATCTTATATGCTTTCTCTAAAGCAGCAATTGTTTTTGAAACCGCTTTAAAAGAAGTTTGCTCTGTCAATTCTTTCGCTACAATTGGCGTGTATAATTGTTTTAGGTTTTTATCATCACCATCAATAATTACCAAACCATATTTAGAAAATAATTGATTCGCGATATATCTAGTAGCGCCTGTCAACGTATCATTCTTTACGTATCCTTCTTCGAATAAGCTCTTTAAATACTCTGCATTTCTTGACGTTCCTAATTGTTTCGAAAACTCTTCAAATACATCTTGTAATCCTTCAGTATCAAAATGACCAACCGCTCCTCCATCTGGTCTTTTCCATTGTACTTTATTATTTCTAAAATTGAAATAATTAATTTCCTCAAAATCATGGTCTTCTGTTGCCATCCAATACACAGGTACAAAATTACTCGCCGGGAATTGCTCACTTAATTCCTCTGATAAATTGATTGCTGAAATAATTTTGTACAAGAAATATAATGGACCTGTAAACAAGTTTAATTGATGCCCAGTAGTTACTGTAAAAGTATTTGTATGTATAAGGCTTTCAATATTTGATTGTGTTTCTTCAGAAACTTCAATGGCCGTATATTGGTTTTGCAAAGCAGCAACCAACACCTTCCTGTGTTCTTTAGGAAATGACTGCTCTTTTTCCTCTATCTGTTTTTTAAACCCATTGATATCAGGGGAATTATTATAAAATGGTTTAATTGATTCTTTTTGTTCTAAATAATCAACCATGGTTTTAGAGAAAAAACCAGTTTTTTGAAATTGAATTTGTGTCGTTTTCATTTAAATTTCACTCGTATTTACATGAACTACAGTACACAATTTATGATGTATATTGATGAAGCTATTACAGCAACAATCACACTTTAATTTACTTATCATTGAAAAATTAATTTTGATAAAAATACAAATTTTTGACGGTTGGTCGTGTCGAGAAAAACAATCTAACAAATTTTTAACGCTTTTTCATTTTATAAAATTGAATTCAGAATTTGATTTCTGAAGAATATCCGTTAGATTTGAAATCCTTAATCAAAAAAATAATGATGAAACACAGACTATTACTCCTCTTATTTATTTCTTTAATCGCAGTTCCTATTTCAGCCCAACAACTACAAAACCCAAGTGAATTTTTAGGTTATAAATTAGGTTCTCGCTTTACTAGACATCATAAAGTAGTTGATTACTTTAAATACATTGCTCAAAACACTGATAAGGTACAATTCCAAAAGTATGGAGTAACCAATGAGTTAAGAACTTTAGCTGTAGTGTATGTTTCTTCGGCAAACAACATCAAAAATTTAGAAACAATTCGTAAACAACATTTAACAAATGCAGGAATTGAAAATACGTCTGAATTAAAAGACAAGGCTGTAGTTTGGTTAAGTTATAATGTACATGGTAATGAAGCTTCTTCTACAGAGGCATCCATGTTGACTTTATATAAACTAATCACTGAAAACAAAAAATACTTAGAAAACACTGTTGTAATAATGGACCCTTGTATCAACCCTGATGGAAGAGATAGGTATGCCAATTGGTACAACCAAGTTGTTGCGGCTCCAAATAATAACAATCCAGATGCTAGAGAACATAATGAACCATGGCCTAGTGGAAGACCAAACCATTATTTATTTGATTTGAATAGAGATTGGGCATGGGCAACACAGGTTGAAACGCAACAACGTTTAAAAATATATAACAAATGGCTGCCTCATATTCATGTTGATTTTCATGAACAAGGAATTAACAATCCCTATTATTTTGCACCAGCAGTTGAACCTTACCATGAAGTAATTACAGATTGGCAACGTGAATTCCAAACGCAGATTGGAAAAAACCATGCAAAATATTTTGATAAAAACGGATGGTACTATTTTACCAAAGAGAGTTTCGATTTATTATATCCTAGTTATGGAGATACCTATCCAACTTATGTTGGTGGAATTGGAATGACCTATGAGCAAGCTGGACATGGAAGAGCAGGATTAGGTATTACAAAAAGAGATGGAGAAATATTAACGCTTTGGGATCGTTTGATTCATCATACAACTTCTGGAATTTCTACTGTAGAAATGGCTTCTAAAAATACCGCTAAAATCAACAGTGAATTTAAAAAATACTTTCATGACAACGACTTTAAATATAAAAGTTATGTATTAAAAGGTAACAAAAGTAAAACTAATGCATTGATTGCTTTGTTAGACAAGCACGAAATTAAATACGGTAGAGCTACAGGAAAAAATATAAGTGGATATAAATACGATACACGTTTAAAAGGAAGTATGAAAACTGTTTCTTCTGATTTAGTGATTTCTACAGACCAACCAAAAGGTAGATTGGTAAAAGCATTGTTTGAACCCGTAGCAAAATTAAGTGATTCTATTACCTACGATATTACTGCTTGGTCTTTACCATACGCTTACGGATTTAAAGCCATTGCTAGTGAAAAACTGGTTGCTACATCTAACGGATTTACCAATGCAACACATTCAACTCCCAAAAGGGATTCTTATGCTTATACTTTTGAATGGAACCACATTTCTGATAGTAAATTATTAGCAGACTTGTTAAAACAAAATTTTAGAGTTCGGTTTACAAGAAAAGAAATGACCAATAGTGGTCAGAACTTAAAATCGGGATCTTTAATAATTACACGCGGTGATAATAAGCATTTCAAAAACTTTGACAATGCTTTAATTACAACTGCAAACAAACATTCTAAATATGCCAATACCATCAATTCTGGTTTCTCAGACAAAGGTCCAGATATGGGGTCTTCTGATGTTAGAGAAATTAAGAATCAGAAAATTGCGGTGCTTTCAGGAAAGTATACTTCTTCATTAAGTTATGGTGAAATTCAATATTTCTTCGAACAAGAAATTAACTACCCGTATACAGCAATTAACACCACGGATTTTTCTGCAAATAGATTAGACAATTACCATACATTGATAATTCCCAATGGATATTATGGCGGACTTTTTAATAAAAGCACTTTAGACGGGTTAAAATCTTGGATTCGCAAAGGAGGAAAAGTAATTGCAATTGGAGGTGCTAATCGTATTTTTGCAAACAAAAAAGGTTTTGGTTTAAAAACGAAATCATCAAATGACAAAAAAGATAAAGACGAAAAAGACTCACCAATTATTAGATATGAAGAATTAGAAAGAGATCGTATAAAAGGGAGTATCACAGGAGCTATTTTTAAAACAAATATTGACAATTCACATCCTTTAGGATTTGGGTATGGTGATTCTTATTTTACACTGAAACAAGGAGCTAGGTCTTACAAGTATTTAAAGAATGGGTACAATGTAGTCCGTTTAGAAAACAATACTGCATTTTCTGGATTTACCGGAAGCAAAGCTGTAAATAATTTAACAAAGTCGTTAATTTTCGGAGAAGAAAATATTGGTAGAGGAAGTATTATTTATATGGTGGACAACCCTTTATTTAGAGCCTTTTGGGACAATGGAAAACTGTTTTTTGCAAATGCAATATTCTATACAAACCCAAGTATGAAGAAATTATAAAATTAAGATTACAACATAAAAAAAGCCTGCTAATTAGCAGGCTTTTTTTATGTCAACTTTAAGTCACAATACCAAAAACTAGTGTCATAATTTGTGTTTTTTGATTGATGGCAATTATCGTCATCATCATCATCATCATCATGAAGCGTATATGACTTTAGGACCTTCTCTCCTATTTCGAAATCAATTGGAAATTTTAAAAGTGGACCATCAAAAACAAAGGTATGGAACTCACCATTTTCTCCACAAACATCTACATTTTTTGGCAGGTCATTTATAAATTGTTGATCAATAACTCTCCCTACAAATTCTTCTCCTAGCAACTTCGCATTTACGCAAACGGTAATGGCTTTAAAACCTAGTGTTAAGAATTCTTGCAACACTTTTTTGGTGTCTTTTTTCCATAATGGAAACACTCCTGTTACACCAACTTCTGCTAATTTTGTTTCTCTATACTTTTTCAAATCTTCTAAAAAGATATCTCCAAAAATAGCATGGGTATATTTTTGATCAAGCAATACTTCCATTTTTCTCTGCATAATCTCATTATACAAATCCATCGTTACATCTGCGGGGAAATAGTTTTTTTGTAATGGTAAACCAATACTTTCGGCTTGTTTATCTAGTAAGCTTTCATGTAAACCGTGCATAGAAACACGTTCAAATTCTTGATTCACATTGGTTACTAACAAGTCTATACTGTATTCTTTATTTAGTAACATCTTATACAAAGCAAGTGCAGAATCTTTGCCAGAAGACCAATTGAAGTAGGTTTTTTTCATACACTCAAAAATAGACAACTTCTACATAAAAAGAAAACAATACTACGCTAAAAGGCCCACTTCTTTTTGGTCGTATATAGATAGGGAGAGTTCTTGAATAGAATTCTAAAAGCAATGTACACAACAACACTAAATATCAATCCCATCAATAACAATACACTTAGGTATTTATTTCTACGAACTTGATACATTTTCAATTGCCAACCAATTAGACACCTTAAAAATGGGCTGATTAAAGTTGGCATTGAAATGCTAAAATAGCTTGTCTTTATGAGCGTAATATTTTTCAAAAAACGTTCTATTAAAAAACTTAGAATGGTCAACATAAAACACGTAAGCCGAGGCGTTATCACAAGATACTTTATCTTAATATTATCTCTTGACACTTTTTCCATTTTCATTACTCCAAGAACTATCGAAATGGGTTGAACTTTACCCCTAAAGTAACATAGGGCTTTAAAGTAGTATTGAAATCAAAAAGACTGTTTTCATGTACATCTTCAAGTTTAAACTCACTAAACACAGTATGTGTTCCTCTAAGTAAGATTCCGATGCTTTTTGTGAACCAATAATTATATTCCATCCCTACAGAAACCTCTGTAAAAACAGCGGCATCAACTTTTTTAGCCTTGGCACCATCTACATGAAGTGGGGTATTTATATGTGCCATAAAATCATTTAATGTTCCCAACACTCTTAAGGAATGTTTTTTATTGAAATTATATTTAATATAGGTATTGGGAATCCCTATAACAAAAGACACATGTTCATTTAATTTCCCCATAAAATTGACTACTGGATTAATGGTTGTTCTCCCGGCCAATGTTAAATACCCAACTCCAGCTGTTATATGAAAATGCCTGTTTGGATTTTTAGTATTGAACTTTTTTTCGACAAAGGCAACTCCATTCATCTGTATATTGTCCATAGTAATTCCACCAGTAAAATTAGAAACCATCCTTGGCATTACTACGGCATTCAATGACCAGTTTTTAGATAGCTGGTATTTTGCTAATAGGTTGTATTGGATACTATAAAATTTCTCCATTACTTCTGAAAAAGCTGTCGCTTCATTTTTATAAGAAAATTGATGATATTCAAATCTTATGTTGCTATAAAAAGTCAATCGATTCAAAGCGATTGGAGGTAAACTTAGATTTAAACCTCCATTTTGATACTTAAAAAGCGCATCTCCTTTTAATTCTGGTATATAATATGCAGAAAACACATCTCGGTCTTCTTTTAAATTTACTTGTCCATTCATGTTAAAAACAATGAGTAAAATGGCCAATAATGGTATTTTTTTTATGTTCATATATATTCTTTTTTTATTCCATGCAACGTCTTATTATATTGTATTACCAAAAACAACCTGGTGATAACTCGTATTATTTATACAATAATTGAAAGCATAGATATAATTCTAACTGCTTTAATGGAGATTTATATGGATGGTTTTTTTTGCTAAAACCTCAAGTTTAGCATCGTAGAATGAAGGCAACGAATTTGAGTTTGAATTGTTAGACACTCCTGTTTTTTCTTTTGGAATTCCGAAAAAATTAGTATCCAATTTTTTATTCCCATTCGCATCTTGGTATATGGCAATTGCGTAGGTACCAAATGGAAGTTGGGTTGTAAAGGATGCGTTTTTTAATTCAATTGTTTTAATCCTAAAACGCTTGTACGCGAATTTATTTTTAGAAGGAAACCCTTTGCTGTTTTTGTAAATTGCTATATCTACATAGCCTTTATACGATGTAATCCCATCAACCTCCACAATTAATTTACCGTAATCCTGAGCTGATGTTAGTGTTGTTAAAAACAAGCAATAGGCAATAAGTACTCTTTTTAAAATCATAATTCTGTGTTTTAATTTCTAACACAAAATTATACCCTAAAACCGCTCTTAAAATTAACAAATGGTAAGAAATGCTTAGCTTTTGGAATTGCTAATTTCTTTTCTAATTCTACTCAAAGATTGCGGTGTAATTCCTAAAAACAAAGACAGGTCTTTTAACGGAACTCTATTAATTAAATTTGAGCGTTTCAATAAATCTAAATACCGTTCTTTTGCCGTTAAAGATTGAAAATTATGAATGCCATACAATACACTTGCAAAAGCATCTTCCCAAACCAATCGTCCAAATTTTTGCCAGGTTGGAAATCGATCATAAAGAGCTTCCATTTTTTGAAATGAGATAGCATAAATAACCGTGTCTTCAATCGCTCTTAAATAAGAATCTGAGCGCGCTTTTCTTTTAATTTTGGAAATATCTGTAATGAATTCATTTTCAAAAGCAAAATATCGGGTAGACTGTATTTCTTGCTTTACATCATAAATAATCAATCCGCCAGAAGCAATAAAGTAGTAATCGGTAACTACTTGTTCTTTTTTTAAAACAAAGGCATTTTTTTTTACATTTCGACATTCAAAACTTGCTAAAATCGTAGCCAAGTCTTCTTGGTTCATATCTACATAATGCTGAATGTATGTGGTTAGCTTTTCCATAATGGTTACTGAAACATACTTTTTTTATCGTCCATTTTCATACGTTGTCTTTAACAGAATACTAAATAACGTGCGTTTTTTCTTAGTAGTATAATTGCATAAAAAATCCTGCTTAAAGCAGGATTCTTAATTTATTTTCTTTTTTGATTCAAACTTTTAGGTCTTTCTGTTTTTGTTACAGGAGTACCATACAAATCAAAATCTCCAGCTTCGTGAATGGTAATATCAATAAACTCACCAATCTTAATATAGTGCTCTGTAGCATCTACAATTACATCATTGTCTACATCTGGCGAATCGAATTCTGTACGTCCATAAAAATATTCTCCATCTTTTCTATCAAAAAGACAACGGAATGTTTTTCCCACTTTTTCTTGATTCAATTCCCAAGAAATCTGACCTTGAATTTCCATGATTTCGTTTACTCTTTTAAACTTTACATCGTCTGGAACATTGTCTTCTAAGACATAGGCACCTGTATTTTCTTCATGAGAATATTCGAAAGCTCCTAAACGTTCAAAACGCATTTCTTCTACCCAGTCTTTTAATTCTTGAAACATTTCTTCTGTTTCTCCAGGATATCCAACAATTAACGTCGTTCTAATTCCCATTTCTGGAACTGCCTTTCTAAACTTATGAATCAAGTCAACCGTTTTCTCATGGGTTGTTCCTCGTTTCATAGATTTTAACAACTCAGTATTGATGTGTTGCAACGGAATGTCTAAGTAATTACACACCTTTGGTTCACTTTTCATTACATCTAACACATCCATTGGGAACCCAGACGGGAATGCATAATGCAAACGGATCCATTCAATTCCATCAACTTTAACCAATTCTTTTAATAAATCGGCCAATGCACGTTTTTTATAAATATCCAATCCGTAATAGGTTAAATCTTGCGCAATCAGCATCAATTCCTTGATCCCTTTTTCGGCTAACTTCGTCGCTTCAATAATGATTTCTTCAATTGGAGTAGAAACATGTTTCCCTCTCATCAACGGAATGGCACAAAACGAACATGGACGATCACACCCTTCTGCAATTTTTAAGTATGCATAATGTTTTGGCGTAGTTGTTAAACGCTCACCAATCAATTCGTGCTTATAATCTGCCTCTAATACTTTTAATAAATTAGGCAAATCGTGTGTACCAAAGTATTGATCTACATTGGTAATTTCTTTTTCTAAGTCTGGCTTATAACGCTCACTTAAACAACCAGAAACAAATACCTTATCAATTTCACCTGCTTCTTTACGCTGCGCGTGATGCAGAATTGTTTCTATCGATTCTTCTTTGGCTTTACCAATAAATCCACAGGTATTAATTACAACAATATTCCCTTCCTCATTTTCATCCTCATGAACAACATCTTTACCATTGGCTTTTAATTGCCCCATTAACACTTCACTATCGTAAACGTTTTTAGAACAGCCTAATGTAACTACATTGATCTTGTTTTTTTTTGTTGTTTTTGTACGCATTTGTGTATAAAAAATTTAGAGTGCAAAGATACAATCTTAATTTACGTTTTAAAACATATTAGAATGTTAATAATAGTCTGTAAACTAAAGTTTAAGTTAAGAGCGTTTAAGTTAGATTTGGCAACTGTTGATTAACAGTTGCCAAACACTTCTTTACATATGTACATGAGTAATACCTTCTAATTTAATTTATTTGCAGTAGCATTCATCAAACGAATAGCTATTCAAATTTATGATCATGAAAAACAAAGAAATTACTTTTTTAAAAGGGGTGTTTATAGCCTCAGCTATCTGGAATTTTATTGGAGCCATATTCGGGTATTTCAACACTGCGGCTACCTTCAATGCCTTTTTTAACAGAGAACTGACAGACCCGCTTTTCTATACTATATATCAAGGCGCTTGGGGCACAACCTTGGTTTATTTTATTGGTTATTTAATTGTTGCCTACAATCCTCTAAAGCACACAGGAATTGTTATTGTTGGTGGAATTGGGAAAATTGGTTTTGCCATTTCCTTATTAAAATTTTATTTGGCAGGCTTGGCTGGACCTGTGGTATTTGTAGTAATTGCAGGTGATTTTGTTTTTGCACTTTTTTTCTTGTATTACTTTTTTAGATTGTATAAGTCAAAGGAAAGCATCATTTAATCATGAGAAACAAGAGTCTATTACTACTGATATTTATATGTTGTTTACTATCCTTAAAAACATTCTCTCAAACTTCATGGGAATTAGATAAAAACAAAAACGGTATAAAAGTATATACCAGAATTGAAAAAAACTCAGATTTCAAATCTTTTAAGGCTGTTATGACTACTAATGTGACAACAGATGAAATACTAAAAGTATTGAAAAATACAGGGGATTATTTAAAATGGTACGGTTATACAAAAACGTCAAGACTACTAAAACAAGAAAAGGATGTTCAGTATAATTATGTTGAAACCATATTTCCTTGGCCTTTTAGAAACAGAGACATGGTATATAAAATGTCTATTGACACGCTAAATACAGGTACAATAAAAATACACCTTGAAGGAATACCAGATTATATACAGAAAACAAAAGGAATTGTACGAATGAAAAAAGCTCTCGGATATATTTTATTACAAACTTCAAAAGGGCTAACAGAAATTATGTATGTATTTCATTCTGAACCCGGTGATAATATCCCTGCATGGATGGCGAACAGCTCAATTGCCAAACTGCCTTTTAAAACTTTGTCAGGACTGAGAAAGGTTCTTAAAGAAAAGTGAGATTACAAAGAACAATTGGAATTCATATTAACATGAAAATCGTAAAAAACTCCTTTCTAAAATTAGAAAGGAGTTTTTTATATGGATTCCCGGCTTCGCAGGAATGGCATTTCGATTTTACTTAAAGAAAGAATCTACAAACTCGTGTTTATTAAAAACTTGTAGGTCGTCAATACCTTCTCCAACACCAATATATTTTACTGGAATCTGAAACTGATCTGAAATTCCAATGACAACTCCACCTTTTGCAGTTCCGTCTAATTTAGTCACTGCCAAACAAGTTACTTCTGTTGCCAATGTAAACTGTTTTGCTTGCTCAAATGCATTTTGTCCGGTAGAACCGTCCAATACTAACAATACATCGTGAGGAGCATCTCCAACCACTTTCTGCATTACCTTTTTAATTTTTACCAACTCGTTCATTAAGTTGACTTTATTGTGTAAACGTCCGGCTGTATCAATAATTACCACATCTGCGTTTTGTGCAACAGCAGATTGTAAGGTGTCGTACGCAACAGAAGCTGGGTCTGACCCCATTTCTTGACGCACCATTGGTACATCTACTCTGTCTGCCCAAACTTGTAATTGATCTATGGCTGCTGCTCTAAATGTATCTCCGGCTCCAAGAACTACTTTTAAACCTTTCTTTTTAAACTGTGCTGCTAGTTTACCAATAGTTGTTGTTTTTCCAACACCATTTATACCAACCACCATGATTACATAAGGCTTTTTATTTTCTGGAATAGAAAAATCAATTTCATCACCAGTATTGGTTTCAGACAATAAACCTGCAATTTCTTCTCTAAGAATTGTATTTAACTCGTCGGTTCCTAAATACTTATCCTTTGCAACACGCGCTTCAACTCTGTCAATTACCTTTAAGGTTGTTGCTACACCTACATCAGAAGAAACCAATACTTCTTCCAAATTATCTAAAACATCATCATCTACTTTAGACTTACCTGCAACTGCTTTAGACAATTTAGAAATAAAACTTGTTTTTGTTTTTTCTAATCCTTTGTCTAAGGTTTCTTTCTTTTCCTTTGAAAATATTTTTTTGAAGAAGCTCATTCTTATTGTTTTATTATAGCTAACTAACGTTAAAAACTATACCATTTTTAGTGTTAGGTCATATTGTCATTCTATTTGCTACCTGCGTTAGGGATTGCGGCGATATCCTTTTTATGCTGAATTTGTTTCAACATCATTGATTAAACACTGAAACTAGTCCTGTGTAAAAAGATAAAGCCAAAAGCCCGACCTGAAAGGGAACGCGCAACCCTTCGACTATCGCTCAAGATAACCGTTGATAAAAATATAAAAAAAAAGCTACTTTCGAGATGAAAGTAGCTTTTAAATATTTTATAAAAAGTAATTACTTTTTAGCTAAAAAGTCTTTTACTTTAGAAGGATCCATGATTGCTTCAACAAATGTGTAAGCTCCTGATTTTGGAGATTTCACCATTTTGATAGCTTTTGATAATCTTTTTGATCCTGTCTGTAACGATGCTACTGATTTCTTTGCCATGTCCTAATTATTTAATTTCTTTATGAACTGTCATTCTCTTTAAGATAGAGTTGAATTTTTTAATTTCCATTCTATCCGGAGTATTCTTTTTATTTTTTGTCGTAATGTATCTAGAAGTTCCTCTTTCGCCAGAAGCTTTATGCTCTGTACATTCTAAGATTACTTGAACTCTGTTTCCTTTTTTTGCCATCTCTATATACTTTTTTTAAGGGTGGATTATTTAACTAAAAATCCTTTAGCTCTTGCTTCTTTTATGACAGCAGAGATTCCTTTTCTATTAATGTTTTTTAAAGCAGAAGCAGAAATTTTTAATGTAATCCACTTATCTTCTTCTGGAATATATAAACGCTTCACCATTAAGTTAGCGCCAAATTTTCTTTTAGTTCTATTTAATGCATGAGACACATTGTTCCCAACCATTGCTTTTTTACCTGTAAGTTCACAAACTTTAGACATCTTCTTGACAGTTTTATTGTTATTTCTAAACGAGGTGCAAATTTAGGAATTATTTATACATTCAACAAAACTATTTTACACTTTTTTTAGAATTTCTTTTTGTAAAATTCCCAATGCTTTATTTACAGTTCCGTTTATTACTTTTTCTCGGGGTTGACCAAAATTAAATTCCTCTACAAAAACCCCTATTTCACTGGCAATAGCTATATACACCACCCCCAAAGTCTTATCGGTAATATCTGTTGTTGGCCCTGCATTTCCTGTTACTGAAATTGCATAGTCTGTCTCCATTTTTTTCCTGACAGAAACTGCCATTTCGGCTGTTACTTCTTTGCTGACTACAGAAAAGGCGTTTATGGTCGATTTTTCTACTCCCAAAAGCTCATTTTTCATTTCCGCAGTATATGCAACTATACTCCCTTTGTAATAGGCTGAGGATCCGGGAATAGAGACTAAACGAGCTCCGATTTTACCGCCAGTAACACTTTCTGCCGTAGCTATTGTTTTATTGTTCGCTTTTAAAAGTTGCCCAACCCTTTTTTCTATGGATGCATCGTCTTCAAAACCGACAATTATATCTGGAATCAATTCACCTAATTGATCTACTTTTTCTTTTAATTGATTTTCCAATATATTTTTATCAGCTCCATTCGCTGATAAACGTAAACGCACCTTACCAAAAGAGGGTAAATACGCTAACTTTATATTATTAGGCAAACTATCCTCAAAGTCTTCAATTCGTTCCGCAATCATACTTTCTCCTGCTCCATACGTCATAATGGTTTGATGCATAATAAAAGGCAACTTAAATTCTTGTTGGATCTTTGGCAACACTTCATGCGTCATCAATCCTTTCATTTCATACGGAACTCCTGGTAGCGAAACAAAAACAGTTTCATTCTCATAAAACCACATTCCAGGTGCTGTTCCAAACCTATTTTTCAAATAGGTTGCCTTTGATGGCAATTGCGCTTGATACCTTTGAATTTCTTTATATGGATGATTTATTTTTTTGAATAGTTCTTTGATATGTGCAACAACTTCGGGGTATTCTATGATCTCTGTATCCTTAAAATACGCTGCAATTGTGTGCTTTGTAATATCGTCTTTTGTAGGACCTAACCCACCAGTAAGAATTACAACGTCTACTCTGTTTTGAGCTTCTTTTAATGCATCTAAAATATGCTGCCTATCATCTTGTATCGTCGTAATTTGATACACAGAAACTCCTATCTTATTCAATTCGACACCAATCCATTGTGAATTTGTATCTACTATTTGACCAATGAGAATTTCGTCGCCAATGGTTATTATTTCTGCTTTCATTTTTTTTCTTTTAAAGTCGCAAAGGTTCAGAACCATAAAGGCTCAAAGTTTTAAGGATTCAGAAATTTAGAGTTGCATAGATTAAGAGTTTCACTTTGCCGCTTTGCAACTTTGCAGCTCTGAGACTCATTTACTTACTTCACTCGAATTTGAAAAACTTGTCTATCTTCAATCCTTCCTATTAAGACATCATTTACAGCAACTTTTCCAACACCAGCAGGAGTTCCTGTAAAAATAACATCTCCTTTTTTCAAAGTAAAATACTGAGAAACATAAGAAATCAATTCGTCAGTTTTCCACAACATAGCATTTGTATTTCCGTCTTGAACAACTTCGTCGTTTTTTAACAGTTGAAATTTCAAATTCTCTAAATCAAATTCTTCTTTCGGATAAAACTCACCAATAATTGCAGATCCATCAAAGGCTTTCGCTTTTTCCCAAGGCAATCCTTTTTCTTTACATTGTTGTTGAACATCACGGGCAGTCATATCGATTCCCAATCCAATCTCATCATAATATTTATGTGCAAACCTGGTTTCAATATGTTTTCCAACTTTGTTGATTTTCACCAATACCTCAACTTCATAATGTACATCATTAGAAAAAGGCGGAATGAAAAATGGATTTTTTCTTGGTAATATTGCCGAATCTGGCTTTAGAAAAACAACAGGATTGTCTGGTTTTTCATTTGCCAATTCTTCTATGTGTTTGGCGTAATTACGCCCGATACAAATTATTTTCATATTTTAATAAGTATTTAGGTCTCGACTTGTTTCACAAACTACTTGAAATCAAAATGCTTTTTGATTTCAGCAATGCTCGACCAGACATTAACTGAAATTATCAATTTCAAGCTTCAACTGATAACTACGGAATCCAAACTTTTGGAAAATTAGGCTTGCGTTTTTCTAAGAAAGCATCACGACCTTCTTTCGCTTCGTCAGTCATGTAGGCCAAACGAGTTGCCTCACCTGCAAACACTTGCTGTCCAACCATTCCGTCATCTGTTAAGTTCATCGCAAACTTCAACATTTTAATAGATGTTGGCGATTTTTCTAAAATTTCTTGCGCCCATTGAAAAGCGGTATCTTCTAATTCGTCATGTGGAACAACGGCATTTACCATTCCCATTTCATAGGCTTCTTGAGCAGAATAATTACGTCCTAAAAAGAAAATTTCTCTGGCTCTTTTTTGCCCAACCATTTTTGCTAAATATGCAGATCCATATCCACCATCAAAAGAAGTTACATCTGCATCTGTTTGCTTAAAAATTGCATGTTCTTTTGATGCCAATGTTAAGTCACAGACAACATGCAAACTATGTCCACCACCAACTGCCCAACCCGGAACCACACAAATTACCGCTTTTGGCATAAAACGAATCAATCGTTGCACTTCCAATATATTTAAACGGTGATATCCATCCTCACCAACATAACCTTGATGTCCACGCGCTCTTTGATCTCCTCCAGAACAGAAAGAATACACACCATCTTTAGTCGATGGTCCTTCGGCCGAAAGCAACACAACACCTATAGATGTATCTTCTCCTGCATCATAAAATGCATCATACAACTCTGAAGTTGTTTTAGGTCTAAATGCGTTTCTAACATTTGGTCTGTTAAAGGCAATTCTTGCGACTCCGTTCGATTTTCTGTACGTAATATCTTCGTATTCTTTTACAGTTTTCCAATCTGCTTTTATCATAATATCTGATTTTTACCGTTGTAATTTTAATGAATAACTGAATCAATAATGTTCAATCACAAAAATAGTATTTTATCGACTATTAATTCTATTTTTAGATAAGGATTGTAATTCTAATGTTTTAATGAAAAAAACAGTATTTTTAACCACAACATTTTTTTAATCATGAAAAAAATATTTCCCCTATTTCTTCTAGCCCTTTTTTGCAGTTCTGTTTATGGTCAAAAAAGAATTACTAAAAAATATGAATCTGAAGAATTGCAAGATATTAGAACCTTACAAATTCATTTACCAAATGGATATGATAGAGATTCTATTACCAATTACCCGCTGACAATCGTTTTAGATTCTGAATATTTATTTGACTTGTATGTGGGGAACTCAAAATTATTTTCACACACAGACAGAGCTCCAAAGCAAATTGTTGTCGGAATTGAAATGGCAGAAACACGGCTAAAAGACGCATCTATTTCAGAAACAAAAAGCGCTTTAACAGCAGATAGTAGAAGCTTTATTAAGTTTATAAAAGAAGAATTACTCCCATACATAGAGGGAAACTACAAAACTTCTCCGTTTATTTCTATTGTTGGAAACGGAATTTCGGCAAACTTAATTACGCATTTCTTAAAAGATCAAACTCCGATTTTTAATGCCTATATTTTACTGAACCCAACATTTAGTCCAGATATAAATACACAAATGCAGTCTTATGACTTGGAAAAATTATCTAGCATAGACAACACCTACTATTTCTACATGAATGACAGTAAATTTATTGGTGAAGAAAAACAGCAAAGAATAGGACTCCTGAACACCTATTTAAACGGATTGAAAATCAAGAATTTCAACGCTAAATATGATTTATCAGATTGTTCACCTAGTAATATTTCTGCGATTGGAGAAGCAATTCCAAGAGCTTTAAATAAAGTATTTGAAATTTATTCAGGTATTTCTAAAGAAGAATTTGACACAAAAATCAAGCATCTGTCGCCACCAGAAGCAATTGTTTACCTCGAAAATAAATACATTGAAATTGATTACTTGTTTGGGGCAAATCTCGGAATTAGAGAAATCGATATTCTTGCGATAGAAAGTATTATTATCGAAAAAGAAAATGGAGATTATCTAAAAAACTATGGAGATATGATTTTAAATCTGTATCCTTTTTCTCCTTTAGGACATTATTATTTAGGTCGCTATTATGAAATTGGGCAAAGCTACTCTAAGGCTCTTGAACAATACCGATTGGGTTACGGGAAAATGGACCCCGCAGACCCCAATGCAGATACGTTTTACAACAATGTACTAAGAATGCTTAAGAAGGGTTAATTTACTTTAGCCAATTCTATTCCGTCTGGAGTTATTACAATTGTTTTTTCTTTATACAAGCTACCAACCGCTCTTTTAAACGCTTTTTTACTCATGTGTAATTTACTTCTTATATCTTCTGGATCACTTTTATCTGTAAGAGGCAACAATCCGTCGTGGTCATAAATTCCTTCCACCACTTTTTCGGTATCTAAATCAATGGCATTTCTAAAACCTTGAGGCTGTAATGAAACATCAATCTTTCCATCTTCTTCTCTAATCTTTTTTATATACCCCGCAATATGCTGACCCTCTCTTACAGGTTGATATATTTCATTTCGATATAACAATCCTTCATGTTCTTCATCAATTAAAACAGTAAACCCCATATTGGTTCTTGCCCCAATAATTAACGATACTTTATCTCCTACTTCTATATCCATTGTTATTTATTTTAAAAAATTGAAATATTCTTTTAACACTTTTTCGTTTACTGCTTTATCAGTAAACACTTCTACTATTTTTGGTCTTTCTGAAACAGCATAAAAATCATCCAATTCGCTTTTCAAATTGACACGATCTACAACGCTATGATATTCAAAATTAAACATTTTACACAAATGTTCTGCAGTTAACTGATGCGGAGTTTCAAAATAGTCTAACGCATTGGTCGTTTTCGGCCCAGGAATGAATCTAAAAATTCCGCCACCCGCATTATTAATAATGATAATTCTAAAACTACTTGGAATATACGAATTCCACAATGCGTTACTATCATAAAAGAAACTCAAATCACCTGTAATAAAGACTGTTTGATTCTCTCTAGCAAAAGCGGCACCAATTGCAGTACTGGTACTTCCGTCAATTCCGCTTGTTCCTCTATTACAAAATACACGCAACGTTTCCTTCAACTCAAACAACTGCGTATAGCGAATGATAGAACTATTACTCAATTGCACGTTCGTTTCTTCCGGAACACTCTTTAAAACAAGTTCAAAAGCTTTTAAATCTGAAAAATCTATCTGACTTAAATACTCATTATGTTTTTCAGCTCTTTTTACTTTTTCTGACAACCACTTTGATTGATAATTACTTTCTACACTAATTGATGAAGCATTCAATTTAGATAAAAACACTTCTGGCTTGACTTGAACAAATTCAGTCAAACAATGAAAGGTATCTACACTTTTATGTGCATCAATATGCCAATGATGTTTCGGTTGTTGCTTTCTTAAAAACTGTTTTATTTTTTTAGAAACAATCATGCCACCAAACGTAAGTAATACATCTGGTTGTAATTCTCCTAAACTATCGCTAGACAATGGAAAGATCAATTGATCTATTGCATGGATTGTTTTTTTACTTTCTAAGTTAGATGTTGTTTCTGTTAAAATAAGTACCGAATCATCTTCAGCAAACTGGTTCAATAAATTTTGAACAGCTTCATTTGGATAATTCACTCCAACTAAAATCATTTTTTTAGCGGATACATTCCAAACTGAAGTTAGTTTTTCAAAATTAGCTGATTGCTTCACTTTTTTCTCAATGACAACCGGCAACACAAATTCTTTTAACTGATCAACCGTTTCATACAAAGGCTCATCAAAAGGAACATTAATATGCACAGGTCCTTTTTTAGAATTTGCAATCACTAAAGCTTCAGCTATTAAATTTGAGTTCAATGCTAACTTCATAGCATCATCCACTAAATTTGCAGAAAATAAGATGTGATTTTTAAAAACGTTTTCTTGCCGTATGGTTTGCCCATCACCTATATCAATAAGATGTTTTGGTCTATCTGCAGAAATTACAACTAACGGAATGTTGCTGTAAAAAGCTTCTGCAATTGCAGGATAATAATTTAATAATGCTGATCCCGAAGTACAAACTATTGCCACAGGCTTCTGAGTCTGTTGCGCTATACCCAAAGCAAAAAATGCAGCACAACGCTCGTCTACAATACTCATCGTTTTTATTTCTGAGTGATTTGAAAAACCAACCGTTAACGGAGCATTACGAGAACCAGGAGAGATTACAACCGTACCAACATCATATTGATGACAAGCTGAAATAACTAATTGTGCGAGTTCTTTTTTGGGATACATATCTAAAGAGGCAAAGGTACAAAGTTTGCAAGTTACAAAGTTAGAGCGTTTTGTTATTAAGGTGATTCATAAAGAAGTGAAAAAGTCAGAAAGCATCAAAAGAATAACCTTTTTACTTTCTGACTTCATATTTTAAAATCAACTGTGTTGATTAATTTCCTTTTTGGTAATCTGCTAAAAATTTTGCCAAACCACTATCTGTTAATGGGTGTCTTAACAATCCTTCAATAGCACTTAATGGCCCAGTCATTACATCAGAACCTAACTTAGCACAATCAATAATATGCATTGTATGACGTACTGAAGCTGCAAGAATTTGTGTTTCGAAACCGTAGTTGTCATAAATTTGACGAATTTCCGCGATTAAGTTCAAACCATCAGTAGAAATATCATCTAAACGACCAATAAAAGGAGAAACATATGTTGCTCCTGCTTTAGCAGCCAATAAAGCTTGACCAGCAGAAAAAACCAATGTTACATTTGTTTTAATTCCTTTTGATGAAAAATACTTACATGCTTTTACACCGTCTTTAATCATTGGAAGTTTCACAACAATTTGCGGATTTAAAGCAGCCAAAGCTTCACCTTCACGAACCATTCCTTCATAATCTGTAGAAATAACTTCTGCAGAAACATCACCATCTACTAATTCGCAGATTTCCTTGTAATGGTTTATAATATTATCTGAACCAGTAATACCTTCTTTAGCCATTAATGATGGATTCGTAGTAACTCCATCTAAAATACCCATTGCTTGGGCTTCTTTAATTTGCTCTAAATTAGCTGTATCAATAAAAAATTTCATTTATTTTAATTTAAGTAGTTGTGTTTATTTTTTTTGAGCGTTAAAACAGGCTTTACACTATATCTTTTTAGTATTGTTCTCAATACAAATTTACTCATTCTTTGTAAATTCACTCGAACCGACAACTAAAAACGATACCGTTTCAATCCCTAACGCAGCGCAAAATTACAATTTATAATGATTCATTAATAGTTTTTCATACATTTTATCTGGCAAGATACGTTTTAATACAATGGAAAATTTCTCCATAAATCCGCCAACTTTATAATGTCCTTTGGGGTTTTTAGTGTTGATGATTTTATGTACAGACTTGGCCATTTCTATTGGATCCATCCCGCTAGTTACATGCGAATCCATCAATGCTAAATTTTCTTCGTATACTTTTTTGTAGGCAGAATCGTCAAAGACAGGTGTATGATAACGTCCTGCTGCAATGTTTGTTGCAAAATCACCTGGCGCTACACTCGTAATATCAATTCCGAAATTCTTAACCTCCATTCTTACAGATTCAGTTACCAACTCCAAAGCTCCTTTGGTTGCAGAGTACATTCCTCTATATGGTAATCCCATATAACCTGCGATAGAAGTAACATTGATAATCGTTCCTTTATTTTGCTTGCGCATTTGAGGCAGAACAGCTTTCATTACATCAATAGCACCAAAAAGATTGGTATCAAATACTTTACGCATTTCATCGGTTGGTGTATCTTCAATTGGTCCAGTAATTCCCATTCCTGCATTATTAACCAATACATCTAGTTTTTCTTCTTTTTCAATAATCAAAGAAACCGCATCCTGAATTGTCCCTACGTTTAAAACGTCCAATGCGATCAAGTTAAAAGCATAATTTGTTGCGTTTTTAGAACTTCTACTTGTTCCGTATACGACAAATCCTTTTTCAAGTAAAAAATTAGCGATAGACAAACCTATTCCAGAAGAAGCTCCTGTAATTAAAACTACTTTCGACATTGATATTGATAATTTTTAGAATTATATTAAAAACAAATATCTTAAAAGAAACTAGAAGGAACTAAAAAAGAGAAGGTAAATTTAAATAAGATAGTACGAAACTTTAGCGCATAAAAAATGGCAAGCTACCTACATCACACTGCTACAACCTAATACCCTTGCTGCGTTCCCGCCCTGGGGGATTCAAAGGGAGCTAGTTGTGTAGGACTTGCCGTGGCAAATTTACAATCAATTTTAATGCTGTACAATGTTTTTTTATCAATTTTTTTGTAACATTTCTAAGTCTTTGGATACTAATTGATTGTTCTTGATGATTTGCTTTTGTACTTTTACAATATCAACATCGAAAATGACATAAAAAATTTCATATAACTAACTAAATATCAATCAAAATGAATCAAGTAATTAAATCAAAAGGAATCAATTTCGGACTAATCTATGGTCTTTACTTAGTATCAATAATTTTATACGCATATGCAATAGATCAACAATTTTTCACAAGTTATTGGCTTATGGGCCTAAGTTTATTGGGATTCTTTGTACACGGTTTATGGGTCATTGGAAGCTTAAAAAAAGCACAAGGTGGTTATGCTACTTTTAAAGAAGCTTTTTCTGTTTTCTTTCTAGCAAATGCAATAGGTCTACTAATATCTACAGTAATGACTATTTTAATATTTGTTGTTATTGATCCAGATTTACAAGTAACAGTAAAAGACATGACTATTGAAAAGACAACACAAATAATGCAAGATTTTGGTGTCGATTCTGAGACCTTAGACAAATCTATTCAAGACATTAGAGAACAAGACAGTTACTCAGTTGGAGCACAATTAAAAGGGTATTTTTTCTCATTAATTTTCGCCTCTATTTTTGGTTTATTATTCTCTTTAATTCTAAAGAAGAAACAAGAAGACTAATATTAATCTCTAGAAAAATTTAAACGAATTAAAGGTAAAACATAGCATTATGTTTTACCTTTACGTTTTTATACAACTTTCTTAATTGCAAGCATATGGATATATCGGTAGTTATACCCTTATTAAACGAAGAAGAATCTTTACAAGAATTACACAGTTGGATTGCAAAAGTTATGCAGTCCAATTCTTATGTTTACGAAATTATTCTTATAGATGATGGTAGTACAGATGCATCTTGGAATGTTATAGAGAAACTATCTATAGAACACCTACAAGTAAAGGGAATAAAATTTCAAAAAAACTATGGTAAATCTCAAGCCTTAGATGCAGGATTTGAAATGGCACAAGGTAATGTTGTTATTACAATGGATGCTGACCTGCAAGACAACCCGGATGAGATTCCTGAATTATACGATTTAATCATCAAGGAAGATTATGACCTAATTTCTGGATGGAAAAAGAAACGTTACGACAATGTGGTGACAAAAAACATTCCTTCTAAATTGTTCAACGCAGCAGCAAGGAAAACATCTGGTTTAAAACTACACGACTTTAACTGCGGATTAAAAGCTTACAAAAATATTGTTATAAAAACGGTAAAAGTAAGTGGTGAAATGCATCGTTACATTCCCGTTTTAGCAAAGAATGAAGGCTTTACCAATATCGGAGAAAAAGTGGTGAAACACCAAGCTAGAAAGTACGGTGTTACCAAATTTGGAATGGATCGTTTTATAAACGGGTTTCTAGATTTAATTACCATTTCTTTTTTATCAAAATTTGGCAAACGGCCTATGCATCTTTTTGGTCTTTGGGGAAGCATTGTATTCATCATCGGGTTTATATCTGCAGGCTATATTGGTGTTACCAAACTGTATAAAATATCTCAAGGAATGAAGGTTATTCTTATAACAGACAATCCTTGGTTTTACATTTCATTAATTGCAATGATTGTAGGTACACAATTATTCTTAGCTGGCTTTTTAGGCGAATTGTTAATTAAAACAAAAAGCACCGATAAGCATTATTCTATTAAAGAAAAACTAAATTTCTAAATCCGTATCTTTGCGGACTATTTTAAGTATACATGAAGAAGATTTTAGACGACGCAAAAAAATGGCTTTCAAGCACATTTGATGCAAAAACAAGAAATGAAGTACAACAGTTAATCGATACAAATGCTGATGATTTAGCAGATCGATTTTATAAAAACATGGAATTTGGAACTGGTGGGATGCGCGGAATTATGGGCGCAGGAACCAACCGAATTAACAAATATACTTTAGGTAAAGCAACACAGGGATTGAGTAATTACCTTCAGCAATGTTTTCCTAACAAACAATTAAAAGTAGCAATTGCATACGATTGTAGACACAACAGTAAAGAATTTTCTAAATTAGTTGCTGATGTCCTTTCTGCAAATAACATTCAAGTGTATTTATTTGAAGACTTACGTCCTACCCCAGAATTATCTTTTGCAGTAAACCATTTAGGTTGTGATGCAGGAATTGTATTGACCGCTTCTCACAATCCTCCAGAATACAATGGTTATAAAGTATATTGGAATGATGGTGGTCAAATTGTACCTCCACATGACTCTAAAATCATAGACGAAGTAAATACATTGGATTTTTCAGAAATTAACTTCGATGGTAATGAAAATTTAATTACATCTATTGGTCCTGAAATAGATGAAGCTTTCTGGAAGGCTTCTATAAAAAATGGAACATTTGACGTAAAAGACAGAGAGCATTTAAAAATAGTTTTCACGTCTTTACACGGAACCGCAATTACATTGATTCCTGAAGTTTTAAAACGTGCAGGATACACAAATGTTCATCTCGTTAAAGAACAATCAAAACCTGATGGAGATTTCCCTACAGTAAAATCTCCAAACCCCGAAGAACCAGAAGCATTACAAATGGCTATTGACCTAGCCAACAAAATAAATGCTGATATTGTAATTGGCACTGATCCTGATTCAGATAGGTTGGGCGTTGCAGTAAGAGATTTAGATGGGAATATGAAATTGATGAACGGAAATCAAACCATGAGTTTGATGACCGACTTCTTAATTAATCAATCAAAAAAGAACAGCAAATTAAATAACAATCCTTTTGTTGGATCAACCATTGTTTCAACAAATTTAGTGAATGAAATAGCGACAAGTTATGGCGTTGAAACGAAAGTTGGATTGACAGGTTTTAAATGGATTGCCAAAATGATTCATGATTTCCCCAATCAAGATTTCATTGGTGGCGGAGAAGAAAGTTTTGGATATATGGTTGGTGATTTTGTAAGAGACAAAGATGCTGTTACAGCTGCATTACTAGCTTGTGAAATTGCTGCAAATGCAAAATCTAAAGGGAGTTCATTTTACAACGAGCTGTTAGAGATTTACATCAAACACAACTTTTATAAAGAACATTTAATTGCCATTGTTAAAAAAGGAATGGACGGCGCTCAACAAATCAAGCAAATTATGATTGATTTACGAAACAATCCGCTCACAGAAATTGACGGGTCTAAAGTTGAATTCTTATGCGATTACCAATCTTCAATACAGAAGAATTTGATCACAGGAGAAGAAACGGTTATGAATATTCCGAAATCTAATGTATTAATTTATCACACAGAAGACGGTACAAAATTAGCCGCAAGACCAAGTGGAACAGAACCAAAAATAAAATTCTATTTTAGTGTAAACACAAAACTAGAAACTATTGAAAAAGCTGTTGAGACAGAAGCAATACTTGATGCTCAGATTCAACGAATTATGAAAAACTTAGATTTATAAATGAAATATTTTAAAAAAATATTAGTTTTTGGAAAACCTTACATTGGAAGAGCTTGGCTAACCACAATCTTTAACATTTTCTATGCTATATTTAATATTTTAACTGTTTTATCTTTTATTCCTGTATTATCAATACTGTTTGAAACTGATGACAAAAGAGAGTTTATAAAACCTACATATCAAGGATTTTCTAGCAGTTTTGATTATGCAAAAGATTCTTTTTATTACCAAATAAATCAATACATAGAACAAGGAGACAAGATAGATGCACTTGCAATTATATGCGTTATCACCTTAATTTTATTCTTCTTTAAAAATTTATTTCGTTTTTTAGCCTCTTACCAAATGGCTTTTTTAACAAACGGAATCGTAAGAGACTTGCGAGACAGTATTTATAAGAAGATTGTAGAATTGCCAATTTCTTATTTTTCTGAAAAAAGAAAAGGAGACATTATTTCAAGAATGACGGCCGATGTACAAGCTGTAGAAACTTCGTTTTTATCTTCATTAGAAGCCATTGTTAGAGAGCCTCTATCTATCATTATCATATTAATAATGATGTTTTTAATGAGTCCAGATTTGACCTTTTTTGTCTTTATTATGCTACCAGTATCTGGTTTAATTATTTCATTTATTGGAAATAAGTTAAAAGCAAAATCAATGAAAGCCCAAGAAGAAAGTGGTCGGTTTTTATCATTTATAGAAGAAACACTATCTGGGTTAAGAGTTATAAAAGGATTCAATGCAGAGAAGATTATACAAACAAAATTCAATGATTCTACCAATCGGTTTGCTAAATTAATTACCAGTGTTATCCAACGACAAAAATTAGCTTCACCAACAAGTGAATTTCTTGGCGCCCTGACGATTATAGGAATTTTATGGTTTGGCGGAAATTTAGTTTTATCAAATGAGAGCAATTTAGATGGAGCCACCTTTTTTGGCTATATAGGATTGTTTTATTCTGTGCTTCAACCTGCAAAAGCCATTTCTACTGCTATAACAAACATTAAAAAAGGAGATGCATCTGCACAACGAGTTTTAGAAATTCTAGAAACAGAAAATGATATTATTGAGCAACCAAATGCTCTAAAAAAGACTTCTTTTGATGGAGAAATTGAGTTTAAAAATATTTCATTCAAATACAAAGATGACTATGTTTTAAAAGATTTTTCACTAACTGTTTCTAAAGGAAAGACAGTTGCTTTAGTGGGACAATCTGGAAGTGGGAAATCTACTTTAGCCAATTTAATTACTCGTTTTTATGATGTAAATGACGGAAGTATTCTTATTGACGGTGAAGACATTAAAAATTTAACCAAGCATTCTTTAAGAAACTTGATGGGTATTGTTACTCAAGATTCTATTCTATTTAATGACACAGTGGCTAATAATATAAAATTAGGTACAGAAACCGCAAGTTTAGAAGAGGTAGAATCTGCATCAAATATTGCCAATGCACACGAGTTTATTAAAGATTTACCTCAGCAATATGACACCAATATTGGAGATAGTGGAAACATGCTTTCAGGTGGTCAAAAACAACGATTGAGTATTGCAAGAGCTGTACTTAAGAACCCTCCAATTATGATCCTTGATGAAGCTACTTCTGCCTTAGACACAGAATCAGAACAGTTGGTACAACAAGCTTTAGAGAAAATGATGGAAAATAGAACTTCTTTAGTAATTGCGCATCGTTTATCTACAATACAAAAAGCAGACACCATAGTAGTATTAAAAAAAGGTATCATCATGGAACAAGGAAAACACAATGAATTACTCGCTTTAAAAGGAGAATACTACAAGCTGGTAAGCATGCAAAATTTAAATTAAATGCACACAAAAAGATCGATTTTATTTATTTCTGAATTAAGTAATCTTTTCTTTTTTTGGTTAGTCTCGATTGTTTTCTTTTCTGCTTTTAGATCCTCTTTTATTCTGTACTTTAATGGGGATATGAATACCAATCTAAGCCTATCCGAATATATAACGGCATTTTTTATGGGATTTAGATTTGACACAACAGTTGTATCTTATTTTTTAATCATTCCTTTTCTTTCAACATATATTTTAATTCCGGCTAAACAGTATAAAACCACGATTTTTATAAGAAAGTTATTTCAAGTTCTTTTTGGAATATTGGCAGTGGTAATTTGCGTCATAACAATCAATTATTATCAAGAATACCAAGATCAGTTTAATCACTTTCTTTTCATGGGGCTTTATGATGATCAAAAAGCTGTTTTAGAATCTATCATTGCTGATTATCACCCAATAAAGAACACCATAATAATTATAATTCTAACGTTCATTTTAATAAAGGTATTTCACTTTTTTGAGCATAAAAAAAATGTGTTTAACTTTTTAAATTCTTTAAACTTAAAGCATAAAAAAACAATTTTTGGAACCATTGCTTTAGTATTATTTATTGGTAGTATTAGAGGATCGTACACTGAATATCCTGTAAGGCGTTTTTACGCTTCTGTAACTTCGGATGACTTTGTAAACAAAACAATTATTAACCCATTTAGAGCATTGAATTACGCTATTTCTGATTACAATGAGCTTAATAAATCTTATGATAAAAACCCTTTTGGGGAACTACCAAATACGGTACGTAATAACTTTATTCAAATAAAAGAAGTTATAAAAAAAGAGACTCACAAAACTACAAATTCAACAAAACCAAAGCAATTATTTTTAGTCATAATGGAAAGTTATGACTCTTGGCCATTGATGGAAAAATATAAAGACCTACATATCAGTAGCAATCTTCAAGAAATTAAAAATAAAGGGATCAGTTTTACAAATTTCCTACCTGCTGCAAATTCAACGATGAACTCATTAGCAGCAATAATTACTGGGATCCCTTACTGTGGTGTTAATATAAGTAACATTGGAGCACAAAGAAGCTTTCCTAGCTCAATTTTCAAGCAATTCAAAAACCTTGGATATGAAACAAATTTCTTTTTCACAGTATATTCTTCATGGCAAAACTTAGGGAATTTCGCAAAAAAACAAGGAGTAGACAATGTATATGACGGGACTAGCAGTAACGCTCCAAAAGGAATCTGGGGCATTAACGATGAAAATCTTTTTAAAAATGTCCTTAGCAAAGTAGACACCACTAAAAATTCTTTAAATATTATCTTAACAATGAGTTATCACACACCTTACGAAGAAGATGTGTATGCAAAAGGATATACATATAAATCTATTGATGATTTGCCACAAAAATACAGAGAAATATACGACAAAGATAAAATGCCGTTTAATGTTTTAGGACATCTTTGGTATGCTGATCAGGCGCTTGGCGAGTTTGTTAAGAAAGCAGAAAAGAAATACCCCAATTCTTTGTTTGCTTTTACTGGTGATCATTTTGGCAGAAGATTTATTAATGGAAATCCAAACCTATACCAAACCTCTTCAGTTCCATTTATTATTTACGGAAAAGATGTCTCAGCAAATGACGTCAGAACCAACCCAGGAAGTCATATCGATATTGCTCCTACTTTGATTGATTTAATTACAGATAAGAAACAATCTTTTTATGGATTCGGGAACTCTCTTTTAAATGAGAATCAGAATCAAAAAATTGGTATTGGCTATAATAAAACAATAACCAAATCACAACTATTTGAGTACACTAAAAATTATGGAACTAAGAAATTGATTCTTAACAAAAGTGGTGGTATATCAGAAAAAATTCTTAAAAAGCAGCATGATAGCTTAATGTCTTTAGCTTGGCATTATACCGTAAAAGGGGATCGCATTAAATAATTATTTATTTCAATAATTTCAATCCTAACTTTTCACCTTTTTCTAACATAAACTGATACGAAGCATCATATTCATTAGGAATCACCCCTTCTAAAATAGCTTCTTTTATTGCTTCTTTTAACTGACCTATTTCTCTACAAGGTTTTAGATTAAATGTCTCCATAATCAACTCACCAGAGATTGGTGGTTGAAAATTACGCACTTGATCTCTTTCTTCTACTTCTTTAATCTTTCTACGAACTATTTCGAAGTTCTTGTGGTATTTTTTAAACTTATTAGGGTTCTTAGTTGTAATATCTGCTTCACACAAGGTCATCAATGAATCGATATCATCTCCTGCATCAAAAACCAATCTTCTTACTGCTGAGTCAGTAACTTCAGTGGCTAAAACAATTGGTCTAGAACTTAACATGACCATTTTCTGAACAAATTTCATTTTATTATTCAACGGCAACTTTAAACGTTTGAATAGTTTAAACACCATTTTAGACCCCACAAATTCGTGAGCATGAAATGTCCAGCCAATCTTTTTATGAAACTTTTTAGTAGGTGCTTTCCCTATATCATGTAATAAAGCAGCCCAACGCAACCAAACATCTTTGGTGTTTTCAGAAATATTATCAACCACTTCTAAGGTGTGATAAAAATTATCTTTATGCTTTTGACCTTCTACCTCTTCTACTCCTTTTAAAGCAATTAACTCAGGTAAAATCATTGGCAACAATTGAGTAGATTCTAACAATAAAAAACCAACTGAAGGTTTTTTAGACAACATGATTTTATTCAATTCATCTACAATACGCTCTTTGGTAATGATTTTTAATCGTGACGCATTTTTAGAAATAGCTTCTAACGATTGTTGCTCTATGGTAAAATTTAATTGACTAGCAAACCGAACGGCACGCATCATTCTTAATGGATCATCAGAATAGGTAATATCTGGATCTAAAGGTGTTCTAATTATTTTAGCTTTTAAATCTTCTTCACCTTGAAAAGGATCTAACAACAAACCAAAATTTTCCTTATTCAAACTTAACGCCATGGCATTAATCGTAAAATCTCTTCTGTTTTGATCGTCTTGCAATGACCCTTCAGAAACTTCTGGATTTCTACTATCTTCTGTATAAGATTCTTTTCGTGCTCCTACAAATTCTATTTCTACATCTTTATAACGCAACATTGCAGTTCCGTAAGTTTTAAAAACCTGTACCTTTGGTTTTGTTGGCAATAATTCAGCTACTTTCTGAGCCAATTCAATTCCACTTCCAACAGCCACTATATCAATGTCTTTGGCATCTCCACGTTCTAAAATATAATCTCGTACAAATCCACCAATCACATAGCTTTCTATGGCTAATAACTGAGAAGCTTTTGATATATAATTGAAGATTGATGCTGAAATTGCGTCTTTGTAAAATTGTTGTTGCATAGAATTATTCTCTAATAACCTTCACTTCATTATCCTCAGTAATTCTTAGGATTCTTGACGAAGTATTGGTAACTTTATCTTGCTGCAAATTTACTATATAATCAACGCTATCCAAAATAGTCTTGCTTATTTCTGAAAATGATTTTGGAGTCTGTTCTCCACTAACATTTGCTGATGTAGAAACAATTGGTTTTCCAAATTCTTGAATCAACTCTCTACAAAAATCATCTTGAACAATTCTTATAGCGATCGTATTGTCTGAAGCAATGCAGTTTTCAGATAAATGCTTCGGGTTTTTATAAATAATTGTTGTTGGTTTTACTGAAGATGACAAAATTTCTAAAGCCTTTTGAGGAACAGAATCAACATACTTTAATAACATTTCTAAAGAGCCAACTAAAATGATTAAGCTCTTAGATTCTTCTCTTTGTTTAATGTTATAAATTTCAGAAACTGCTTCAAAATTTGTTGCATCACAACCTAATCCCCAAACGGTATCTGTAGGATATAATACAACTCCTTTGTTTTTTAAAACTTTTAAAGCGGAATGTTTTTCTGATTTTAACATTAATGATTACCAAACATTTTATTCATCTTTCGACGTCTTAACCAAGGAATAACTCTCTTTTCTGGAACGCCATTTTCTTTAATATAATCTTCAACAGCGACAACCATTCTCTCTGCAGAATTACCATCATTATATGGGTGATATTCCTTTACAACTAGATCTCTTTGCTCTTTATAAGGATCATTTTGTAAATTGTTATTCACCTTTTCATTTAATCCTTTATACTCAAGAGAATTATCCCATTCGCAAGTTTTTGAATTGTTTTTAAATGTGACTACCGGTTTATCTAAGAGTAAAAATTCGTACACAACAGAAGAAGTATCACTAATCATTACATCAGAAATTAATAAATATTTAATGATATTCCTTTCATCAATAAAAACAATATTCGATATTTCTTGTGCTATCTTTTTGTAAGATTGCACAAGCTCTTTTGCCATTAAATCGTGAAATTTAATAAGAATCAAATAGTCTTTATTAGCTGCTAATTCTTTAAGTTGATCTTCTAAATATGGAGCACAAGTTAGCGAAGGTGAAAATGTTGGCGCAAATAAAATAATTTTTGAAGCCTTAAATTCTTCTAACAAGCCTTTTTTATCATTGTTGTATTTGTGAAGTTCTTTTCCGTAAATATCTAATTTTGGCCAGCCAGTTTCTTCTACCTTAAAATTTTTATGCTTTAGTGCTGCCTTAGAAAACCATTTGGTAAAATAAGGGCCTTGTGTTAGATACAAATCGAAATAACTACGAATTCTAAAATGCCCTTTTTTTTCTCCTGCCAACCCATGAAAAACTTGTGTTTTCACACCTCTTAAATAATGTGGAACTTCATTACCTGGTGCAAAGATCGCATCGCTTTTAAATGCCATTAGATCGGCTATTCTAGAGGTAACTTGTTCGTTTATAAAAGGAAACTTCTCCATTATAGATTCTTGTACAAACCAGATGTATTGGTGCTCTTTTTCTTTTAGCACCTGCATGATAGGCTCTAAAATACCAAATGAATAAGGATTCATACAAAAGAGAATTGTTTTCATAATGTTACACGATCTTATTTGCGTTTTGTAAATCTTCTTTAAAGTCTACCTCAATACAATTATACGCAGAAATATCAATCACTTTTAATTTCAAATTATCTTCAGCGATTGCCAGTTCTAATCCTCTTTCAAAATAATCATTAACATCACATTTTTCTAACTGGTTGATAAAAGTATCTAAGTCTTTTGAAGAAATAAAATTAATTCCGACCGCTTCTCCTAAACCATTTATTACCTGTTTAGACAACTCGTTCACATAACCATCTTTTAATGTATATTTCACTTCTTCTTCAGCCACACTTTGTGTATTCACGGAAATAAATGAATTATTTTTTTCAATATCATCAATTAACAATGACAATAGTTTTTCATCAAAAACAACATCGCCATTAAACCATAAAATAGATTTACCTCTATGCTTCTTTAATGCTTGCAACAAACTTTTAGATGTATTTGTTCTATCAAAAAATGGATTATATACATAATTCACTTCTGGAAAACGTTCCATGATTAAGTTCTTCTTAAAACCAACAACAGTTGTTACATCATTAATATCAAAATATTTAGTGATGTTTTGAAGTTGTCTTTGCATGATTGATGTACCATCCTTTAAAGGTGTAAGAGGTTTTGGAAATGGGTTGCCCAGTCTAGAACCGATTCCTGCTGCTAAAATTATTATCTTCATGTTTCTATCTTTATTTTAGTAAGCGTACTTACTTCTTTTTATTATTTATCAACCAGAGTTTAATATACCTCATAAATACCCCATAAGATTGGATTGATGCTAAAATAAATCCTTCAAAACCATCTAGAAAACCAAGTCTAACAATATAATGAGTTAGAAATCTTACTGGCGGTTTAACGAGTAAATTATACGGGTTTACACCTTTTTTTTCTTGATGTAATTTCTTGGCTTTTAACCAAGAGTTTCTATTTAATTTGGCGACATAATGTTCAAAATCCCTGTAAGAATAATGATCAATTTCATTTTTTAAAAAACCTATTTCTCCTTTAGTCTCAATCAACTCGTGTACTAAATCGCCATTATATTTACAATGTTTTTTAGAGAATAACCGTACAACTCTATCTCTTTGCCATCCGCTGTATTTTATTTTATTACCTAAGAAATAAAAATTTCTTTTAATAGAATAAGCCACAAAACCAGTTGCTTCATTTAAGGTTTCTACAATTTCTTTTTTAAGAGATTCTTCTATTCGTTCATCAGAATCTAAAACAAAAATCCATTCATTAATTGCCAAATCAATTGCAAAGTTTTTCTGTGAAGAAAAATCATCAAAAACTCGTTGAACAACTTTTACATTGTGCTTTTTAGCCAGTTCAATAGTCGCATCAGTACTAAAAGAATCTATGACAATAATTTCATCTGCAAAATCAACAGATTTTATTGCAGCTTCTACATGAACTTCTTCATTAAACGTTGGTATAATTGCAGTAATCTTCTTTTTCATATTGGTGATTTCAAAAAACAACCTCACTTCAAAGGCATGAGATAATGTACAGGATTTCCTTTTTCCAAAGAGAGGTATCCCTCTCCTAAATCAGACCCAATTGGGCTGTTTATCTGCAACTAAACAGCAACATCGTATTCTCTAAGGGCATCATTTAATGATGTCTTCTTATCGGTACTTTCTTTACGCTCCCCTATAATTAATGCACATGGTACGTTGTACTCTCCAGCAGCAAACTTCTTGATATAGCTACCAGGAATCACAACAGAACGTGCAGGAACTCTTCCTTTCATTTCTACGGGTCTATCACCAGTTACATCAATAATTTTTGTAGATGCTGTTAGCACTACATTTGCACCTAAAACTGCTTCAGATTCTATATGCACACCTTCTACAACGATACAACGAGAGCCAATAAATGCGCCATCTTCTATAATTACGGGTGCTGCTTGCAATGGTTCTAAAACTCCACCAATACCTACACCTCCAGATAAATGTACATTTTTACCAATCTGAGCACAACTACCAACAGTTGCCCAAGTATCTACCATAGTCCCTTCATCAACATAAGCACCAATGTTTACATAACTAGGCATCAAAATAGTTCCAGAAGAAATATAAGCTCCATGTCTTGCTACTGCATTTGGTACAACTCTAATTCCTTTATCTGCATAATTTTTTTTCAATGGAATTTTATCGTGGTATTCAAAAATACCGGCTTCTAATGTTTCCATTTTTTGAATTGGAAAATATAAAACGACTCCTTTTTTCACCCATTCATTTACTTGCCACCCATCATTGGTAGGTTCAGCAACTCTTAAAGTTCCGGCGTCTAATAAATCTACAACTTTCCTTATCGCTACAATCGTAGTTTCTTCTTTTAATAATGCTCTATTGTTCCAAGCATTTTCTATTGTTTCTCTTAATTTCTCCATTACGTATACTATATTTTTGCAAATATAAATCTATCCTTAAAACTCTACGCGAAGATACATTTTTTAAACAAAAAAAGGCTGTGTGTTTAAATTCCGTATTTTTGCAAAAAAAGTATTTAATATGAGTAGAATTTTATCGATTGATTTTGGCAAAGTGAGAACAGGAATTGCGATTACAGATGAATTGCAGATTATAGCTTCTGGGTTGACCACTGTTAGGACTCCTGAACTAATTCAGTTTTTAAAAGACTATACTAAAAAAGAAAAAGTTTCCTTATTCTTAGTAGGTTTACCCAAACAAATGGACTATACTGATAGTGAAAGCGAAGCGTTAATTCAACCTTTTCTTAAAAAACTAACTGCCGCGTTCCCTAAAACCCCGATTGAAAGAGTAGATGAACGTTTTACCTCTAAAATGGCTTTTCAAACAATGTTAGATGGTGGAATGAAGAAAAAACAACGACAAAATAAAGGGTTGATAGATGAAATAAGTGCTACAATTATCTTACAATCTTATTTGTACAATAAAAGTTGATTTTTTTAGTGAAGAGCGTATAGTCAAAAAACTACTAGTTTGATTTCGTTTAAATAATCTGTCACTCACTTAAATAATGGATGACCGTAGGAGATTTAACTTAACAAGATGTTTTTTTCTAACACCTTTTATCAATTTTCAAATTTCAAATTCTGGGCTTTCTAGATTCTTGGTTCATAATTCTTGATTCTTCATTCTAAAATCGTATTTTTGCACCCATTAAATTTAAAAATAAATGATTTTACCAATAGTTGCATATGGCGTTCCTGTTTTAAGAAAAGTAGGAGTTGAAATAGACAAAGATTATCCGCAATTAGAACAGCTAATTGCCAACATGAAAGAGACCATGTACAATGCCAGTGGTGTTGGTATTGCTGCTCCTCAAGTTGGCGTAGCAATTCGTTTGTTCATTATTGATGCTTCTCCTTTTGCAGACGATGAAGATTTATCTGACGAAGACAGAAAAGCATTGGCCGAATTTAACCACGTGTTTATCAATGCTAAAATTATTGAAGAAAAAGGTGACGAATGGGTTTTTAATGAAGGTTGCTTGAGCATTCCTGATGTGAGAGAAGATGTATTTAGACAAGAAGAAGTTACTTTTGAATACCAAGATGAAAACTTTGAAAAGCATACAAAAACTTTAAATGGTTTAACTGCAAGAGTTTTTCAACACGAATACGATCACATAGAAGGTATTTTATTTACCGACAAGCTATCAACATTAAAAAAGAGATTGATTAAAAAGAAGTTAGAAAACATCTCTAAAGGGAAAATAAAAATTGATTACAGAATGCGTTTCCCGAAAGCAAAGAAAAAATAAATCGATAACCGATATTTAAAAAATATACACATGGAGTTTAATAAAATTATTGCCGTTACAGGTAAACCAGGTTTGTTTGAAGTTATTTCACAATCTAAAACCGGAATTATTGTAAAATCACTAACTGATGGAAAACGTTTTCCTATCTTATCAACACAAAACGTTAGTTTGCTAGAGAACATTGCTATTTTTACCTATGAAGAAGAAGTTCCTTTATTAACTATTTTTAAATCTATTTCTGAAAAAGAAGAAGGTAAAGAAACAATCAATCATAAAGAAAGTGGAGCAAAGCTAACCGCCTTCTTTTCTGAAATTTTACCTAATTTTGATCAAGAACGTGTATACACTTCAAACATCAAAAAAATTGTGCAATGGTACAATGCTTTAATCACTGTTGGATTTGATTTTGCGACTGCAGAATTATCATCAGAAGCAAAAGAAAAAGCATAAATGAACTCTAGAGCTCAGCAATTAGAAGCTTTCAACAGGTTGTTAGATATTATGGACGATCTTCGAGAGAAGTGTCCTTGGGATAAAAAACAAACCTTAGAATCGTTACGTCATTTAACGATTGAAGAGACTTATGAATTGGCTGATGCTATTTTAGAAAACGATTTACCAGAAATTAAAAAAGAATTAGGCGATGTGCTTTTACACATCGTCTTTTATGCTAAAATTGGTGCAGAGAAAAAAGCATTTGACATTGCTGATGTTGCCAATGCTATTTGTGATAAATTGATTGATAGACATCCTCATATTTATGGAGATGTTGTTGTAAAAGACGAAGAAGAAGTAAAACGAAATTGGGAAAAACTAAAATTAAAAGAAGGAAAATCTTCTGTTTTAGAGGGAGTTCCAAAAAGTTTACCTGCCGTAGTAAAAGCAAGTAGAATTCAAGAGAAAGTTGCTGGTGTTGGCTTTGATTGGGAAGAGCCACAACAAGTTTGGGAGAAAGTTCAAGAAGAATTATCTGAATTGAATGAAGAAGTAAAACAACAGAACACCAACAATATTGAATCTGAATTTGGCGATGTGTTATTTTCTATGATCAATTACGCCCGCTTTATCGGTGTAAACCCAGAAAACGCCTTAGAACGCACCAATAAAAAATTTATCAAGAGATTTCAATTCTTAGAAAAAGCTGCAAAAAAAGAAGGCAAAGAAATTTCCGACATGTCATTAGTAGAAATGGATGTTTATTGGGAGAATTCAAAAAAATTCTTTAAATAACATAATTAGGAAAAGTCGAAGATCTTTTTCAAATAAACGATTGAAATAAGCCACGGAAATTTCACTCCTTCCTAGCACTAGCCCTTTGGGTTTTAAAAAATAAAACTAAAAAAACAGATATCTTTTTAAAAAGTTTATTTTTGAACAGTTAAAAATCAAGATTCACAATGAATGTATTAGTCGTTCTTAATTGCAAAGGCCCTTTTAGCGTTTACGAAGCTCAAATTGAAATGATTAGTTCACTAAAAGATAAAGGTGTTCAAATTTTTGTCACTGGTTTTTATAGCGATCAAATTATCTCAGTTTTTAAAGAGAGAAATATTGATTTTGCTACATTACACCCAAAATCAAAAATTGACCCTACCTATATCAAAGAGATAAAACAACATATTACTGATAAAAACATAGACATTTTACATGTTCTAGACGGAAAAGCGCTTCGGAATTGTATTAGAGCTGTTAAGAATGACAATATAAAGCTAATTACTTATTTCGGTTCTGCAAGTTTACATTGGCACGATTTAAGTTCTTATTTAACCTACCTTAATTCAAGAGTAGATAAAATAATTTGTAATAGTCAATATGTTTTTGACCATGTTAAAAAACAATTATTTGGCAAAAACAAAAACAAACCAATAAAGATTTTTAAAGGGTATAACCCTAATTGGTTTAATCATATTACCCCTTTTGATTTAACTTCTCTAGGGATCCCTAAAGAAAGTATTGTTGTTACTTTTGCAGGAACTAATATGAAATTAAAGAGAATTCCAGATTTTATCAAATCTTCCCATTATTTATCAACAGATAAAAATGTACATTACATAATTATGGGAAAAGAAACCGATAAAGGAAATCTTGAAAAATACAAGAATCTAAGTCCTATAAAAGAAAATATTCATATTCTGGGACTACAACCAAATGCAGTTTCCATAATTAAAGCCTCAGACATCTACGTCCAAACATCTACTAGCGAAGGGTTTGGAAGAGCAATTAGTGAAGCTATGAGTGTTGGGAAACCTGTTGTAATGACAAATGCAGGTGGCTGTACAGAATTAGTAGATATTGAAAGTGGTGTTATCGTTCCTGTTGGAGACTACAAGGCTATTGGCAAAGAAATCTCTAAAATTGTGAATAATGATGTATTGAGACTTCAAATGGGACAGAAAGCAAAAGAGCGAATGAGTAATCTGTACCATATAGATAATACTGTAAAAGAAACGTATAAATTATACGTAGATATATTAACTACATAATGACTGATGTTTTAATAATTACTGGAGGAAGTAAAGGGATGGGCAAAGCAATTGCTGAAAAATATACACTAGAAAATTATTCTGTTTTTTCAATTTCTAGAACCATTACCCCAAAAGCTAGCTATCATCAAACGATAGCAGATCTTACAAATACAACAGAAGTAATTGCGAGCATTGAAACTATCTTTTCAAGAATAGACTTGACTACAATCAACTCAATTACACTAATTAACAATGCGGGTAGTTTAGGAGAAATCAATTCTCTTGGGAATTTAGATTCAGAAAAAATACAAGATGTAATTCAACTCAACACCACTACTCCACTCATTTTATCTAATCAATTTATTTCATTTACAAAAAGTCAATCCTGTAAAAAACAAATCATTACAATTTCATCCGGAGCAGCCAATAATCCTTATCATGGTTGGTCTGTATATTGCAGTTCAAAAGCAGCTATAGAAATGATGACAAAAACAATTGCAGCTGAACAAGAGAAACTAACTAATGGCGTTCAATGTATTGCAATAAAACCTGGTGTAGTAGACACAAATATGCAAAGCTACATTAGACAAACATCTAAATTAGACTTTCAAAGTGTACAACGTTTTATAGATTTAAAAGAAAATAATCAATTGTATTCTCCAAAATTTGTTGCTGATAAAATCTTTTCATTAAGCACAAATACCACCATTGCAAATGGTTGCCTAATTGATATTCGTGATTTACAATAAAGCTTAAGCACACCAAAAAAATCCTCATTTGCATTTTTTTTCATTGTTAAAAATGCACTTCAAACTAAAAAACCTTAATTTTATTGTACAGAACTGTCACGAATCGAAAACAGTTTTGTCTATATTATAGAAACGTTTCATTGAAAGAAAATAACCAACATACCAACCAACTATTAGAGCGCTGTAAAAAAGGAGATACTTCTGCACAAATGCAGATTTATAAGGACTATTATAGAGCAATGTATAACACTTCTTTAAGGATACTTAAAGACGAGTTTGAAGCTGAAGATATTATGCAAGAAGCATTTTTAACAGCTTTTACCAAGTTGGATACATTTATTGGTGAAGTTAGTTTTGGTGCTTGGTTAAAACGAATTGTAATCAACAAAAGTTTAACTCAATTGAAGAAAAACAACAAGTATCAAGATGTAAAGATGGAAGTGATTTCAGAAACATCAGTTGAAAATGAAGACGCAATTGACTATTCTGGATTACATGCAGGTAAAGTAATGGAAACATTAAATTCTTTAAAAGATAATTATCGAGTAGTATTAAATTTAAACTTAATAGAAGGGTATGATTATGAAGAAATATCACAAATATTAGGCTACAGTAATGAAAATGTAAGAACAACAGTTTCTAGAGCAAAGAAAAAATTAAAGCAATTGCTTGTTTTGGAAACAGCATAAATAAAACCCAAAAATGGAAGATCAATTTAACACATTTTTTAAAGACACAGATTTTGATGTAGATGTGCCAAGGTTTGGACATTTAGAACGATTTGAAAAGCGTTTAAATAAGACCGAAACAAAGCAACGTAAGATTTCATATAAATGGATGAGCGTAGCAGCATCAATAATTTTATTAGTCGGTTTTTGGCTAGGAAGTAACCATTCTGAAAGAACGTTACTATTAGCAGATGTATCTCCACAAATGGAAGAAGCTGAAAACTTTTTTGTATCAACTATTAGTTACGAGATAAAAGAAATAGAAAAATTCAGGAGTCCAAAAACTGAGCAGGTAATTGAAGATGCCTTACATCAGTTAGAAAGATTAGAAGACAAATACAAAGAATTGGTTACTGAATTAAATAAGAGCAATAATGACAGACGTGTTGTATTTGCAATGATAAGTAATTATCAAAATAGAATAGAAATTTTACAAAACGTATTAAAACAAGTAGACCAAATTAACAATCCTAAAGAAAACCAAGATGAAGAAATCTATCTATAAATTAGCCCTAATATTATTCCTTATTCCCTTAGTGAGTTTCGCGAATAATGACACAGGCAAAAAACACGAAAAGAGTAGAACTATAAAAAAAGAATATTCTGTAAGCAGTGATGCGATTGTTGGCATCAGTAATAAATACGGAAATATAAACGTAATTACTTGGAATAAAAACCGTGTAGAGATTACAGTGAAAATTACTGTAAAAGGAAACGACTTAAGTGTTGTTGAAAAAAAACTACGAAACATTAATGTTGATTTTAATGCAAACTCTAGTATGGTTTCTGCCAAAACGATTTTCGGAAAAAGCAGTAAAAGTTGGAGCTTCTGGGGTAAATCAAACAAAACAAGTTATCAAATTGATTACACAGTAAAAATGCCAAAATCTAATAGCGTAAAGTTAAATAATGATTACGGTAGTATTTTAGTGAATGAAATTGATGGTAGTGCAGACATCGATTGTGATTATGGAAAAATTATTATAGGTGATTTAAACCACTCAAACAATAGCATCAATTTAGATTATTGTTCTAGATCAACTATAAACTACATGAAATCTGGTACTGTAAATGTTGATTACTCTAAATTGACAATTGATAAAATTGAAGACGTAAAAGCAAATTCTGATTATTCTACGTTAAACTTTGGAGATGTAGGTAGTATTACTTTTAATGCTGATTATGGTAGTGTGACTATAGATAGTGGAAATGATATTACAGGAAATACAGACTATGTGAGTGTCCACTTAGGAAAGGTAAAGAGTAACTTGAACTTAAAAGCTGACTACGGATCTATCAAGATTAAAGAATTAGTCAAAGGTTTTTCTAAAGCAGATATATCTGGACAATATGCCGGAATTACAATTGGAACAAGCTCTAATAACAGCTTCAATTTCGAAATAGATCTAAGTTATGGTAGCTTTAAGAGAAATGACAACAACATAAACCTTAACAAAAGCATTAGTAAATCTTCTAAAAAATATTACGAAGGTTCTTATGGAAAAAGTAATGGTTCTTCAAAATTAACTATCAAATCACAATATGGTAGTGTAAGTCTTAAAGAACAATAATCAACAATATAAATCAATCAAAATCATGAAAAAATTAATTATCACGTGTATCATTTTCACAATGAGTTTATCCGTAAACGCGCAAAGTTGGTGGAATAGCAAAAGAGTAAAAGGGAACGGAAATGTAACAACAGAAACTAGAAAAACTTCAGATTATGAAGGGGTTAGCGTTGGTGGTTCTTTTGATGTTAAATTGATCAAAGGAAAAGAAGGGAAAATCACTTTAAAAGGTGAAGAGAATATCTTAAAGTACATTATTACTGAAGTAAAAAATGGAACTTTAAAAGTAAAATACAAAAAAGGTGTAAACATAAGAACCACTAGAAAATTAACAGTTACAATACCCTATAGAGATATAGAAAAGGTAGCATTGGCTGGTTCTGGAGATATAACAAGTACTGGAATAATTAAAGCAACTAAATTATATTTATCTATTGCAGGCTCTGGAAACATGGATGTTTCTGTAGACTCAAGAGATGTTAAAACAAGTATTGCAGGCTCTGGTAACATTAAAGTTTCTGGTAATGCAACTGAATTAAAATGTACCATTGCAGGTTCTGGTAACATTAATGCTTACGGATTGAAAACAAGTACCACTACCGCAAAGGTTGCTGGTTCTGGAAATATTAAAACGACCGTTTCAGATGAAATTAACGCCAGAGTATCTGGTTCTGGAAATATTTATTACAAAGGAAACCCTGAAAAAATCAACAGCAAATCGGCTGGTTCTGGAGACATTATTGACAAAAATTAATTACCTCAATACTTTCAATAAAAAACCGAGCAATTTGCTCGGTTTTTTATTTCCCTTAATAGTTTCTATATTTAGATGACAATTCAAATACATGCTCTAATATTTTTTTCTCTTTATCGTCAAAAACTAAATCTTTACGTTTTAAAACAACCTCTGCAACTTCAAACACCTTTTTTACTTGATAAGTAGTAAATCCTGATGCTCCACCCCAGCTAAAAGACGGAATGAAGTTCCTTGGAAAACCACTTCCGAAAATATTCGCACTTACTCCAACTACTGTCCCTGTATTAAACATAGTGTTAATTCCACATTTAGAATGATCTCCCATGATCAACCCACAAAATTGTAAGCCCGTTTTAGCAAACCTGTCAGTTTCATAACTCCATATTTTCACTTCTGCATAGTTGTTTTTCAAATTAGAATTGTTCGTATCAGCGCCTAAATTACACCATTCTCCCAATACAGAATTACCTAAATACCCTTCGTGTCCTTTATTTGAATATCCAAATAAAACTGAGTTATTAATTTCTCCTGCTACTTTACAATAAGGTCCTAATGTTGTGTTTCCATAGATTTTCGCACCCATCTTTACAACAGCATTTTCACACATTGCAAAGGGGCCTCTAATTAAACTTCCTTCCAAAACTTGTGCATCTTTACCAATATAAATTGGTCCATCGGTAGCATTTAAAGAAGAAAACAGCACCGTAGCTCCTTCTTCTATAAAGATATTCTTTTTGTTTATTACATGTACTCCTTCAGGAATAGGCTCTGAAGTTCTATCTTCAGTTAGCAAGTCGAAGTCTAATTGAATTGCTTCCCCATTTTTAGAAAAAATATCCCAGGTGTTTTTTATTTGGATGACTTCTCCCTCTAAATCAATTGCTGTGTATGTTTCTAAATTCACTTCTTCTTGTGAATCAGAAGTAAAAAAAGCAATGACATCATCTCCTTTGTAAATGGCTTGATTTTCTGACAAATTCCTGATTTTCTCAACCAATTCTATTGTTGGTAAATAAGAAGCATTGATCAATACATTTTGCTCCAACTCTACCATCGGATACTTATCTTCTAAATATTCTTCAGTAATTGTTGTAGTTGTTAAACCGAAATGTTTTTCCCACTTTTCTCTAATGGTTAAAATTCCAACTCTAATATCTGCAACAGGTCTTGTATATGTAAAAGGCAATAATGCATCTCGCACTTGTCCATCAAATAAAATGTAATTCATTCTTGTATAAGCTTTCTGCAAATATAAAGCAATGAAGGCAAAAAACTAAAAAAATCTACATTCTGTTACAGAACTAATCACCAACGAACAACGCAAAAAAATACATCAACAACGTAAATTACTAAATTAGCAGCATTTGTATTGAGTAGATTAAAATACTCTCCAAATATTAAATCCAAAATAAATATCTCCTTCTCCCCAATTTCCTGCTGCTTTGGTTAAGTACCCAGATTCATTCATTAACTGTGCATTGGTTACATGCAATTGAAAAACATGACCACCAGTCTCAATATCAACACCTAAAGACAATGGGTTTTGAAACTTACTATTTGCAACTCGATTCATATGTGCATGATATTCTAAGTTGATTGTTACACGTTTACTTATTTTATATCGACCACCAAGTCCCAATATGTATTGAGCATTGTCTTGTAAATCGTTTTCAACAAAATTTTGATGTAAGAAAATTGGAGTTGCTTGTAAAGATAGCTTCTCGTTAAATTTTCTAGAAATCAGTATTTCATGTGCATATGAATACCGATGCTTAGATTCTAATAATGGGTAATTGACTTTATCAAGACCTGTATTTATTTCTATGCTATTGAAGCCAACAATAGATATTGGAAATTTCCCTTCTTCTTGCTGAATTATTCTATACTTAAGATGAGCATCGTATGTCTTATTAGAAGAACTTCTAGAAACACCTGCATTTAACCAATCATTAATTCCGTATACAAAACTGAACCTTATATTAGAATCATCCAAACCAAATAAGTCTTTAATTCCTGATTTCACAGAACCAAAGCGGTGAGAAATAACAAAATAAAGATCTTTTTTAGCCGCTAATTTGGTAGACTCAGTGTTTACAATCTTTAAGCCTTTAAAAACTGATGTAATTTTTTTATCTGTTTTTGTATCATTATCTAGCTCGTTTAGTAAATCTTCTTGTGCAAACAAAGTTAGGTTTGCGAATAAGAAAACAATTATTATTCCCGTTTTTTTCATAAGTAATTATATTAAAAAAGCCAACCAAATAAATGATTGACTTTTATGAAATTCGATTTTACATTATTTTTTAATGAATTGTTTTGTACCTGTTTTTCCTTCTGATTGAATTTTAACTAGGTAAACTCCAGTAGATATATCAGCCACATTAACCCTTTTGTTTTGAGCAGTCACGTTAGAGCTTAATAATAATCTTCCAGACAAATCAAACAATGCAACATTTGCTTTTAAAACTCCAGATGGTAACTGAATATTTAAATTATCACTCGAAGGGTTTGGATACATTGCAAAATCTAATTGCTGTTCTTTTTTCAATCCTAAGACATTAAAATTACCAGTGCTATTTGTTACAACTTGATCTCCAGTTGTTCCAATATTACCATTTGCAGCTATTGCAGAAACATAAAATTTAATTTCTCCTAAATTAGATGCTGGTGAGTTCCAAACAAATGCCCAAGAGTTATCGTTTGGACTATTATGAGTAATTGATTGATTAGACCCACTAATTGTTTTTGAGTTAGAACCAGCAGTAAATGTGCCTATTTTAGTAGCTCCGTTAATCTTTTCTGCAGTTAATTGAAAACCATGCTTTGACGCTGAGGAAGTTGTAGTTACTGTAATATTATATGCTGTATTCGCTTCATAACCACTTCCTGGGATATTAGTTGTTATTCCAACTGATGCTCCAAAGTTTCCTCCACTATGGCATTTAGAACATGTTTGATTTCCATCTCCAGGAGATCCAGAAACTGTTTCATTAACTTTTCCGTTGGCATTTGACATCAATACAAATGCAGAGAAAGGAATTACAAATAAAATAAATTTAAAAATGTAGTTTTTTTTCATGCTTAGTTAGTTTTAGGATTCGTAATTATAACTTGATCTAGTTTTATCAATTCTAATAATTCGTCGTAACCAATACTTCTTCCTTTCACCCAAACATCATCCAATAACCTGATTTTCTGCAATGTATTCTTATCAGCATAGCAAACAATTGCATTATCTAAGGTAAAATTACCTATATCAATCTCAGTTATTTTACCAGAAACCTCAATTGTTTTATCAATATATTTTTTAGTTGCCGTATTTATATCTCTACCATATTCTTTTTGCAACACTTTAGCTTTTGTTTGAAACACTACTTTCTCCTCTTCAATGTTTCTATGACTTTTATACATGTAATTATAACCAACAACTAACGACAAAACAATAATCAATGAAATTATATATATGCCTTTACGTTTAATCATCTAGCTAATATAATAATTTTTAAGTACATTTAATCACCAAGAAACTAATTAACAACCAATTACAAAACTACTAACACTATGAAAAACGTATGCTCTCTACTTTTAATTACTTATATTTTTATGAGTTGCTCATCTGATAGCACAGAAGATTTAACTGAACCAATACCTACATCTGTTACATATTCTGCCAATGTAAAAGCAATCATAGATCAAAGTTGTGCTACAACTGGCTGCCATAACTCGGCGACAAGTCAATCTGGTTTAACATTAGAAAATTACGCACAGGTTAAAAGTGCTTTTCAAAGTAGCAATGCTTTGGGAAGAATGGAAAGCACAACCAATCCAATGCCTCCAAATGGTAACCTACCTAGCACAAGTATAGATATTATCAAAAAATGGAGAGATCAAGGGTATCTTGAATAAAAACTTCAATTCTATTATGAAAGCAATTTTAACAATATTACTCGTATGCATATCAATACAGTCATTTACTCAAGATAAATATTACACCAAAAGTGGTACCATTCTTTTTGAATCATCTGTACCGGCTTTTGAAGAAGTAAAAGCCACAAACACAAAAGTTACTGCAATTCTAAAATCTGATGGCACTTTTGCCGCATTGGCATTAACAAAAGCTTTTCGGTTTAAAATTGCTTTGATGGAAGAGCATTTTAACGAGAATTATATAGAGTCAACGAAATTCCCAAAAGCAAAATTTGCGGGTAAAATTGTTGATTTTTCAATTGATAATTTATCAGAAATAGCAAAAGAGCATTCTATTAATGGGGACCTCACCCTAAGAGGCATCACCAAAAATATCACTGTAAAATGCACTCTTAAAAAGGTAAACAAAGTTCTTCATTTTTCTGCTAACTTTAATGTAGTACCTGAAGACTTCGGAATTAAAATTCCAAATATTGTACGAAATAAAATTGCTAAGAAAGTTGATGTGTCACTAAATTTCGAGCTACAAAAGAAATAAAACTTGAGACTACCAATAATTACAAAGTAAAAAAAACCGAAGCTTAGCTTCGGTTTTTTATTATATTTAATAAAATATATTCTTCTCTTTATTTATTCAAATACATTTTACGTCTTGAATACAACTCGTAAAATTGATCGTCTTTTAAATCATCAATAAATAAAATGCTTTCTCCAGTAGATTTCATTTCTGGGCCTAACTTCTTATTTACATTTGGAAACTTATTAAAAGAGAATACCGGTTGCTTAATTGCATATCCTTCTAATTGTGGATTGAATTCAAAATCTGTTACTTTTTTCTCTCCCAACATAACTTTTGTAGCGTAGTTCACATACGGTTCTCCATATGCTTTTGCAATGAAAGGAACTGTTCTAGATGCTCTTGGGTTTGCTTCAATAATATAAACGATGTCGTTTTTAATTGCAAACTGCACATTTATCAAACCAACCGTTTTTAACTCTAAAGCAATGGTTTTTGTGTGATCTTTAATTTGCTGCATTACCAAATCTCCTAAATTAAAGGCAGGTAATGTTGCGTTAGAATCTCCAGAGTGCACTCCACAAGGCTCAATATGTTCCATTATACCAATAATCTGTACATTCTCACCATCACAAATCGCATCTGCTTCAGCTTCAATTGCTCCGTCTAAATAATGATCTAATAATAATTTATTGCCTGGCATTCTTCTCAACAAGTCAACTACAGTTTCAATCAATTCTTCTTTATTGATCACAATTTTCATTCCTTGTCCTCCTAAAACATAAGAAGGTCTTACCAAAATTGGGAAATCTAATTTATCCGCTAATTCTAGAGCTTCATCTGCAGTTTCTGCAATTCCGAACTCAGGAAAAGGAATCTTATTGTCTTGTAACAATGTAGAAAAACTTCCTCTGTCTTCTGCTAAATCCAAAGCTTCAAAGCTAGTCCCAATAATTTTGATTCCGTACTTTGTTAACTTCTCTGCTAATTTTAATGCTGTTTGTCCTCCTAATTGAACAATTACCCCTTCAGGTTTTTCATGCTTGATGATGTCATATATATGTTCCCAAAATACAGGTTCGAAATATAATTTATCCGCAGTATCAAAATCTGTAGAAACAGTTTCTGGATTACAGTTGATCATAATCGTTTCGTAACCACACTCTGCAGCTGCCAATATTCCATGAACACAACAGTAATCAAATTCAATACCTTGACCAATTCTATTTGGGCCAGAACCTAATACGATAATTTTCTTTTTATCTGAAACAACACTGTCGTTATCTGTATAACGAGTTCCATCAGCTTTTACCACATCATTTTCGAATGTCGAATAATAATAAGGTGTCTTTGCTTTAAACTCTGCCGCACAGGTATCAACCAATTTAAAAACTCTATTTACATTTAACTCTTCACGTTTTGTGTAAACTTGACTTTCTAAACAGCCTAACATATGAGCAATTTGTCTATCTGCAAAACCTTTTTGTTTCGCTTCTAATAACAATTCTCTGGTTAAGTCCTCTAATTGATACGTAGTAATTTCTTTCTCTAATAAGTTTAATTCTTCATATTGTTTTAAGAACCACATGTCAATTTTTGTGATTTCATGAATTTTACTCAACGGAATTCCCATTTGAATAGCATCATAAATCGCAAAAACACGATCCCACGAAGCAAACGTTAGCTTCTCAATAATTTGCTCGTAATTTTTATATCCTTTACCATCAGCTCCTAAACCATTTCGTTTAATTTCTAATGATTGTGTTGCTTTGTGCAATGCTTCTTGAAACGAACGTCCAATTCCCATTACTTCTCCAACAGATTTCATTTGCAACCCTAAAGTTCTATCAGAGCCTTCAAATTTATCAAAATTCCAACGTGGTATTTTTACAATTACATAATCTAAAGTAGGTTCAAATAAAGCCGAAGTAGATTTTGTAATCTGATTGTCTAATTCATCTAGATGATAGCCTAATGCTAATTTAGCCGCAATTTTTGCAATAGGATACCCTGTTGCTTTACTTGCTAATGCCGATGAACGTGATACACGCGGATTAATTTCAATGCAAAATCACCAATATTACGCATCATATGGATTGCCATATCACGCATTTTTTGGAATGTTTTATCAGAAAGTGTCATTGCTGGAGCTACAGTTATAGAATCTCCAGTATGAATTCCAATAGGATCCATATTTTCGATAGAACAAATAATAACTACATTATCATTTGCGTCTCTTAGTAACTCTAACTCATATTCTTTCCAACCTATAAGTGCTTTATCAATCATTACCTCATGAATAGGAGAAACTTCCAATCCACGCGTTAACAACTCATCAAACTCTTCTTCTTTATATACAAACGAAGCTCCTTCTCCTCCTAAAGTAAATGAAGCCCTAATGATTAAAGGGAATCCAAATTCCTGAGCAATCTCTTTTCCTTTTAAATAAGAAGTAGCTGTTGCTTGTGGTGCCATTGGAATACCAATATCTAACATCAAGTTTCTAAACTTCTCACGATCCTCTGTAATATTAATAGCGTCAATGTTAACACCAATAATTTCTACATCAAAATCTGCCCAAATACCTTTTTCATCAGCTTCAATACATAAGTTCAATGCTGTTTGCCCTCCCATTGTTGGTAAAACTGCATCAATTTGTGGATGTTCTTTTAAAATCTGAATGATAGATTTTGTGGTAAGAGGCAACAAGTATACATGATCTGCCATTGCTGGGTCAGTCATAATCGTTGCTGGATTTGAATTGATTAAAACAGTTTCAATTCCATCTTCTCTTAAAGAACGTAAAGCTTGCGTTCCAGAATAATCGAATTCACAGGCCTGACCAATAACAATTGGTCCAGAACCGATGATTAAAATAGATTTAAGGTCTTGTCTTTTAGGCATTTTAGTGTGTGTTGTGTTGTTGTTGTAAAAGTAAAAATTGCTTGGGTATAAAAAAAGGTGTTACTAAAAATAGTAACACCCTAATTATTAACAATTGTTAATCATTATT
>MAAC01010453.1_pt1 | contig 56616 bp, 48 predicted proteins | sample 1115981 | NCBI WGS metagenome assembly MAAC01 (sample SAMN04961126, study PRJNA320927) | seawater metagenome | isolation source: sample BD02T64 sea water enriched with oil for 64 days | place: USA:Gulf of Mexico | collected 2013-07-27 | reverse complement strand
TGGATGAGGTGGTAGAGTTTCCCAGAAAAGTACTGGAAGTACTCAGAGAGCCTCTGGAAGCTGGCAGTATCCATATATCCAGGGCGTCGCAAAAAATTTCTTTCCCCGCTTGTTTCCAGCTGGTGGCGGCAATGAATCCCTGCCCCTGTGGCTACGCTGAAGATGCCAGCGGTCGTTGTCGCTGTAGCCCGGATCAAGTGAAACGCTATCAAGCTAAATTGTCGGGCCCGCTATTAGATCGCATTGATTTACATATTCAGGTAAATCCAGTCCCGGCTGAGGATCTACTGAGCATCGCGAAAATGACAGCGGCTGAAAACTCAGCCCAAGTAGCCAGTAGAGTAAATTTGAGTGTGCAGCTACAAATTGACCGGCAGAGCTGTCGCAACGCCCACTTACAGGGGACACAGTTACAGACGGTGTGTTTTTTGGACAGGCAGTTACGGGAGTTGTTAGTGGACGCAGCTACTAAGCTGCAGTTGTCGGCGCGCGCCTGTACCAGAGTGTTAAAGGTAAGTCGCTCTATCGCTGATTTGGCAAGCTCAGAGCAGATCCAACGCAAGCATTTGTTAGAGGCGCTAAGTTATCGTCGACAGGAGTCATCTGGTTACTGAAATGATGACTCAAGTTTTGTCGTCGTCTTTTTTTAACAGGTCTTCGACTTTGGCGTGAGTCCACTTCCCCTCTGCCTTGTCAATGTACTGAAAGTATTCGTTAGTGAAGCTGCCTTGAACACAAGTGTAACGATAAAACCTAGAATTGGGGTTTATTGGGCGTAACACACGATCAAAAGCGGTAGGCCCGGTTAAATCATAGACAGAGGTGTGCTCTTTTTTGTCAATATTATCCAAAATTACCTGGATGACCTCATCAATAATAGGGTTTTGCGGGCAGCTGGCAATAAAATAATTGGTATAGCGATTACCTTTGATGCGCACGTAAAGGTCCTGGTATTGATCTTTGATTAGCAGTGCTGCTGGCCAGACGAAGTGCGCATCAATGTCCATGTAGATGCCACCGTGTTTTTTTAGCGTCAATAACCGCCATAAATCTGCCTGAGAAGCACCGACTGTTAGCTGTTGATAGTATTCATTAATTTTTCCAGGGAAATTTTCTGCGATAAAGTCAGCCCTGTCCTGGGTAGTCAAAAAGCGATATTCATAACTTAAAGACATCAGGCGGTTAAACAGAAAGTTTAGATAGACCGGCAGTGTCGCCTTATCCGTGAAATTCGTTTGCCAGATGATACGGGGGACTTTTTTATTGTTGCGCGAAGGCCAGATCGGATCTTGTTGTCTGGGGATAGTAAAGCGCTTGTCAGGCCAGAAATAATGAAATATATAGCTGAGCCCCTTGGTAATATGACCTAATAATTTACTTAATCGATTGCATAATAGAATTAATATATTCATAAAATATTGGCAGTTCCAAAGTTGGCGGACTAGGCAGCGGATTATATAGGTTGCGCAGACAATCACCAACAATTAGGGGGGATTCCAATAAATCATCTTTGAAAAGGCTGGTAGTTGCAATGCATCAGCACTTGACAGTGTGCAGCAACAGCTTGGCCTTAGATGAATTACTGATCATGAGAAATAATTGGCAAACTGTTGTTTTAAGATATTGCTACAGAGAATTATATTCAGGGTCGGGCTTGTGGCATAATGCGCTGATCTTTTACAGGGAGTCTTTTGCGGACCCCTACTAGCTATCCGGTGATATTAGAGTCTAATGAGTCAGTTAAACCCCAGACAACGTGATGCGGTCAATTATATTAGTGGCCCTATGTTAGTGCTAGCCGGTGCCGGTTCCGGAAAGACCAGCGTTATTACCCGAAAAATAGCTTACTTAGTAAAAAGTTGCGGCATTGAAGCGCGCCATATTGCCGCCTTAACTTTTACCAATAAGTCCGCCAGAGAAATGAAAGAGCGAGTGATGGGCTTGCTGCCGGATGGCAAAGGCCGTGGATTAACAGTTTCTACCTTTCACAATTTAGGCATGAACATTATCCGTAAAGAGCACAAGGCGCTTAAATTAAAGTCAACTTTTTCTATTTTTGATGACTCTGACAGCCGTTCTCTGATCAAAGATTTACTGCTAAATAATGATGAAGATTCCGATAGTGTCGATATGGTGCGCAACAAAATATCCTATTGGAAAAATGAGATGATCGAATCGCAGCAGGCGCTGCAGCAAGCCGATGGGCCTGATGATGTCCTGGCTGCGAGAGCGTATGAACTGTATCAAACTACTTTACAGGCGTACAATGCGGTGGATTTCGATGACCTGATTTGGACTCCGGTAAAACTTTTTAGTGCGCATCCACAGATCTTGGAAAAGTGGCAGAATAAAATTCGCTACTTGCTGGTGGACGAATACCAAGATACCAACATGAGCCAGTATAAGTTGGTCAAGCAAATTGTCGGCAGCCGCGGTGCCCTGACTGTGGTTGGCGATGATGATCAGTCTATCTATTCCTGGCGTGGCGCGCGCCCGGAAAACTTGGCGCTGCTGCAACAGGATTATCCCAGCCTCAAACTGATTAAATTAGAGCAAAACTACCGCTCTACCCGGTTAATCCTCAACGCTGCCAACACTGTGATCGCTAATAATCCACACGAGTTCACCAAGACACTATGGTCGGATATGGCACCGGGTGATCCGATTCGGGTTATCCATACTCGCAATGAAGACGCCGAATGTGAGCGTGTAGCCACGGAAATATTAGACCGGCATTTGCGCAGCAAATTTGATTTTAAAGATTTTGCAGTGCTCTATCGGGGCAATCATCAGGCGCGCTTGCTGGAATTGAAATTACAGGCGTACCAAGTGCCCTATAAGTTGTCAGGGGGGACGTCATTTTTTGCCCGGGCCGAGATTAAAGACCTGATGTGTTATCTGAAAGTGTTGATCAATACCGATGACGACAATGCATTTCTGCGGGTGATTAACCTGCCCAGGCGTGAAATAGGCCCCAGTACCCTTAAGAAATTAGGTGAGTACGCATCTCTGCGTGAAATAAGCATGTTTGATGCCTGTAATGAGTTGGGTTTAGAGCAAGTGATGAAACCGGCCCAGGTAGAAAAGCTGCGCCGCTTCACCACTTGGCTGAGCGTAAAGTATCAGCAGTGTATCCAGGGCGATCCGATTCAGGCCATTCGCGAGCTAATCTTTGATATTGATTACGAGGGCTGGGTGCATCAAAACTGCTCCAGTGATGCAGTGGCTGAGAAGAGAATGCAGAACGTCTATTTCCTGGTCGATTCTATCCGAAATACTATGGAGCGGTTACAGGAAGAAGATCCCGAGGCGGGGGTTGAAGAGGCAATTAACAGGCTAATATTAATAGATTTGATGGATCGTCAGGAAGAGGAAGAGGACGAGAATAAAGTGCAGTTGATGACCTTGCACGCCTCTAAGGGATTAGAGTTTCCACACGTGTTTTTGCTTGGCATGGAAGAGGAAATACTGCCTCATCGCAACAGTATCGAGAACGGCGACATTGAAGAGGAGCGGCGCTTAATGTACGTGGGTATAACCCGCGCCAAAGTGACTTTAACCATTACGCTGGCCAGAGCCCGTAAACAGTTTGGTGAAGTGCTGGACTGCATTCCCAGTCGCTTTTTGGATGAGTTGCCCGCCGATGATTTATTGGTGGAAGGCAACGGCGAGAAAAATCCCGAGGTGAATAAGGCCAGAGGCAAAGCGACCTTGAACAGTTTGCGCAGTATGTTTGATGATTTGTAAGCCAGGTAAGAGATAAGACTACGATCTTGTTAGCGAGCTATGGATTCATTACAAGTGAGAGAGTCTTCTAATCTATTGCTGAACCTATCCACTTTAGTGCTCGCGTAGGGGCTTGTGGAGAAAAATTACTGTTGTTGAGTCAGGAAGTGCCTGGCCATGTAGAGACCGGCGATGGCTCTGCCCTCGGTAAACTCCGGGTTTAAAACCAAGTTATCAAGGTCGGATAGCGGCCATTTAACCACCTCCAGAGGCTCGGGCTCGTCCCCTTCTAAACGACAGGGGTAGAGTTCTCTGGCGATAATAGTTTGGAGTTTATGGCCCATATAATTAGGTGCGGTAGTCATCTCTTTAAGGAAGTCTAATTGCCTGGCACCAAAACCAACTTCTTCTTTTAGTTCTCGCTCCGCCGCCTCGTAGATAGTTTCACCGGGGTCAACAGCCCCTTTAGGTAAGGTTAGCGTGTAGTCTCCAATACCGCCGGCGTATTCTCGCACCAGCAGTACGTTGTCTTCACTGTCTATAGCTACCATCATCACAGCGCCGTTGCCCCTGCTGGCCAGGCGCTCATAAGTTCGCTGCTCGCCGTTGCTAAAGCGAAGTGCCAGCTCTTCAACCAGGAATAAGCGACTCTTGGCAGCTTGTTTTATCTTCAAAATTTCCGGTTTACAGGGCATACTTATCTCTCACAACAGCTCAGTAGGTAATATATCTTGTCACAAATGCAGCCACCGATGTGGTCAGAAATAGATACGGTTTTGTTGGATATGGACGGTACGCTATTAGACCTTCACTATGACAGTCACTTCTGGATGCAACATCTACCCGTAAGGTACGCGCAAATACATCAATTAGATATAGATTTCTCACGGCAATACTTAGAGACAGAGCTGGGAAAAAATAAAGGTACTATTGACTGGTACTGTGTGGATTATTGGACTGCTAAGTTAAACGTTGATATCGCAGCATTGAGGGCTGAAGTGGCATCTAAAATTTCCTTTCGTCCCTATGCTCAGGAGTTTTTGCAGGCGTTGAGAAGGGCTGGAAAAAAGGTGATATTAGTCACTAACGACCATCGTTCAGGGCTGCAGATGAAATTATCACTTTTAGATTTTGGTCAATATTTGGATGCAATTGTGGTCTCCCATGACTTTTCGCTGGCAAAAGAGCAGCCAGGTTTCTGGCAGCATATGCAAGCGATTGAACCTTTTGATCCGAGCAGAGCACTGTTTATCGATGACACAGTAGCAGTGCTGGCTGAGGCCGAGCAATACGGTATAGCGCAATTGCGTTATATTGCACAACCTGACAGCAAAATTATCAGGGAGCCTAATCAGCGCTTTACTGCGGTGGCATGCTTTTCGCAATACTCTAAACAGCTACAGCACTGTCAGTGACAGAAAATAGGAACTGTATTAATGAAAGATGATAAAAACAGTAAAATTCGTTTGGATAAATGGCTGTGGGCGGCGCGCTTTTTTAAAACCAGGGCACTGGCAAAAAAAGCTCTGGAAGGCGGCAAAGTGCAATACGACGGACAGCGTAGCAAAAGTAGTAAGCTGGTGGAAATTGGCGCGATAGTCAAAGTGCGCCAGGGTTGGGACGAGCGCATTGTGGAAATACTGGCGCTTTCAGATCAGCGCCGTGGCGCTCCGCAAGCTGCTCTTCTTTTCCGAGAGACTGAGCAGAGTATTAAAAAACGTGAGTATGAGGCAGAGCAGCGTAAGATTTTGAAAATTTCTCAGATCACTCCAGCGGGGAAACCGGATAAACGCGATCGCAGGCGTATTGTGCAGAACAAAGACCTGCTGCTCGGTGATTAGCCCAATAAAGTGCAGTGCACGGCTTGAATTTAACCGGCAGTTTTGTGGTAAAATTCTACTTTCCTCTTTAAGCAGATCGCTTCAGTAAAGCGCTCTAACCTAGACAATAATTATCAGGTAGTGAAATAGATAGATGAGTAATACAGATCAAGTTCAGCGTATTTTATTCGATAACGTTGATGTCCGTGGTGTAGTAACAGCTTTACAGAGCTCCTTGCAACAGATAATGGCTGGGCATAACTATCCCCCGGTGATCGAAAATGTCTTGGGGGAAATGTTGGCTGCGGTCACTATATTGAGCACTAATTTGAAGTTCAATGGCAAATTGATTTTGCAGGCCAAAGGCGAAGGCAGTGTCTCGACTCTGATGGTTGAATGCAATCATCGCAATGAGTGTCGCGCTGTCGCACAGTTTGACCCGGCTATTCCCGAGCAGATTGGCTTCAAAGAAATGTTGGCTAAAGGGCATTTAGTTCTGACGATAGAGCCCGAAGTTGGTCAACGTTATCAAGGGTATGTGCCCTTAGAGCAGGAGAGCCTGGCCCTTTGCCTGGAAGATTATTTTCAGCGATCAGAGCAATTAGATACTAAGTTTATTTTAGCCTGTGACGGGAAAAAAGCCCGCGGTATTATGTTGCAAGTATTGCCTGCAATGCAAAGTGGCACGGACGACTGGCAGCGTTTAGCGATGCTGACCGAGACCCTTTGTGCAGAAGAACTGTTGGCTCTTGATAATGAAACTGTGCTCTATCGCCTGTTCCACGAAGAGCAGTGTCGCTTGTTTAGTCCCCAGCAGATTGAGTTTAAGTGCCAGTGTTCACGCGAGCGCAGTGAGAAAGCGTTAAAGTTACTCGACGCCAATGAACTGAGAGAAATTGTCGAAGACAGCGGAGTGATAGATATGGGTTGTCAGTTCTGTAATAGTAACTACAGTTTTGACGTCGTAGATGTGGAAGCTATTTGCAGGGAGCTCGAAGCTAAAGCGGCTGCTAAGACCTGATAATGAGCGCTGTTGCCCAATTCATAGAGCAGCACTTGTTTTCTGCTGAATTGTACACAATATTTATCAGAATTGTCTGCTGAGGTTGAATAGCCCGGTTAATATCAGATTAATTTCAACAGATAGTACATTAGCTATATTACTCATAGAAAAAAATACTTTAATTTGTGATAATGCGCGCCATAAATTCACGCGCAGACGTGGAAAATATAATACTAAAATTAATTTTTCGCTTACAGGTGGAGTTTGGCTAACAGCCGAAGGATTTAGCAATGACCAACAAAACAGATACGGTACATTTCAATTTAAGCCGTGCCAAATTAGTACAGCAAGCAATTCTCAGAGGAGAGGGCGAGCTGGCTGATACAGGCGCATTAGTTGTTAACACAGGTGCACGCACAGGACGATCTCCGTTAGATCGTTTTATCGTTGAAGAGCCCGGCACATCGGATCTTATCGACTGGGGTGGTGTTAACCGTCCATTTGATGCGGATAAATTTGATGCCTTGTGGGAGAGAGTGGAGAGCTATTTAGGCGCTCGAGAACACTTCGTCTCTAATGTGCATGTTGGATCGGATATGAATCACTACCTCGCAGTTAAAATGTCTACTGAGACCGCGTGGCAGAACTTGTTTGGACAGAACCTATTTATTCTTCCCCAGGATTATAATCCTAAAGCTAAAGAAGAGTGGCAGATCATAAATGCCGCGAACTTTGAATGTATCCCCGAGCGAGATGGCACTCACAGCGATGGTTGCGTGATTCTAAACTTCGCCGAGCGCAAAGTGTTACTGGCGGGTATGCGCTACGCTGGAGAAATGAAAAAAGCGATGTTCTCTGTACAGAACTTCCTGTTGCCTGCAAAAGACGTATTGCCGATGCACTGCTCCGCCAACGTTGGAGAAGAAGGTGATACTACTTTATTCTTTGGTCTTTCCGGAACCGGTAAAACCACCTTGTCTGCTGATCCCGAACGTTACCTGATTGGTGATGACGAGCACGGTTGGGGCAAAGATGTAGTCTTTAATTTAGAGGGTGGCTGCTACGCTAAAACCATCAATCTGTCGCAAAAAAATGAGCCGATTATTTGGGATGCGATCCGCTTCGGTGCCATCGTCGAAAACGTTGAATTGGATGAGCGCAAGGTCGCCGATTACAACGATACCAGCCGCACCGAAAATGGTCGCTGCGCCTATCCATTAGAGCACGTAGAAAAGCGTACCCAAGACAATTTAGGTGGTGAGCCTAAAGCTATTATTTTCCTTACCTGTGATTTGACCGGAGTACTACCACCTGTATCGGTATTGTCCAATGAAGCAGCTGCCTATCACTTTCTATCTGGTTATACCGCTTTGGTGGGATCCACAGAAATGGGTTCTGGCGGGGGAATTAAGTCTACCTTCTCCACGTGTTTTGGCGCTCCTTTCTTTCCTCGTGCCGCCAGTGTCTACGCTGAGTTGTTAATCAAACGAGTGGAAGATTTTGGCTCACAAGTGTACTTAGTCAACACTGGCTGGACCGGTGGCTCCTACGGAACCGGGTCTCGTTTTGATATACCTACAACCCGAGCGATTATCGCTGCAATTCAAAGTGGTGCCTTAGTCGGCGCGCAAACAGTACATTTAGACGGTATTAATTTAGATGTACCGCTTCAAGTGCCTGGCGTTGACAGTGGATTGCTACAACCGAGAAACACTTGGGCAGATAGTGCTGCTTACGATACTGAAGCCGCGGCACTGATCGAGAAGTTCACCAAAAACTTCGCTAAGTTTTCAGCGGTGTCTGAGGGAATCATCGCCGCTGGCCCTGAACTTAAGTAGCAACACAGGCTAAAAATTTAACACAGCGCGGTATTGCTCAAAGTCATTGCAGTACTTCAGGTAAATAGCTGCGTAATCCGAGCGTTCAGGTTGAAATTCTCGGATTGTGCACCATATATCTTTATATGAAGTTTATCTATGACTTAGGGTTGTTAGAGCAATTAGCTATAAGCTACCGTTCTAATTAATTGCAGTCGTCAGTATTTAGGAGAAAATTAATGAGCACAGATATTATTAATGTTACCGATGCGTCTTTTGAAAAGCATGTATTAAATGCCGAAGGTGCGGTACTAGTTGACTATTGGGCTGAGTGGTGTGGCCCCTGCAAAATGATTGCTCCGGTACTGGAAGAAATCGCTAAAGATTACGCTGGCAAAGGCCTGACAGTTTGCAAGTTGAACATTGACGAGAACAGTGAAACACCACCAAAATTTGGTATTCGCGGTATTCCAACGCTGATGCTATTTAAAGGTGGAAACTTAGAGGCGACCAAAGTCGGTGCGCTCTCTAAGTCGCAATTAGCGGCTTTTGTAGACGCTAATCTGTAAATAAAACGGGGTAGAGGTAATATAAATTGCTTTCTACCTTTTTTTTACTGGACAGTTAACGATCAACCTTCTATATTTAACTTGAATTTGCCACTGGGGAATATCCCAGAGCAGAGCAAAATCTTCACTACAAAGAAATTCAATATTTCCACGTCATCATAGTTATTACTAAACTATTAAATTATTCTAAATCTTCGCCCTAAGGGCCCATCACTTCAAATTATATGAATCTTACCCAATTAAAAACAAAAAGTGTTCACGAACTAGTCGACACAGCCAACGAAATGGGCCTAGAAAATCTAGCCCGTTCACGTAAACAAGACGTTATTTTTGCAATTTTAAAGAAACATGCAAAAAGCGGCGAAGATATTTATGGCGATGGTGTGCTAGAAATACTTCAGGACGGTTACGGGTTTTTGCGTTCTGCCGATGCCTCTTACTTGGCAGGTCCAGATGATATCTATGTGTCTCCCAGCCAAATCCGCCGTTTTAACTTGCGCACTGGTGATACAGTCGCTGGCAAAATCCGACCGCCGAAGGACAGTGAACGCTACTTCGCGCTGCTGAAAGTTAATGAAATTAACTACGATCGACCGGACAATGCCAAAAACAAGATTTTGTTTGAGAACTTAACTCCGTTATTTGCTCAAGATCGCCTGGTGCTGGAACTTGGTAATGGCAGTACTGAAGATCTATCTGCCCGTGTTATCGATTTAATGGCCCCCATAGGCAAAGGTCAGCGCGGTCTGGTAGTGTCTCCGCCAAAGGCTGGTAAGACTTTAATGTTGCAAAACATCGCCAACAGCATCAGCCGTAATAACCCTGAGTGTCACTTAATCGTATTGCTGATCGATGAGCGGCCTGAGGAAGTGACAGAAATGCAGCGCACAGTGCGCGGCGAAGTTGTCGCCTCTACTTTCGACGAGCCGCCAGCACGTCACGTGCAAGTAGCAGAAATGGTGATCGAAAAGGCTAAGCGCCTGGCTGAACATAAAAAAGATGTAGTTATCTTACTCGACTCTATCACTCGTCTTGCCAGAGCTTACAACACTGTAATCCCTTCATCGGGCAAAGTATTGACCGGTGGTGTCGATGCCCACGCTCTGGAGCGCCCTAAGCGCTTCTTTGGTGCGGCACGTAATATCGAAGAGGGTGGCAGCTTGACAATAATAGCCACTGCTCTGATAGATACCGGCTCTAAAATGGACGAAGTTATCTTCGAAGAATTTAAGGGTACAGGTAACTCTGAAATTCATTTAGATCGTCGTGTCGCTGAAAAGCGCGTCTACCCGGCCATTAATATCCGTCGCTCAGGTACCAGGCGTGAAGATCTATTGACCTCTGAAGAAGAGTTGCAGCGGATGTGGATCTTGCGTAAGTTGTTAGATCCAATGGAAGATACCGCGGCAATCGAATTTGTTCTTGATAAGCTAAAAGATTTCAAGACCAATGAAGAGTTCTTCTTGTCGATGCGCAGAAAATAAATTGAAATTTGAACTGCTGTGATTTTCAGTAGTTCAAGTAGATAAACACTAAAAGGGTGGGCGTGAGTCCACCCTTTTTTTTGCATTTAATCTGGCTATGCAGTGATTGAAAAGTAGTGCCGCTGTGTACAGATATTTGAGACAGTCGATGACAAAATTTAAGTATAAAGACCTGCGGGATTTTATAGCGCTGCTTGAAGAGCGTGGTCAGCTGGTCAGGATCAAGCAAGAGATAGACCCGTATCTGGAAATGACAGAGATCAGTGACAGAACTCTGAAAGCGGGTGGTCCGGCGCTTTTGTTTGAAAATGCCAAGGGCTATAGCTACCCGGTGTTAACTAATTTATTTGGTACCGCTGAACGTGTGGCGCTGGGAATGGGGCAGCAGGAGGTTAGTGCGCTTCGTGAAGTGGGGAAAGTGTTGGCAATGCTCAAAGAGCCTGAACCGCCTAAAGGCATGCGCGATGCTTGGCAAAAACTACCGGTTTATAAGCAAGTACTTAACATGGGGCCAAAAGTAGTGAAAAAAGCCCCCTGCCAGCAGTTTGTGATTAAAGGGGATCAGGTCGATTTAACAACTTTGCCGATACAGACTTGTTGGCCGGGTGATGCGGGACCCCTAGTGACCTGGCCGCTGGTGATAACCCGTGGACCGGAAAAAGAGCGACAAAACTTAGGCATCTACCGGCAGCAGTTGATTGGAAAAAATAAGTTGATCATGCGCTGGCTGTCGCATCGCGGTGGCGCACTGGATTTCCAGGATTGGAAAAAAGCACATCCCGGTGAGCCTTTTCCTATTGCCGTGGCCCTGGGGGCTGACCCTGCAACTATTTTAGGTGCTGTTACCCCAGTGCCAGATACACTGTCAGAATACGCCTTTGCCGGATTATTGCGTGGTGATAAGACTGAAGTAGTGCAGTGTATTAACAGTGACTTGCAAGTGCCTGCCAGTGCAGAGTTTATTCTTGAGGGCTATATCTATCCGGATGAGATGGCAGATGAAGGACCTTTTGGTGACCATACCGGCTACTACAACGAGGTAGATCAGTTTCCGGTATTTACCGTAGAGACTATCACCCACCGAGAAAATCCTATCTATCACAGCACTTATACCGGCAGACCGCCGGATGAGCCGGCGATTTTAGGTGTGGCACTGAATGAAGTCTTTGTTCCTATATTGCAAAAGCAGTTCCCGGAAATAGTCGACTTTTATCTGCCCCCTGAAGGTTGTTCCTACCGGATGGCTGTGGTCACTATTAAGAAGCAGTACCCGGGTCATGCAAAGAGAATTATGTTAGGCGTCTGGTCGTTCTTGCGCCAGTTTATGTACACTAAATTTGTTATCGTCTGCGATGATGATATCAATGCCAGGGACTGGGAAGATGTTATCTGGGCCATCACGACCCGGATGGATCCCTCACGGGATACGGTGATGATAGAAAACACCCCCATTGACTATCTGGATTTTGCCTCGCCTGTATCGGGGCTGGGGTCAAAGATGGGATTGGATGCGACCAATAAGTGGCCGGGAGAAACTACCAGGGAGTGGGGTGAGCCGATTGTCATGGATACGCAAGTAAAAGCGCATATTGATGCTATTTGGCAAGACTTAGGGATTGATAATCAAGTGCTTGCAAAATAATATTATAGGCTATAGTTAATAAGTCATTAGCTTTTGTTCTCGGTGTGGGCTGGATCGTCAAGTAGTGTGTATTGGGCCCCGGTTGTATAGGCAAAAGAAATAGACAGAGCACATGTTAAATGGGCTGCGATGCCCAGGAGAGTTATAGTGAAAAAGCTAAATTGTAGTATTGAGAGTGTCGAGAAATTAAATCACGACGTTTATCAAGTTAAGTTGTTGATGCCTGAGTCGGACGGTCATAGTGTTGAATATTATGCCGGGCAATATTTGGATCTATTTTTAGCTGACGGTAAAAGTGCTTCCTTTTCTATTGGTTCGTCCCCGGAAGCCGGAGCGCACTTGGAGCTACATATCAGGCATAACCCCAACAGTGATATCTCTAACGCACTGATTGAACACTTGCTGGCAAAGAGCGAGATTGTCGCTGAGTTGGCCAAAGGTGATGCCTATATTCAAGCGCAGCAGTTAAGTGCAGATTGCCCTGTTATTCTGGCGGCTGCCAGTACTGGATTCTCACAAGTTAAAAGCGTGGTAGAGCACTTGCTGGCGCAGGGTGTACCCAATCAAATCCACATCTACTGGGGTGTCAGAGTTGCCAGTGATTTGTATTGGAGCTTATTACCAGAACAGTGGGCCGAACAACATGCCAATGTGACTTTTCATCCAGTGATCAGTGATCCTACAGAAGCTTGTGAATGGGCGGGTCGGGTCGATCTGTTACCGGCGGCAATACTGCATGATTTTAGCGATTTTAACGCAGTGAAAATGCTCGCCAGTGGCTCACCCGATATGGTGTATGCACTGCTAGATGCCTGCGAGAGCAAAGGTATGCAGGAGTCACAACTGTTATCTGACGTGCTTGCTTACGCCCCAAGAAGTCGCTAATAAAAATCACTTGCTACTATAAGCCCGGCATTGACCGGGCTTTTGTTTGCTGGGGCTGAGAGTTTTACAAGCGATAGACCAAATTACCGGCCAATAGAGTATGGGTGACCCGGCCTTTTAGCTCAGAGCCGATCAGCGGAGAATTCTTTCCGGCGGAGACTAGCGTTTCCTGATCGACCAGCCAGCTGCAGTTCTCATCGAAGATAGTGATGTCTGCACACTCGCCAACTGTCAGTGATCCAGCTGCAATATTGAGAATTTTAGCCGGGGCGCAGGTTAGCTTTTCTATCAGTTGTGGCAGGTTGATCAGGCCTTGCTCAACCAGCTGCAAGCCCAGCGGTAACAATGTTTCGAGGCCAGAAATACCCGCTTCAGTAGCGGCAAATGGGGCGTGTTTGGCCGCTTCTTCGTGTGGCTGATGGTCTGAGCATATTGCCTGTATGTCACCAGTAACCAGCGCGTTCAGTAATCCTGCACGATCAAGCTGGCTGCGCAGCGGAGGCTGCAAATGGAACATACTATTGAAGCCTCTGGCATTTTCATCGGTGAAGAAAAAATGCTGGATAGCGACGTCGACGGTAACCGGTAATCCCTTGTTGCGCGCCTGAGTTATCATGCTGATAGATCGCTCACAGCTGAGTTGGCCAAAGTGAGCGCGCACCCCGGATTGCTCTATTAAAATTAAACTGCGCGCTACTTCGATGGTCTCTGCGGCTTCGGGAATGCCGGAAAGTCCCATATTGGTGGAAGTACTTCCCTCGTGTAATACCCCGTTGCCGACTAAATTATTGTCTTGAGGGTTGAAGATAACTAGAAAGTCGTGGGTAGCAGCGTATTCGAGGCAGCGCAGCAATGCCTGGCTGTTTTCTATCGTCGCACGGGCATTGGAAAAGGCAATACAACCCGAGCTGCTCAGAGCTGCCATAGGTGCCAGTTGCTCGCCCCTTAAGCCTATGCTGAGAGCACCAACAGGCAGTACTTTCGACTTGCCGCAAGCTTTGGCGTGATCCTGAATTAACTCGGCCACAGCAGTACTGTCGATCACCGGTTTGCTGGTGGGTGGACAGACCACAGTAGTAATTCCGGCACTGGCAGCGGCGTTAGTTTCACTGGCAATGGTGGCTTTGTGAGTGTAACCGGGCTCGCGTAAATGCACGCTGAGGTCGATCAGTCCCGGGCAGACAATCTTGCCGCTGGCATCAATAGTGGTTGCTGTCGTGTCATCAAACTCAGCAGGTTGTGAGCCGATGGCTGTCACCACGCCCTGATCAATATATAAGTCAGTGATAGTATCCAGGTCGTTGGCTGGGTCTATTAACCGACCATTGGTTATTTTAATCATAGATACTACCTTTGCACTGAAGAATTTGAATTGTTTAATTGACCGCTAATAGCCATCGACATTACCGCCATGCGCACTGCTATGCCATTGGTCACTTGTTGCAGTATTGTGGACTGCGGGCCATCGGCAACCGCTGATTCGATTTCCACACCACGGTTGATCGGTCCTGGGTGCATGACGATGGCGTCAGGTTTGGCCAGTTTCAACTTTTCACTGTTTAAACCATAGAGCTTAAAAAATTCTGACTCACTCGGTAGTAGCGCGCTGTTCATACGCTCCTTTTGCAGACGCAGCATACCGACGACATCGCAGTCTTTAATGCCCTGGAGCATATCGGTGTAAACTTTGACGCCCATAAACTCGATGTCTTTAGGAATTAGTGTTTTAGGTGCTATAACGCGGATTTCCGCGACCCCTAAAGTGCGCAGAGCGTGAATCTGTGACCTGGCGACTCTTGAGTGCAAAATGTCTCCGACAATAGCCACCACTAAACCTGAAAAGTCGCCTTTGCAGCGTTTAATCGTCAACATATCTAACATCGCCTGGGTAGGGTGAGCGTGACGACCATCCCCGGCATTGATCACCGCAATGTTGGGTGTTACTTGGTTGGCTATAAAGTGTGCGGCACCACTGTCTGGGTGGCGAACCACGAACATGTCTGCGTGCATCGCCTCTAAGGTCATCAAGGTGTCTTTTAAGGACTCTCCCTTGGAAGTCGAAGAGCTACTTATGTTTAAGTTGAGTACGTCCGCAGAGAGTCGTTTTGCCGCTAGCTCGAAGGTACTTGAAGTACGAGTACTGGGCTCAAAAAATAAATTGACCACGGTTTTACCGCGCAACAAAGGCACTTTTTTTACTTGCTGAGAGCTCATGTCGAGAAAAGAGTTAGCGGTGTCTAGTATCTCGTTCAACAGCGTGGCGGGGAGGTCTTCAGTGGTTAAAAAATGTTTCAACTGACCGCTGGCGTTAAGTTGCGAGCTATTATGGTCTATAGATTCGATCATTGCTTACTCCGAGCCTGGTCGCTGGCTAATTTCCAGTGCCAGGGGCTCTGGGCCAATTAATTTAATATGTTGATCAGTATTTAAGCGTAAGCTGCTGCCAATAATATCGGCGGCAATCGGTAGCTCCCTGCATCCCAGATCTAACAGGGCGACTAAAGTGACAGAGGCGGGGCGACCATAGTCAAACAATTCGTTGAGCGCTGCACGGATGGTTCGGCCAGTTTTAATCACGTCATCAACCAAGATAATATGCCGATCCTGTGTTGAACTTGGTAACTTCGATGGCTGAACTTTTGGGTCCAGGCCAATGCGTGTGAAATCATCCCGATAAAAGGAGATGTCTAAAGTACCTAGCGGCTCGGCAATGGCTAAATTCTGGTGCAGTTTATCAGCGATCCAGATCCCGCCTGAGCGGATACCAATAAACAGTGGGTCGCTAATTTCATTATCAGTGAGTAATTTGCGCAGGGCTTCGGTCATCTGCAGTAGTAAAAAATCGACGTTATGATTGCTCGAGGGCATAGTAATCTTCCAAACGGCTATGGCTAGGGATTCTGATGTCGCTGTTAAACCAACTCTGTAATATCAAGCCGGCGGCGATACCGTCGACGGATTCTTTGCGGAAATTGCTACTGCCGCCGCGAGAGTAGTGTATTTCCTTGGCTTCAGCGGTGGATAAGCGCTCATCGATAATAAAACAAGGCAGTTGGTAGCGGTCCTGAATTTTGTTGGCAAAGCGCCTGGCGCGGCGCGACATTTCGCTGATGCTGTTATCCATATTAATAGGGATGCCGACCACCAAAATATCGGGAGTCCACTCTTTTATTAGCGCATCTAATTGCTGCCAATTTGGGGTGCCATCTGTGGCATTGACCGGTGCCAGCTCGGTTGTGGATAGGCCGAGGTTCTGTCCGCTGGCTACACCAATGCGTCTGGTGCCAAAGTCGAAGCCAAGCACTTGCTGTGATTTATTTGTCATGAGAAATTAGTATCTGTCAGCTGTAGGTTGTTGTAGCTGCGCTGCTGATTAGCGGCCTTAAGCCTTGCCGCTGTGGCTGGTTAAACGCTCCAGACTTACACCGAGGGAAGAGGCGGCGGCTTGCATTTTATCGCCAGCGGCTACGCTGAAGATTATATCTAAGTTTACCGGGCAATTTAACCAGAGATTGTCAATAATTTCACTCTCCAATTCTCCCGGTCCCCAGCCAATATAGCCCAGGGCTACCAGTGCTGATTTTGGCCCGCAGCCTATTGCCATTGACTCTAATATATCTACAGAAGAGGTCAGGCTTAAGCTGTCACTGACACGGTAGCTGGATAGCCAATCATCGCCTTGGTTAAAGGGATGCAAGATAAAGCCTCGGTCATTTTGCACGTCGCCGCCGTGATAGACCGTTTGATTGTGGATGTTTGAATCGCAGTGGATATTCAAGTGCTGCAACATGGTTTTCAGGTCCATGTCGTATTCTTGATTAATAATTATTCCCATAGAGCCGTATTCGCCCTGATGGCAAATATAGATGACTGAATCAGGGTATGTGTGTTTGCCCAGCATTGGCATCGAGATTAAAAAGTTATTTTTTAAGCTGCTGCTTTGTTTTTTCATCCCGTCCTACTAATAATTTGCCATGTTTTATACAGTAGTGGCCGTTGAATATTTTAAACCATACATAAGGTTTAGTATATCAGTGTGGTTTTCTCAAATTCTATTGTGCGAATTATCTCCAATATGTCGGTGCTTTTACGCATTTGCGTAGAAAAAGGCTGGAAGGGGGCGGCAAGACGAATGATTTTAACTGCGCCATGGTCCAGTATTTGTCTGCCGGAGGACTCTAGAATTTCGATAGAGTTGACGTTGCCATCGGCTCGCATTGCTACCAGCAGTCGCACTCTCCCATAAATTTTTTGCTCGTTTGCCGCTTTTGGATAGTGGCTGTTGCCAATAGTGACTATACGTCTGCGCCAGTTCTCCAGGTAGGCCGCATCTTGGTGTGATTTGGTCGACATGGTCGAGATTACCCGCTTACGAGGAGCCTTGGCAATAGCTTCTCTACGGGTGTTTATCTGCGTCTTCAAGGCCATAATCTGTTGGTCGATAGTGTTTTCTGCGAGATTTTCAGCGATGGGTTCTAAAGAGGGGTTGAACTGTTTAAGGAATTTTTTGTGATCAGCCTGGCTACTCACTACTACATCGAAATTGGCAGTGCTATTGGGGCGCTCGAGGTCCACAGAGTTATCTACCTCTAGCGGTTGCTGATGTTCACTTGGAGTTGTCTTGGAGCTCAGCTGCTGCTGGGCTTGTTGATCTCCCTGTTGCTGCACCGAGATACGCTCACTGGAGAGCTGTTGTTTCTGCTCTGCATCGCCGCTACCGAGCTGGTCAATCTGGGCAAAATAGTCAGCATCTTGATTGCTCTCTGTGGCCTGATATTGCGCCAGTGTAACTTCGATACTCTCCGCTTTAACACTGGTCCCAGCCCAGCTAAAGCCGATGGCTAAAATTGCCATTGCGTGGATAGCAACGGCAATAAATAAGCTATAGCTGAAGCGTGCTTGAGGGGTGTTATTGTCCATGAGTATCAGTTTTTAGTAGTAGCGGTACAAAAGTTAATCAGTCTCTATTACTTAAGCACTTTTTTTCAATCGCAGCAATTAAATCTGCACCAATATCTAAACCATATTGGTCATTTAGCTCGCGAATGCAAGTTGGGCTAGTGACATTGATTTCAGTCAGGTAGTCACCTATCACATCCAGTCCTACAAATATTAACCCTTGCTCTCTAAGGCTGGGCCCTATTTGCTCGCATATCCATCGATCACGAGCGGTTAATTCGCGACCCTCGGCTCGACCACCTACCGCTAAATTACCGCGAGTTTCTCCATTCGTTGGAATGCGCGCTAAGGCGTAGTCGACAGGCTCACCATCGATCATCAAAATGCGTTTATCACCGCTGCTGATTTCAGGGATAAATTTTTGCGCCATGATCATTTCGCTGTTGTATTTAGTGACTGTCTCTAAAATCACACCGAGATTGACCCCGTCACTCTGTACCCGGAAAATGGAGGTTCCACCCATACCATCCAAAGGTTTGAAAATCACATCTTTATGTTTGGCGTGAAAGGCTTTGAGTTGGGCCGTGTCTCTGCTAACCAGTACTTCAGGGCAGCACTGAGGGAATTGAGTGGCGAATAACTTTTCATTACAGTCGCGCAATTTTTGCGGCGGATTGACCACTAGCGTACCTTGCTGCTCTGCCATTTCTAATATGTGCGTACTGTACATAAACTCATTGTCAAACGGTGGGTCTTTACGCATCAAAATGATATCTAAACTGGCCAGTTCCAGGTTTTGATAGGCTTCGCGTTGATACCATTGCTGTGGATCCCTGGCGACGGTTAACGGGGCCATCTGCGCCATGGCGACACCATTGTCGATATATAAGTGCTGCTGCTCCATATACCAGATATCCCAGCCCTTATCTTGAGCTGCCCACAACATAGCCAGAGAGCTATCTTTTTTGTAGTTAATGTTTTCAATAGGGTCCATGACAATGCCGATTTTTAATGTCATTTTTAATCCTCAGTCGCGCTTAATATGGATGGTAGGTGTCGTTGCAACTTATATGGGGCCAGTGAAAGCGTTAAACAAGCGCTGGGGAAGATGCAGCAGTGTTGGCGTTAATTTAAATCACCCCACAGGTATTGCAATATAGCTTGCGCAGCGATGGGTGCCGTCTCAGTGCGCATGACTCTGGGGCCGAAGGCCACAGGGTGAAAACCCGCCGCGATGGCAGTCTCAACTTCAGCTTCGCTGAGGCCGCCCTCGGGGCCGACCAGAAGTGCCACTGAACTCGGTGGAGAGTATTCATCTAAGCTTTTTTCGCTGTGGTGATGCAGCACTAATTTGATATCGGCGTCGCAGTTTTCCAGCCACTGCTGCAGTGAACAGGGCGCATCGATAATTGGCAGTTCAGTGCGAAGTGATTGCTCACATGCGCTGATCGCCAATTGCTGCCAGTGTTGTTGTCGCTTACTGAGTCGGTCTGCTTTGAGTTTGACTTCAGTGCGTTCAGTGATCAGCGGTGTCATGCTAGTCATGCCCAGTTCGGTAGACTTTTGTACCGCGTAATCCATGCGCTCCCCGCGCGAGATAGACTGGCCGATAAATACTTTAAGTCGACTACTGCGCAGCGGACGAGTGCAAGTGCTGATAATGACACTTACCGAGCGCTTTGCCACTTCTATAAGTTCTCCCTGGTATTCATTCCCGTCGCCATTAAACAGGCTGATAGCTTCGCCACTTTTCATTCTCAGCACTCTGGAGACATGCTGTACGGTACCCTCGTCTAAGTTGAGGGTCTGGTTGACGCTCATTGGGCAATCTTGATAGAAGCGCGGTACTCGCATAAAAAATAACCTATAAAAAAAGAGCAATAAATGCTCTTTAAGTTAATCGAAGGAAGAAATTATAAGCCGGCATCCGCTCTGAGTGCTGCAACTTTGTCGGTGCGCTCCCAGCTGAAGGCGGTGAAAGTGTCATCAGCTACGGTCATTTCAACCGGAGTGCGACCAAAGTGGCCATAAGCGGCAGTGGCTTGGTACATAGGGTGTAATAAATCCAGCATACGGGTAATTGCATGTGGGCGAAGATCGAAGTGCTCACCGATCAAGGCAATTATTTTATCATCACTGATCTTGCCGGTACCGAAGGTATTGATTGACATAGACGTAGGTTCGGCGACCCCGATGGCGTAGGAAATTTGAATTTCACAGCGATCAGCTAAACCTGCAGCGACAATGTTTTTAGCCACGTACCGACCTGCGTAGGCAGCCGAGCGGTCTACTTTAGAGGGGTCCTTACCTGAGAACGCACCACCGCCATGTCTGGCCATGCCGCCGTATGTGTCGACGATGATCTTGCGACCGGTCAATCCGCAATCACCAACAGGCCCGCCAATCACAAAGTTTCCGGTAGGATTGATATGAAACTTAGTATCAGCAGTGAGCCAACTCTCTGGTAGTACGTGTTTTACGATCAGCTCCATCACCGCTTCCTGCAAATCGCTGTGCGAAATCTCCGGATCGTGCTGAGTGGAAAGTACCACTGCATCTACTGCGCAGGGCTTGCCATCTTTGTATCTGAAAGTGACTTGAGATTTAGCATCCGGGCGCAACCATGGCAGCAGGCCTGATTTACGCGCTTCGGCTTGACGTTCCATCAGGCGGTGGGCGTAGGTGATAGGTGCGGGCATTAGTACATCAGTTTCGTTGGAGGCATAGCCAAACATTAACCCCTGATCTCCCGCTCCCTGCTGTTCTGACGAAGAGCGATCAACGCCCTGTGCGATGTCTGGAGACTGCTTGCCGATAATATTGATAATACCGCAAGTGTTGCCGTCAAAGCCAACATCGGAGGAGGTGTAACCGATATCATTGATTACCTTGCGCACTAGGTCTTCGAGGTCGACCCAGGCGTTAGTGGTTATTTCACCGGAGACTATGGCGACGCCGGTTTTTACCATAGTTTCACAGGCGACCCGCGCGTACTTGTCTTTGGCTATAATAGCATCTAGAACAGCATCTGAAATCTGGTCGGCTATTTTATCAGGATGGCCCTCAGAGACGGATTCTGAGGTAAAAAGATTGTATTCGCTCATGCTATTAAACCTTTGGATGATATCTGCATAGCAGAAAAATGTGTCAGTCGAACTTACGTTGTAAAGTTACGAGTAATTATGGTGCACATTTTATATCTCTGTATGAATATTTACAGGAATAACTGGGCCTTTTTTATGAAAAATAGCACTTTTAAAATGAATATTACTCACTTTGGCGTTTATTTACGATTTGCCGTTGAAGATGAAGGCAATCTGCGAGAAAATTGGCGGCTTAAATTTTGACTAATAAAATTGGGGTTTCCCTCAGGAGTTAATGAATGTCTGCTCGCAGAGAACTGGCAAACGCAATTCGCGCACTAAGCATGGATGCAGTACAAAAGGCTAAATCAGGTCACCCGGGAGCACCTATGGGTATGGCTGATATTGCCGAGGTATTATGGAACGATTTTATCAAACATAATCCTAGCAACCCATCTTGGTATGATCGCGATCGCTTTGTGCTTTCCAATGGTCATGGTTCTATGCTGATCTATAGCTTGTTACACCTCACCGGCTATGACGTTTCTATAGAGGACATTAAACAGTTCCGCCAGTTGGATGCGAAAACTGCAGGACACCCTGAATACGGTTATTGCCCCGGTGTAGAAACGACCACCGGCCCACTAGGTCAAGGTGTCAGCAACGCGGTGGGCTTTGCTCTGGCGGAAAAAACCTTAGCGGCTCAGTTCAACCGTGAAGGTCACGAAATAGTTGATCACTACACTTATACTTTTATGGGCGATGGCTGCCTGATGGAAGGTATCTCGCACGAGGTTTGCTCTCTGGCCGGTACATTGGGACTGGGCAAATTAATAGGCTTCTGGGATGACAACGGCATCTCTATCGACGGTCAGGTAGAAGGCTGGTTTACCGACGATACGGTAAAGCGCTTTGAAGCTTACGGTTGGCAGGTAATTGCCGATGTCGATGGCCACAACTCCGATGAAATTCGAGCCGCTATAGAAGCCGCCCAAGCGAATACTACTCAACCTACTCTTATCTGTGCTAAAACAGTGATTGGTTTTGGCTCTCCGAATAAAGAGGGTACTGCCGGCTGTCACGGTGCGGCCTTAGGTGATGAAGAAGTTGCTCTCACGCGTGAGCGTCTGGGCTGGACACATGCTCCCTTTGAAATTCCCGAAGATATCTATGCAGATTGGAACGCCAGTGCGGCCGGATCTGTAGCAGAAAACGACTGGAACCAGCAGTTGGCTAACTACCGTGAAGCGTACCCAGAACTAGCGGCTGAGTTGCTGCGCAGATTGGCCGGCGAGCTACCTGCAGATTTCTCTGCCAACGCCGACGCATGGATTGCCGAGCTGTCTGAAAAAGGTGAGACTATCGCCTCGCGTAAGGCCTCGCAAAATGCCCTTAACAGTTACGGTCCGTCACTGCCTGAGTTTATTGGTGGATCAGCGGATCTGGCTGGATCAAACCTGACAAAGTGGTCTGGTGCCAAGGTTATCGATGGCAGCGATGCCTCGGGCAACTACATCAACTACGGTGTGCGCGAATTTGGTATGTCGGCGATCATGAACGGTCTGGCACTACACGGTGGCTTTATTCCCTACGGCGCCACCTTCCTGGTCTTCATGGAATACGCCAGAAACGCCTTGAGAATGGCGGCCCTGATGAAGATTCAAGCGATCCATGTCTACACGCATGACTCTATTGGCCTGGGTGAAGATGGACCCACTCACCAACCTATCGAGCAAGTAGCTAACCTGCGTCACACACCTAATATGAGCACTTGGCGTCCCTGCGATGCGGTAGAGTCTGCCGTTGCATGGAAAATGGCAATTGAGCGTAAAGACGGCCCCTCGGCGTTGATCTTCTCACGTCAGAACTTGGCGCATCAGGTGCGAACAACTGCACAGGTAAGCGATATTGCCAGAGGTGGTTATGTGTTAACGGACAGCGACAGCGCTCCTGAGCTGATTTTTATTGCCACTGGCTCTGAAGTCGATCTGGCAGTACAAGCTGCAGCTGTGATGCGCGCTAAAGGAAAAAGTGTCAGAGTAGTCTCTATGCCTAGTACCGATTTGTTTGATGCTCAAGACGCCGCTTATCGCGAGTCTGTATTGCCTGCTGCTGTATCTGCAAGAGTGGCAGTGGAAGCGCTGCAAGCTGACTACTGGTATAAATATGTAGGTCTGAACGGCGCAATTGTCGGAATGACCAGCTTTGGCGAGTCGGCCCCAGCAGATCAGCTGTTTAAGCATTTTGGCTTCACAGTGGACAATGTGGTGGCTAAAGCACAAGCGCTACTATAAGCGTTAGCGCTTTTCCTAGCCTCTGCCAAGCCCCCTGTTGAGTAAAGTTGACAGGGGGTTTTTACCTTAGTGTTTTATTGCCAAAACTAACAAACTTGTTTTAGGTTGAATGTGCATGAGTTATCGCGTTGCTATCAACGGCTATGGCCGCATTGGTCAATCTGTATTAAGAGCTATCTATGAGAGGTCACTGCACCAGCAATTAGTGGTCGTGGCTATCAATGAACTATCCGATATAGAAACCGTCACTTACCTCACCCGCTACGATACTATTCACGGTAAGTTCCCTTTTTCAGTTGAACAAATCGACGGCCTGTTGTGTATTGACGGTGACCGGATTCAAGTTTTGAATGAGGAAGACCCCAGACAACTACCCTGGGATGAACTAGAGATTGACTTGGTTCTTGAATGTACCGGATCATTTAATCAGCGTGAAATTGCCCAGCAGCATTTAGATGCCGGCGCACAAAAACTACTTTTTTCTCACCCAGCACTGGCCGATGTCGATGCCACTATTGTCTATGGATTCAATCATCAACAGCTGAATTCACAAATGAGCATAGTCTCTGCAGCTTCGTGTACAACGAACTGTATTATACCTGTGCTCGATCTACTGCACCGCCACTACAGTATTCAGGCGGCGGTGACTACCACTATCCACTCGGCCATGAATGATCAGCCGATTGCCGACAGCTATCATAAGAACGATCTGCGATTGACCCGCGGAGCCATGAGCTCAATTGTTCCGGTTGACACTGGACTGGCTAAAGGCATTGACAGGATTTTGCCGCAGCTAGCGGGGTTGTTTCAGTGCCTGCATATCCGTGTTCCGACAATTAATGTATCAATGATGGATATCAGTTTGACCTTGGCTGAGCAAGTCACTGTGCAGAGCGTTAACGACTTGTTGGTGCAGGCCACTAAAACTGACTATCAGGGAATAGTCGGTTTTACTGACGAGCCGCATGCCTCGGTTGATTTTAATCACGATGACAGATCCTGCATTGTCGATGCCACTCAGACGAGAGTGAGCAGGGGGCATTTATTAAAATTGGTTTGTTGGTTTGATAATGAATGGGGTTTTGCCAATCGCATGCTGGATGTCGCCAATCACTGGCTCAAAGCTAAATGACTGTTATGCAGTACGCAATATTACTGCATAGTTAAAAAACTTATAAATGATTAGGATAAAGTTATGAACGTGTTAAAGATGTCTGAGCTAGAGCTATCCGGTAAGCGAGTACTGATCAGAGAAGATCTAAACGTGCCGATAAAGGCGGGGAAAGTCAGCTCCGATGCGCGCATTCGGGCTTGTCTGGCAACTATAGAAATGGCGCTTAGCTGCGGTGCCAAAGTAATGTTGATGTCACACTTGGGACGCCCGAGTGAAGGCGAGTACGATCAGCAGTATTCACTGGCGCCAGTGGCTGAGCATCTAAGTGGTTTGTTAAATCGTCCGGTACCGCTGATCAAAGACTGGCTGGATACTGATATTAAATTGGCCGATGGTGAGTTAGTGCTGCTGGAAAACGTGCGATTTAATCTCGGCGAGAAGAGTGATGACGAAAGTTTAGCCAGGAAAATGGCAGACCTGTGTGATGTCTATGTAATGGATGCTTTTGGTACCGCGCATCGCGCTCAGGCCTCTACTCACGGTGTGGCCAAATTTTCCGCCGTTGCCTGTGCCGGTCCGCTGCTGGCAGGAGAGCTAGAAGCTCTGGGTAAAGCTTTAGATAAGCCGCAGTCACCTATGGTAGCGATAGTGGGGGGCTCTAAAGTTTCCACTAAGTTAGAAGTGTTGAATGCACTGAGTGCTAAAGTTGATCGTCTGATTGTCGGCGGCGGTATTGCCAATACTTTTCTGGCCGCAGCAGGCTTCCCAGTCGGTAAGTCTCTGTGTGAACATGACCTTATTCCACTGGCTAAAGAACTGATGGCTAAAACTGATATTCCACTGCCTACAGATGTTGTAGTGGCGACCGAGTTTTCTGAGAGCGCTACGGCGATTGTTAAAAATGTTACCGATGTGGCAGCTGATGATATGATTCTCGACATAGGTCCAGAGTCAGCAAAAGCACTGGCACTGCTGTTGCAAGATGCCAAAACTATCATCTGGAACGGTCCGGTGGGGGTGTTTGAGTTTGAGCAGTTCTCCGGCGGCACTAAAGCTCTATCAATGGCGATTGCCAGCAATCAGGGCTTTTCTATTGCCGGTGGTGGCGATACTTTAGCCGCGGTAGATAAGTATGATATTGAGGCGCAAGTGTCTTATATATCCACCGGTGGAGGGGCTTTCCTGGAGTTTGTCGAAGGTAAAGCTCTGCCTGCAGTCGCTATGCTACAAAGTCGCGCTTAAAGTAAAAGCGCCATCGGGCTAAAGCAAAAAGAGCGCCATTGGCGCTCTTTTTTTAATTGCGCGCCTATTTAAATAGACTGTCACCCACTTGATCTATCATCAATTTTGCTTTGCGTAACATTTCGCGGCCACACTCATCTTTAGTCGCTAATACATCCGCGCGGATAAATGCATGGCTCTGCTCACCTTTTTCAATAGTGCCGTTGACTCGAAACTGGCTGCCATCGGCCATTGGAGCGGGAGTAATGGTAAATCCTTTGTACTCTTCGCTGTCCATAACACTGGGGGCTGCGGGAGTAGTGTCAGTGCTAAACATAGATTTTAAGGATGAAAATAAGCTCATGTCGGTTCTCGTCGCTAAATTTTAAAGGGGCTAGTTTGCGCGGTTTAGGCGCAATGATCAAGGAGCAAAAGCCCATCGATGGATGGACGTGCAATTTCGACTAGGCTAAAATGCCGCGCAACGATGATGATAATTGCTCTACTAGGAGCCTTGTATGTTGTGGGTTAAGGTATTTCATATTCTGGCGATGACCAGCTGGATGGCGGGCATATTTTATTTGCCACGGATATTTGTGCATTTTGTGGAGGGCTCTGCTGGCGGTGAAGATGTCAGGCGGCTGCAAATTATGGGTCATAAGTTGTACCGTTTTATCTCCATTATGGCGGGATTTACGCTGGTTTTTGGTCTGTGGTTGTGGTTTGGCTATGGTTTTAGCGGTGGCTGGCTGCACGCCAAGCTGTTGTTTGTGGTTTTACTGCTGGGCTATCACATCAACTGCGGTAGGCTAGTCAGACAAATGCAGGCGGGGGCGCTGCTTAGATCGAGCCGCTACTATAGATTGTACAATGAGTTACCACTGTTTATCTTTGTGCCCATATTGATTCTGGTAGTAGTTAAGCCTTTTTAGCTTGAAGCTAATCGGGGTTAAGTTTGGGCAGCTTTCTGTATTTTAGCTTGCAGCAAGTCTAATCTGGCAGAGAGTCGCTCGCCATCCTGGTTGAGGTCGTCAATATCTGCCACAAAGCCCTGTACTTCGGCTCTTGCGGGTAATAGCTGGATTTCCTCTTGTAGGTACTCACCGATATTTAGCTCCAGAGAGTGTTTTGTTATCGCCAGTTGTCTGTTGCCTGCGTTGAAAACGTTCGCCAGTTGATGAGCCAGAAGATCACCCGTGACGGCGGCGGTTAATCCCTGCCAGTCTATCTGGGCGCTGCCAATGATTTTTTGCAGTTTGCCAGCTTGATGTGTGTCGCCAGATATCAGCACCCCATTGCCAAATAATTCTGTGGCTTTATCTTCGGCCAGAAGCAGCTGGCTAAAATCCTTTAAACTGCCCTTAAAGCTTGCAGTCACTGAGGCATCAAATTGCTGCTGTAATGCAATGCCGCCACCGTAGGGGAGCAGGTAAAAGTGCACAGGGGCATCGCTGATGTTGAATTCGAAGACGCGGCCATTAAGTCCGGCCAGGGCCTGACAAGTCACTTCATCGGTTTGCAATAGCTTATTAATGCTGCCCTCGAGCAGCAAAATAACAGCAGTTTGCAGCATCATCCGCAGACCTCTAAGGTTTTATGCCAGTGTGCAGGGCCACTACCCCACCGGTCATATTTTGGAATTTACAATTGACAAAATCCGCGGCTATCATCATCGATTTCAAGGTTTCCTGATCGGGATGCATGCGAATTGACTCCGCCAAATACTGGTAACTATCACCATCTCCGGCAATAATCTGGCCTAGCTTAGGTAAAATATTGAACGAATAAAAGTCGTAGACACTCGATAGCATAGGATTATCAGTTTTAGAAAACTCCAGTACCATGAGCTTTCCGCCCGGTTTTAGGACCCTCTGCATAGAGCGTAGTGCCGCATCTTTGTCGGTAACGTTGCGCAGGCCAAAGGCAATGGTGATAATATCAAAATGATTATCAGGAAATGGCAGGCACTCAGCGTTTGCCTGGACAAATTCAATATTGGCGATTGCACCTTTATCGGTGAGTTTGTCACGACCTACTTTGAGCATTGAATCATTGATGTCGGCGAGTGTGACACGGCCGCTGCTACCGACGATCCGCGAGAAGCGCAAGGTTAAATCACCTGTACCACCAGCGATATCGAGAACTTTCATCCCGGCCCGAGCCCCGCTTTGCTCAATAGTGAGCTTTTTCCAGATTCGGTGCACGCCACCTGACATCAGATCGTTCATCACGTCATATTTAGCGGCTACTGAGTGAAATACATCGGCAACGTGTTTTACTTTATCACCCTTAGGTACTTCTTTGTAACCGAAATCAGTAGTGTCTTTGTCTGCTTGGCTCATAGTCTTTATCGCTTGTATTAAGTTGCGACAATTGTAGCGCCGATAGCAGTAGATAGGAATCTGTTTTGCCGGTAGTTATAAAGTTTCAATGGGATGGCTGGAGAATCTCAGAGTGCTATTACAGATAGGACAGTGTAATTGTCTTCACAGTTGAGATATTACCGAAACAGCCTATAAGTCATTCTTTTCATGGCGAGTAGTTAGGTAGCATTTTGCTGTAGAGCTGGGGGATTTAACCCAGGCCAATCAGCCCTGAGTCACGGCTCTGGCCTGCGTCTTTAAGTTTATTTAAGTAGCGCTGCCAATATTGATCGTGATTATGACAAAGCTCATGCAGGTAATCCCAAGTGTACAAACCACTGTCATGGTCGTCATCAAAGCTGATTTTTAAAGCGTAGTTACCGCAGATTTCAATATTACTTATGCCGACAAATTTTTTCTTAACTTGCAATGTCTCCTGACCTATCCCGTGGCCGCGAACTTCCGCCGAGGGGGAGTGCACTCTGAGGTATTCAGCACGCAGTTCAAACTGACCATCGACAAAAGTCAGTTCCAAACTTTTAGATTTTTTGTGTAGTTTAATTGCCGTCGGTGTAGTCTGCATATTGATTATCCGCAATTATTAAAGTCGGAAGTCGGAAGTCGGAAGTCGGAAAGCTGAAAAGCAATAAGCTTTTCAGCTTGCAGAGTATTACAAAATGTAATGGCTCAAATCTTCATCCTGGCTAAGCTCGGCCAAGTGCAGGTTGACATAATCGATATCAACGACAATTTTTTCACCCGATTTGTCGGAAGCATGAAAAGAAAGTTCTTCCAATAACCGCTCCATCATCGTATGTAACCTTCTGGCTCCGATATTTTCGGTTTGCTCGTTGACCTGAAAGGCCAGCTCGGCTATTCGCTCTATGCCCTGATCGGTGAAGCTAATATTGACATTTTCAGTGAGCAGTAAAGCAGTGTACTGATCTATCAATGAAGCTTTTGGCTCAGATAAAATGCGCCGAAAATCATCGGCGGTCAGAGCGTTGAGCTCTACCCTGATGGGTAATCTGCCCTGTAATTCCGGGATCAGGTCAGAGGGCTTGGCCAGATGAAAAGCGCCAGAGGCGATAAATAAAATATGATCAGTTTTGATCATACCGTACTTAGTGCTGAGGGTGCAGCCTTCAATCAGCGGTAGTAAGTCACGCTGTACCCCCTCTCGGGAAACATCGCCGCCGGAGCCGCCAGCATCGGCGCGCTTGCAGACTTTGTCTATCTCATCGAGAAAGACAATGCCGTTTTGTTCTACTGCATAAATTGCCTTCTGCTTAATATCTTCTTCTTTAACCAGTTTAGAGGCCTCTTCGTCAATCAGCGCTTTGTAGGCCTCCTTAACTTTCAGCCGCTGGCTGGTTTTCTTCTGGCTGCCCATGCTGGAGAACATGTTCTGCAGCTGGCTGGTCATTTCTTCCATTCCAGGCGGGGCCATGATCTCAACCCCGATCGGGGATTGCGAGAGTTCGATTTCTATCTCTTTGTCATCCAGCTCTCCCTCGCGTAATTTCTTACGGAAGATTTGTCGGGTGGCACTAGAAGTTTTGCTCTCGCTATCGCTGCTGTTAGAATTAGCGTCGCGTGCCGGGGTCAGCAAGATGTCTAAGATGCGCTCTTCCGCTAAGTCCTCTGCGCGAAATTTGACCTTTTTGGTTTCCTGCTCGCGAACCATCTTGATCGCCATATCGATCAAGTCGCGAACGATAGTTTCAACATCGCGACCCACATAGCCGACTTCGGTGAACTTAGTCGCTTCAATTTTTATGAAAGGGGCATTGGCCAATTTCGCTAAACGTCTGGCTATCTCTGTCTTACCGACGCCGGTAGGGCCAATCATCAAAATATTTTTCGGTGATACTTCAGTGCGCAACTCTTCATCTAGTTGCATCCGACGCCAGCGGTTACGCAGTGCAATCGCCACTGCTCGTTTGGCGGCGTCCTGGCCAATGATATGGCGGTCCAGTTCGTGGACTATCTCACGGGGTGTCATGTTAGACATCTATAGCTCCTGTGCGCTGTCAACTGAACTCAGTGTTTCAATGACTTGATTGTGATTAGTGAAAACACATATGTCAGCGGCAATGTGTAAGCTTTTTTCGACAATGGTCTTGGCATCCAGCTCGGTGTTTTCTACCAGTGCCATGGCGGCTGCGTGGGCGAAATTACCCCCTGAACCTATGGCGATTACCCCATGTTCCGGTTCAATTACATCACCGGTGCCGGAGAGTAAATAGGTTTTTTCTTTGTTGGCGACTAGCATCAGTGCCTCCAGTCGGCGCAATACTTTGTCGCTGCGCCACTCTCTGGCCAAGTGGATAACGGCATTGACGATATTGCCCTGATGTTTGTCCAGCTGTTGCTCAAAAAGATCACGCAAAGTGATGGCATCTGCGGTAGATCCGGCAAATCCTGTTATGACTTGATGTTTCGCCAGCACATTAACTTTTTTGGCACTGCCTTTCATTACCGTATTGCCAAGAGAAACTTGGCCGTCACCACCGACGGCAACGCAATCGCCACGGCGAACAGAAACTATAGTGGTCATCTAATTATTACCTTAAATACTTTGATAGATAGACTATGGTTACGTATTTCGTAAATTCAAGAGACTTTAAGCGGATTTGTAGTCAGTAGAGTGTGCTGCAACAATCCTTATCGGTATCTGCACTTATGTTGAGCCGGGGTAGTGTACTGCAATAGAGTCTAGTGGAGCTGTACTTGCATTGGGCTGATGTTGAGTTTGTTGAGTTTAGTGTTGGCCGCGCGCAGTTGATCAAAGGTAATAAAAGGCCCGGTTCTGACCCGGTACCATGTGCCTTTATCAGAGGTGATCTTACCTACTTTTACGTTGGGTAAATTATTCAATAGCAGCATTGCTTTCATCCGCTGAGCATCTTTTTGTTGACGGAATGAACCCGTTTGCAGCAACGTTTTAAATTGTAGTTTTGCCGTTTTCGGAGTGGATTTATAAGCGGCTATGTTCTCTGTCGCCACGGCTTCAGTCGCCAATATTTTGTAAAACTGATACGGCTCTTTTTGTTGCGCAGCGCTGGATTTTTCTGTCACTGGTACTTTGCTGGCAGTAGCGGGAGCAGTTTTAGAACTGTTAGTTTGCTTAAGAGCCGCCGTTGCAGGCTCTGCTGACTTGGCAATTTTGGCTAAAGGCTGTTCAGCAGCAGTATCACCACTGTCAGTGTTGTCCATGATGATGGCGGCAATGCCAGATTCCCTGATGGCTCTGGGGTCGATCTGGATAAGTTGAAAGAGTAAAAAGCTGATAGCGGAAATGGCGAATATGCTGGCAATAACCCACTTCCAAGGGGTGCCTTGCACAGGTGAATGGTTGGCTGTTGGGTGGCTGTCAGTATTGCGGTTATTAATCTTAGCGGCGCTATTGCCAGCCTTAGGTGCGGCTTTCTTGCGGGTCGCGTGATTACTGTTGCGCTTTTTAGGCGCAAAATCTTTTCTGGAAGCCATTATGTTTTGTTGTATCCGCCTGAGTGGGGTTCTGCAAATGCTAAAAGGGTAGCGCTGTATTATCTATTGTTGTTGTAACTGTTGAAAGTTTTTTGTTGGAAAACGGATCGTCACCCTTTGCTAGAAAATGCATAGCATCGCTAAAACATATCGTAGGGGTCGACATCAATAGACCATCTGACCTTATTTGCTAGAGGGTGGTGTTCAAGCTGCAGGCAGAATTGACTTAAAAATTGCTGCAGCATCGGTCTTTTACCGCTCTGGATGATTAAGTGGGAGCGAAAGACTCCGGCCTTTTTCTCCATAGGTGCGGGGAAGGGGCCGAAACTGAGGATTTTTTCAAACCCCGTCGTTTGTTTGGCTAGCTGCAAAAAAGCCTCGGCTCTGCCCGGGTTGCTTGCCTCAGCGCGAATGATTGAAATATGACTGAAGGGTGGGTGCCCGGTGGTGGCTCGGTTGCGAAGTTCATCGCTGGCAAAATCTTTATAGCCACTGTTTACTAAGGTTTGCAGTAGTGGGTGTTCCGGGTGATGCGTCTGAATCAGGACTTTACCTAATATCTCTTCTCTGCCGGCCCGGCCCGATACTTGGGTGATTAATTGAGCCGTTCGCTCCATGCCGCGAAAGTCGGTGCTGAACAAGCCGCTATCGGCATCTAAAATAGCCACTAGTGATACTTTGGCAAAGTGATGCCCTTTAGCAAGCATTTGCGTACCCAATAAAATACCTGGTTGGCCTTTATTTATTTCAGCGATAATCTCCTGCATCGCATTTTTCCGGCTAGTGCTGTCTCTATCTATACGCCAGATAGGCCAATCTGGGAATAAGCTGGCCAGAGTCTGCTCGGCTCTCTCAGTGCCAGTACCTACAGCGGTAAGTTCAGTGCTGCCGCAATCCAGGCAGTTCCTGGGCACAGGTTTTTGGCTGCCACAGTGATGGCAATGTAAATGCGGCGGCTTTTGGTGTAGCGTCAATCTGGAGTCGCAGCGTCTGCAGGGGGCTATCCAGCCACAGTTGTGGCAGCTTAAGCTAGGGGCGAAACCGCGTCGATTTAAGAAAATCAACACTTGAGTCTGGTCGTCTAAATGCAGTTGTATCTGTTCAATCAGTACTTGAGATAATCCGGCCTGAAGCTCACTGCCTTTTATGTCGAGTAGTTCAACGACGGGTGGCTTTGCATTTCCGGCACGCTGGGTAATAGTCAGATAGCTGTAGCGGTTCAGCTTTGCATTTTGCAGTGATTCCAGAGAGGGGGTGGCACTGCCCAAAATAAGCGGTATATTTTCTCCGTGTGCGCGAACTACTGCCAGGTCTCTGGCACTGTACCTATAGCCCTCTTGCTGCTTGAACGATTGGTCGTGTTCCTCATCAATGATGATGATTCCCGGGTGAGCCAGTGGAGTGAAAATAGCCGAGCGGGTACCTATGACAATTTGTGCGTCCCCATCTCGTGCCTGTAGCCAGGCTTTAAAACGTTGCTTGTCACTCATATTCGAATGCATGTAGACAACGCTTACATTAAAACGCGCCTTAAAACGTGAAACAGTCTGCGGTGTTAGGCCTATTTCCGGGACTAACACTAAAGCTTGCTTGCCCTCTCTGAGTACTTTTTCTATCACTTGTAAGTACACTTCAGTCTTGCCAGAGCCAGTGATTCCGTCGAGTAAAAATGTCTGGTATCCCTGTCGTTGGTTTATTTCTTCAACGGCTATTGCCTGCTCCGGGTTCAATAATTTACCGGGCTCACGCAGTGGTTCGCAATTGTGATGGTTAATGTGCGGGCGGTGCTTTTGTATAATAAACTCTTTTTCTAACAGTGTTTTTACTGAGCTGCTAGAGCCCAATTCAGCTTTCAAAGCATCGATACTAATACCATTGGGGTGCAGCTTGATTAGCTGCAAAGTAGCCTGTTGCTTCTTGGCTCTGGCGCTTAAAGTGTCCTGGACATCAGGATTGGCATGTAACAAGTATTCATGCAATCGCTCGCAGGGTTGCCCTTTGCGCAAGTGAATAGGCAGTGATTGCAGCAGAGCATCCCCGGTAGGGTGCTGGTAATACTGTGCCGCCCACAGTGCCAGCTCAAAGATAAATTTTGGTTGTGGCGGTGTTGTGTCGATAATTTTTAAGATAGGTTTAAGTTTGTCAGTTGCTATTTGGCTCTGTTCTACAACCTCCACCAGTATGGCCACAAGCTGACGGTTACCAAAGGGAACTAGTAGTCTGATACCTGGGGTAAAGTCGCTAACAAGCTCTGTTGGAGGAACTAAATAGTCGAACAGTCTGCGCAGGGGGGAGGGAATAGCGACACGTAAAAAGGCCATTGGCTACCAAATAACAATAATTTAGGGTTATTCTATGATTTTTTCTGTGGGCAATATAGTCAAGTGTGAAAAAAATCGTCGCCTTGGTTAAATTGTATCTGTTATTAAGGTGTTTAGCTTGCTCGAAAAACAAACAGTTTTTAATTCACTTGCCTCGTATGGATAAGCTCCGTATAATGCGCGCCTGGCTCAATTGGAGTCTAATTTTAACCCTAGCGCGGTGCTTGGCAAAAGATCAAGTGGCGGCGCAGAACCTGAAAGGTTTCTCCCATGAAAAATGATATCCATCCTAAGTACGAAGAGATTGCCGTTAGCTGTTCATGTGGTAACAACATGCAAACTCGTTCTACATTGTGCAAAGATTTACACGTAGACGTATGCAGCCAGTGTCACCCGTTCTATACAGGTAAGCAGAAAGATGCTACTTCAGGTGGTCGTATCGATCGCTTCAACAAGCGTTTCGCGTCAATGCCTGCACGCAAGTAAGTTTTATTTCGTTGAAAAAAGCGCTTTTGAGCGCTTTTTTTATGTCTGCTGTATTATTTATAAGGGAGAGCTACAAGTATCCAACTTCCAATTTCCAATTTCCAACTTCCAACTTCCAACTTCCAACTTCCAACTTCCATTTAGAATTGGCTCGTTTTGATGTCGTAAGGAGTGTCTTCGTATGCTAGTAGTAAATCACTAGTCACTACCGTTGTTGATATTCAAACCCAATAGCATCTAGTTATGTGGTGCTTTTTCACAGAAGCAGAGTCAGGGAAAAGACGGTGACTCGAAGGAAAGTTGTAAGCTGTCAATGATCAGTTCACCAATAGTAGCGCAACTACTGCATGTAATGAATACATAAATTGGAACTCCAGACATCTCAGATAATGCTGTTGTTTTTCTGCGTAAAACACTTAAAATAAGCTCGATCGAACCAGTATGAAACAAGAAGATAGCATAGAATAAAGCCCTGCACGTCTCACAGGAGTGCAGAAAAAACGCCACAAACACTAATTTTTGACTATTCTATGATCTGAAGGTTTCTAAGGTTGTTTGCCCACAGCCTTTTCTATAGAATCGCAAGCCCGTGTTAATTTTGAAATGGAACAACACCTATGTCTGAAGATCTGAATAAAGCAGCCCTTGAATATCATGAGTTTCCTCGTCCAGGTAAAGTCGGTATGGAGCTGACTACGCCCGCTGAAACGGCGCGAGATCTGTCATTAGCATATAGCCCGGGTGTTGCCGAACCCTGTCGTGAAATTGCTAAGGACCCGGAAAATGCCTATAGATACACGGGTAAAGGCAATTTAGTTGCGGTTATTACAGACGGTACTGCTGTCCTGGGGTTAGGTAATCTAGGACCTTTGGCCTCGAAGCCAGTAATGGAAGGTAAATCGTTGTTGTTCAAAAGATTTGCCGGAATTAACTCTATCGATTTAGAAGTCGATTCTGAGAGCCCGCAAGCTTTTATTGATACGGTAGCCCGCATTGCCGATACTTTTGGTGGCATCAATTTAGAAGACATTAAAGCACCTGAGTGTTTTGAAATAGAGCGCGCCCTGATTGAGCGTTGCAATATTCCGGTCTTTCACGATGATCAGCACGGTACTGCCATAGTGACAGCCGCAGGCATGATTAATGCTCTGGAAATTGCCGGGAAAAAACTTGAAACAGCCATTATCGTCACTTTAGGTGCCGGGGCTGCTGCTGTAGCTTGTATGAAGCTGTTGATTAACATGGGCGCTAAAGTAGAAAATATTTATATGCTAGATCGCAAGGGCGTAATTCACTCTGGTCGCGATGATCTAACTACTGAGAAAGCAATTTTTGCCACAGAAACAGATAAGCGTACTTTAGACGATGCTATTGACGGTGCCGATGTCTTTGTCGGTTTGTCAGGACCGAATTTGCTGGCGGCTGATCAGTTGAAAAAAATGGCTGCTAAGCCGATAATTTTTGCCTGCGCTAACCCTGACCCTGAAATCAAACCCGAGTTGGCACACGCCACTCGCGACGATGTTATTATGGCGACAGGTCGTTCAGATTATCCTAACCAAGTGAACAACGTGCTGGGCTTCCCGTTTATCTTTCGCGGTGCTTTAGATGTTCGTGCAACAGTGATCAATGAAGAGATGAAAGCGGCTGCAGTTCGCGCTCTGGCATCCTTAGCTAAAGAGCCCGTACCTGCAGAAGTGCTCAGTGCATACAATTTAGAGTCACTGTCTTTTGGTGCGCAATATATTATTCCAAAACCCACTGATGAACGTTTGTTGGGAAGGTTGTCGCAAGCGGTTGCGCAAGCGGCGATAGATTCGGGTGTGGCGCGTTTGCCGATGCCGAGTAACTACCCGTTGAATTCATTAGCTGATTGCTGATTAGCGACCCCAAAAAAGCCCGGCTCGCCGGGCTTTTTTATGTCTGAATATTGCTTACGTCTTGAGTTTAGTTAAGGGCTCCTTTCTTAGTTAAACAAATCATCGGTCGTTGTGTCATTGATCTCTTCGCTCTGAGCCGCAAGTCTGCGGGCATCTTCAGATTTTATTATTTCGCTGACAGTTTCTCCTGTACTGCTCTTGGAGCGTAATCCAGTTTTTGCATTGATTCTGACATCTACTAGCCCTGCAGGGCGCTTAAGTGGTGCCTCAGGTCGCTCTGCCAGGGTGTCTTTCATGAAGTCGATCCAGATTGGCAGTGCCGCAGTGCCGCCAAATTCGCGTTTGCCAAGTGGGGATGGGATGTCGTAGCCGACCCAAGCCGTGGCGACTATTTCACGATTGAAACCAGTGAACCAGGCATCGCGCTGTTGATTGGTGGTGCCTGTCTTTCCGGCCATGTCAGAGCGTTGTAGTACCCTAGCTTTGGTCGCAGTACCGCGGCGGATAGTGTCTTTTAAAATGCTGTAAATTACGTAGCCGTCTCTGGCATCTATTACTCTGGGAGCTTCGACATAGCGATCGCTATCTAAGTCGCTGCTTGCAGTGACAACCGTTCTGGGCTTGGCTTGAAAAATACTTACGCCTTTTTGGTTTTGTATTTCGTCAATAAAAAAAGTGTCGACCCGGTAGCCGCCGTTGGCAAAAGGGCCGTAGCCAGCGATTAGATCCACAGGGGTGAGGTCGGCGGCCCCCAGGGACAGTGATAAATTCTGCGGTAGTTGTTCTCTCTTGAAGCCAAATCTGACCAGATAATCAAGTGCGTTATCTATACCTATTGCGCGCAGTAAACGTATTGAAACTAAGTTGCGTGATTTGTAAAGACCTACCCTTAATCTGGTCGGTCCGTAAAATTTAAGCGACGAGTTCTCCGGGCGCCAGTTAGCCTCTAAAGTATCTCCCTGCAATACTAGTGGTGCATCGTTAATTGTAGTTGCCGCTGTGTAACCTGCTTCTAGTGCTGCACCGTAGATAAAGGGTTTCAAGTTAGAACCCGGTTGTCTGATGGCTTGAGTCGCGCGGTTGAATTTGTTGTGAGTAAAGCTAAAACCTCCAACTAAGGACAATATTGCGCCATTGTCTGGGTTCATCGCTACCATCGCCCCTTGTACTTTAGGGATTTGGCTAAGGCTCCAGTATTGGATTGGCTGTTGCTCATTTGGCTCGAGTTCGCTTTTAATACGCACTAAATCACCGAGCTGCAAAATATCTTTGGCCGCTTTAGGCTTGGGACCTAGGCTATTAACGTTGATGAATTTTCTTGCCCAGGCAAGCCCGTGCCAGGGGATGATAGCTTGCTCACCGTTTTTGCGTAATACACTGACTTGTTTTTCATCAATCGCTATCACAAGGGCGGGCTCGATGCCGGCGTGGCTGGTCTCGGCTTTTAGTAGCTTTAGCCGCTGCTCAAGGTTTAATTCTATAATGTCCAGTTGTTTTTCGGGGCCCCGGTAACCGTGCCGTTTTACATAGGCAAGCAAACCATTTTGTACCGCTTTGTTGGCGGATACTTGCATCTTGCTATCCAGTGTAGTGATGACTGTATAGCCATCGGCGTAGAGCTTGTCGCCGTATTGCGAATAGAGTTTTTTACGCACCATTTCTGCGACATAAGGGGCGTAAAGCTCTATTTTTGCAGTGTGGTAATAAGCGCTAACGGCTTGTTGTGTCGCCTGATCGTGTTCGGCTTGGTTAATGTAGTTCAAACTGAGCATTCGACCGAGGATCCAATTGCGGCGGGTAGTTGCCCGCTTGGGATTAGTGATAGGGTTGAAAGCAGAGGGGGCTTTTGGCAGACCGGCAATCATCGCCAGTTGCGCCAGGGAGATATCGCGGATGTCTTTGCCATAATAGACAAAAGATGCCGCCTGGATTCCGTAAGATCTGTGGCCCAAATAAATTTTATTGACGTAGAGCTCAAAGATTTCTTCTTTGCTGAGCGCATTTTCGATTTTCAGCGCTAGCAATATTTCGCTAAATTTACGCGAGAAAGACTTTTCCCGGGTCAGGAAAAAGTTTTTAGCTACTTGCATGGTGATTGTGGAACCGCCGCCTTGTTTCTTGCCCGTAGTCACCAGTTGTACTACAGCACGGGCCAAGCCTTTGATGTCTACCCCGTGGTGTTCAAAGTAGCGAGAGTCCTCGGCGGCTTGCAGTGCTTTGATGAATTTTTCTGGGACTTGCTGAAAACTGATAGGTGTTCTGCGTTTTTCGCCGAATTCGGCGATCAATTTGTGGTCTTTTGAAAGGACTTTTAAAGGTGTTTGAAAGTGTACTTGACGAAGAGACTCCACATCTGGAAGTGAAGGTGAAAAATAAAGGTACAGACCTACCATGCTGACGGTGCCGAGAATCATGCCTAATACAGTCATTGAGAGAATGAATTGGAAGAGCAGTTTTATAGCGCGCATGTAGTTCCTGTATGGCAGAAAATAAAAGGGCTATTATATAGATTGCATATATTTTGCACCAGCATCCTTTGGTTAGTTAACCGCCTTATGAGAGAAAACTATCCGAAAAGAGGCTGTTTATAGGTTTTCTGCATTGGAGCAATATTGGTGTTATCCACTACCTGTGTGTTTTAAACTATCTAGTGTTTTCAGATAATTACAGATAGTCGGTGATTTGCGACACAGTGCTTTGATTGTTGAGGGGTTGAGGATAAAAAGCTTTAGTGAACCTGCTATTAATGTTTTAATGACGCTGGAAGTTGCTGCAATTATTATCCAAAGCCCTAAAATAAATTGAGCATATATGCTTAATTAATATAAAAATAAACTACACTTAGGCTGAATAGTCTGGTAACAAAGGGATAGATTAGTTGTTTGGTCTTTTTAATAAAAAAACATCGACTTGGTTAGGTGTGGATATAGGGTCGTCAGCGGTAAAGTTGGTTGCTCTTAGTCGCTCTAAACGTACATTGTCTTTAGACTCATATGCAATAGTGGGCCTGCCGGCATCTGCGATTGTTGACGGCCATATGCAAGAGTTGGCTGTGGTAGCAGAAGCTATCGAAAAAGGCGTGAAAATTTGCGGCAATAAACTCAACAACGCCATCACTGCCGTACCATCTTCCGCGGTCATTATTAAGCAGTTAGAGCTCTCAAATGCCTTTTCAGATGCCGAACTAGAAGATCAAATTAAAATTGAAGCTGACCAATTTATTCCCTACCCACTGGATGAAGTGGCCATTGATTTCGAAGTCCAGGGGCCACACCCAACCAATCCAGACCTCAGCAGTATTTTACTGGTAGCCTGTCGAGATAATGACGTAATACAGCGTGAGGAGGCAGTAAATTCTGCTGGTTTAAAGTGCGACATTGTTGATGTCGATACTTTTGCTATTGAACGTTTGTTAACCTATGTCAGCAGAGACCATTTGCAAAATGGCGACCTGATAGCCTCCATTGACATCGGTGCCTCGACTATGACTCTTAATGTGCTGCATCAGGGTGATATTATCTATAACCGAGAGCAAGGGTTTGGCAGCAATGAGCTTACTAATGCTATCCATGTGCAGTGTGGTATGTCGGTAGAAGAAGTGGAGCAATCATTTAGGCTCAATGAAATTAGCGTTGAAATTGAAGCGATGCTGATAGAGCCTTTCAGAGATACTGTAGCGCAACAAATATCTAGGGCACTGCAGTTCTACTACTCATCAAATGTGCAAAATCAGCTGTCGAAAATCTATTTAAGCGGTGGCTGTTCTTCTATTAAAGGCCTGGTGGATATTTTAGAAGAAGAAGTGGGGATTCCCGTGGAGCTGACCAACCCTTTCCAAACGATGGATGTGCAGCCGAAAATTAATCGGGATCGGCTAAATAAGGACGCACCAGTGTTGGTGAAGGCCTGTGGCTTGGCATTGAGATTTTTTGACCAATAGGTAAGTTATGGTAAGAATTAATTTAAGGTCATGGCGTGAAGAGCGCGATGAGCAATTACAAAAGAATTTCTTTACTGGCTTGTTTCTTGCCGTAATCGTGGCGTTATTAGCAGTGTTTGCCGCAGGGGAGTATTACAACGAACAAATTCAGCGACAAGCTGTCAGATCTTCTTTTTTGTCTACAGAAATTAATCAGCTGAAAAACAAATTGAAAGAGATAGAATCATTAAAGAAGCTGAAAGAGAAACGCTTGGCCAGGTTGCAAACAATAAAGAAACTACAAGGTGATCGACCACTCATCGTGCGCTATTTCGACGAGCTGGTAAGAGTGTTGCCGGATGAGTTGCATTATACCTCCCTGACTAGAAGCGGTGATATATTAACCATTAACGGTTTGGCCAGCAGAAATCAGAATGTATCGACACTGATGCGCAATTTAAATGCATCTCTCTGGTTTGGTGAGCCTAATCTGACCACGGTCGGCTCCCAGCAACTCAGTCGCAGCTTCAATCTTAACGTGCAGTTATCCAAGGGGCCAAAAGTTGATTGATGTAATTAAAAACTCCTTCAAAGGCTTTGATGTTAACAATTTAGACCTTGCGACTGCGGGAAGCTGGCCCATTGGGGCTAAAGTTATCTGTTACGTATTGGTGTTTAGCATAGTGCTAGTACTGGGGGCGCATTACTATATCAGCGATAAAGAACAAATTCTCAGTACCGAAATTAGCCGTGAGTTACAGCTAAAAAAACAGTATGCAGCAGAGTCTAATAAAGTAGCGAATCTGGCTGGATTGCGTAAACAAATGGCGGACGTAGAAGAGCAGTTTAAAGAAATCAGGCGCCAGTTGCCGACAGAGAAAGAAGTCCCGGGGCTGTTGGAAGATATTACTAACATAGGTATCGAATCCGGGCTGATAATTAATAGTATTGCGCTACAGGCTGAGCGCAAAGAGAGGTATTACATTGAGCTGCCGATTCAAATATCGGCGCAGGGGACTTATCATCAAGTAGGCAGCTTTGTCAGTGGTATCGCGGCAATAAAACGAATAGTGACCTTACATAATTATAGTTTGACGCCAATAGCAGAGGGGCGACTGTCTATTTCCATCACCGCAAAAACATACCGGAATGAAGATGAATAGAGCCTCGATAATGAAAAAACTGCTAGCGATCGCTTTTTTCATGAGCTCTCTCTCGGGCTGTGTCTGGGTAGAAGATACCGCAGATTTACAGCAGTATATCTCCCATGTACAGGGGCGGGACTCCAGGCCAATTAAACCATTGCCTGAGTTTGCTGCCTATGAAGCCTTTGTCTATGAGGGGGCCAGTTTGCGGAATCCATTTCTGGAATTGGTGAAATACACTCCCGATGAAGATGACGATGGTCAGCCTACCCAGATTGATTTGGGCAATACTGGAGCTCCTGATAGTGAGCGCTTGAAGGAGTATCTGGAAAGCTTCGCAATTAAAGAATTAACAATGGTCGGAACTATAGCCAAAGGTGTCGATAATATTTGGGCGCTGCTAGTTGATAGCAATGGCGAGATTCACAGAGTGACTGTGGGTGACTATATCGGCCTAGATCATGGTACAGTTCTGAAAGTTGACAGTCAGAAATTAAAATTACTAGAAACAATATCTAATGGTAGGGGGGGCTGGATTACTCGGCCTCGCAGTATCGAACTCGTCGAGTCAAAGGATCCATAGGAATGTCTATATGTTAAGGGCAATAGTTCTCTTGTCAAAAAAGCTTAAACTGCTGGGGCGCTGCAGCAGGTCTGGTTTTATATTCTTATTCGCTATGCTGCTCAGTAATCACGTTCTAGCTGCGGATATCACGCTGTTAAAATTTTCTGTGAAGCAAGTCGCCCCTGGCAAACTTGAATTAAAAATGCAGTTCGATGCACCACCGCCTATACCGACAGCCTTTGTGCTTAAAGCACCGGATCGAGTGTTGATAGATTTGTGGGGAGTGGAGAATGGTACGCAAGAAAAAAAATTCCCTATTCATAAAGAGTCACTGCGCTCCCTTGAGCTAGTGCAGGTAAAAGGTCGGCTCAGAGTGGTTGCCAATTTAAATCGACTGACAAACTACAGTACTTATGCTCAAGGCAATGCGCTGTTCATTGAATTGGACGAAAATGAGGTTATCAGTGAGCCGCAAGAAATTGTCGCAGCAGCTCAGCCGCCAGCATCGGCCCCGGCTAAAGTTGCTGTACCTGAAAAGATGGCTACTATCACTAATGAGCCACTACCTGAGCGCACTCGTGTACAAGGCATTGACTTCGAGAGGGCGCAAAATGGTATTGGTCGGGTAAAAATCCAGTTATCTAATGATAGGGCAGGTATCGAAGTTATTGAGGAGGGGCACAATGTACTGGTTAACTTAACCGGTGCGGTGTTATCGGATCAGCTCAATAAGCGCCTGGACGTCCAAGATTTTGCCACGCCGGTAATGTTTATTGATGCGTTTTCTCAGGGTCAAAATGCGGGTATATTAATTAAGCCAGGCGCTATGCCTTACAGGTTTAAATCGTACCAAGTCGGCCGGGAATTGATTGTTGATGTCTGGCCGAAAAAAAGTAATAGAGCCAGTGCCAGCAGTCAGGCTCAGCTCGCTAAACGCGCTAAGCAGCGTTTTACCGGGGAGAAGATAGACCTTAACTTTCAAAATGTCAGCATTCGCTCAGTACTGCAGATAATTGCCGAAGTTGCCCAGAAAAACTTAGTTGTTGATGACAGTGTCTCAGGAAATATTACCTTGAGGTTGTTAAACGTGCCCTGGGATCAGGCGCTGGACTTAGTGATGAAAACCCGGGGGTTAGATAAGCGTCTGGTAGGTAATGTGTTGCTGATTGCCCCTGCGGCTAAACTGGCCGAGCGCGAACGCATCGAGCTGGAAGGTCGCAAGCAAATCGAAGATTTGTCACCAATTGAAACCGAATTTATTCAGATTAACTATCGTAAATCGTCGGAGATGAAGGCGCGTCTTGAAGAGGCGAGTTTAATCACCGAGCGCGGCTTTGTATTGGCCGATGACGCGACTAATGTATTAATGATAAGGGAGACGGCCAGGCAGTTAACGGTTATAGCAAATACCTTAAAAAAGTTTGATATCGCGGTCTCACAAATCATGATCGAAGCTAAGCTAGTGACCGCCAGCAGCGATATCAGTAAAGACTTAGGTGTACGCTGGGGAGTAGGATATAATGATGGTCGCTACATAGTAGGCGGTGGCGGCAGTGGAACTATAGGTCTGCCGGGTGGCACTGGTGCGGTTACGGCACCCTTAACTGTCGACCTGGGGGTTACTGCTCAGTCCGCTATCAGGTTGGGTTATATCAGTAGCAATGGCCTGCAGCTAAGTACCGAAATTTCGGCACTACATACCACAGGTAAAGCGGAGATAGTCTCCCAGCCGAAAATAATTACCACCAACGGTAAGCCTGCTAAAATTGAGTCGGGGCAAGAGCTGCCCTATGTAGTCGTCTCTGATGGTACTCCTACGATAGCATTCAAAAATGTAGTATTATCACTGGAGGTCGTCCCGCAAATAACGCCGGGAGATCAAATTTCTCTGGAGCTGAAGCTGACTCAGGATTCAATAGGCGCAGTATTACCCAACGGTGAGGTCAGTATCAATAAAAACTTCTTAGAAACTTCTGTGGTTGTTAAAGATGGTGATACTATTGTGCTCGGTGGTGTTTATAAAAATGAAACAACCGATACAGTTGCCAAGACCCCCTTATTAGGTGATTTGCCGTTAATAGGGGCGCTCTTTCGTCAAAGCAAGAAGAAAGAGTTGAAAAATGAACTGCTTATATTTATAACGCCTAAATTAATTAGAGAAAGTCTGAGAGCAAATTAAGGTAAATATTGAACATATTCCTCATAGGTCCAATGGGAGCAGGCAAGAGCACTATAGGGCTGCTTCTCTCCAAAGAACTAAATTCACCTTTCTACGATATAGATAAAGTCATTGAAGAGCGAGCAGGTGCCAACATACCTTGGATATTTGATATTGAAGGGGAGCAGGGCTTCAGGCTGCGCGAAGAGCAGACTATCGAAGAAATAACCCAAATTACCCCGGCGATAGTGGCCACTGGCGGCGGTGCTGTTATCAGCGCTGTGAACAGAGCTAGCTTAAGTTCTAGGGGGCTAGTTATCTATCTGAAAACTACCGTAGAGCAGCAGTTAGAGCGTACTTCTAAAGATAAAAATCGGCCTCTTTTACAAGCCGATTCTCCGCGACAAGTGTTAACTGCGCTGATGAGCGAGCGAGAGCCTCTTTACGATCAGATCAGTGATATAACAATCTTCACCGATAAGCGTCATCCGCGGGCAGTAGCTGCTGATATATTAAAAAAAATTCAACAAAAGCTAAGTTTTAGCGACTAAATCAATCGCCTGCAACAAGACGCATATTCTCGGCCAATGGTTTTTATGCCCGGTAGCTGTGTTATAAAAATCTGCGTTGTAGTTGCCGGTGCATTTTCAGTGAATACGCTGGTGTTTTGTTGTGACTAGATACTCAGAGTACGAAACAGTGCTTAAAAGTATTAACTGGAACTAAACGTCAAGATTTGAATTGCAGTTAACAAACTTAATCGCTTCTCGGACTATTAAAGAGCTGTTCAAGCCGCTACTTTTGTTAGTAAAATTGCTATCTTACTAAGTGCCAGAAAACACAAAACTGAGTAGAAAATCAGATAATTGCAGCAGTTTTGTAGATAATTTAATAGATTGACAGAAATCTAGTATTGGAGACTTGTAGTGCATTCTTTAACCGTCGAGCTTGGCGAGAGATCTTACCCTATATTTATCGGTAACAATATTCTCTCAGACATTAATTTGTCTGAATATATTGTGGGCCGCCAAGTGCTGATAGTCAGCAACGAGACTATAGCTCCGCTGTATATGGCCAAGTTGGATATGCTGCTTACTGATTTTTGTGTTGACCATATTATTCTGCCAGACGGCGAGCAGTACAAGAATTTAGAGCAAGTGAATACGATTTTCGATCAGTTGCTAACCTGTAAGCACAATAGGACAACGACGCTAATCGCGCTAGGCGGTGGCGTGGTCGGTGACATGACGGGCTTTGCTGCTGCCTGCTATCAGCGAGGGGTGAATTTCATCCAAATACCTACCACTATACTGGCGCAGGTCGACTCCTCGGTAGGTGGAAAAACCGGGGTTAATCATCCTCTGGGGAAAAATATGATAGGTGCTTTTTATCAGCCCAATCTGGTGATTGCCGATATTGAGTATTTTCAGAGTTTGCCACAGCGACAAGTTGCAGCGGGAATTGCCGAAATCATTAAATATGGTTTTATCTACGATGCTGACTTTTTTGTCTGGTTAGAGCAAAATATTTCAGCTTTAATGGCAAAAGATGCACAGGCCTTGAGCTATGCGGTTTATCGTTCCTGCCAGATTAAAGCCGAAGTCGTCGCTAAAGATGAAAAGGAAATGGGTATTCGTGCCTGGTTAAATTTTGGTCATACATTTGGTCACGCTATTGAAACTCATCAAGGCTACGGCAGCTGGTTACACGGAGAAGCCGTGGCGACTGGAATGATGATGGCTGTAGATCTGTCGTGTCGTCTCGGTTGGATAGAGCCGGCATTGCTACAGCGCGCAAAAGATTTGTTAGAGGCTGCACAATTACCTATTTGTGCACCTGAAGATATGACTGTCGACGATTTTTTGACCTTGATGAGTGTCGATAAAAAAGTACTGGATGGCAGTATTAGGTTAGTACTGTTGAAAGAGTTAGGGCAAGCGACAGTAACTGCAGATTTCGATCGCGCATTACTGCATGAGACATTATCTTTGGGCAAACAATTGGCCCAGCTATGAGTTATTACCTTAGAGGAAAAGTGTAAAGATGTCAGACAATTTATATTTTGAGCCGCCCTCTAGATTGCAGCTGGTCGATAAGCTGGCGCATTTACTGCGTTTTTCCAATACTTTTTTGGTGCTGGCCGGTCCCAGTGGTTCAGGTGTAAGCACAGTAGTTGAGCAACTTCATCATCAAGTGGTGGAAGATGATGTGTATATTCTATCGCTGGATTTAAAAGCCAGCACTAATCTTGATGCGCTTCTGGGCTTGCTCAATGGTGCTCTAAATGAACTGGTGAAACCCCAAGCTAGCGACTTGGCAAAAGATAAGCTGTCGCTACTGCAGCAGAAGATTGAAACTCTGACAGAATTGCAGCGCAAGCTTTTGGTGTCCATAGACAATGCAGATCATTTAACCGAAGAGGCGACTCAGAGCCTAGCTAACTTGCTAGCCGCTAATCAGGGTGAAATTGCGGTTATAATCGCCGGCTCGCAACAGCTGGTTTCAAAAGCATCAAAGCTGGTGTTGAGTGAAAACCTAGCCGGTAATTTGCACACAGAAATTCTCAGTCCCTTTAACAGGGTGGAAGCTGAAGAGTTTATTCAGCTGCGCTTTGTTCGCGGGAGCGATTTCAATCCCCGACAGCTTTCAGACATCTATCTTAACTCAGAGGGTTATCCGGGTCGAATTACCCAGCTAACCACGCAAATGATTCAAACCGGAAAGATCAAGTTAAACGCCAAGAGCACACTGTTGCCGATGCCTCATATTGTTGGTATTGCTGTGCTGATCACGGCTATCACTGCGGTTTCTTCCTGGCAATATTTTGCAGATGACTCTCTGTTAGATGATGCCGATCAGCAGTTGAGTCGCAATACACAGGAGTTAACTTTAGAGATAGCTGAAGAGGGTAGTGAAGATGGCTCGGTTGATGATCTGGCCACTACTCAGGCAGAGACTGCCAGTGCATTAAACAGAGAAATTGAGCAGCTCTCAGTGCGGATTAAAGCACAGGAAGTTCTGCTTGAAAAGACTGATAAAGCCGCTCAATTGGCAATTTCCAATACTGTTAATGCTGAACCTACAGCTGAGGCGATAATCCCAGAGGTAGCGGATCTGAGCAGCACTGAGCAGCCGTCAGAGCAAGTTGCAGCGCCGATAAATTCAGTGCCTGAAGTTAATGTGCAAAAAACTGTGCCAGAGCTGAAGAGCGTTGCTGCAACGCTGCCAGAAGCTGTGGAAGTTATTGTTCAAGCTGTTGATAAAATTCCACAACAGCAATTGGATAAAGAAACGCTCGTCGATGAGCAGGCAGTAATTGCAGTGATAAAACCCACTGTGTCTAAGGCTGCTGTAAAAGTTGAGAATATCGATCAGCAGTTGCCAGCGGTCGCAAAAAAATCTATACAGCCAGCACCGCAAAAAGGCATTGAGAAAACCCTCGATCAGCAGTTGCAGGATTTAACATCACAACTGAAAGCCAGTATAGATCCTGCTTTGTTGAAACGACCGGCGTTGCCAAAATCTGAAATTCAATCCGGTGTGTTGGTCACTGAGAGCAGCATAGTAAAAAGTAATAATGCCGATAGTACTGTTGCCAGTAAGCAACCAAAGCCCCGTTCTGCGGTGGCTAAGAGTATCGTTGTAGAAGAAGTGATAGTCGATGATAAGAAGACTACAACTGCGGCCACTGCTACTTTGACGGCTGTAAAACCAGTGTTTGCTAAAACGACTAAAAGTGTAAATTCCAGTGCACTTTTGAATCAGGAACTGATCGTTAAATGGCCAGTCGGCGGCTACACATTGCAATTACTCGGGGCCAGATCCGAAGCCAGTGTGGTTAATTTCTTAAACAAGATGCCTAACTCACAACATATGTATTACTACCAAACAAAATTAAAAAACCGTCCCTGGAATGTTGTTATCTATGGCCAATACCAAAGCCGTTCTGCAGCAAAAACAGCTATTGCAAAGCTCCCAGCTAAATTACGCAAGCTAAATCCCTGGATAAAGAGTATTGCAAGCGTACAAAAATCCATAAAAAAGTAATGTAAAAATTTGTTTTTATAGTGAAATCTTATAAAAAAGACAGATAGTCCGCTATATTTTGTCGTATATTGGCCAATTACTTGCATGTAAATTGTTCAACCCCGCATAGATGTGTACACTAAGCCTCCCCTTTTGACCGAGTTCGCTCGGTCTATAAAAAAATAATAATGCGATAAGGGGTTGATTCTTATGAACTTGTTGAGTGTAGTTGATTTATGAGTATAGGTCTTTATCGCGCGGATGAATTCAAGGATAACTGCGGTTTTGGGTTAATGGCCCACCTTGAAGGACGTGCAAGTCATGAACTGTTAGAAAAAGCCATAGAAGCACTGGTCTGTATGACCCATCGCGGTGGTATTGCCGCCGATGGTAAAACCGGTGATGGATGTGGTCTGTTGTTACAAATTCCAGATACTTTTCTGCGTACAGTAGTCAGTGAGGAGTTTGCCATTACCTTGGGGAAGAAATATGCCGTGGGCATGGTGTTTCTATCCTCCAATCCAAGCAAAGCTAAAGCTGCCCGCGAGTTGATGAACAAGGAGCTAGCCGCGCAAAACTTGCAGGTTGTGGCCTGGCGAGTAGTGCCAACTGACGACTCCTGTCTCGGGCCTATTGCCAAAGAATATGAGCCACAAATTGAGCAGGTCTTCGTTGAAACTAAGCAGCTTGACGACCAGCAATTTGCGGTAGATCTTTTTAAGGCCAGGCGCAAGACAGAGATAGCTTTAGAGCATGACTCTGAATTTTATATCTGTACTTTATCCGATAAAGTTATTTCCTATAAAGGCCTGACGATGCCAGCAGACATCGACAGCTATTATCAGGATTTAGCCGACCCGAGATTAGAGACGGCTGTCTGTACTTATCATCAGCGTTTCTCTACTAACACAGCCCCGCGCTGGCCATTGGCGCAGCCGTTCAGACTGTTGGCGCACAATGGCGAGATCAATACCATTGAAGGTAATCGCAGTTGGGCCAAAGCGCGGGCAAAAAAGTTTGCCACGCCGCTAATTGAAAACTTGCATGAGTTGCAGCCGATCGTTAACAGCAGTGGTTCAGATTCATCTTCGATGGATAACATGCTGGAGTTCCTGCTCACTGGGGGAATGGACTTGTATCGTGCTGTGCGAACAATCATTCCGCCTGCCTGGCAGAACGTCGAGACAATGGATACCAGCTTAAGAGCTTTCTATGAGTATAACTCTATGCACATGGAGCCCTGGGACGGTCCAGCTGGAATGGTCATCACTGATGGCCGCTATGCTGTCTGTATGTTGGATCGCAATGGCTTGCGCCCGTCGCGCTGGGTAATCACTAAGCAAGGTTATATTTGTACCGCGTCAGAAATCGGCGTATTTGATTACGCTCCAGAAGATATTGTTGCACAGGGGCGGGTAGGCCCAGGGCAAATCTTAGCTGTAGATACCGCCACTGGCGAAATCCTGCACACCGCGGATGTCGATAACAAACTCAAAGTGCAAAAACCCTACAAAAAATGGTTGCGCGAAAATGCCCTGCGTATAGAGCAGACCTTTAACTTTACCGAAGAATCACAGTCTTTTCGCAAGATGACGGTTGATGAAGTTAAAACCCATATGAAAATGTTTCAGGTTACTTATGAGGAGCGAGACCAGATCATTCGTCCGCTCGGTGAAACAGGTATGGAGGCGATAGGTTCCATGGGCGATGACAAGCCGATGGCGGTTTTATCTAATACCGAGCGCTCTATCTACGACTATTTCAGACAGCAATTTGCGCAAGTGACTAACCCGCCGATTGATCCACTGCGCGAAGCGGTGGTGATGTCTCTGGAAACCTGTATCGGCGCCGAGCTGAACTTGTTTGAAGAGACTCCGGAGCACGCACGGCGTATTATTTTAACCAACCCAGTACTGTCAGCGAGTAAATTCCGCCGTCTGCGCGATAACCAGTTTCAAGGTTTCAGTGTCGCTACGATTGATTTGAATTATGACCCGCAACAGTTATCGCTGGAACAAGCCTTAGTTGCCGCTGTTGATAAAGCGGAAGCAGAAGTGCGCAGTGGCAAAGTCATCATTATATTGTCGGATGCACTGCTGCAGTCTGGTTGTATTCCGATTCCAGCGGCAATGGCCACAGGTGCTGTGCATAAGAGGTTGGTGAATACTGGCCTGCGCTGTGATTCCAATATAGTAGTTGAGACCGGTACAGTCAGAGACTCACATCAGTTTGCTGTATTGTTTGGCTTTGGTGCCACAGCCGTATACCCATACCTTGTCTACAGGGTATTGAGGGACTTATGTAACAGTGGAGAGATCCAACTGGAGCCATTGTCTAGTCAAGAAAACTACCGTAAAGGTATCAATAAAGGCTTGATGAAAATCTTGTCGAAGATGGGTATTTCTACCATCGCCTCCTATCGCGGAGCGCAGCTGTTTGAGGCGATCGGGCTGAGCAGTGAAATCATAGATTTGTGCTTTAGCGGAGTGAGTAGTCGTATTCAAGGTGCCAGATTCGAAGATTTTGAAAAAGATCAAAAAAACTTGGCTAAAGAAGCTTGGTTGGTGCGCAAACCAATACGCCCAGGTGGTTTGTTAAAATATAAGTTTGACGGCGAGTACCATGCTTACAACCCCGATGTAGTCACGACTATCCATCAGGCGGTGAAGACCGGCGACAGTAAAATTTATCAAAAGTACGCTGATCTGGTGAATAACCGCTCGGTGGCGACACTGCGCGATATGCTAAAGCTAAGTGATGCTCAACAACCGATAGATCTGGCTGAAGTGGAGCCGGTTGAGGATATCTTCAAGCGTTTTGACTCTGCGGCAATGTCACTTGGAGCGCTATCACCTGAGGCACATGAGGCACTGGCGACCGCCATGAATGAGTTGGGCGGGCGTTCCAATTCAGGTGAAGGCGGAGAAGATCCGGCGCGTCATGGCACCATCCGACGCTCTAAAATCAAACAGATAGCATCAGGGCGTTTTGGCGTCACCCCTGAGTATTTGATCAATGCAGATGTGATGCAGATCAAAGTAGCTCAGGGCGCTAAGCCTGGCGAAGGCGGCCAGCTACCCGGTGCTAAAGTCAACAAATTGATCGCCAGGTTGAGATTTTCAGTACCCGGCGTCACACTGATCTCTCCACCCCCGCATCACGATATCTATTCAATTGAAGATTTGGCACAGCTGATTTTTGATTTGAAACAGATCAACCCTGAAGGGTTAGTCTCAGTTAAACTAGTTTCCAGACCGGGAGTGGGTACTATTGCCTGCGGTGTCGCCAAGGCCTATGCAGATTTAATCACTATCTCTGGCTATGATGGTGGGACGGCAGCATCGCCGATGACCTCGATCCATCACGCGGGCTCCCCCTGGGAGTTGGGTCTATCTGATGCGCATCAGTCACTGCGTGGCAACCAGCTGCGCGGTCGTATCAGACTACAGACAGATGGTGGTCTTAAAACCGGCCTAGACGTAATAAAAGGCGCGATTCTCGGTGCAGAAAGCTTTGGCTTTGGCACTATGCCGATGGTGGCATTGGGATGTAAATTCCTGCGCATTTGCCACTTGAATAACTGCGCCACCGGTGTTGCGACACAAAACGAAGAATTGCGAGAGGAGTTCTTTCGCGGCACCGTCGCTATGGTGAAAAACTTCTTTACCTTTGTCGCTGAAGAAACCCGGCAGTGGATGGCCTATTTAGGTGTTCGTTCACTGGAGGAGTTGGTTGGCCGTGTCGATCTGTTAGAAGCGATTGAAGGCAATACCAGCAGGCAGAAGAACTTAGATCTCAGCCCGATTATTAGTGACGGCGGTGTGAGCCCAGATATGCCTCACACTTGCCAGGTCGAGCGCAATGACCCCTACGATGCGGGCGGCTTAAACAGCAAGATGCAGGAAGTGGCGAGCGCGGCCATAGAAGCTAAAGCGGGCGGAGATTGGCAATTTGCCATCACTAACTGCGACCGCTCGGTCGGTGCTCGGACATCGGGAGTGATCGCGCGGAACCATGGCGATCGGGGAATGGATGATGCGCCGATTAACTTCAGATTTGTCGGTCATGCCGGGCAATCCTTTGGGGTTTGGAATGCCGGTGGACAGAATATGTACTTAGAAGGTGATGCCAACGATTATGTTGGCAAGGGGATGACCGGTGGAAAAATTGTCATCCGCACTTTCAGTAACGCCGATATGGTCTCAACAGCCATAATTGGTAACACTTGTCTGTACGGTGCCACGGGGGGTAAATTGTTAGTTGCCGGTCGAACAGGTGAGCGATTTGCAGTGCGTAACTCCGGCGTTCACGCCGTTATCGAGGGCGCCGGTGATCACTGTTGTGAATACATGACCGGTGGTTTGGTGGTTGTGTTAGGGCCTACAGGTTATAACTTCGGAGCGGGAATGACCGGTGGTTTCGCCTATGTCTACGATGCCGATAAATCTTTTATCGACAAGTACAACAATGAACTCGTTGAAATACAGAGAATACACACTGAAGTAATGGAAGAGTACAAAAACCACTTGCGCAGTGTGATCAAAGAATTCGCTGAAGAAACAGGCAGTGAGTTGGGTAAAGAGATGTATGTGAATCTAGATGATTACCTACGTCACTTTTGGTTAGTGAAGCCTAAGGCGGCCAGCTTGACCAAATTACTCAACAATATTCGAGTGCGGCCTGAGTAATCTCAAGCTTTGTCTGGAGGCGTGCGCGCCTCTGCCATCAGCGAATTAAAGAGAGCGGCTGAATAACTGCTGCTCCCGAGAGGTAACAAATATGTCAACGCGACTAAATAATGATTTCCTATTTTTGGATCTGTCCCGTAAAGGGCCGGTCAAAGTCGAAGCGGAACAGCGTAAAGAGCGCTTTGCTGAGATTTACGAGCCTTTCAAGCCCGCTCGTGCCGCTAAGCAATCACACCGCTGTCTGGACTGCGGTAACCCGTATTGTTCATGGAAATGCCCGGTGCACAACCATATCCCTGACTGGCTTAAGCTGGTCTCTGAGGGCAATATCATTGAGGCGGTAGAGTTGTCTCATCAAACCAACTCACTGCCGGAAGTCTGTGGTAGGGTTTGCCCACAAGACAGGCTCTGTGAAGGAGCCTGTACCTTAAATGATGGCTTTGGTGCCGTCACTATAGGCTCGGTAGAGAAGTATATTACCGATACAGCTATCGCCATGGGCTGGCAGCCAAACCTGGACAATGTCAGCAAAACTGATAAAAAAGTAGCAGTGATTGGCGCCGGTCCCGCCGGTCTCGCCTGTGCTGATGTGCTAATACGCAACGGTGTATCTGCGGTGGTTTTTGACCGTCACCCTGAGATAGGCGGACTACTCACTTTTGGAATCCCCGAGTTTAAACTGGAAAAAACGGTGATGCAGCGCCGCCGCGAAATGTTTGAAAAAATGGGTATTGAGTTCAGGCTCAATACCAACGTCGGTACTGATGTACAGATAAGTGACTTATTAGAAGAGTACGATGCAGTGTTTCTCGGTATGGGTACTTACACGTACATGAAGGGCGGCTTCCCAGGCGAGCAACTGCAGGGTGTGCACGAGGCGCTACCTTATCTGATCTCCAATGCTAACCATCACTTGGGTTATGAGAAAGATCCTGCTGATTTTATCGACCTGCAGGGGAAAAAGGTCATAGTGTTAGGAGGTGGTGACACCGCCATGGACTGCAACCGCACGGCAATTCGGCAGGGCGCCGAGTCGGTTATCTGTGCCTATCGCCGGGACCGGGCTAATATGCCGGGTTCCAAGAGCGAAGTCGTTAATGCCAAGGAGGAGGGGGTGCAATTTAAGTTCAATCGCCAACCGGTAGAAGTGATGGGTGAAAACGGTAAAGTCACCGGCCTTAAAGTAGTGCGCACGCAAATGGGTGAGCCCGATGAAAACGGTCGCCAGCGCGCAGAAGTGGTACCTGATTCAGAGCAGATCATTGCAGCTGATGTGATATTGGTAGCCTTTGGCTTTAGACCTAGCCCGGCGCCCTGGATGAGTGATCTGGGCATTAATCTGGAAGACGATGGTCGGGTGATTGCGCTTGAACGAGGTGATTTTTCCTTTCAGACTTCCAATCCAAAAGTCTTCGCCGGTGGCGATATGGTTCGCGGCTCGGACCTAGTCGTCACCGCCATTGCCGAGGGGCGCAAGGCCGCTGAAGGTATCATGGATTATATGCAGGTATAAATCTGCCGAGCGGAGTATCTTCTCTGTTTAAATACAGGGCTAGCCTGCTAGCCCTGTGTATGCGAGCCGCCGGCTGCGAGTTGGAAGTCGTCAGTCGTAAGGGGCAAGTCATAAACTAAAAACTAAAAACTAAAACTAAAAACTTCCAACTTCCAACTTAACCCATTCTTAGTAATCGACTGACAAATAACAATTAACAGCGCATTTTTGTTGATAAATCGGTAGAATACCGTCCATTAACCTGGACTCAGCTGCAGCTCGTCAATCGTTATCTGACAGCATCCCCGGGGACAAATTTGTAAAATTATCCGAGTAAATAACCAATGTCTGAATTAAAAAATGATCGCTTCTTACGCGCTCTGTTACGTGAAAGCGTAGATGTAACACCTGTGTGGATGATGCGCCAGGCGGGCCGCTATCTTCCTGAGTACAAGGCCACCAGAGCACTAGCGGGGGATTTCTTGAGTTTGTGTAAAAATCGCGAATTGGCATGCGAAGTGACACTGCAGCCACTGGAGCGGTTTGATTTAGATGCCGCCATCCTTTTTTCAGATATATTGACCATCCCGGATGCGATGGATTTAGGTTTGTATTTCGCTGAGGGCGAAGGACCGAAATTTAGGAAAGTGCTGCGTACTGCCGCCGATGTAGAAGCGTTACGGGTACCCAATGCAGCCACAGATTTAGACTACGTGATGAACGCAGTAACAGAAATTCGCAGTGCCCTGTCGGGTCGTGTGCCACTGATTGGCTTCTCCGGTAGTCCCTGGACATTGGCGACTTACATGGTAGAAGGCGGCTCCTCTAAAGATTTTCGACACGTGAAGAAAATGATGTACGCCACCCCTGAAGTGATGCATCAGCTGTTGGATAAACTGGCTGTTTCGGTGATTGATTACCTTAACCAGCAAATATTGGCAGGCGCTCAGGCGGTGCAGATATTTGATACTTGGGGCGGTGTTTTAAGTGGCGAAATGTACCGGGAGTTCTCGCTGCAATACATGCAAAAAATAGTCGCAGGCTTGATTCGCGAGGCAGACGGTCGCAAAGTACCGGTTATCTTGTTTACTAAAAATGGCGGTCAGTGGTTAGAGCAAATGGCTGCCACTGGTGCCGATGCACTGGGATTGGATTGGACCACTGAACTTGGCGATGCCAGAGGCCGAGTGGGTAAGCAAGTGGCGCTGCAGGGCAATATGGATCCCTCGGTACTCTATGCTTCTCCAGAGCGAATCAGGTCTGAAGTGCAAAATTTATTGCGCAGCTACGGCCCGGGAACCGGCCATATATTTAACTTGGGGCACGGCATTCATCAGTTCGCCGATCCAGAGCACGCTAAAGTATTTGTCGATGCAGTGCATGAGTTTAGCGCGCAGTATCATTAACAACATTCGTGGGCAAATGGAATTTGCCCGACCTTCTATAAGATGTATTTATCCAAGGCTAAAGAATGAAAAAATTATCTAAATTATTCGACAAAAACCGCGCTTGGGCAGAGAAAGTAGCCCAGCAGAATCCACATATGCTGGCACAGCAGGTCGCTCAGCAAAACCCCGAGTATTTATGGATAGGTTGTTCCGACAGTAGGGTATCGGCAGACCAGATTATCGATGTCAAACCTGGCGATGTATTTGTCCATCGCAACGTTTCCAACTTGGTCATCCATACTGATATGAACTGCCTATCAGTGCTTGAGTATGCTGTGCACAGCTTGAAGGTTAAGCATATCCTGGTCGTCGGCCACTACGGTTGCGGAGGGGTAAAGGCGGCGATTGAAGGGGTGTCACACGGCTTTATTGATAACTGGCTCTGTCACATCCGCGATATAAAACAGAAACACTGGCGGCAACTCGCCGAGTGTGAAGATGACGTTGCCGAACTAGATTTGCTCTGTGAAATTAACGCTCTGGAACAGGCCTACAATGTTTGCAATACCACTATCGTGCGCAAGGCATGGTCCATAGGGCAAGACTTATGTGTACATGCCTGGGTCTACAATATGCGCACTGGTTTATTACAAGACCTGAGCTTTACTATTGATAGCCCGGAAGCTTTAGAAGAACATCTAGAAAATGCAATTCAAAAGCTGGCACAGCGTTAGCGCTTTCTCAATGTATTAGCGCATCAGTAGCAGGGTTATCAATATCCTGCTACTTCCAACTTCCAACTTCCAACTTCCAACTTCCAACTTCCAACTTCCAACTTCCAACTTCCAACTTCCAACTTCCGGTGTTTTTCAAGATAGTTGGCACTCTTTGCTTAAATTTCACGCTGTTTTTCGTGTGCCTTGGTTAGGCTCTTTATCTGGGTTCAACATCACGGCCCCGATTGGGTCACAATTCCTTATTCCGTTAGGCCAACGTATTGGGTTTTTCTCCTGTGCTACTTCAAGCACAGCTTTTCGACTGGATAAAATATCACTATCTAGCATCATATGCCTTTGACCTGGGGAGATAAAATTAAGTTTGCTATGCTTATGCTCATCGTTGTACCAAGTAACAAA
>MAAC01011258.1_pt1 | contig 56683 bp, 52 predicted proteins | sample 1115981 | NCBI WGS metagenome assembly MAAC01 (sample SAMN04961126, study PRJNA320927) | seawater metagenome | isolation source: sample BD02T64 sea water enriched with oil for 64 days | place: USA:Gulf of Mexico | collected 2013-07-27 | reverse complement strand
AATCTTAAGTACACCAAAGATCACGAATGGATTCGTATAGAGGGTGATACAGTAGTTATAGGGATCACAGATTTTGCTCAAGGTGAATTAGGTGATATCGTTTATGTTGAGGTAGAAACAGAAGGAGATACATTAGACTTCGAAGAGGTATTTGGATCTGTAGAAGCTGTAAAAACAGTTTCTGATTTGTTTATGCCTGTCTCAGGAGAAATCGTTGAATTCAATGAAGAATTGGAAGACACTCCTGAAATGGTAAATCAGTCACCATATGAAGATGGTTGGATGATTAAAGTGAAAATTAGCGATGCATCACAATTGGATGATTTGATGGATGCAGCGACATACAAGGACCTTGTAGGTGCTTAATCTTGTCGTTATAGATAGAAAAATGCTCCCAGCTTGGCTGTGGAGCATTTTTGTCATTATAGGTAGTCTTACGCCTGCAGAATCTATACCCCAAGGTTTGGAGCAATTATCCGATAAGGGGATTCATTTCTTTCTACATTTTATGGTTGCTTTTTTAGTCGCAATTGGGCTAATGAAGAGTAATCATTCTCGAGGGCAGTATGTGCCAATCATTGTTGTTTCTGTACTATTTAGTATTCTACTTGGAGCTATGTTGGAATTACTTCAGTTTTATATTGTTCCAGGGCGTTTTGGGGATTGGTTAGACTTCGTTTCTGATGCCATCGGTGCTGTATTGGCTGTTCCGTTGGTCGTGTTGTTTAGCTACAAGTGTGTAGACTAATCCTAAGCCTTTAATTCCAAAAAGGAAACGTGCATCAATTGTAGCCTTCTTCCTATTTATTAATAATAGTAGACTTTGTTTTTACACTAATTGCTGAGGCAGTCCGTTCTAAGTAAAAGGACTACTTTGTTTTTCATGTTTTAAACGATAAGGTAGTTGAATATAAACCCTCATTAATATTCAACCTATGTTAGAAAAAAAGAACCCTCAGAAAAATCTGGAACGTAAACGATGGACCTACCTCCTAATAGGTTTAGTCTTTTCATTAGGATTCTCATTGGCTGCAATAAATTGGGAGAGTACACCAAGGATAAGCACCTTCGATACAGAATTGATATTTGAAGATCCTGACGACATGGTTATCCCATTAACAAAGCCCAAAGCAAAACCACTGCCTCCACCTCCACCTCCTCCCATTAAATTTGAAGTAGTTGAAAGTAAAATTGAACTTCCAGGTATGGACTTTGACTTGGATGTGACACTGGATGAGGATGAGGGTGATTTACCAATAGATGAATCTCTGGATGATGATTTTGATGAAGTCGTTCCCTTTGTTTCAGTTATGAATAAACCTGTATTCCCTGGTTGTGAGTCGGCTCCTAAGGAGGAGTTGGTAGCCTGTTTCCATGCACAGCTATTACGTGAAATTTCAAAAGATTTTGAATATCCGGTCATGCCCAAAGAAATGAATATCGAAGAAAGGATATTTGTACGGTTTGAGATTAATAAGAAAGGAAAGGTTGTCCATGCAAAAGTGGTAAAAGGCAATGATCCAGACTTGAAAAAAGAGGCGCTTAGATTGGTAAGATCCATACCAGATATGCAGCCTGCCACTCAAAGAGGAAAGCCCGTGTCTGTAAGCTTTACCATTCCTATTTCTTTTAGTCTTAAGTAAGGAGCTATTAAGTTTCGTTTAAGTTTTCTAATACTACTGGTCAAGGACCGTTTTGGTACGGTTTATGATTTTAGAGTTGAAATGACCAATCAGCATTTTTTTTGAATTGATAAGCTTTATAGATGATGGTTGCTATAGATAGAGAAGATTTTTTCTTCATGGGCTAGTACACTCTTATATTGTAAGTTTGCTTTATAATAGTGGTATCGTAAAGGGCTTTAGGAAGAAAAAATAATCGAAATAATTCGATGTTAAGTCTTTGTCTTGTGTTTTTTTTTAATAAATTCGTGCAAATAAATTAATAATTCCAAGGACCATGCTGGAGAAAAAGAATCCTAAAAAAGATTTGGAAAGAAAGCGCTCAACATTCTTGTTGATTGGGTTGGCGATTGCTTTAGGAGTTTGTTTATTTTCTATTAACTATAAGTTCTATGAACCTAAATCTATTGCAGGTTTTGGAGAGCTTCAAGTAGAGGATATAGATGAAGAGGAAATCACCATTACTCAACAAGAAAGAAAACCGCCACCACCGCCGCCACCGCCACCGCCACCGGTGATTACTGTAGTAGAGGATGATGTCGTAATCGAAGAAGAGCTGGAGATCCAAGATGTTGAGACCGACGAAGAAGAAATTGTCGAGATCATCGAAGATACTGACGAAGAGGTAGATGAAATCATCAACTTTGCCGCAGTAGAAGATAAGCCTGTTTTTCCAGGTTGTGAAGACGTACCTAAAGATCAAAGGGTACAATGCTTCCAACAGAAAATGATGAAGGATATTGCAAGTAAATTTGAATATCCTGCCATGGCCAAAGAGATGAACATCCAGGAAAGAATTTACGTGGAGTTTGTCATTGGAAAAGATGGAAAAGTCAGAGACGCTAGAGTAGTAAAAGGATCAGATCCTGATTTAAAGAAAGAAGCGCTAAGACTGGTAAACTCACTGCCGGCTTTAAAACCAGCCAAGCAGAGAGGGAAAGCAGTTCGTACCAAATATACGGTGCCAATTTCCTTTAAATTATCGAATTAATAAATAAAAGCCCCTATCAAAATACTGATAGGGGCTTTTTTTGTCTAAAATTGAAACTTGTAATTTCCTTTAAAAACCAGTATATTCGTTAGTTACGAGAATAATAGAATTATATATGAGAAGAATGGTAAAGCAATGGTTGAATTTTTTGATAATCGTATTAATATTTCAGAGCTGTATTCCTTTAAGCGAAACAGTATACCTACAGACTGAAAGAAATCAAGAGAGTCAATCCTATATTTTAAAAAGAGAGAAGTACATCGTTGGTTATAATGATATCCTTTATGTAACTGTAAAAACAATAGATAGTGATGTTTTGACTAATCCTATGTTGAATGCAGGTTATGCAAATGAGGGTATGTTCTACCTTACCGGTTATACAGTAGATGATAATGGGTATATCGACCTTCCTATAATTGGTGAGATCTACGTTTTTGGTAAATCCATTAAGGAAATAACAGATGATGTAAGTGAGCGGGCAAAGAATACCTACAAAGACGCAGTTGTTACTGTAAAGCCTAGTGGTGTTCGGGCTACCGTCTTAGGGGAGGTCAATCGACCGGGGAAGTATACTTTTTATGAGAATAATGTGACCATTTTCGATGTCATTTCTAGAGGGGGGGATATAAATTCATTAGGTGATCGTAGAAAGATTAAAATTGTGCGTAGAACTGACGATGAGGTAAAGGTGTATTATGTCGACTTAACGACTCAAGATATCTTTACATCGGATTTTTACTTCATTCAACCGGGAGATGTTGTATATATACAGCCCTTACCGATGAAGAGTTGGGGGATAGGGATAAGTGGAGCGAGTACCATTCAGATTATGTTTTCTATTTTGACTTCAACCCTACTATTGGTTAATTATTTGAATAATAATTAAAATACACTGTATGGACGTAGATCGTAAACCTGTTGATAGAGATAAATCAATCGTGGATAAGGTGGATTTAAAATCTATCTATGCCAAAATTCTAGGGAATTGGAAACTCTTTAGTGTTTCGGTAATTGTATTCCTTACTATTGCGGAGTTTAAAAATCGATATGCGACAGATATTTATCAATTGGATACCAGTATTCTTATTTCTCCAGATAAGGTGGTAGATAATGCCGCTCAGGACATTGCCAAAAAATTGGTCGTCACACGTCCTCGAGAATTTTTCTTAAATGAGGTGGAAGTTATCAAGTCTAAGGAGATGACCAAGAAGGTGATTGATCAATTGGACTTTGAAGTTTCCTATTTCAAAAAAGGGAAGTACAAACTGAGCGAAATATATAATGATTGTCCTTTTTATGTAAACTTTAATTTAAACGCCTATCAATTACTAAATGTAGAGTTTAATATAACAGTACTAAACGAAGAAGAATATCGTCTATCACTGGTGTTGCCCGAGGCTGTTCGTGGATATAATTATACCACTAGGAATGTGCAGTATTTTCAGCCAAATGTGAAATTTGTTGAAGGTACCTATCGGTTTGGAGAATTGGTAGATCATGAATTATTCAATTTTCAAATAGAGCTTCAACCGAATGTGAAATATCAATCCGGAGATTTTTTGTTCAGATTCCACGATTATAGGTCTTTGGTGCTGAAATATAACGGTGTGCTTTCAACAAAAGCTGTTAAGGATGCTTCTGTTTTGAAAATTTTTATAATTGGTCCAAATAAAAGTAAGCTTTCCAATTACCTGAATACCCTAACCTCTATTTATATAAGTGAAAGTACAAATGGTGAAAGGGATGAGTCTAAGCGCACCATGGATTTTATAGAAGGCGAATTAGGTAGAATGACCCTAAACCTTAAAAAATCTGGAGACGACCTTTCAGATTTTCAGGAAAGTAGTGGGGTAGTCGATTATAATTTTGAATCAAAGGAGTTATTGAGGAGAAAGGAAAAGTATGAAGACCAATTGCTGGAATTGAACAACAAATTGGGCTATTTTAGTGGTATTTCTGGTTATCTAAAAAAGAACGATGATTATTCCAATTTGATTGCTCCATCTGTTGCGGGAATAGAAGATCCTTTATTGGTAACTCTAAGTGCGAAACTACACAATTTAGGTCTGGACAAAGAAGTGTTGACTAGTACAAAAAGCTTGGGGCATCCAGAGGTAATAGCTATTCAAGCTCAGATAAATAACACCAGAGATGCTTTATTGGAAAATGTTACCAATTTGATTGGAAATACTAAAAGAAATATCTGGATCATTCAAACAAAGATTAATACCTTAGCAAAGGAAAAAGAGGTGCTTCCAGCTATCCAAAAAGGGATGCTTTCTAAAGAGCAGGATTTTAGGATAGATAATAAGATGTACAGCTTCCTGTTAGAGAAGAAATATCAAGCAGGAATGGTGCGTGCTGCAATAGGGTCTAAGCATAAAGTGATAGATCCTGCCGTAGATATGGGATATCAACCAATAGGGCCAAAGAGAAAGCTGAATTATATTATGGCCTTCTTGGTTGCATTAGCGCTACCATTGGGCTATGTCTTTATTAAGGAATACTTCCGAAATACGATATTGATTCCTGAGGATATTGAAAATTTGACCAATGTTCCTATAATTGGGACGGTTGCCATGGATTTTTCAAAGAAAGATCTACCTGTTATTGAACAACCTAAGTCAAAATTATCGGAATCCATCAGAGGGATTCGAACGAATTTAAATTATCTGACGAAAAGTAAAGAGCAGCAAACAGTCATGTTTACCTCAAGCTTGTCAGGGGAAGGAAAAACCTTTATATCCGTTAACCTGGCCTGTATGTATGGTGTTTCTGGTAAGAAAACCTTATTGATAGGAGCAGATTTACGTAAACCAAAGATTTTTGGAGAGTTTAACCTTCAAAATGAATTAGGTCTGAGTAATTATCTGGTAAATCAAGCAAATTTAGATCAGATAATAAACAAAACGGAAGTGGAGAATGTGGATGTGATCTTGTCTGGTCCCGTACCTCCAAATCCAGCTGAATTATTGGATTCTCAGGAATTCAAAGATTTGATAGAACAGTTAAAAGGTAGCTACGATCGTATTGTAATAGATACGGCCCCTATGGGAATTGTAGCAGATGCCTATTTGATATATCCATTGGTGGATAGAATGGTGTATGTTACCAGACAAGGAGTGACGTATAAATCCATGATTAAGTCCATTGATATGCAATATGAAACAGGTAAGTTGAAAAACGTATCGATTGCATTAAATGGCTTTAGAATTGAAGACACCTATGGCTATGGATACGGTTACGGATATGGTTATGGTTACGGCTATGGTTACGGCTATGGTTACGGTTATGGCTATTACGTTGAAGATGAAAAGAAAGGATTTTTTAATCGATTGTTTGGGAAAAACGATCGGTAAGAACGATAAATAGAAATATGAGAATAACAGTAATTGGAACAGGTTATGTCGGTTTAGTGACTGGAACCTGTTTTGCTGAGATGGGTAATAGTGTGGTATGTGTAGATACCAATGAGGATAAAATTGCCCGATTAAAAGAAGGTGAAATTCCAATTTATGAACCAGGCTTAAAGGAATTGGTTCAGAAAAATTTTTCCAAAGGTAGCTTGAAATTTACTACCTCTCTGGCAGAAGGATTAATGGATACTGAAGTAGCATTTATAGCGGTAGGTACGCCTATGGGAGATGATGGTAGCGCAGATTTGCAATATGTATTGAGTGTAGCGTCTTCTATCGGGGAACATATGCAAGATGATTTGATCGTTGTAGATAAGTCCACCGTGCCTGTAGGGACTGCTGATAAGGTAAGGGCTACTATTCAAGGGGAATTGACTGCGAGAAATTCGTCCTATGAATTTGATGTGATTTCCAATCCTGAATTTTTGAAGGAAGGAGCAGCAGTAAACGATTTCATGAAACCAGATAGGGTAGTTGTTGGTGCGGATAAAGAATCTTCATTGGAGGTAATGAGGCGACTTTACAATCCTTTCTTTAAAACAAGAGATCGTTTAGTAACCATGGATGTTCGATCTGCAGAGATGACCAAATATGCTGCAAATGCTATGTTGGCAACAAAGATTTCATTCATGAATGAGATGGCTAATATTTGTGAGCGCATAGGAGCGGATGTAAATATGGTAAGAGAAGGAATTGGATCGGATAGTCGTATTGGTTATAGTTTCATTTTTCCTGGTTGTGGATATGGTGGATCTTGTTTTCCAAAAGATGTGAAAGCCTTATCTAAAATTGCGTCAGATTACGGATATGAATCTGCACTTATCAACAGCGTTGAGAAAGTAAATGATGTACAGAAAACCATATTAGCTGAAAAGGTAAAGAAACGCTTTGGTAGCGATTTGTCCGGTAAGACATTCGGAATTTGGGGATTGGCTTTTAAGCCTGAGACAGATGATATGCGTGAAGCAACCGCTATTTATACGGTTCAAATATTGTCAGCGTTAGGTGCTAAATTTAAAGTGTATGATCCAAAGGCAATGGATGAGGCTAAGATGCATTACTTAAAACCATATGCTGAAGCAGTGACCTATTGTACTAACAAGTACGATGTACTGGATGAGGTAGATGCCTTGATTATGCATACAGAATGGAAAGAGTTTAGATCTCCGGATTTTGATGAAATGACCAAAAGAATGAAGACTAGCATCTTCTTTGATGGCCGAAATCAGTTCGTTGACAAAACTATGGCAGATCTTGGATTTGAATATTTCAGGATAGGTAAGTGAAAATACAGTAAGTTGTAAGAATGGTCAATATCAAAATAAGTGTTATAGGGCTGGGGTATGTAGGATTACCATTAGCTGTAGAGTTTGCTAAGAAATTTCCCGTTTGTGGTTTTGATATCAATGCAGGCAGAGTGTCTCAATTAAAATCGGGTGTGGACGATACCTTGGAAGTTGAGGAGGAGGAATTAAAAAAGGTTTTAAAATCAAAAAATGATACGTTAAATGGATTGTATTTTGGTTCAGATAAATCATTGATTGAGGATTCCAATTTTTATATTGTGACTGTTCCTACACCTGTGGATAAGTATAATCGTCCTGTTTTAACACCTTTAGTCAGAGCAAGCGAATCGATTGGTGAAGTATTGAAAAAAGGAGATATTGTAGTATATGAGTCCACGGTATATCCTGGATTGACAGAAGAGGAATGTGTCCCAATTCTTGAACGTAAATCAGGCTTAAAATTCAATGAAGATTTCTTTGTAGGGTATTCTCCAGAGAGAATAAACCCTGGAGATAAAAAGCATACTGTAACCAAGATAAAGAAGGTAACTTCTGGTTCAACGGATAGATCGGCAGAAATTATTGACTCGGTATATCGTGAAATAATTGTGGCAGGAACGTTTAAAGCTTCCTCTATAAAAGTTGCGGAAGCATCCAAAGTGATTGAAAATGCCCAGCGAGATATTAATATTGCTTTTGTAAATGAATTGGCAAAGATCTTTTCTTTAATGGGAATAGATACCTCCGAAGTATTGGAGGCCGCTGGAACAAAATGGAATTTTTTACCCTTTAAACCAGGCTTGGTTGGTGGTCATTGTATAGGGGTAGATCCTTTTTATTTGGCTCAGAAAGCCCAAGAACTGGGCTATCATCCGGAAATTATTTTAGCTGGTAGAAGAATGAATGATTCCATGGGAGCATTTGTCTCTTCGGAAGTTGTAAAATTGATGGTCTCAAAGGATCTTCCAATAAAAAATGCTGATGTGCTAGTATTAGGTATCACTTTTAAGGAAAACTGCCCGGATATCCGAAATACCAAAGCTATTGATGTCATAAAGGACTTACAATCCTATCATTTCAATGTGGATGTATATGATCCTTGGGCTTCATCAGAGGAAGTGAAGCAGACTTACGGGATTGATCTTGTGAAGACCTTAAATAAAAAATACAGTGTCATTGTATTGTCCGTTTCTCATTCGGAATTTAGTACGTTGGACATGAGTGAATTATTGGAAAAAGAAGGCGTGATTTACGATGTGAAATCATTCCTAAGAAAAGAATTAGTGAACGCAAGATTATAATGAAGCACAACTTTACAAAATACCATGAAGGAGCATTAACTGGGAAGTCATTTCTCGTAACTGGAGGGGCTGGTTTTATAGGTTCCAATATCGTTCAATATTTATTGGAGTATGGAGCAGGTAAAGTGCGTGTTTTGGACAATCTGTCCAATGGTTATTATAAAAATATTCGTCCATTTGAGCAGTATCCTAATTTTGAATTTTTAGAAGGGGATATTCGTGATTTTGAGACCTGTATGAAAGCTTTGGAAGGAATGGACTACGTGTCTCATCAAGCGGCACTGGGATCTGTACCAAGATCTATAGAAGATCCTATTGCAAGTAATGCTGTAAATATTAGCGGATTCTTAAACATGCTGAACGCAGCAAAGGAATCAGGAGTAAAAGGTTTCGTTTATGCCGCATCTTCTTCTACTTATGGTGATTCTAAACAATTACCCAAAGTCGAAGAGAATATTGGAAATCCATTATCGCCCTATGCGGTGACCAAATATGTGAATGAGCTGTATGCAAACGTATTTTCTGAAGTATACGGTATGCATAGCATCGGATTGAGGTACTTTAATGTGTTTGGTCCTAAACAAGATCCAAATGGGGCTTATGCAGCGGTAATTCCATTATTTATACAAGCGCTGGTTGATGAAAAATCACCAGTTATTAATGGAGATGGATTACAAACTAGGGATTTTACATTTGTGCATAATGCAGTACAAGCTAACATTAAAGCAATGTTCCGTTGTGATTCTTTAAAGAAGCATGAGGTAGTGAATATCGCCTTTGGTGAACGGACTTCATTGAATGAACTATGGGATGCGTTAAATTTAGCTGGAGGTTGTAATTTGGAGGCTATTCATGGGCCAAATAGAATGGGAGATATTAGAGATTCCTTAGCTAATATTGAAAAGGCTAGAAAATTGATTAATTATCGGCCTGAGTTTTCCATGAAAAAAGGGCTTCAAATCACCTACGATTGGTTCATGGCAAGTAAGGAATTTATTGGAGAGACAAAGCGAAAGTGATGTCCTAAGGACTTGAAAGGAGATATGAAAAAAAATATTCTGATAACTGGTGGAGCTGGGTTTATAGGTTCACATGTAGTACGCCTATTTGTAAATAAGTATCCTAAATACAAAATTGTAAATCTGGATGCCTTAACCTATGCGGGAAACCTCGAAAATCTGTCTGACTTAGAAGATAAGGAGAATTATAGCTTTGTAAAAGCAGATATCAATGATGAAGGGGTTTTAGAAAAAGTATTTAGAACGTACGACATTACTGATGTCATCCATTTGGCAGCAGAAAGCCACGTAGATAGATCTATTCATGATCCATTAGCATTCGTTAGAACCAATATTATTGGGACCGTTAACTTATTGAATGTCGCAAAGGATTATTGGAAAGAGAATTTATCCAAACATATGTTTTACCATATCTCTACCGATGAGGTATATGGATCATTAGGAAAAGAGGGGCTTTTTACTGAGCAGACACCTTATTCTCCAAATTCTCCCTATTCTGCTTCTAAAGCAGGTTCAGATCATTTTGTAAGAGCGTACCAGGAAACCTATGGCTTACAGGTAGTGATCAGTAATTGCTCCAACAATTATGGACCAAATCAATTTCCTGAAAAGTTGATCCCATTGTTCATCCACAATATAAAAGAAGGGAAATCCTTACCGGTTTATGGGGATGGTCAATATACCAGAGATTGGTTATATGTGGTAGATCATGCAAAGGCAATAGACCTTGTGTTTCATGAGGGCGAAAATGGTTCTACATACAATATAGGTGGTTTCAATGAATGGACAAATTTGGATTTGATCCATGTTTTATGCAAATTGATGGATAGGAAGTTGAATCGACCAGCTGGAACTGCAGAAAAGTTGATCCAGTTTGTGACTGATCGACCAGGTCATGATAAGCGTTATGCCATTGATGCAAGTAAAATTAATAAAGAATTGAATTGGTCACCATCCTTGCAATTTGAGGAAGGATTGGAAAAGACCATAGATTGGTATTTGGATAACACTGATTGGTTAGACAATATAACCTCAGGTAGTTATATAGAATATTATAAAAAACAATATAAATCTTAGGAAGGACTTCATTAGTCTGATCCAAAGATCTTAAATAGCATATAGGATGAAAGGAATTATTTTAGCAGGGGGATCCGGAACTAGGTTACACCCACTAACATTAGCTACCAGTAAGCAACTATTGCCGGTTTATGATAAACCAATGATTTATTATCCTTTATCCGTATTAATGCTTGCGGGGATCCGTGAGATATTAATTATTACTACACCTCATGAAAGTGAGGCATTTCAACGTTTACTTGGGGATGGCTCTAGCTTAGGTTGTAAATTTGAATATGCTGTTCAGGAAGTTCCTAATGGTTTAGCTCAGGCATTTGTTATCGGTGAAGAATTTATTGGTGATAGCTCAGTAGCCCTTATTTTAGGGGATAATATATTTTATGGCTCTGGAATGGGAGCGCTTTTAAGATCGAAAGTGAATGTGGAGGGAGCTTGTGTATTTGCGTATCAAGTAAACGACCCAGAAAGATATGGGGTAGTAGAGTTTGATGAGCATAACAAGGCTATTTCCATTGAAGAGAAGCCAATAAATCCTAAATCAAATTTTGCAGTCCCAGGTTTGTATTTTTATGACAATAGAGTAGTTGAAATTGCCAAAACAATTCAGCCATCTGCTAGAGGAGAGTATGAAATTACCGATGTAAATAGAACCTATCTTGAAATGAAAGAACTGGAGGTTGGTATACTAGACCGAGGTACTGCTTGGCTTGATACAGGAACTTTTATATCTTTAATGCAAGCAGGGCAGTTTGTTCAAGTGATTGAGGATAGACAAGGATTTAAAATTGGTTGTCTGGAAGAGATCGCTTACCGTCATGGTTATATTGATGCCGACCAATTACTGGTACTGGCAGATAAGTATGCAAAAAGTGGTTACGGAAACTATTTGAGAAACCTATTAAACCTATAATGTCGATAGAAGATGTTCATATAATAGACCTACCTAAGATTCATGATGTAAGAGGTAATTTGTCCTTCGTAGAAGGGGGATCTCATGTTCCTTTTGATATTCAAAGGTCTTATTGGATTTATGATGTCCCTGGTGGGCAGGTAAGAGGTGGACATGCTTTTAAAAGACAAAATGAATTCATAATTGCACTATCTGGAAGCTTTGATGTAGTGATTTCAGATGGAATTAATGAAAAAATAATTCAATTAAACAGGTCCTATTATGGACTATATGTTCCCAACGGGATTTGGAGGAGAATGGAAAATTTCTCTACCAATTCCCTCGCTATATGTTTGGCAGACACCCTGTATACTCCGACGGATTATATAAGAGATTGGGAAGATTATCTCCGTTTTAAAGAGTCATGAGTAGAGGTACCAAAATAGTAGATTGTATAAAGATTAAATTACCCAAGGTAGCAAATCCTATGGGTAATCTTTCGGCTATTACCGGGGATGAGACCATACCATTTCCTATAAAAAGAGTATATTACTTGTACGATGTACCCGGAGGAGAAGAGCGAGGAGGACATGCACATAGAGAATTGTATCAATTGATAGTGGCGGCAAGTGGTAGCTTTGATGTCGAAATTTTTGATGGAAAAGAAAAGAAAGTCATTAGTCTAAATAGACCCTATGATGCACTACTGATGAAACCTGGGATTTGGAGAGAGTTGAAAAACTTTTCTTCTGGATCTATTTGTTTGGTCTTGGCTTCATCTGCCTACGATGAATCGGATTATATAAGAGAATTAAAAGATTTTATAGACTATAAAGATGCCTAAAATTCACCCATTAGCAGATGTCCAATCAGAGAGAATAGGAGCTGGGACCCAGGTCTGGCAATTTGCTGTTGTATTAAAGGAGGCTAGAATCGGGGAGAATTGCAACATCAATTGTCAAGTATTTATAGAAAATGATGTAGTCATTGGTAATGAGGTGACAATCAAGCCAGGTGTGCAAATTTGGGATGGAATATATATTGCCGATAAGGTGTTTATAGGACCAAACGCTACTTTTACCAACGATCCTATTCCGCGATCGAAACAATACCCGGAAGAATTTTCAAAAACGTTTATTGGAGAAGGTGCCTCTTTAGGGGCTAATGTTACCGTTTTACCAGGACTATGTATAGGTAAATATGCCATGCTTGGTGCTGGAGCTGTTTTGACGAAAGATTTACCGGATTTTGAATTGTGGGTGGGTAATCCTGCCAGGTTTAAAGCTTATATCAGCAAAGATGGAAAAGTCTTATCCAAGGAGTTGAAGGATAATAATGGCAATTGCTACGGTTGGAAAAATGGAGAAATTGAGATCGAATGATAAAATTTTTGGATTTACATAAAATCAATGAGCAATACAGAAAGGAGATAGATGAGGAGTTGAAGGAAGTATTAGATCTCGGATGGTATATAAAGGGAGCCAAAAATAAAGCTTTTGAAGAGGCATTGGCTGACTATCTTGATGTTCCATACGTGATAGCTTGCTCAAATGGTCTTGATGCCTTAAGGCTGATATTTAAAGCATATATTCAATTAGGGAAATTACAAGTTGGTGATGAAGTCTTGGTTCCTTCCAATACATTTATAGCCTCTATTCTTGCCATTACAGAATTGGGTTTGGTACCAGTATTTGTAGAGCCGGATAGCAATCATTTTAATGTGGATATTTTAAAGCTTGCAGCAAGCTTTAGTAAAAGGACCAAAGCTATCCTAAATGTACATCTTTACGGCCAGGTAAGTTATTCGGATGCAATGGAGGAATTGATTAAAAAAAACAATTTAATCCATGTTGAAGATAATGCACAGGCTATAGGGGCAAGTTGGAATGGACAGAAAAGTGGAACCCTTGGTGATGCATCTGGATTTAGCTTTTATCCGGGGAAAAATTTAGGAGCCTTGGGGGATGCTGGTGCCGTATGTACCAAAAATGAGATTCTGGCAAAGGTTATCAGATCCTTATCTAATTATGGATCAGAGCAGAAGTACCTGCATGAATCTAAAGGATTAAATGCGCGAATGGATGAAATTCAAGCAGCCGTTTTATTGGTTAAATTAAAAGATCTGGACGAATCCAATAATAGAAGAAGAGCGATTGCAAACCGGTATAGAAATGAAATAAAAAATGAATGGATTGAACTGCCGAAATGTGAAAATGAAAAAGGACATGTTTGGCATTTATTTGTGATTAGAACGAAGGAAAGAGCTTCACTTCAAGCCTATCTTAATCAACAGGGTATTCAGTCTTTAATTCATTACCCTATCCCCCCACACAAGCAGTTGGCATATACTGAATTTGCGAACCTAGACCTGCCAATTACGGAGCAATTGGCAGAAGAAGTATTGAGTATTCCCATAAGTCCCGTGATGAGCCATGAGGAAGTGGATAAAGTAATCATTGCGCTTAACCAGTTCAAAAAAGACTAGTATGATAAAACAACCCAAGATATCCATATTAACATCCTGCTATAACCATGCTGATTTTGTCGAAGAGCTGGTGCGTAGTGTATATGGACAGCAAGGGGTTGATTTTGAATTTTTGGTTATAGATGATGGTTCTTCCGATGAAAGTGTAAATAGATTGAGTCGGTTGTCGATAGAGTATGGTTTTGCGTTTGAATCTCAGGCCAACAAAGGCTTTACCCCTACTTTGAATAAGCTGTTAAGTCAGGCGAAGGGAGAATATATTGTGGTTATTGCTTCAGATGACGTTCTCGCTCCGGATAGGTTGAAATTACAAGTCGATTTTTTAGACAATTACCCAAGGCATGCCGCCGTTTGTGGGGATGTCGTAGAGTTGGATGAAAATGGGGAGATGGGAAAAAAAATAAGTTACCCATTTTATGAAGAGGGATTATTTGAAAAGTTGTTATTAAAGGACTTGTTTATCCTTGCCCCTTCGGTGATGGTTCGGAGGAACATTATAGAAGAGCTTGGAGGATGGGATGAAGATTTAGCGATTGAGGATTGGGATATGTGGTTGCGTATTGCAGAAAAACACCCCATAGCTTATTTGGATCAGGTATTTGCCTTTTATAGAATACATTCGGGGAACTCACATGGGAACTACGAGAAGATGTATGCTGAAATGGAACGAACTTTAGAGAAATTTCAACATGTTCCCTATTATGAGAAGGCTAGGGCCAAAATGTATCAAGATGCAGCCTTGTATTTAAGTGGTTTGAAAAATTATAAAAATTTGGCATTTAATTATTGGTTGAAGACGATTAAACGGCCTAAAATTCACACTTTGATTAAGACTATCGCAAAGATGTTATTTGTCTGGAAAGAATAGGATCCTATGCAGCGAATAAAAGAAATGATCAAACATCCACTGGTGAAGAATTTTTCTTCTCTGGTGTTGATTCAGGGAATGAATTACTTATTCCCCTGGATTACCTTTGCCTATCTTTCTTATGTACTTGGTGTGGAATTGATAGGACGTATCGGGTACGCATTTGCCATTGTGAATATATTGATGGTTTTCAGTGACTTTGGATTCAATTTGACCAGTCCGAAAAATATTTCAGTCTTTAGAAATCATAAGGAAAGAAGAGATGAAATATTCAACGGGGTTCTGTTGCTCAAAGCAGTGCTAAGTGTAGGGATTTTACTCTTATTTATTCCCTTAGTATATTATATTGATAAGCTGCAAAATGACTATTTATTGTACCTCTATTTTATCGGTTATGTAATAGGAAATGGACTTTTCCCGAAGTGGTTTTTTCAAGGTGTTGAAAAGATGCAATACCTGACCTTATTTGTATTTGTATCTAAGTTGCTTTTCACTATTGGTGTTTTTACCTTAATTAGAGAAAAATCAGATTACTATTTATATCCTCTGGCGCTGTCTATTTCCGAGTTAGCTGTGGCAGTGATTTCTATTTATTTAGGCATAAAACGCTTCAAAATAAGAGTCTTTATACCTAAGCGTATAAAGTTGCTCTATTTATTGAGGGAGAGTAGAACATTCTTTTATTCAACACTATCTATTTCTCTGTTTAGTCAGTTAAATGCACTGGTAATAGGAAATGTGAAGGGAGATTATAGTTTGGGATTATATACCACCGCTGAAAAGTTTTACAATGGAGCGCTGACCTTGTTTTCCCCGGTAAAAGATGTAATGTATCCCTATATGGCTAAAAACAGAAATATAGCACTGTATAAAAAACTCTTTATTATTGTTGTGATAATGGTGATAATAGGAGCTGTTGGATTATACTATTTATCGGATGAGGTAATCCAATTGGTTCTGGATGATTCATTTATACCAGCAGCAAAATATCTTTCCTTTTTTGGTTTTATATTACTATTTCAAGTGCCTTCTATGTTGTTAGGTTATCCTCTTTTGGGGGCGGTAGGAAAAGCAAAAGAGGCAAATAAAAGTGTCATTTATGCTACGCTCCTATATGTGGTTGCAATAGCTTTTCTGTACAAGCAGATAGAAATTGATACCATATTATACTTATTGCTATTTTTCCAGGTATTTGTACTTAGTTATAGGTCGGTATCCACCTACAAATTTTTTAGAAAAAAATGAGTTTATTAAAGTTGATATTATTGCCATTTTGGTATTTATCCAGTTGGATTCCCAGGAATAGAAATATTTGGGTATTCGGCTCCAATACGGGGAATAGCTATGGGGATAATACCCGATATTTTTTCGAATATATTTTAGAAAATCATACGGAGATAAAGGCGGTTTGGATCACTAGATCTGAGGCGATTTATCAAAAATTAAAAAGCCAGGGTTACCCTGTAACGAAAATGCAAAGCTATAGGGCGAAATGGATTTGCCTAAGGGCGGGTAAAGGCTTTACTACCCATGGGAAAAATGATCTTTGCAATGAATTTACGAAGGGCATCGTATTGTACAATTTATGGCATGGTATGCCTATTAAGACTATCGGGCATATTCCTCCTAAAAATATCTTGAAAAGGTGGTACTATAGGTTGTGGTACCCGCAAAAATGGAATCACTTTTTTATTACCTCAGAAATGTTTCGACCGGTGATGGAGCAGTATCATATCAATAGTTATAAGCCTGTCCAAGAGTTAAATATTATGGGGATGCCCCGCTATGATCGCTATAATTTGAATTGGGAAGAAAAGCTAATTCGGGATAATAAGAACAAATTCGGAGAAGAGCTAAAATTTATATTGTACTGCCCAACATATCGTGAGCAGAACGAATTCGAAGCTTATTCAGAATATGGACAAATTGATATTTTCGAAAATTATGGTTTTGATCCTTCGGAAGTACAAAATCTAATGGAGGAATTGAATGCTATCTTTTTGGTTAAGATGCACCCTATGGCGACGGATAATATTAATTTGAATGGTAATTTTGATCGTATAAAAATCGTGGAGGGGGCAGAGCTAGATGATATGTATACTTTGATTAAAGATGTAGATGTATTATTGTCAGATTATTCCAGCTTGCTGTTTGATTATTTGGTACTGGATAGGCCTATTATACATACCGTATTTGATCTGGAATTGTATAAAAAGATTAGAACGTTCAATTTTGACTATGAGGAAATTGTTTCAGGTCCAAAAACTACGAACTGGCCTTCAACCCTATCAGCTATCAAAGACTGTTTAGAGCAGGATAGTTTCCAGGCAAGGCGTGAAATGGTGAATGGACTAATCAATACTTTCCCTTCAGACATCTCACACAATAAAGCCTTATACGACTTTTGTATTCGGAATTAATAGCTGTCTCGGTTATTTACATTTTTTATTTTATTCCTTTCGGTTCTCAGTATTTGGTTGATCAAGGTGGAAGAGGTTCCTTGCGTATAAGGGAAGTACACAATTTTCACCCCAACCTCATTGAATTCATTTTCGAATGCTTTCCATTTATCCGTATTGTACCAGTCATCTCCTACAAACATCACATTGAATTTAAGTTTACCCCACATTTCAATTTTGTTCATCGAGTTTTGAGGAACGACAGCATCTACATATTTGATATTGCGAACAATTTCCATTCTTTCAGCAAATGGAATTACAGAATTTTTCTTTTTGTAGTCAATTAGTAATTCATCCGTTGTAACTCCTACCACAAGTTTGTCGCATAGTCCTCTGGCATTTTTTAATAAATTTAAATGCCCAATATGAAATAAATCAAATACACCTGATGTATAACCTACAACCATAGTTTGAAATTTTTTAAATTAAATAATAGCCATGCATCCATTGGGGTTGCGTGGTGATCCTTTTGAAAAATAGCACTTAAAGGTACTGGAAACCCTATTTTTTTTCTTTCTATAATTTCATCGGGAATAAGTTCCTTGAAAATCCTTTTGAGGGGTTCTTTAAATGAATTTCCCATTCTCCATTCAAATGGGGTTCCCGCCATCATTTCAATTAATCTGTGATCTACAAAAGGGACCCTTGCCTCTACACTGTTCAGCATTGTAGAATTGTCTAGCCTTCTAAGTAATCCCTGTAAATGGTGAATTTGAAAATAGTAACCTATCTTATCGAGCGGCAATTCCCCAGGAATATTTTCCAGAGCAAAATCAATTATTTCATCATCCGAATTGGTTCCGTAACAGTATCGAGCATCAAATTCATTAATAGATAGCTGTTGTGCTGTATGAGCCCACTTGAAAATGCGATCATAACCCCAAAATAATTCGTCTGCTCCCTCACCTGAAAGGACTACCGTATTTTCCTTTTTTACGGCTTGAGTCATTAGATGAATGAGAATTTCATTGGGAACAGAAAGGGGTTCCCTTTTTTTTCTAATCATGTATTCTCCAGCGGCTATGAATTTTTCTTTATCCACCAGAATTTGATGATGAATGGATTGTAGATGCTCATTAGCTAGTGCACTCCACTCAAATTCATTTAAGTTTTCAAATCCAACCGTCCATGTATGGGTTGGTTTCAATAAGTAAGTTAATATAGTACTGTCCAAACCGCCACTTAAATAACTACCAATAGGTACGTCCGATCTTTTCCGAAGACGTACAGCATGTCGGATTAATTCGTTTAGATCCTCATCTTTGGGCGCCTCCTTTCTACTTATATCCAACTCCCAATAAGACGTAAATTTCCCATTCTTATAATAGTGGGCCGGTGGAAAAGTTTTAATATCACTGTAGCAAGTATATCCCTTGATGGTCATTCGGAGTTTGCGATATTGTCGAATACCGAAATCATCTATTGGGCTTTCCTTTAATTCTAAAAGGGGGGCAATTTCACTTGCGATTTCTATGGAATTACCGTTTTCACGGATATACAATGGTTTAATGCCCAAGCGATCTCTTGCAATAAAAATATCCCCATTATGCTCATTGTAAATAGCAAAAGCAAACATGCCATTCAAATGCTGGAGGCAAGATTCGCCATATTTTTTATACATCTCCAGTACTACTTCAGTGTCAGAAGTTGTTTGAACCTGAAGGTGATGCTCCTTTATAAGTTCCTTATAGTTGTATACCTCGCCGTTGTAAATCATGTGAAAACCGGCTGAAATAAAAGGTTGATTGGAGCGGTCATTTAAATCTAAAATGGAAAGTCGGGTATGACCCAAATAGTGTTGGTCCACTAAAGAGCCCGATTGATGATCAGGGCCTCTGTGCGTCATTAATTTAAGCGCATCATCCAGCTGCTTTATGTTATAGCCCGTATGAAAGGAAGCTAATATTCCACACATAATAATTTATTAGATTTGAAAACAACAGTTTTATCCAGTAGGGAAATATAAAATCTATCTTTCTTTTTATTTATTGTTTTCGGTAAACGTGCATTTTTTTTAGTTAAAGAAAGATATTAAATTTTAAGTATGAATAAAAGTATTGGTACATATTAGTTGATTGTGAGGGGCTGAGCTAAGCTATGCAGAGGTAATTGAGTGGAAGGTTTATGCCTTTTTAACAATTTCGATAATTTCGGTGCTAGAAATGGAGGGTGTTCGTGGAAAGTATAGAACCTCAACGATATCTTTAAATTCGTCAAATTTCCCTTTCCAGTCGTCGCCCATCACCAGTTTATCGGCTTTATAATTTAATATATATTGACGCTTCAGTTCCAGGGACTCTTCAAAAAACACTTCATCTACCACTGCAAGGCTATTGATGAGTAGTTTGCGTTCTTCCTGACAATAGATCGCATTTCTCCCTTTTTTGTTAAAATTCAATGCATCCGTGGAGATACCCACAATAAGGTAATCTCCCTGTGCTTTTGCTTTTTCTAATATTTTTAAATGACCAATATGTAGTAAATCAAAAGTCCCAAATGTTATGATTCTTTTATTCATTGATTTAATATAATTTGTTCAAATCGAATAATTCAAGGCTTGAATATGGCTATGAACTTATGTTCCTCAATAGTTGGGCTCAATAAGGTACGTATTTTAACGCTAATTTTTGGGGAGTCAACGATTTATTGAGTCCAACCATCTGAATAGTTTAAGCCAGAGCCTGTTTTTTATACTTTTATAAAGATTTATAAAAATTGTCTTGATGATTTTAGATGAATGGATCAGAAAAGGGCGGTTTGATCAATTTTGTTATTGAGGTTAATTATCTGTATTTTTAGTATTTAACCAATACTATAGTTTAACCATTTAAAAATCGGGAATCCTCTTTGTGCGAAAAGACAAGTTGCATATACTGTTTGTAAGTCATGAGTATTTTGATGACGAATTGCCCCTCGCAGGCGGGATTGGGCATTTTATGTATCAACTGGCAAATGAGTTGGTTAAAAATGGTCACGACGTTACTGTAATGGGATTCTCGTCAAATTCGGTGCATAAAATTAAAGGGGGAGTTCAATTATCATTCTTCAAAAGCACGCTTTCTTATGTTCAATTATTTTACAATTGGATGGAGCGCATCTTACATTTTCTTGGGCTGTCATCTTGGTTAATTCCTTTTATGGTAATTGACAGGAAGAGATTAGCGAAAAAAGTGGAGCATTTTCTTCGTGAGGAGCAGGTGGATATAGTTGAGGTAAATGACTATGTTGGTGATGGAGCTTTTCTAAGTATTGAGACGCCGTATATAATGCGATCGCATGGATCCTATACTATGCTGCATAAGGAAGCTGGTTTTAGAAGAAATGATGCCTTCATATATTTTGAAAAGTTACAAAGCAAAAAGGTTAAAAGAGGATTGGGCGTTTCCAATTTTTCAAGTGCCATGATGAAGAAGTATTTTCAAATAAAGGATATCCGTACCATTTATAATGGCTTGGATTTGAGTTTATACCCTTATTCTAAGGTGAAGAATACAAATCGTTTATTGTATTTCGGAACATTATCAGCTGCTAAAGGGATGGATCGATTGGTGCAAATATTTAATGGATTGATAGTGGTAAACCCCTCACTTGAGTTGATTATAGCTGGGAAAGGAAAGCAATATTATAAGGAGAAAATGTATCCTGGTTTTTCAGCATCAGCGAAAAGGCAAGTTCGTTTTTTAGGTTATATCGATAAAGCGAGCCTAGTTAAAGAGTTGGATGAGTCTAGCTTAGTCGTCTTCCCATCCAGAATAGAGAATTTTAGTTTAGCACTTCTGGAAACTATGGCCTGCGCAAGAATGGCCGTTTGTTGGGATATTGCTGCTTTTAAGGAAGTTATTGAAGATGGGCAGAACGGTTGTATCGTTCAAGATGTGGATCAAGCAATTGATAAAATACCGAAATTATTAGCTGATAAAGTGGAATTACAAAGGGTCTCAGATAATGCTAGAATAACCATTGAGGACCATTTTACCTGGGAAAAGGTGGGGCAAGAGAATATAGATTATTATAAAAGCTGCATAGTTCAAAAATGAAAGAAAGTCATCAAGATGAAATCCTACTTTCAGTCATTGTACCCGTGTATAATGTAGAAAAATACCTCCCTAAATGTTTAGATAGCATTTTGGGACAGACTTTTCGAGACTTTGAACTGATAATAGTGAATGATGGAAGCCCAGACAATTCAAGCGATATTATTGATGCATACAGTCAAAAAGATTCACGGATAAGGATTGTAAATAAGGAAAATGGAGGCCTGAGTTCCGCTAGAAATAGGGGAGTCAGAGAAGCTAGCGGTAAGTATTTAGCCTTTATTGACTCCGATGATTGGATTGATAAGGAGATGTTTCAATGTATGCTTCAAAAAGGCGAGGAGGTGAATGCCGATATTATTTTTTGCGATGTAAGAGGGGAATATGAGGATGGAACAGTTAAGGTTATTTATCAGCAAGCCACTAATTTTCCTGAAGTGATTGATGTGGCGGAACATCCTAGATTATTTCTTGAGGTAGAATGTTTTTCGTGCAATAAGATCATCGCCAGGAGATTGTTTATAGATTTTAATATTGAATTTCCTGAAGGCCTATTATATGAAGATGTGGGAACCTTTCCACGTTTGTTTTTTATGGCAAATAGATTGGTAAGAGTACCGAAACAGTTTTACCATTATACAGTTCGGGAAGGAGCCATTACTCAAATGTTTTCATTAAAGGGGTTAGATTATCTGAAGGTGGTTAAGGTAGTGGAAGATTTTTTGCGGTCTAAAGGGCTGTGGAACCAATATGAAGCAATTATGTTGGAGTTTTACCTATACCATGTTTTCTTTAACCTTAGCATTTATTGTGGACATATTAGTAATGGATTAGAAAGGGAGCAAGCATTTGACAAATTGTACGCTAATTTAAAGGAGAATAAGATTAATTGGAGAAAAATAAAAGGGGCTAAAAGGAATGGAAGTTCCCTCTGGAAACAGAGATCTCTGGCAAAAAGAGTATATTATAGATTGTTTTGGGACATTCCTTTCGTATTTAAGCGATTATTGAACCTATACCATGAATTTAGAATTAAAAGCCGATAATATAAGATACGTATACTATGTCTTGTTATTATTCCTGTTTTTTTATGGAATGCAAATAACGGGATTGGTATTTAGTACCACCAAATATGCATTAATATTTATTACCGCAGAGGCTATCCTTCTGAGGCAATTGTATGTTAGAAAGGATGTGATTGTGCAAATGTTCTTGGTTGGCTTGGTTGTGTTTTATTCCTACTATATTTCCTTAACTGTCGGTGATGGGGACATGCAAATTGTAGAATTGGGCTTTACGCTAATGCTGGAGTGTTATCTCATAGGGTCCTTATTGGTGAATATTTTAAAGTATAGGGGCTTTACTGCGGAAAGATTTCTGAATCTGTTGACTACCGTTTTAGCCTTACAGGGATTTTTAATGCTCATGATGTTGATAGTGCCCTCTTTTCGAGATTTTATTTTTGGTATAACTGGAAATATTGGAAAGAATCAATTTATCGCTACAGGTCATAGAGGGTTAGCACTCTCTTGGCATAAGTATTATGATTTTTCTTCGTTCCAATCCATTGGAGCTATTGCTATTGCTTTTAAATATCGATATGCACATAAACTGAGTCGATTTGATATATTCAAATATGTCTTGATTATTTTTTCAGTGGTTACTTCTGGTAGAACCGGATTGATCGGGGTAGCCTTATCTTTTGCGGTTTTTGCCTTGAGTTTTATATATGTGCGAAAACGTGTAATTAGATATCTTGTGATCCTTGTGTTCATGCCTCTACTGGCTTATGAATCCCTAAGTGTGATATCTCCTCAAGTATATAATAAATTAAATGAACGTCTTTTACCATGGGCTTTTGAAGCCTATTATAATTATTTGGAAAGCGGAGAGATAACAACAGAGTCTTCCGATTATTTATTGGATAATTTTTATTTCGATGTGAGTGAGCAAACCATGCTGTACGGGGATGGGAGGTATAAAGATGGAAACGAATATTATATGGATACAGATGCTGGTTATATGCGTCATATTTTATTTTTCGGTCTTTTGGGAAGTTCCATCTTGATATTTAGCTATTTGAGGCTGGCCTTAATAAGTTATTTGAGAGGTAATAGCGTATATAGTACTATTGTGATCATCTGTATTGCCTATAATTTTCTGGTGCACTACAAAGGAGATGTTTTGTTGAACTCCCTGATAAATATGCGCTTAGCGGTAGTGCTGTTTTTAGTCTTTACGTATAGCTCAATCATAACACTTGAAAAAGATCAAAAATTGGTTGAAATATGATTTCAGTTATTATTCCTGCTTATAATGCCGAAGTGTGTATACATAAGGCTATACAATCAATCATTGATCAGACGAGATCAATTGATGAAATTATAGTGGTAAATGATGGCTCAACGGACGACACCGAGGGAATCGTTTCTCAGTTAATAACGGAAAATGGGCTAAGTATACAGCTCATTAACCAGAAGAATGCTGGTCCTTCTTCAGCTAGAAATAGAGGTCTCCAGGTAGCAAATGGTGACTGGGTAGCATTTTTAGATGCGGATGATATCTGGGAGAAGGAAAAAGTAGAAAAACAAATGGGCTTTTTGGAGGCGCACCCTGAATATATTTTAGCAGGTAGTTTGGTTGAATTTTCAAAAATAAGAACGGATCGTCCCTACGATAAAATAAGGTTTTCAGAGCTACTAATAAAAAATCGGGTTTTCACCTCAACCGTGATTGCGCGAAAAAATGCCATCCTGAAAGCTGGAGGCTTTCGGGAGGATATGAAATATTCAGAAGATTATAATCTTTGGTTGAAATTAACCAAACATAATCTGGTCATGGTCCTGAATGATAGATTGGTGCATTATGGTGGAGGTAAAGGAATCCTGAGTAATACAGGATTGTCCAGCAATATGTGGGCCATGGAAAAAGGAGAGTTGACCAATTTCTTAGAAATGTATCACTTGGGCTATATCAGTTTGAGAAAGTATATTGGCTTGGTGGTATTTTCCCTAACCAAATTTATACGTCGTAAACTATTGAAAATATTCAAATAAATGTGTGGAATATTTGGAACCATAAATAATCATCCAGTAGATACAGAGCAGCTAAAAAAAGCGATGTATCACCGGGGGCCGGATGCACAGAATGGCTACTCCTATGAGCAAGTCTTCTTCTTCCATTTTCGATTATCCATTGTGGATATTGAAGGAGGTATTCAGCCTATGCACTATAAAAAGTGGACGATTATCTGGAATGGGGAGATTTATAACCACCGGGCATTACGGGAAAAGTACGCGCTAAATTGTAAAACAAATTCTGATACAGAGACCATCTTACAGCTCTATGAGCTTATGGGCAGTGCTATGTTGAAAGAAATGGATGGAATGTTTGCCATGGCCATTTTGGATAAGGAGAGTGGGGAGATATTTCTAGCAAGAGATAGAGCAGGTAAAAAGCCACTGTATTATCTCAAAGAAGGTAGAAAATGGGCTTTTTCATCTGAATTGAACGCCTTAAAGACAGCCTTTCCATTGAAACCCAATTATGCCAATATTGGCGACTTTCTTCGGTTAGGATATTTCTATTCAGCTTGTACACCCTATGAAAATGTACATGAATTATCGGCTGGGACTTTTATTTTAATTGACAAATCGGGAAAAGAAGTAGTGCGGGAAAAATGGTGGTCCATTGCTGATAGATATAGTGAAAGAATAGCAATGCCCTTTGAAGAGGCGCTATCTTCTGTTGATCAGTTTTTACAGGAAGCAGTAAAGAGACGCATGTTATCCTCAGACCTGGAAGTTGGTTGTTTTCTGAGTGGAGGTATAGATTCCGGATTAACCACTGCATTAGCTTCCAGTTGTGTCAATAGATTAAAAACATTCACTGTTTCATTTGATGGAACCTATGATGAAGCGCCCTTGGCAAAACAAGTAGCTGAAAAATACGGAACCGATCATCATGAAATCAAAATTTCCTTTGATCGGTTGGAGCAAGATATAGAAGGCATTTTACTTCAACATGGAGAACCATTTATGGATGCATCTGCCATTCCAAGTTATTATGTGGGAAAGGCAGCAAAGGAATATGTTACGGTAGTATTGAATGGAGATGGGGCCGATGAGCTCTTTGGTGGCTATAGAAGATATGTCCCATTTTCGAAATATGACTTCTTTAAGAGCTCCTCTCTGATAAGAGGTATGGCTAAAATCGCACATACTTGTTTACCAACAAGTCATCAAAAAATGAATTGGTATAATTATGCCTATAGATTGGCTGATTTGGCTAGACAAAATGGGTTGTCAACCTATCTTAGCAGCACCTATGATCTTTATTCAGGTATTGAAGATAAGGCCTTCCATGAGCTTCCTCAACTAAATGGTTTTGGAAGTTATTTTGATTCGGTAAACGAGAGCTCTCTATCTGGATTGTCCAAAATGATGTTATTGGATTTTGATGGCCTTTTGTTCGGCGATTTATTGGTGAAGATGGATATCGCAACCATGGCTAATTCCTTGGAAGGTAGAAGTCCATTTTTATGTAAAGAATTATTAAATTTCGTGCCTACCTTACCCGATTCCTATAAGATAAAGGGCAATACTACGAAATACCTGTTAAGACGATTGGCGGAGAATTACCTGCCTCAAGATTTGATTCATCAGCCTAAACGAGGATTTGAGATTCCTTTAAATAATTGGGTAAATGGTAGGTTGTCCGAACAAATAGAAGATCGTTTATTTAGCAATAATAGACTATATGCCAATTGGCTCAAACCTGAATTTGTGAGTGATTTGTACAGTAAGAAACTCCATTTCCCGGAGGAGAGAAGAGCTAAGATATTGTATCAATTATTTTGTTTAGAAATCTGGGGCGATGCACAGTAAAAAGAATAAAATACCCCTGTTGATTTGTGTGAATGTAGATTGGTTTTTTCTATCACACAGACTGCCTTTAGCGATTGCAGCAAAGGAGCAGGGCTTCGATGTGCATATAGCAGCGGGCGACACTGGGAAGGCGTCGGAAATAAGATCTCATGGGTTGAAATTTCATGCTTTGCCTATCAGTAGATCCGGGACTTCCCCTTTAGCTGAATTGAAGAGCATTTGGGCCATGTATCGTTTGTATCGAAAATTGAAGCCTAAGGTGATTCATCAAGTCAGTATGAAACCTGTGATATATGGTTCCTTAATCACTCGACTGTTTAAGATTCGTACTATAAATGCGATCAGTGGAATGGGTTATGTGTTCACCAAGGGGAGAATAAGCTTGGTACAAGGAATGATGAAATTGATGATGAAGTGGGGCTGGAATCAGTCCATGCACTTAATTTTTCAAAATACAGATGATCTAGAGGAATGTAAGTCCATTGGTGTATTGAATTGGAAAATTCAACCTGTAATTATCAAGGGGTCAGGAGTAGATTTAAATAAGTTTCCCTTTTCTGAATTGCCTGATGGTAATCCCATCAAAATTGTATTTCCCGCCAGAATGCTGAGGGATAAGGGCCTGGTAGAATTTGTTCAAGCAGCCAAAAGCCTCGAACACGAATGGAAAGGAAAAGTACTGTTTCAATTGGCGGGAATGGTAGACAAGGAGAACCCTACCAATATTCAAGTTTCAGCATTGAAGTCTTGGGAGATCCCGGGGTATTTAGAATGGTTGGGACATGTGGATGATATGCCCTCCTTGTATAAAGAAGCTGAAATTGTTGTATTACCATCTTATAGGGAAGGTTTGCCCAAAAGTCTAATAGAGGCCATGGCGGTGGGGAGAGCAATTATTACGACCGATACAGTTGGATGTAGAGAAGTGGTAGCACCAGGCGTTAATGGATTATTGGTGCCTATCATGGATCATCAAGCCCTGGCTTTGGCCATTCAGGAATTGTTGATAAGTAGAGAAGAGAGGGAGCGCATGGGGAAGGAATCGAGAAGGTTGGCTGAGGAAGAATTCTCCTTAGAGAATGTGATTTTGAAACATTTGGAACTGTACGCGGGAAAGGATTGATGAAAGGATTGTTAAAGAATATGGATTGTTAAAAAGTGCATTTTATTGTTGATAAATGACAAAAAGAGATAAGATAATAAAACGAATATTTGATTTCAGTATAAGCCTGTTTGGTCTACTGATAGTCTTTTGGTTGATTTTCTTTTTAGTGATTTTGGCAAGTTTGGATACCAGACAATGGGGAATATTTTCCCAATGGAGGATAGGTAAGGATGCCAAGCCTTTTAAGATTTTTAAAATTCGGTCTATGCGGAATATTAAGGGGGTAACCACTACAGTTACGTCCAAAGGAGATCCTAGAATTTCAAAGTTTGGGGTATTGATTAGAAAATTGAAATTGGATGAATTGCCCCAATTGTGGAATGTGTTGATTGGTAAAATGAGTTTTGTTGGTCCCCGACCGGATGTAGCGGGTTATTTGGACAAGGTAAAGGGGGAAGATACAATCATTCGATCTTTGAAGCCTGGGATAACAGGACCGGCTTCCATACATTTTAGAAATGAAGAAGAATTATTGAGTCAACAGTCCGATCCTGAGCGATATAATGACGAGGTTATTTGGCCTGAAAAGGTACGTATCAACAGGCATTATATCGAAAACTATAGCTTTTGGGAGGATATTCGTTGTATATTAAAGACTATAATAGGTTGATATGGATAGAATTTGGTTGTCATCTCCTCATATGGGAGGAAAGGAACAAGACTTTGTCCAAGAGGCATTCGAAACAAATTGGATTGCTCCATTAGGTCCACATGTTGATGGATTTGAACAGGATATTGCAGACCATACAAGATGTGGGTATGTATCGGCATTGAGTTCAGGTACCGCTGCGATTCATTTGGCTTTAATTTTATTGGGGATTAAAGCAGAAGATTATGTGCTGTGTTCCAGTTTCACCTTTTCTGCGACTGCAAATCCTATAAAATATCTGGGTGCTAAGCCCGTATTTATCGATTCTGAGAAGGATACATGGAATATGTGTCCGGACACTTTAGAAAAGGCATTAAGGGATTTAGAAAGCAAGAAAATAAAGCCAAAGGCGTTGATTCTTGTACACCTATATGGTATGCCAGCAAAAATGGATGAAATCATGTCCATTTGCAATCGTTATAAAATACCAGTTATTGAAGATGCAGCGGAAGCCTTGGGATCTACCTATAAAGGAAAAGCGATGGGAACTTTTGGTACACTTGGCGTGTACTCCTTTAATGGGAATAAAATTATTACCACTTCCAGTGGAGGAGCCCTGGTATCGAAAGATCAAGCCATGACCCAAAAAGCCACCTTTTTAGCAACACAAGCGAGGGATAATGCTGCCCACTATGAACACAGTGTAATTGGATATAACTATCGGATGAGTAATGTCTGTGCGGGTATTGGAAGGGGGCAAATACTGGTGTTGGATGAGCGGGTAAAGGCGCGTAGAGCAATGAATAGCTTTTACCGTACCATTTTTAAAGATATACCTGGAATCCAGTTTTTAAATGAAATAGAACATGCATTTTCCAACTATTGGTTAACTACCATTCTAATAGATGAGCAAATTGCAGGATTTGATAGAGAAGCCTTTAGATTACACTTGTTAAAATCGAATATAGAATGTAGACCCTTATGGAAACCCATGCATTTGCAACCGGTATTTGAACATGAATTGGCTTATGAGAATGGTTGTTCGGAAGTGTTATTCCGGGATGGATTGTGTTTACCTTCTGGTTCTAACTTGTCTGATAATGAGAGGGATCGTATAAAAAACAGTATATTAGAGTTAATTAAAGTTTCATGTTAAGATATATTTACACGAAATATTCGAAGCGACATTTGTCGAAATGGACGGTCTTGATCTTTGATGTGATCAATTCTATGTTCATGTTTGTTTGCGCTTTTATTATTCGTCATAATTTTTCTTCTCTGGGAATTTGGGAATATCCATTATTGAATTATACCATCAATGTAGGGATCATCACCTTACTTATTTCCTTCTGGAATAAGTCCTATGTGGGTATCATCCGAAAGACTTCGGTTCATGATTTGGTAAAGGTATTTTGGAGCTGCTTCATCGTATCTTTTATCCTCTTTTTATTAGTGGTCCTGGGTACCCGATACGAAATTGATATTGCCAGAATGGGGCGTATCCCATTAGGGGTAATTGCCATTCATTTCTTACTTAGCTTTTTTGTCTTATCCTTCGGAAGGATCTTTGTCAAAATCATTTATGAATCGGTTCGCTACGATAAGCAAAAACATGAAAATGTATTGATTTATGGTGCTGGAGAGACTGGTCAGTTGACCATGGTAAGTCTAAAAAACAATCCTACAGTCAATTTCCATATAGTGGGTTTTGTGGATGTTCATCATGCTAAAGTAGGAAAGACCATTGCCGGAGTAAGTGTATTTGAATTGGAAGATATTGATGCAGATTTCATGCATAAATACAAAGTGGAGGAGATCATTGTAGCTTCACCGGATATAAGTCACCGGAAATTACAGGAGCTTACGGATTTCTTTTTAAGACATGGAGTGATTGTAAAAAGAGTGCCTCCTTTGGATAAATGGCTCAATGGGGAATTGGATATCCGACAAATTAAAAAGATCAATATTGAAGATTTACTGAATAGAAATACCATTCAATTGGATGATGTTCATGTAAGAAAGGATATCCGATATAAGCGAATATTAGTTACGGGTGCTGCCGGATCTATTGGAAGTGAGATTGTTAAGCAGATATTGAAATTTCACCCTAGAGAAGTTTTACTGATCGATCAATCAGAGACAGGACTCTATGATTTACAGAATGATCTAAAACACTTAAATACAGAGGAAATCCCGGTCATTTTGAGAATCGTGGATATAAGTAATTTACCTGTTTTAAAAAGGACTTTTTCGGAATTCAAACCGGAAATTGTGTACCATGCTGCGGCCTATAAACATGTTCCTTTGATGGAGGAAAATCCTCTTGAGGCACTACGGGTAAATGTATTTGGTACCGCTAATTTGACTCAGCTAGCGCTCAATAATGAGGTGGAGAAGTTTGTGATGGTCTCCACAGATAAGGCGGTTAATCCAACCAATATTATGGGGGCTTCCAAACGTATGGCAGAGATATATACCCAGTCGTACAACAGCCTTTATAAGACTAAATTCATCACCACTCGATTTGGAAATGTATTGGGATCTAACGGAAGCGTTATTCCTTTATTTAAAAAGCAAATTGAGCAAGGAGGACCACTAACTGTCACGCATAAAGAGATCACACGTTACTTTATGACCATTCCTGAGGCCTGTCAATTGGTATTGGAAGCCGGAGCAATGGGAAAGGGAGGGGAGATCTTTGTTTTCGATATGGGAGAGTCGGTAAAGATATATGACCTCGCTCAACGCATGATCCGGTTAAGTGGATATGAATTGGATGAAATAGAAATAAAAATCACGGGTCTTAGACCTGGAGAGAAATTATATGAAGAATTGCTGGCTGAAGAAGAGGATTCTGTAGGAACCTATCACCCTAGGATTATGATAGGTAAAGTAAGGGAGTACGGACTGGATGATATCGAGGATAAAATGACACGTCTTAGAAAGGTCTATAATGCTGGAGATATCTATGAAAATGTAGCCTTATTGAAATCCTATATTCCTGAATACCAAAGTGAGAATTCTCCATTTGAGGAATTGGATGAGCAAATAGGAAATAAAAAAGCTTGACTGCATAATTAAAGGAATTAATATAGCACTATGAAAGATCTTAACATTAAAAGTATTGGAAGTATTTGTTGCCTTTTAATTTTTGGTATGCTTGCCGCGCAAGAGGCCGATCATTCTAGATATGCCAATTATAACCCTGCCTTTTTACTTCGCTTCGACGAGGGAAAAAGTATTCAAGATGCTGAAGGATTTCATACGGGTATTAAACCCTATCGCTCCAATGAGCTAATCAATTATATAGATCCCGATTCAGTAATCATGAATTATGAGGATATCAATAGGTTAAAGTATTTCAAACGGAAGTTATTATTAGATCCACTGTTCATATACCAACCAAGGAATCATGACGTACAAATTGTGGTAAATCCATTGCTGGATTTCTCCTTTGGTTCTGATGACCTGGGAACTGATGGAACCTTTACCAATACAAGAGGATTACAAGTGCTAGGGCAGTTGGGAAAAAATGTTTGGTTTTATTCTGACCTAACGGAAACACAAACTCGGGTGCCTCAATATATTCATAACTGGGCAGTGTCTAAAGATAGAGTCCTGCCAGGGGTAGGACAAACGACTCCAGTAGATGGTATTGGAGAATACGATTATGGTCTTTCTACGGCTTGGGTGCAGTATCAGGCTAGTAAGTATTTTACCTTTGAACTAGGAACTGGAAAACACTTTATTGGAGAAGGGTATCGTTCTATGTTATTATCAGATGTGGCATTTAATTACCCTTATTTCAAGATACGAACCAATATAGGAAAGGTGCAATATGTAAACCTATATTCAGAGCAAAGAGACCTACATGATTTATTTACAGATGATGTTCATAGAAGAAAGTACAATGTAACGCATTATTTATCTATGAACTTGGGGAGTCGTTGGAATGTGGGTGTTTTTGAGACGGTAACCTGGGATGGAGAAACGAATGATAGAGGCGTGGAGTTGGGTTATTTAAACCCGGTGATTTTTATGCGAACGGTAGAAAGGGTGATGGGCTCAGCCGGCGGGAATGAAATGTTAGGTTTGAATGTAAAATATAAGCTTACGGATCAATGGAAGTTGTATGGGCAGTTGATCTTAGATGAGTTTAAACAAAAAGAGATATTTTCCGGATCTGGGTGGTGGGGCAATAAATACGCCATGCAATTGGGAACCAAAGCTTTTGATGCCTTCCAAATACAAAACCTAAATTTATTGGCTGAATTCAATATGGCTAGACCGTTTATGTATTCTCACTCCAACAGTCAGGAATCAGAGGATCCATCAGAAGGAGGATTATCGAATTACGGACATTATAACCAACCTCTGGCACATCCTTTAGGGGCAAACTTTATGGAGTTTATTGTAAGGGGTAAATATACCTATAAGCGTATGAGCTTTATGGGAGAATTGATGTGGGCGAAGAAAGGATTCGATATACCGGGAGAACAAGGTTATGGTGGGGATATCTATCGAAACTATGACGATAGGGCTTCTAACTTCGGGAATGAGCTGCTACAGGGGAATGAAACGACCATTACCTATATAGAGGGAAAGGCTAGCTATTTGATCAATCCGCAAACGAATTTTATCGCAGAATTGGGATTGGCAATGCGTAAGCAAACACCGGAGATTCAAAATCCTGATTTTGAAGAAAGAAAGGATTTGTTGATTAGTTTTGGTTTAAAGACGGATCTATTCCCAAGGTACTTCGATTTTTAACCCTTTATTTTGACTTGTTACCAACTTGACAATAAAACCAGTAATGTTATTTCGACCTATTAGAAATGGATTGAAAATCAAGTGTACTGTAAGGCTTTTGCCTAAAAATCTGTTTGAGCTAAGCGAGTTATTTTTAGCAGCCTGGAGGTATTACGTAGTATTTTCTTATCGATTTATAATAAGTCTTGATTTTTTGGTTCATTTTTCATCAAGGAAAAAAAACAATAACAGTCTCTACGCACATAGAAAAGTAGAATTAGATTACGTATTAAAATGCCTCTTTATTTCGCTCAAGCCGCTGGGCTCTTTCTTTTTCCAAACGATGAAAAAGAAAGCAAAAAATCTGGTCAAAATAAGGATCGTCCTTCGGAACATTAATTTCACTACTTCAGGCTACTTTTATCTCCCTTTGGTCGATAAACGCCATTACTTAGCTTCATTCATTCGATCTTAATTTTGACATTTTACAAAGTAGATATTTGAAACTCGTAACCCTGTTCCGACATTTTTTGAATAATTTGAAAATCAAGATGACTGGAAGGCTTTTTGTGTAAAAATCTGTCTGAGCGTAACGAGTTATTTTTACCAGCCTGAAAGGAACCGTAGTATTTTCAAATCTATTTATCCCGGACGTACGGGATTGGTTCATTTTGTATCAAGACAAAAGAACAAACAAGCCACTCCACGCACCACACAAATAAAAAAAGGCCGAGCAGTTATCTGCTCGACCTTTTTTGCCCAATTAGGGTATATAGTATACTAAAACTTAATTCTTACTAAACGGCTTCCACCAAGCCTTTTTCTCCTGTGCTTGCCCATAGCCATAACCGTAGCCATAACCATAACCAAATCCATTGATATTAACCCCATTTAGTAAAACGGCCATATTCGGCAGGCGTTTTTCATTGTAGAGGCTTTTAGGTATCTCCAGCATACGTTTATCCAGGTAGTTAGCTCTGGTAACATATACAAACATATCCGCATGTTTTCCTATTAGTAAGGTGTCTGTTACTAGGCTAATAGGTGCAGTATCAACTATGATATAATCATATTGGTCTCCAATGGTATTGAAGAGTTCTTCAAAACGATTGTTCATCAATAGCTCGGCAGGATTTGGAGGTATAACACCTGAGAGCATCATGTCAAGATTTTCATATTCTGTGATATTGAAGATCATGTCCTCTGCCCTTAAGTTAGAGTTGGACAGATAGTTTGCCAAACCTGGTCTGGCAGGAATATCCAAATATTCTCCCAATTTAGGATTACGTAAATCTGCACCAACTAACAATACCTTCTTACCGGAAATGGCTAGTGCCATCCCCATATTCATGGAAATAAAGGTTTTACCCTCACCACCAATGGTTGAGGTAACGAATATTGTTTTTCCCTTTTTCTTCTCTCCTGATAAAATGAAATCAATATTTGTACGTGCCAAACGGAAGGCTTCTGCTGTTCCTGATCGATCTGTAGCGGTATTGAATATTTTGTTATCTGAAGTGTTTAAAGGGATATCTCCTAAAATTGGAATTGGGATGAGTCCTTCTAGTTGTTTCTTGTTGTGTATTTTATTGTCTAATAGATCTTTGATGTATAAGATTACAAATGGAATAACTAAGCCAAGGATCAAGCCAGCTAACAAAATTACAGGTTTCTTTGGTGAAATAGGAATGTTTGATCCATAGGCTCTATCAATAATTTTGGCATTGGCTACACTAGATGCTAAAGAAATTGCAGTTTCTTCCTTTTTCTTTAAAAGGAAAGAATACAATTCAGACATAATCAATTGTTGACGTTTAATGTCAAAGAAGTCTTTCTCTTTACCAGGAAGCGCTAGAATTTTATTATTAATTTTTTCTTCTTCCTTTTTAAGTTGGGCTAAAGTCAGCTTTAATTTTGAATTTAAATTTACTAAACTTTGTTCAAGTCCTTTCTTGATACTTCCTATTTGCAATTCCAAATCCAACAAGATAGGATTTCTAGTACCAGAACTAACTTTTAATTTATTTCTTGCGAGAATCAGTTCGTTATAATTTTTGATAGAGGAAGAAGTGATCGGATCTTCAGATAAAACGGAAGGTAATATTTCAGGTTCTTCAGAATCTTGTTCTAAAGTTTGCTGGATCATTTCTGCTATTTTTAATTGGGTCTCAATTTCAATTATCTTCGAATTGTTTAAAGAACCTCTTTGTAAGAAAAGACCAGCTTCTGCAGTAAGGTCAATAACCTCTTGTTCTGTTTTATAATCACGTACCTGATTATCTACCGTACTCAGTTCTTTTCCAATGATAGCCAATCGACCTTCAATAAATTCCTTGGTTTTTTTGGAAACCAAATTTTTATCTAGAATAGCTTGTTTATTATATTCTGAAACTAATTCATTTAAGAAGTTTTCAGCCTTTTGTTTAACGGGATCTTGAATGGTTAGTTTTATTACACTTGCATTTTTATTAACCGTGCTTATATTAATACGTCTTTGGTACCCATCAATTACCCTGTTTAAAGACTTAACATGGATATTGACAGGTATATTTATAAGTGATTGTATTCCTGATGGATCCAATTTCTTAAACTTGAAATCACCTATTGAACTTGAAATTGTTTGATCAAATGTATAGGTCCCAACTTCAACCTTATCTTTATTCTTTAATTTAAATTCATTCTCAGAAATTAATTCCAAGGTAATTAAGGTGTCCTGAAGATAGAAAAGAGAGTCTTGACTTAGAAAAGAAAGTTCAAAAGGTAGGTCAATATACATTTCATGCTCCTTTACTCTTCCGATCGAATAGAAAGAAGTGCTTAGGCCTAATTTTTTGATGACATCTCCTATGATTTTTCGAGATTTTAAAATCTCAATTTCGTTATCGATATTGTTTCCACCACCTTGCAGCATGCTCAGTTCTTCTAGCATGGCCAATTCAGCTACACCACCACCTTTCTTTTCATCTTTTATTAAAATGGTACTTGAGATACTGTATTTGGGTGTCGCATATCGTAAATAAGTAAATGCCGCTCCTAGAGCTAAAATTATTCCCAAAAGGAACCATTTCCAGTGAGTCAAATACTTTTCCAGTTCAGCTCGAATATTCAAACCTGCCTCTTCCTGGAAATTTTGTCCGTTATTATTGTTTGTATTCCAGTCCATATTAACGTGTAAGTATTGAAATTAGGGAAATGATTACCGAAGTCACGGATACAATCACCCCTGTGTTTTGATTGTAGGCAGCTGATTGTGATTTTGAATAGTTAGGTTGAACATATACCACATCGTTTTGCTGAAGGTAATAAAATGGAGAGGCAAATAGTTCGTTTGAACGCAAATCAATGGTCCCGGTGATTATACCTGTTTCACTTTCTCTTTTTATGGAAATAATTCTATCACCCGATATATTTAGGTCACCCGCCAAAGCAAGTGCATCTAATATAGTAACTCTCTCATTCGGAATAGTGTAGGTTCCAGGCTTTTTTACATCCCCCAAAACATTTACTGTAAAATTCAAAATATGAATATTGATGGAGGGCGATTTTACATAGTCGGGATCAAGTTTTTTTATTAAAAGATCTACCGTCTCGACACGACTTAGACCTTCTAATTTAATTTTCCCTAATACAGGGAAATTAATTTCTCCACGGCTATCAATCAAGTAGGTCTGTTGTTTAGGAACACCACTTACCGCATCCGTCATGGAGCCATAAGCTACTGAAGGAAGGTTAAAAGGTTTTACTGATATAATGTCTTCAGCAGATACATCAATGGTCAGCAAGTCATCCTTTTTGAAGTGAACCTCAAAGGTTTGTTTGTTTTCTTGTTGTGGATTTTCATCTTTTTGAAAATAGATGATTTGCTTCTTGGAAACACAAGCACTTAATATCCCGATACTTAAAAGGATGATTAGTATCGGTTTAATATTTTGTAAATGAACCATTGATAACGTGTAAATAATTGATGCGAAATTAAACAATATTTAGGAAATAGCTGAATGCTGTAATACCGAAAAGATATGGATCTCTAAAATAAATTTTAAAAGAATCCCTTTTCGCGACTGTTTTTCCGAACCGCTATAATTTTTTCCTTAATGGCTTTTTGCTTATTTCTGAAAAATACTTTCTTCCTGAGATTAGATATGCTAAAATCTAGACGATAAAAAAGGTAAATCATTGCCAAGGCAATTATACCTAAAAACATTAATAGGAAATCTTGTTTGGAAGTCCCTGCCATATAAATAAATAGCACGACAAATAGAAGGTTAAATAAAACCAATAATATACTTGCCTGTACATGACTTAAGCCTAAATCAATCAATATATGGTGTAAATGATTTCGATCGGCAGAAAAAGGACTCCTTTTATTGAAAATTCGGATGGTAAATACCCTTGCTGTATCAAAAAGTGGTACAATCAGAATGACTAGGGCTACCAATGGTAAATTTTCAATTACGAAAGGTAAATCTGAAGCTAAAATTTGATTGTTCACCGTCAATAATTTAATGGTGAAAATACTTAATACAAAACCTATTATTAAAGAACCTGTATCCCCCATAAATATTTTTTTTCTTGGGGATAAATTATAGCGTAAAAAGGCTGTAAGCGTGGCAATCAATATCAATGCGAGATAAAAGAACAAATCAATATCTAGGAAATAAAATAGACTGGCATATATGGTAGAAATAGCTATGCCAATTCCCGCCGCCAAGCCATCTATACCATCAATTAGATTATAGGCATTAATAACTACTATCATTAAAAAGGCACTTAATAAGATAGCTATATAGGTTGGTATTTCTTGATATCCGAGGAAACCATGTAGGGAGTTTATTTGCAATTCGGGATGTGCTAGAATAAAATAGACTGCGGTAAATTGCGCCCCTAGTTTGGATAAGGGTGATAACACGACCAAATCATCTTTCAATCCAAAAATAAAGAGAATCGTTAATCCAGGGAATAGGTGGTAAATGATTTTGGTTTGATCATAATCCTTCAAAAAGAAAAAGGAAAACATTAAGCTGAAATAAAATGCCACTCCCCCTAAGGTAGGTGTGACTTCAATATGTGAGCTTCTTTGATTGGGTTCATCTAATAACTTCTTATATCTAACCACTCCAATTATTTTAGGAATGGTAATATATGTTAATAGAAAAGCACCTATGAATAGTCCTAAAGCTGTCAAAATAATATAGTAGCTATTTACTTAATGATGAATTAATGAGTAATTCTTACAAACAATACAATTATGTATTTCATTGAGAGACCAAAATTAGTTTTTTTAATAATATTCGTAGCGAATTTTCAAATAAAAGTGATCTCCAAAGGAATTTTAGTCTTGCTTAGAAAAACTGTTTGATTTTAGAGATGTTTTTTCCAATTAGTGTAAAAACCCCACCAATCTTATGATGCCGAATAATCCTAAAATCTTCTTTCGATTTTTGGATGATATTTTTCAAACTTCGATTACTCGCCCCTCCGACTCTCATATTGGTAATAATCTCAGGTAAATAAGCAAAATTATATTCTTTATTTAGCAGTACTCGAACCATGAAATCGTAATCTGCTGCGATTGAGTAATCCAGATTGAATAATCCAACCTGTTCATACACCTCTTTTTTAAGAAAAAGTGTTGGATGTGCAGGCATCCAACCTTTTTTTAATAGTCCTGGATGAAAATGTTGACTTTTCCATGTCCTTATGGTTTTATTAATATCGGTTTTATTGGAGTATATTAAGTCACCATATACTCCGTCAACATCTTTATCTTGGAAGATTTTTCTAATCTTTTCAAGAATATCTTCAGAGGCTAATAAATCATCTGAATGAACAAAACCAATAATATCGCCTGTTGCTAATTGAACTCCCTTGTTTAGCGCGTCATAAATTCCTTTATCTGGTTCAGATACGTATTTCGTAACGATAGGGTTGTTTTCTATAATTTTTAGCGTACCATCCTTCGACCCTCCGTCAACAATTATGTATTCTAATTCAGAGAAATTTTGCTCCTGGATTGAAGCCATTGTATCAGGTAAGGTAGATTCACTGTTGAATGTACTTGTGATGATTGAAAGCCTCATAAATTTACGTTTTTGTCGTTTAGACATTTTTCTTTGATTTTTAAATCTATCATTGTTTCATACATCATTCTGAGTTTACAGAATCGATAACCAGCTATTCCGTCCATGAAACCTCTCCTTAGGATGTAGAATGCAAAAAATATGATTCTTGGTCGGCCGGGTAAACGGTAGATGAGTTGTTTTTGAAATTTTCTTCTCTCAACCGGATCGTTAGAGTAGGAAAGTGACCATGGGATACGTTGCTTGAATTCCGTTGTAAGAGCCTTTGCTTCCATACTGGAATATTTGTTGTGTCTTTCAATCCACCAGGCTAATCCTTTACTAAAAGGATAGTGCATTAAATGATTTTGTAAATCTGCAATGTTTCCTGCTGTATTGTATTCTTCATTGATTTCTCGATCTACTGTAACCTGCCCATTTTTGAAGAGTCGAGGGAACCAAGTAGGGTACCCACTACTTCTTTTGATCCATTTCCCCATGAATTGGTCTTTCCTTCTTACCCGATAGAGGGTATTAGAATTATTAGGCTTTGAAATGTTTTTCAAGATTTCAGTTTGCAATTCTGGAGTGATCCTTTCATCAGCATCAATCATTAGAACCCAATTATATTCTTTTGGAATACTATTTAAGGCAGCATTCCGTTGGGATGCATAATTGTCAAACTTTCGTTTTAATACAGTTGCCCCAGACTTTTCAGCAAGCTCAACTGTTTTATCATTACTATAGGAATCAAAAACGAATACGGACTCAGTAAAATTCAAAGATTTAATACAGTCCTTTATATTAATTTCTTCATTAAAAGTCAATACAAGAGCAGCTACTTTTTCAGTCATTTTCTAATTTTCGTTTCTTTATAAACTTTGCTGGATTACCTCCTACTACGGTCCAAGGTTCAACACTTTTGTAAACCGATGCAGTTGCACCAACCACAGAACCTTGGCCAATAGTTACCCCCATGCCAATAAAGGCATCAGCAGCAATCCATGCATTTTCTTTAATTATTATTGGAGATGCTATTAATGGGTGATTTTTGTCTGTTATATCATGTGATGCAGTACATAGATAACTTTTCTGTGATACTGTAGTGTTTTTTTCTAACTTCACAAGGGCAGCATTGTAACAATCAACATGTGGCCCCAACCAGGAATTGTCATCCAATTCAAGATTCCAAGGAGCCCAAATTCTGCACGACGCATATACACCAGAGTTCTTATGAACTTTAGCACCGAATATTCGGAGTAAAAATAACCTCCATGGGTTAAATATTTTTGAAGGAAAAGGACGGAATAAAATAGTCCATATAATATTCCAAACTATTCTAAGCAACTTATTTTTAAACGAAATAACCATCTTATTTCATGTATTTGTTTATATACTCTTCAATCAGAGGGAAAATTGAAGCTGTTGTGTTAATGCCTCCTGCTCTTGGTAAAACACCTGTATTTACTACTAGTAAATTCTCAAATTGAGAAAAATAATCATCAACAGAATTAAAATCAGACATCATCCCATATGGATGATAGGTATCTTCAATTTTTTCTACCTTTATTTGAGAATCACACTCCTCAAAGTTTACATTATTCCTGACTAAATATTCTTTAACTATAACTTTAGCCTTCTGGTAAATAGAAATAACATCTTCTTCTATATAGAAATTAACATCTAATGCACTTTCACAATACATATCTTTATTATCAGCTAAACAAATATTATTTGCACCTATAGGGTTTTCAATATCTATGTATAGATAATACTCATTCCTATAAGCGTAAATTTTTTTTCTTATCAGTAAAGACCACATAAAAGCGATACAACTTGGTAGATCCATAAGGATTCCTTTGATAACATCTAGACTGAATTCATGCTTAAACAGTATTCTTTTTAGGTTCTGAAAAAAAGGGAACTCAGCATTGAAAATGGGATTTACAAAAAATGAAATTCCATTTAATTCTCCAATTATGCGTTTTGTAATTAATGAGGTACCCTTAACACGGAATGCAAAATCTTCTCCTCCAATTTTTGTTCCGCTCTTAATCTTAAACACTCTTTGCGATAAGTGATCTGAGAATGAAACTTCTTTTTTTGGAATTAAACCAGAATTCAATAGAATGCGGTTACTCTCAAAAGCGCCTGCTGTTAAAAAATATGAATCAAAAGATGCTTCCTTTTCAACATTATTTTCTTTATAGATTATTTTACATATTCTATTTCCTTTTTCAGCAATAATTTTTATTACACGTACAGATGATATAATTTCTACATTTTTTCTTTTTGAAATTTTAAAATAGTTGAATAGGTTCCTTTTGAAATAACTTAGCCAAACACCTGTTTTCGTAAAAAGCTTATCTGATATTAAATTTTCGGTAAAATCATTTTCTATCCCAAACTTTGCAAATACTTGTTTTTTATATTTTTCATTCAACTCAATAATTCCTTTCATAAAGGGGGTTGGATTTTCAAAATCATTTTTTGAAAAAGTCAAAAGTTGACCGCCCCATTTGGTGGTTGCCCCACCAAATCCAAAATACCTTCCTTTTGAAAGTCCCGTATAATGATTACCTATGATGTTTGATTTATAACCAATTTCATTTTCATTTTTAATATTTTTATTTCCAACTTCAAAAAGAGTTATTTTAATATTTGGATATTTTTTTATAAGAGCATCAATGGTATAGCTCCCATATGCTCCAGCACCTATTACAGCTACATTCATAAGACTAATTAAAATTTCATGTTTAACTCCTTTTCTGTCTGAGAAGAATCAAATAAAGTTGTCTTAAACAAACCTACTACCTGTTTATGTTGTTTTCTATTAAAAATTTTCAGTGTCAATAATATTTTGGAAATAGATAAAATCAATCTTTTGGGTAAAAAAATAATTTTATAATTAAATCTATTCTTAACAAAATTATATTTAGTCCCTAATGAATTCGAAAAAATCAAATAGACAGAATTTTTTAAGTCCCTTTTGAGGATTATTGAAATAGCTCGATGTAAGGATTCTCTTTCTACGGATGGTAGAATAGTTTCTTTATTTCCCCACAGAAGTCCTAAATTAAAAGCGATTGGTTTTAATACCCCTGCTAAAGAAGGGAGCTTGTCTTTTGAAACAATAAATCCTGGCCGGACAAAAGAAACATGACAATCAATACTAGAAGCAGACATGAGATACTTGTCTACAGCAATCTTTACTGCTGCATAACTTCCTTTATCTTCATGATTTTGTTCTATAAGAGATTGTTCATCTATTAATTTTGCATCATTGGAGTAAACACTAATAGAAGAAATTTGGATTAAATGTTTAACTCTTCTTTCGCTACAATATTTAACAAGCTCTTTTGCATATTTAATATTTTCATTTACTGAGCAATTTTTAATTATTACAAAGTTTATTACAATGTCATAATCTTCATTTAAGTAGTTATTACTACACAAAGAGAAACTATCACCAGTAATTAGATTTCCAACTTTTCCCTCTTCTCCGCGAGCGAAACAATTAACATCGAATCCTGATTCAGCTAATAACTCAGGTAACCCTTGACTGGCAAAACTACGACAGCCTAAAATCAATATTTTAGTTTTGTTCATTTAGATTTTTTTCTAAATTATCGACCTTTTGTCGCAATTTAGTATGTGACGGACCTATCCAATCAACTTTGAAGCCTTCTTTCTTCAATATATTCACAATCAATTTAGGACCATTTTTAGAACCTTTTTATTCTAATATAAAGTGTATCTCAATGGCGATAACAATAACTTATTCATCCTTGATAGTTGAATACATCCCTTTTAAGACTTCCAGTTCAAAACCTTCAATATCAATTTTAAAACATTTGAACCAATTCTCATTGCCTCCCCTCTTTTTTTTACTACCCAAAGTAATAGGGTAAATTATAAGGGTTTTTATGTTCCTTGTAATTTTTAAGTTACAGGGTTATTCCAAGGAACAGGTTCAGAAGTAAAAACCTTGCCCAAGGTAGTCGTCTTAATTTATTAAGCTTGTTAATAATTTAATCTAATACAAATGCTGGTTTTTCACCACCTTTTAGAATCCAAGTATACAATTTAACCATTTTACTGGCAGCTGATTCTATAGAGTAATTTTCCTTTATAAGGTAGTGTCCATTTTTCCCCATTTGTTGCCTTTCCATTTCGGACAATTGCATGGCTTGATTTAGTACTTCAATCAGCGGTACCAAACCAATATCTATCCACCAACCTGCATTATGTGTATTTAGTTCTTTCCAAGGAGTTCCTTTGGTTGTAATTACAGGTACACCACATGCTAAAGCTTCCGCAATTACAATTCCAAAATTCTCGCTATAGGTTGGTAATACAAACAAATCGGCATTATGGTAGGCTCTAATTTTGTCTTCACCAAACTGAGGCCCAATAATCTTAATTTGATTTTGCAGCCTTTTTACTTTAATTAGTTTATTCAATTTATTTATATAAGCCTGCTCTCCATTTCCTGCAATTTGAATTTGCCACCCTTCTTTATTTGAGTTATCTAATTTCTCCCATGCTTCAATAAGTATTTCAATCCCCTTTTTAGGATGGATTCTAGAAAGAAAAAGAATTGTTTTTATCTCTTTTTTTCTAAAGCTTTTAAATGGATAGTCTTGTAAAACAATACCATTAGGAATCATGGCAACGGGGTTCTTCAACCCAAGTTTCCGAATGCTTTCTACCTCCATAGGTGCAGTGGCATGTAAACAAGTGGCTTTTGCTAGATCATTATACTGAAATAAATTAAGCACTATTTGCTTTTTTATTTTACTTTGTTGCAAAGCCCATGGTTCCAACATACCTCTTGGGGTAATGATATATGGAATATTTTGTTCTCGCGCTTCTTTGGCCATCTGATGAACAGTTGGTAACCAAAGCCCATGTCCATGAAAAATATGAGTTTCAATATGATTTAACTCTTTTTTAAAAGATTTTGAAAATCCTAAGAATGAAGATTCGTGAAATTTTATTATACCATTTTTATTATTTAGTTGCTTAATTATTGGTTGCTCACTAATTTTTGTAAGTAAAGAAACCTCCATCATATTATTTTCAACCAACATTGCTTCAATAATGTGGGTTACACTTCTCGCAGGCCCTCCTGTTGAGCTGTCTATTGAGGAAATACAGTGGGTAATTTTCATCTTAGAAATTGTTAATGAGGTAACTTGAAATAAACCGATTACGGTATTTTAATACCAAAAATACAGATTTGAAATTATGGTTGAACAGAATAGGATTTCTTAATGACTTCAATTATTTCATCATTGTTCAAAACACTATCTATATATTTTTTAGCAATTTCAATTCTATTTTGATGTTCTTTTTGCGAGAGATTCATGGTTTCATTTATTACATTAATTAATTCAAAATCTTCGTCAAAAACATTTTTTATTTCTACAGGTATTTCCTTTAATCCTCGATAAGATAATTCAGTTCCAATTATTAAGTATCCTTTTTTGAAAGCATCAACAATTTTATTGGACAATCCAGTTCCTACTCGATCTATAACTATTTGGAGATAAAAGCTACTAACAAATTGGTCATAATCATCTACCCAATTCACAATTGAAATATGACTGTATTTTTGTTTGTTTCTTTCGAAAGTTGTTGTCACTTCAGCATCATTAGATAGGATTTTTATATTATACGAATCTAATTTCGGTGCAATATTGTTTAAAAACCATAGGGTATTGCTCCTATTTGCCCGAGATAATACGATGTTTCTCTCTTCGTTTAAAACAGGGTTCTCCGTATGGTTTGATATTAGGAGTGGAACGCATTCTGCATTTCTAAAGCCTGATTCATCAACTTCCTTGTAATTAACAAATTGTACCGAGTCAAAAGCTTTTTGTAGTCTGAATTCTAAAAATAGATAGCTAAGGAAATTGTATAAAAACTTTACATTTTTTTTATTTTCAATGAACAGTAGTTTATAATATTTTGAATATAAATCTGGTACTGTCATTATTTTATTACTCACTCTTAATTTACTAGCTAATAGAGCGGTAGATGGGAAATAAATACTGTGTAGAATATCAATATTATTGTCTGATATAAACTTATTTATCTGAATTATATTTTTCTGATTAAAAAATTCAACAGTAGCAAATGGTTGAAATGTGAGCAAAGCACTTAACGTACTTTTTAGCCTTGAGTTTTTAGAAATTTTAAAAATTTTCCCTTTTAGCTCTTCAATATTGTGTAAAAAAGAGGTTTCAACAAAGTGACCAAAAATATAACAGTCAAATTCTTCAACAATATTTTTCAACAGAAGGTAAGTGTTCAAGCTATGACCATCAGAAACCTTCTTAGGCATATTTCCCAATAAAATTACAATCTTCTTTCTAGTCATTTAATATTTTTTTCCATTCAGCGATATAATTATCTAGGGAGTATGTGCTGTTTTTTTTGATATTTTCTAATTGGTAATCTGAATTCGAGAAGAAATTTTCAATTTTTTCAGCTAATTCATCTACGTTTTTGGTGTCATAAGTGTTTATGGCACCAATTACTTCTTCTAATGCAGAATCCTTACTTGCAATTACGGGTACGCCAACGGACAGAGCTTGTAAGTATGAAAGTGGCAGCCCTTCACTAACACTAGGCATTATGGCTAAATCCTTTTTAGTTAATTCCTGAAACATTGTATTTTGTTGAATGTGTCCATGGAATATAACTTCATAATTGCCTTTTCTTTGGATTAAATATTTTCTGTAATTTTCATCCATTACAGATCCGTACAAATGAAGTATACCTGTGAAATTACACTTCCTCAATGCGTCAACTAAATAGTGAATTCCTTTGGAAGGACAAATAATACCAACAAACGCTATCTGCTTTTTTGATTTTGTATTTTTATGTAAGAAATTTTCATCTGAAATTGAAGGTATCCAGAATGGGATATAAGTTATTTTTCCTTGTAAATTTTTTTCGAAGGAATTTTTAGCATTAATACTTGGTACGATAATTTTATTTGCATTTCGATAAACTTCCTCAATATCACCGGGATTATATAATTTTTTCAATTTGTGTAATCGATGAATTTTTATTCCTGTTTTATATTCCTCAAACTCCCATTGAGAAATTTGATATTGGTAGGAATTGGTTGGATGATCCAAGTATAATTTATCAAATTTATGGTTCAAGCTTCCGGCAAGATTCAAATCTACAATAGCTCTATTCGAGTAATTGTTATTATTAAAAATTAATTTTAATAATGGTTTTTCTATATCGAAGTATTTTGAGCCAAAATGATGTACAAAATATAAATGAAAATAGCTTGTAACTTTTGACTTTGGTAGATTACTGAATTTAAACTTAGGCCAACAGGTAATTAATTTATTAAATTCTGGGTCATCATTTAATCCAATTGCCAGATCATAGAGATGACTCCTCCCTTTTGTGAAAATGTCGTAATTGTCAACCATTAATGGGCTTTTTGTTTTATCATTCTTTGCGTTGAAGCTATTTTTATTATAGTTAGTATAACCAAAATCCAGAATAATTTTCCGTTTGAGGTGGATAAATAGAAATGCGGTATTCCATCCGTAAAGAATGATAGTAATTCCACTACCCAGAAGAAATATATTAGTCTTCCCTCGAGGGTACTAGTGTTTATTAATTTTATTAATACTGATGTTCCCTTTATAAAAATAAATGGGATGATAATTCCAAATTGGCCAAATATGACAATGAAAAAGCCGAGAAATGAAGGTGCAATTCCTATGTATCTAGGATCATAATCAAAAACATCACGGGTTATTACTGCCGGATACTCGCTAAGAGGAATGTAACCCAATGCATTATGTTCTTGTATCCACAACATAATGTGTGAGGTCTCTGCGAGCATCGTAATTCTAAAAATCATCAATACTATTACATCTTGAATGTTATCCGCGGATCCCCTTAAAAAATACACAAAAATTACAGGCGGTATAAAGAGGAAGAATAGTAGTATAAAGTACTTTCTTGAAATTAGTTTCTGTTGGACCATAAATAACAGAAAAATGAAATAAGGAATTAGTGGTTGCTTACTTAAAATTGTAATTGAAGTGTAAGCGGATATAAGAAATGATAACAGGAAGATTCCTATTTTTTTTTTCATTGAGATTCTGCTAAAGAAAAAGGAAAATGCCATTACGGGTATTATAGTTCCACCTACCTTAAAAATCAAACCAATATTTGGAACCTCTTGTAAACTTGCCAAAGTTCCAGCCTTCTCTATATTACCTAGAGAATTTAATTGAAATCCAATTAATAATAGAAATAATAATAGGAAAGAATTTAAATACTTCTCCTTGCGCGATCTCTTTGAAAATTCTTTTAATTCAGAGCGAAAGATCTTTATTTGAAATAATAAAACGATTAATAATAAAACAAATGAGATAATTACAAATTCATTTACAATACCCTTATTAATGTAAATAATGAATTGAGAGATTAAAAATAGTAATTGTACGTATGAAAGAATTCTTAACATATTTTTTTTAGGATATAAATATCTCTCTTAAGGTGAAATAATAAAATATTTTCTTTTTGTTGAATTAACATACCACTAACAGTTTATTGGGTTAGGGTTTTAACTTTTGAAAACTCTATTATTTTTAATCCTGTATTTTGTATGTACACGAACATTACAACGATAAAGAATACTTCTGTGGTCAACGAGGTTATTGCCGTACCTACTCCTTTAAATAATGGAATTAATATGAAGGATAAAATTAAATTTAAGATGGTCGCTATAATAAATATTCTGCCATATTGTTTTTGTCTTCCAAAATTCAACATAATTTGGGTGCCAAATATATTAGTAAGGGCATAGGTGAATGGAAGAATAGACATTATTTTCACTATGATTATTGAGTCTACAAATTCATCTCCGAAAATGGTGAAAACTATCAAGTCTGCAAAAATGAAAACAAATAGCGATATTACTAAGGTAAACCCACCCAACACTATGAGTATCTTCTTCATAGATTTTAGGGTGTTTTTGGAGGCTTCTGTACCTTTTTTAGCAAAGTAAGGATAGATGGTTTGAAAAAATGGATTTAACATATTTTGAATTACTTTGATAAGTCTTTCACCCGCACTATAATACCCTACAATTGAATTGTTTGTGAAAAATCCCAGTAAGAATATTGTTGAATTCGAATAAAATCCATTGGCGAGGTTAGATATAAAGACATACCAACCATCTTTTAAGTAATGTATTATCCTTGAAAAAGGAGGGATTTCAAATTGAATGTTAAATTTTTTTCGAATTATTACCAGCGATAAAATCCCAGTAACCAAAAAGCCTAAAGAATTAATAATTGGAACAAAATAGAATTCTTCCTTTTCCTTGATAAAAATAAAGATAAGAACAGTGAAAATTATTTTTCCAATTGTATTTAGAATTGTTACATATTTCATATTCTCCAAACCTTGGAAAAACCATACAGGGAACAATACCTGGCCTATAATTGTACCAAAAGTTAGAAAATAAATGGACTGATGTTCTGTGAATTTATCAAAACTGAATACTAAAATTGTTAAAAAGATTAGATTTAAAAATGTAAGTAATATTTTTATAATTAATACCGCATTAAAAATCTCACTTACCTTCTTTGCATTCTCTCTGTGGATTGAAATCTCTCTTGTTGCTGTTAAATTGAAACCATAATCTGTAATTATTTTGAATATTGTTACTATTGAGGTTGCAAATGATAATACCCCAAAGTATTCACTCCCTAAAACTCTTACTAAATACGGTAAGGTAAGTAGTGGAAGTATATAGTTAACAATTTGTAAGAAAGAAAGAGAGAAAAAATTTTCTAATAGTTTTTTCTTATCGTCTGACTCAAAAAATGATTTAATTTTCGAAATCATGATATACCATTTGCAGTAGTGATAAATTTAACTAGGTTGGAAATCATGTATTTTGATTTAAATCAACCTTTTTCAAGGAGTCTATGTTTTTGCAGAACCATGAATAGGTATTTTTAATCCCATCTTGTAAATCAATATTTGCTTTCCAGCCTAATTCATTCATCTTGGCAACATTCATCAGTTTTCGAGGTGTTCCATCGGGTTTAGTATTGTCCCAAATTATACTTCCAGTATGTCCAACCTCTTTTTGAATTATTTCTGATAATTCTTTTATGGTGATATCAGTTCCCGTACCTATATTGTATAAATGTTCGGGTAGTACATTTTCCACAGCAAAAATGACTGCTTTAGCTAAATCTTGAACATGTAAAAACTCTCGCATTGGAGTCCCGCTTCCCCATAAAGTTACATCGGTGTTTCCGTTTTCCTTTGCCTCATGAAATTTTCGCATCATGGCAGGTAGGACATGGGAAGTTTTTAAGTCAAAATTATCAAAGGGGCCATATAAATTGGTTGGCATTAAGCTTACAAAATCCTTTCCGAATTGTTTTCTAATGGCCTCGCACAATTTTACTCCTGATATTTTCGCTATCGCATACCATTCGTTGGTAGGTTCTAATGAGTCTGTCAGTAGGTATTCTTCCTTTAAGGGTTGAGGAGCTAGTTTTGGGTATATGCAAGAACTTCCCAAAAAGATAAACTTGGCAACGCCATTTTCATGGGCTGCCTGTATTAGGTTATTCTGGATTTGCATATTTTCCATTAAGAATTGATACGGAAAATTATTATTCGCTAATATTCCGCCTACTCGAGCTGCCGCATCAATAATTGCATCAGGCTTCTCGTTTGAGATAAATGCCTGAACCTGGCTCTGATTCCTTAAATCCAATTCCTTACTGGTTTTACCAATTAGCTTGGTGTAGCCAAGTCCTTCCAGTTTTCTCCAGATAGCAGAGCCGACCATTCCTCTATGGCCGGCAATATATATTTTAGAATCTTTGTTCATGGTTGGATTATTCAAAGTAATTTAATGTAGTATAGCCCCCCTCTTTCAAATACTGATCTTTTTGCATTAATTTGACATCACTTTGCATCATGTCTTTTACTAAAGCAGGAAGATCATATTCAGGAGTCCAACCTAATTTTTCATTTGCTTTGGTAGGGTCTCCAATCAATAGTTCCACTTCTGTTGGTCTAAAATATTTTGGATCTACAGAGAGCACTTCCTTTCCGATTTCTACTTGGAATTCAGGATTTGTACAAGCTTTTACAAAAGCTTTTTCATCCACTCCTGTTCCTTTAAAAGTTAGTTCAATACCTACTTCTGCAAAGGCCATTCGAACAAAGTCTCTTACCGTGGTAGTCTTACCTGTTGCGATTACCCAATCTTCTGCTTCATCTGATTGAAGGATCATCCACATCATTCGTACATAATCCTTAGCATGTCCCCAGTCTCTTTGAGCATCTAAATTTCCAAGAAAAAATTTATCCTGTAATCCAAGAGCGATTCTAGAAGTGGCTCTGGTGATTTTTCTGGTAACAAATGTTTCCCCTCTAATTGGTGATTCATGATTGAAAAGAATCCCGTTGCAGGCATAAATGCCATAAGCCTCTCTATAATTTACGGTAATCCAATAGGCATAAATCTTAGCTACGGCATAAGGTGATCTAGGATAAAAAGGTGTGGTTTCAGATTGAGGCACCTCTTGCACCTTACCATACAATTCTGAAGTAGAGGCTTGGTAAATTCTGGTTTTCTTTTCTAAACCTAATAATCGTACCGCATCTAAAATTCTGAGGGTTCCAATCCCATCTGCATTTGCTGTGTATTCTGGTGTTTCAAATGAAACATGTACATGACTCATTGCTGCCAGGTTATAGATTTCATCCGGTTGAATTTCCTGAATTAGACGGATTAAATTGGTGCTATCCGTCATGTCACCATAATGCAGGAAGAAATTTTGATTCTCAACATGAGGGTCCTGGTATAAATGATCCACTCTATCCGTATTGAATAAAGAAGATCTTCTTTTTAAACCGTGAACGATATATCCTTTTTTTAATAAGAATTCACTTAAATAAGCGCCATCCTGTCCGGTTACTCCAGTAATTAATGCAGTTTTCATATTGGGTAATTCTATTGGCTTTAAATTTCTTTCTTTGACAGATGATGTCTTGAGGATAAGAAATTTTTGATTTTTGTTATATATATACTTCTAACAGTTCCATTGAAATAGCCTGCATTTCCACTTGGGAAGTTGAGGCTGGAATCAAAACTGTTTCTCCTTTTTGGATATTTTCCAAATTGTTATTGATTTGTATGGTTCCTGAACCATCCACACACATATAGACTATAAATGAGTCTATATTATTTAAAGTCTTTGTATATCGTTTAGTAATATTGACCTTATTCACTGTGAAATAGGTGTCAGAAACTATTTCATTGGTGGTGTTTTTATTTTCCTCAAATTGGATAGGATCGGATTTAAATTGATTAAAGTCCAGAGCATCAAAGGCTAAATTTAAGTGCAATTCTCTAAAATCGCCATTTAGATCTTTTCTTTTCCAATCGTAAATACGGTATGTGATATCTGAGGTCTGTTGGATCTCAGCTAATAAAACATCTTTTCCAATGGCATGGATTGTTCCGGCTTGCACCAGGTATGCTTGTCCCTTTTTTGCTTTATGGCTTCTTACCATTTCGAGAACACGATCAGTTTTTATCTTACCTAGATATTCTTCAGGTTGGTAATATTCATTGAACCCTAAATGTATTTGAGCATTCGATTCGGCTTCTATAAGATACCACATTTCAGTTTTTCCAAAACTATTGTGTCTGGCTTTGGCCAATTCATCGTTTGGATGCAGTTGAACGGATAAATCCCTTTTAGCATCAATAAATTTGAATAGCAGTGGAAAGGTGGTTCCAAATTGATCAGCTACCTTTTTTCCTAAAAATTGGATAGGCTGTTCATAAATAATTTCTGTTAACAATTTCCCTTTTAATGGACCATTTGCTATAACGGAAACTTCATCATTGACAGCCGATATCTCCCAGCTTTCACCCGTAAATTCGGAGCTAGTATCTTTATTTAATACCTTTTTTAATTTATCACCACCCCATATCTTTTCAAATAGGATAGGTTTAAATTTGATGGGGTAATTTATTTCGGGTTCTTTTAACTTCATTAAAATTTAAGGATTCTTTTGTGCTTTTGCTTTATGACTTTTAATTAAAAATCATGTTGGCATACTTACCGTTCCGTTTCACATCCAAGTGTATTTTATATAGGATTGGAATTTTCCTATTCGTAGCTTGAGTTTAATGGTAGATATTGGGGTCCTTTATTTCAGTTTCAATCCTTCCTTTTCGTGCACTTCCTTTCTTAGTCCACTGCTTGAAAAACGGTGTTCTCTTTTGTTGAAGTACAAGTCAATTCCTTTTTCTTCGCAAAAAGCTCTTCCTGTAAAAGACTTATTGGCATATTCATCACCTATGATTCTCGTATCAATTTTGAATGAACGCAGAATATCTTCTAGATCCTGTTCTGTAGCATAAGGAACAATTTCGTCTACATATTTACAGCCCTTCAATTGGATATAACGCTCAACTACAGACTGAACAGGTCTGTTTTTCTCTGGTCTGTCTAGTGTAGGATCTGTTTGTAATCCGCAGATTAAATAATCACATTGTCTTTTGGCCTCCTCCAGCATTTTGATATGTCCAGCATGTAATAAGTCGAAAGCACTAAATGTTATTCCTATTTTCATATTTATCAATTTAAAAGCAAAGCGTACTAAAACGAGACTGTTTTAAATTTATACTTTGTTAGTATTATCTTTCTTTTTAGTAGATTGACCCTAATTTTTAATTTGAAATTATAAGCTCTTATTCTTTTTAGATCCCTTTGTTAATCAGGAAGGTTATGAGCTTATTAGGTAGTTGAAGGAGTGGGGAGAAAATGCTAATTGAACATGGCTCCGCCCTTCTCAGTCCCAAGGCTATGCCTTTATTTCTGAGTCAATTAAGCCGCAAATCTACAATTATTATAAATGCTTTTGCAGTTAAATCAGATTTAATTTAAGTGATGGTTCAACAATGCGATTGGCATACTATAAGTATATGCTATTTTGGGTGCTTGGTTAAGCAATTTAGCCTAGTAATTTACAATACGTAGCGTCGGATTAGATGAAGAATAATTGGGTGTAGATGTGCGGCTTAAGGTAAGAAGTTTGTTTGGACGGGCTATTTTTTTTTTACTTCAATATAATCCAAAGGTATGTTTACGCTGAAAACAGTATTTAATGAAGCTATATTTACCAAGACACGATAATCCCCTTGATAGCGGATATATTCGGCTTTCAAGCCAGTGAATGGTCCTAAGACTACTTCAATAGGATCACCTTTTTTGAATTTGTAATTGCCGATAGTCTTTATTTCTTGTTGGGCAGCTGTAAGGATCTGAAGATTCTCGATTTCATGATCTTGAACAATGGCCGGTTTTCGCAGGTGCTTGAGTACGGCAACCACACCTTGCACGGCTAGCGTGTGGCTGAGTTCGATTTCAGTTGTTCTAACGAAAACATAGGAGGGGATAAGGGGTTCTTGGACTTTCTTTTTACGATCGCTCCATTGTTTTATAGTGGTAGAGAGCGGTAGAAAGGCTTCAAAACCTGCATCTATCAAATATTGACAGGTTTTCTTCTCAGATCTTGATTTAGTATATAAGGCATACCAGTTAGCTTGCTCTATCTTCATCTTTCCTCCTTATTGGTTTAGTCCTGTGGTATTAGTTTCTTTTCCCAGTTCCAGGCATCTCTCATTGCCTCCTCCAGACTACGGTTTGCCTTCCAATTCAGCTTTTTTTCGGCCTTTTGGGTGTCTGCCCAAATTTTAGTTATATCACCAGCTCTTTTAGGTGCGATGCTATAAGGAACTTTTAACCCATTGGCAGATTCAAATGCCTGCAAACATTCTAAAACGGAAAAACCATTTCCAGTACCTATATTAAAATGATCAATATCTACTTCCGTATGGTTCTCCATATATTGGAGGGCTTTTACATGTGCTTCGGCAAGGTCCATCACATGAATATAATCTCGGATGCAGGTTCCGTCTGACGTATCATAATCATCTCCAAAAATGCTGAGCTCCTTTCTAATTCCTTTGGCTGTTTGGGTGATATAGGGGAGTAGGTTATTGGGGATTCCCTGAGGTAATTCGCCAATAAGTCCCGAAGGATGTGCTCCAATTGGGTTGAAATAGCGCAATAGTACGCCTTGGATGCCTCCTTTTTTGATTCTATCCCTTAGAATTTGCTCGCCTACTTGTTTAGTATAGGCATAAGGAGATTCAGCTTCTTTGATAGGGGAGGACTCTGTCACGGGTAATTGGTCGGGCTGTCCATAGACGGTGCAGGAAGAAGAGAATACAACTTTAGTTGTATTGCTTTTGTCCATGAGTTCAAGGATTTCCCATAAACTACTCAAGTTGTTTTTATAGTACTTGATAGGATTTTGAACAGATTCACCCACGGCCTTAAAGGCTGCAAAGTGAATGATGCCGTCGAAAGATTTTTCTTTATCTATAAGGAGTTGTAGGTTTTCCGGATTGCAACAGTCCAAATTATAACATTTGATAGGTGTTCTGGTAATTTTCTCCAGCGCTTCTAGTACGCTAGGTTCTGAATTACTGAAGTTGTCTACTATCACAGGTTGATAACCGGCATTTATTAAAGCAACCGCTGTATGAGAACCAATAAATCCAGCTCCTCCAGTTATAAGAATTTTCTTTTTCGACATGTATTCTATTTAAGTAAAACAAATTTCGTTTAAATCTTGGTAGATGGCAAATGGTTTTTGTGTTTAGTTGGTTTGTTCTTTTTCCTTGATGAAAAATGAACCAATCCCGGACGTCCGGGATTAGACAAAAAGCCTTTCAGTCTCCTTGATTTTCAAACTATTTAAAAAATGTCGCAAGATAGTGCGAGTTTTGGATGTCTTGAGGATTCTAAAGACAATACAGCTCAAGCTACCCTTAAGAGGGATAGATTCCCTTGGTAAATGAATAAAAGTCAATTAGGTTTCTTAGGAATCGGAGTAATGTGCTGTATTCGTGGAGTAGAATATAGAAATTGAATACTTCTTTTGCCTTCTCCTTGTTATTGACTAAGTTTGCAGTCGAATTCTTCAAGCTTTACGTGTTGAAAAAAATCAAAGCATATACGGTATTGGCCAAGATGCGCTTAACTACCAGTGTTCTAGTGTCTTCTATTGCTGGTTATTTGTTGGGAGCAGGTACTGTGCCTGGGATGCCATTCTCTTGGTTTACCTTTTTATTATTGGTATTGGGTGGCTTTTTAGTGGTCGCTTCATCCAATGGTTTTAATCAGGTATACGAAAAGGATACGGACAGGTTAATGAAGCGTACTGCTGAGCGTCCTTTACCGACAGGAGTCCTATCTCCTACAGAAGGAATGATTTTTTCTACTATTGCAGGTGTTATTGGACTCTTGATATTGAGTTATATTAATATGAAGAGTGCCATTTTTGGTGCTATAGCCCTGGTTTTATATGCAGCGGTATATACTCCACTAAAGAGGGTGAGTCCTGTAGCAGTATTGGTTGGAGCATTTCCTGGTGCTATTCCTGCCATGTTAGGATGGGTAGCAGCAACGGATCAATTTGGGATGGAGCCTGGAATCTTATTTGGGATACAGTTTTTATGGCAATTTCCTCATTTCTGGGCAATCGCCTGGTTGCAGGATGATGAATATAAAAAGGCCGGAATACGATTATTGCCTACTGGACTAAGGGATAAGCGTTCTGCGATACAAGCCATGGCCTATACTTTATGGTTGATTCCTTTGTCTTTGTTACCTGCAATATTTCCTTATATGGGAGTAGAGATGAATTTAAAATTATCCATAGTAGGTGGGGTTTTAGTTTTAGCCTGCGGGTTATTTTTGTTTCAAAAAGCGAATGTATTGGTCAAAGAATGTAGTATGGATGCGGCAAGGAAACTGATGTTTTCAAGTCTTATTTATCTTCCTTTGGTACAATTAATATATGTGATCGATAAATTTATTTAGGATGGACGATAATTTAATGGTTAAAAGAAAAACCAGAAAGCCGCTATTGTATATCAGTATGGCTAGTATGGTGATGTTGTTTGCAGCATTTACAAGTGCCTATATAGTAAGTAAAAATGGATCTGGTCTTGCCTGGGATGTTATTATATTACCAACACCATTTTTTATAAGCACGATATTTATCGTGTTGAGTAGTGTTACCATGTTTATGGCTTCAAAGGCCATTAAAGTGGGCGATACTTCGAAGATGAAAACGTTTCTAGCAGCCACTTTAGTCCTTGGTATTGGCTTTGCAGTGTATCAATTTATAGGATTTAATGAGTTAAACGATATGAATAAGTACTTTGCAGGTAGTCAATCTACACCTGCAAGTTCATATATCTTTGCGATCTTAGGAATGCACATGGCACATATGGCAGGTGGGCTTATTTCTCTATTAGTGTCTTTCTTTAATGCTCAATCAGGGAAGTATAGTGTTGAAAATCATTTAGGTCTGGAGTTGACTGCCATCTTTTGGCACTTCTTAGATGCACTATGGATTTACCTATATATCTTCTTAAGTTTCTCCAACGAACTTTAAAACTATTCTAAATAAGCTGTTCTTTCGAAAGGAAAATGGAAATTAGAATATATTTTTTTTCAGAATAATTATCTTTGGATCTTTAAAAATATGACTAAAGAGATTATATTTGTCCTTATTTTTTAATAAGGGTTAAAAACAGTTAAAAGTCAAATTG
>MAAC01015738.1_pt1 | contig 56688 bp, 53 predicted proteins | sample 1115981 | NCBI WGS metagenome assembly MAAC01 (sample SAMN04961126, study PRJNA320927) | seawater metagenome | isolation source: sample BD02T64 sea water enriched with oil for 64 days | place: USA:Gulf of Mexico | collected 2013-07-27 | reverse complement strand
TCAGTTCGTCGGGCATCAAGAGATGCCATACCTTTTTTAGAATGTCTTTCTCCACCTCTACGCGTTTCAACTGTTTTTCTAGTTCACGAATTCGGGGCTGAAGTTAGGTCGTGATATTCTAGCCATCGGTTCACCTGTAAATGTATGAGGTGATGCTATCGCCTCTACTCTGGTGGCCAAATTCACTATGCCACTACAACAGCCTGACATCTGTTATTGACAAGAGTTATCATCATCCCAACCAATAGTCCTGTTACCCAAAAAACTCTAACTCAATGCCGCCTTTCTTTTCTCGACACTTACAACAATTAACGCCACAAAAAACCCAACCATCGTACCGAGAACAAGTGACACCAACATTATCACTCTTCGTTTTGGCTTAAGCCTTTTTTCAGGCGGTACTGCTCGAGCATCTATGTTTGCGGTCAATACCGTGCCTTCCTCCAGAACAATCTGTTCCAATTTCATTCGGTGTTCTTTCAGCCCAGCCAAATCCGGTATATACCCTTCAATACTCCCCCTTCTGCGCCCCAAGATTTCAATTTCTGACGAAAGCGCCTTGCTACCCAGTAAATACAGTGATCTCAGCTCCATCACATTGGTAAAGAATGGCTTATTCGTTACAAGGCTCTCTGTTGTACGACCGACAGGATTAACAAGACCGTTTTGATCCGCAATTCTTTTGGCTTCCTTAAGCTTAAGCAGTTCTATATCCAGCTGTGACAATGCCAGCCTCTTTTTCATTTCTATTTTTTCACTAACCTTCTCAACCTTATCCTCGAGGGAAACTCGAATATTTGTGATGAGCTCGCTCCGGGCGCCATTCATTCCCAACTCAACCCAGGTATTGACCAGTTCAGCCGCCTGAACGGGGTCATGCCACTCAATTGAAACCTCCGTGCTATTTCTTTTCTTTTTTATATCCGGGAATAACACCACCATTATCTTCGAAAGTGACACCAACTTATCCAGCTCTGTTGATTCTGGAAAGGCATGGTTTATATATCCAGCAATCGCCGGGCTATTAAGCAGTGCTTTTTTCACTTCCGTTGATTCTAAATACTGGTTAGTCAGCTCAAAAGCCTTGCTTGGAGAAATATTGGCAACCTCGGTCAATTCAGAAACTGCTGTCAGCTCAGAAAGCGATGATACTGGCGCCGGAAGCAGGCGAGCCTCTGCTTTGTAGACTTCAGGAGAAAAATAGGCATAGCCTGCCCCGCAGGCTAAAATAGTAAGTGTGATGAGCATGATCAGTGTGCGTTTCTGCCAGAGATCAGCACAAAGCTGATACAAGTCTATCTCATCTCCGTAAGAGGGATGGCTGTTGTGAGAATTTTGCCCCGGTTCCATCTACTTAACCCTTTAACCAAGCTGGTGAAAAAATGAAGCCTGAAATTGTAGCAGCACCCCGTATAGACAGATAGGAATAATCACCTGTCACATAACTCTTACCGTTCACACTGTGACAGAGTTCTCTCATTACTTTTTTCACCACCTATTTCGAATATTTGGGGGTTGGCCATGCCTGAACACTCCCCTGCCTATTGCTTTATCTTCTCTACTTGACCATCATTTCCGGTTTGCCTTTTGGAACCACCTCTCTCCATGAAAAACATCTCTATACGCGGTGCAAAAACCCACAATTTGAAATCTGTGGATCTGGATCTCCCTCGTGACAAATTGATTGTCATAACGGGCTTATCAGGCTCAGGTAAATCCTCCCTCGCCTTTGATACGCTGTATGCCGAAGGGCAGCGCCGTTATGTGGAGTCACTATCTGCCTATGCCCGCCAGTTTCTCTCTATGATGGAGAAACCGGACGTAGAGCATATTGAGGGGCTTTCTCCCGCCATATCTATTGAGCAAAAGTCCACATCGCACAATCCTCGCTCTACTGTGGGGACTATCACTGAGATTCACGATTATCTGCGGCTGCTTTATGCCAGAGTCGGTGAGCCTCGCTGCCCAGACCACAATGAGCCACTGAAGGCTCAAACCATTGGTCAAATGGTCGACCAGGTTCTCGCCCTACCTGAAAATTCTAAGTTGATGTTGCTGGCACCTGTCGTTCGCGGCCGAAAGGGTGAACATGCTCATATTTTTCAGAGTCTATTGGCGCAGGGCTTTATCCGAGCACGTATTGATGGCTTGGTGGTGGATTTGGATGACGCACCAGAGCTGGAGAAAAATAAGAAACATGATATTGAGGTAGTGGTTGACCGCTTTAAGGTTAAACCTGAGTTACAACTCAGATTGTCCGAATCCTTTGAGGCGGCACTGAATCTTTCTGAAGGCTTGGCAATCATAACCACCATGGATGGCACGCCAATTCTTACTTCATCAGCAAATAACGGCTCTTCAATCCATGGTAATCCATCAGAGATACTCTTTTCTGCTCGCTTTGCCTGCCCTGTGTGCAATTACAGTATTGATGAACTTGAGCCCCGAATGTTCTCCTTTAATAACCCGGCGGGGGCTTGCCCCGGTTGTGACGGCCTAGGGGTTAAGCAGTATTTTGATATTGACCGTGTTGTTCAATATCCGGAGTGCTCCATTTCAGAGGGTGCCATTCGCAGCTGGGATAGAAAAAACCTTTTTTACTTCAATATGTTGACCTCACTGGCTGATCATTACGGGTTTAATGTTGACCACCCCTTTCAGGACTTAGCCCCACAACATCAGCAAGCAGTTCTATTTGGCAGCGGCAAAGAGGTGATTGATTTTAATTATGTGAATGACAAAGGCACCGTGTTTAAGCGCTCCCACCAGTTTGAGGGGATCATCCCTAATATGGAACGGCGTTACCGCGAGACTGAGTCTCAAACGGTACGAGAAGATCTCACCAAATATATGAACACCCAACACTGCCCGGATTGTAACGGTGCTCGGTTACGAAAATCGGCACGGCATGTGTTTATCGATGAAAAACCTCTACCGGAGGTGGGCAACATTCCGGTGGGAGAGCTCGCCGACTATTACGAAGGCCTTCATCTGGATGGAAGTCGGGGGGAAATTGCAGAAAAAGTTCTCAAGGAAATTAGAGATAGACTCAGATTCCTTGTAGATGTGGGTCTAAATTATCTCAATCTGAATCGCAGTGCTGAAACCCTTTCGGGTGGTGAAGCACAACGTATTCGTCTGGCCAGTCAAATTGGAGCTGGGTTAGTAGGTGTTATGTATATCCTCGATGAGCCTTCGATTGGCCTACACCAGCGAGATAATGCGCGGTTACTTGCCACCTTGACCCGCCTACGTGACTTGGGCAACACCGTTATTATCGTAGAGCACGATGAGGAGGCTATTCGAGAAGCTGACTACATTGTGGACATTGGTCCTGGCGCCGGTGTTCACGGGGGAGAAATCATCGCTACAGGCTCCTTCGAAAACATTCTCAATGAACCTCGCTCCCTCACCGGCGATTATCTCTCCGGTCGAAAATCCATTGTCATTCCTGAAAAACGCACCGAACTGACCAGTAAACGACTAAAACTCAGCGGCGCCACCGGTAACAATTTGCAAGAAGTGAATCTGGATCTCCCCATTGGGCTATTCACCTGTATTACCGGTGTGTCTGGCTCAGGAAAATCTACCCTGATTAACGAAACGCTATATCCCATTGCTGCAACAGACTTAAACAAAGCAACGACATTAAAAGCTGCTGCACATCAGCACATTGACGGCATGGAGCACCTCGATAAGTGTGTCGATATTGACCAAAGCCCTATTGGGCGTACACCACGCTCAAACCCGGCTACGTATACGGGCATCTTCACCCCAATCCGTGAAATGTTTGCCGGCACACAGGAGTCACGTTCCCGAGGCTATAAGCCCGGCCGCTTCAGCTTTAATGTCAAAGGCGGTCGCTGTGAAGCCTGTCAGGGCGATGGTGTCACCAAGGTGGAGATGCACTTCCTGCCAGACATTTATGTGCCCTGCGATGTTTGTAAAAGCAAGCGCTATAACAGGGAAACTCTGGAGATTCGCTACAAGGGTAAAAATATTCATGAAGTACTGGAAATGACTGTTGAGGATGCCCGGGAGTTTTTTGATGCCGTGCCCTCTATCTCAAGAAAACTGCAAACCCTGATGGATGTAGGGCTTTCCTATATTAAATTGGGGCAATCTGCCACTACACTTTCTGGTGGTGAGGCCCAACGGGTTAAGCTCTCAAAGGAGCTCTCCAAGCGGGATACAGGGAATACTCTCTATATTCTCGACGAACCCACCACTGGTTTACATTTCCACGACATCCAGCAGTTGCTGATCGTACTGCATCGCCTGCGTGATCACGGCAATACCGTGGTGGTGATTGAACACAATCTCGACGTTATCAAAACTGCAGACTGGGTAGTGGACCTGGGACCAGAGGGAGGCTCAGGTGGCGGGCAGATTATTGCCACTGGCACCCCAGAGGAGGTTGCCGAAGTCAAGCACTCCCATACGGGATACTTTTTGAAAAAACTGCTGGCGTGAAACCGTAGAGCACACCTACACGGGGAGTGAAACGGCTTACTCCCCGAGCTGTTCCTTACACCAAGGTGCCTCATCTCCTTGGTAAGCCGCGAAGCCTGCCTCAACAAGCTTATCGGCCAACCGCGCCTCGTTGATATATACATCTGCCTCCAGCCTGAAAAAATTGCCAGATTGTTCCCGCTTAAGGCTTCTCAGTTCTACTTTAGGGTGTTTTCTGGTCAACTTATCCAAAAATTTTCGGCCACTCTTCCAAAGGGCTTTCGCCTCCTCACACTTGTAGCGCCCGGGAAGCGGCCTTTGGATACCTGCCACCTGCACAGGCATACTTTCACCAAAAAATTCTGGCCAACCCTCAATATCAACAACGAGTATTCCTGTTTCTGGCACCCGTACAACAGTGGCACTGAGCACATCGCCATAGTGAAGTACAAAACCATCAAAATGGCTACCTTCCTCGACCTTCTGGGATAACCCTAAGAATGCAGCCACGAGAAATACCCCCCCTACCACAAAGAGTCCTAAGTGCTTGAGAGACATTATCTCCATCCAACCAACAACTTTTTTCTCCCTAGCTGGCACGCCAAAACCAATGAGCGCCATGGGTAACAGCACACAAAGCATCGTGGAAGAAGGATTAACCAACAGTCGATCGCCATCAGTCATAAAACCTACTTGCATAGCGATTAATATCACCCCCCACAGCCACAGATGTGGCTGCACAGCCACCTTTCTAAGCAGGCTCAACAATAATCCCACGTAAAGGACTATTCCCACTAACCCGGTATAGAACCCGTGATTTAGGAGGAAATTGTGATAATGGGCGGCAGTATGACTACTCACTAAATTTTCTGCACTCCCGGATAAACCATGGCCAAACAGGCGTGTCACTACCGATCCATTAATAGCCTCAATACCGTTCTGCCAGATAGGCAGTCGACCAGCGGTACCACGACCTAGAACCTTATCCCAGATAGTAAGAATTTCTTGCTGAAACAGAAAAAACACCAGAGCTAACCCCAGTAGGCCTCCCATCATCAGCAGTCCAGTTTTTTTACACGGCGACAAAAATAGCAATAGGCCGACACCTACGGTGAACACCATATAGCCACCACGGGCCTGTATAAAAAATGTAACCCCGGTAAAAAATAGCAGCGCTAATAAATAAAGGATGCTGTAGGAAAAAGTACGCGCCTGTAGCCATGAGTGGAGCGCAACGATGCTTAGCACCGCCATTATCCAGCCCACCTCAAGGTGGTGATTGAAGACTCCTCTGGCTGACTCGATATGCTGCCAGCTCGTCTGAATATACTGCACGCCCTGCCAATCATAGAGAATCAACATTGCCCCAATAAAACCGAAGACAAGAAGACTATTGATAATCAACGGCATTCGCTCGCGGTGAAACTGGCTAACAAGGAAAATCAGATAAAACAGTGCCAGTACATTCAACTCGCGCCAAAATAGCTTTAGATCTTTATAAGCCAGACCATCCCACGCCAGGGTCAAGGTCATCCAACCACAGAGCACCAAAAACCACCGGACAGTTATATTTGCCCAAATTAACCTCAAGTCAGAGGGGCGAAAGCAAAGAATCATAGGCAGCACAATCAACAATCGATAAAGATTGGTAGCACCGGTTCGGTTTGATGGAATAAAGCAGATCGCAAAAAGAATGGGCAATAGCAGCCAAGCATACTTTTCTCGAAAATTGTCCCTAATTATCGTCAATTTGTTCATACCCCTTCCAACCTAGGCTGCCTACTAGACTATCAAGGCCGCAACTATACGAGATTCCCATAAGAAAGGCATCGACAGCCATCACAAAGTCACCCCTACAAAGAAATCAGAACCACCTAAAAACAACCCTTTCTCTTGTCATTTAAGTAAACACTGTTAATATACTGTATATAAACACATACTGGAGAAATAACCATGTCTCTTACAAAATCACTATACAGCCTTCGTTCACGTATTCGTTTCGCCCGTTACAATTCCCAGTGCAATCATAAAAGTATCAACCTGTTCCAGCACAAACCACACCCTGTCACACTTGGACCGGAGAATATCAGTCGGTTTTTTGCATTTGTTGCCAATTCAGAGCGCCCAAGAATTCAATGAAAATAAATAGTTAGCCCAACGCTATCAGATACACATTACGGGAAAGGGATTTCAGTACTGTAACCGGCATCACCAGCTATCTTATTTTCTCTACAGCGCCACCCATTTTAAATACCACCAGCATTCAATTCCCTGCTTATTCAGGGAAAATTACTAACCTGTTTTGATACCACCCACCCCCATATTCTTTTCTCCAACAATATCTGTCTCCCACATCTACTGTTAACATATGAAAGACATTGGAAATCACCCATGAATTTGTATTTAGTTGGCGGCGCTGTGCGCGACAAACTACTCGGCTACCCGTTCACTGAAAAGGACTGGGTAGTGGTCGGCGCCACACCGGAAGAAATGATAGAACAAGGGTTCAGACAGGTGGGGAGTGATTTTCCGGTCTTTTTGCATCCAGAAACCAAAGAAGAACATGCCCTCGCTCGTACTGAACGAAAATCCGGCACCGGCTACAAAGGATTTCAGTGTTTCACCGATACCAATGTCACGCTGGAAGAAGACTTATCCCGCCGTGATCTTACTATCAACGCCATCGCAGAGGATGATGATGGCAACCTTATCGACCCCTATGGGGGCCAACAGGACCTTGACGATAAAATACTTCGCCATGTTTCAGATGCCTTTGTGGAAGACCCTCTGAGAGTACTGAGAGTCGCTCGCTTTGCTGCCCGTTATCATCACTTGGGGTTCACTATTGCCCCAGAAACGCTGACATTGATGACTGAGATTTCCGCCAGTGGAGAACTACAATACCTCACACCAGAGCGTGTTTGGGTGGAAACAGAAAAGGCTCTGGGAGAACAGTCACCTCGAATCTATATCGAGGTTTTGCGCCAATGTGATGCACTTAAAGTGCTGTTTCCAGAGGTAGACCAGCTATTTGGTGTGCCACAACGTGCCGACTTTCACCCGGAAGTGGACACTGGCATCCACATTTTGATGGCGCTGGATCAAGCAGCCATATTGGGCAATGATCCTGCCGCCCGCTTTGCTGTTCTGGTTCACGATCTAGGCAAAGGCATCACCCCCGAAGATGTGCTGCCAAAACACTCCGGTCATGAGGAAAGAGGTGTACGGCTGGTCAACACCCTCTGTGATCGATTAAAAGTACCCAACCGTTATCGCGAGTTAGCCGTAGGGGTAACGCGTTATCATTTGTTATCCCACAAAGCCCCTCATCTACGTCCCGTCACAATATTAAAACTACTGAAAGGTATTGGCGCCCTACGACAACCAGAAAAGTTGGCTCAATTTATCCGGTGTTGCGAAGCTGATGCCCGAGGGCGGCTCGGCTTTGAAGATACTGCCTATGCTTCAGGGTTATGGCTCCAACAGGTATTCGAGGCAATTCAATCTATCGACAACAATGAGTTTATCCAGAAAGGGCTAACCGGAAAAAAACTGGGAGACGCCATTGATCAACGGCGCCATGAGGTCATTAGCCGCTTCAAGGACAGCCATGAGCCAAAAAGGTAATCACCCATGAGTGCACCGGTTGTACTTATCACAGGTGCTGCCCGCCGTATTGGTGCAGAAATAACCCGAACCTTTCACCACGAAGGATTCGATATCGCCCTTCACTATAACCATTCGGCACAGGAGGCCAATGCACTGGCCCAGTCGCTCAATACCATCAGAAGGGATTCAGCTGCCACCTTTCAAGCAAACTTAACGAGTGTGTCAGCAGTTAAATCAATGGCCACAGAGGTCTTACAATGGAGGGGCAAACTAAATGTATTAGTTAATAATGCATCCAGTTTCTACCCCACACCATTAGACAGTGCCAGTGAAGAACAATGGGATGCCTTAATAGGTAGCAACCTGAAAGGGCCCTATTTCCTCTGCCAATCTGTTGCCAAAAAACTGTGTGAAAGCCAAGGCAGTATTATCAATATTGCTGACATCTACGCGAAAAGCCCATTAGAAGGCTATAGTATCTACTGCATTGCCAAGGCTGGGAATGTCATGCTGACCAAATCACTGGCCAAAGAGCTGGCCCCTGAGGTACGCGTCAATGGTATCGCCCCCGGTGTGATTTTATGGCCTAACACCGACAACCAGATGAGTGACGCTATCAAGCATCATGTTATCGAAAACGTACCCCTAGGGCGAACGGGCAGCCCTGCCGATATTGCTCAATTAGCACTTTTTCTGGCCACACAAGACGGCTATACCACTGGCCAGGTGATTGCTGTTGATGGTGGCAGCTCACTCTCCTAGTTAATTATAAAATTCACTGAAATTATTACCCATTGGGCAGCATAGCCAAGCTTTCCACCACCTATTGATCTTGATCAACACACCAATTCAATTACGACCCAGCTTCACTTGAAAAAGTACATCTTCAGGCCCATGTTTAAAACTGTGGAGGCTAACAAGCCTTGGTGGTAATTTGTTTTTAATGGTAATTACTCACCGAGCGGAGGTGTGTTATGACGTTAATACCAAGAGGTAGCTTTTTTGACATTGACCGTTTTTCTGATGTTTTTTGGGCACCTGTTCGCCGAGAAGATAGTCCGGTGGGTTCATTTTTTGCTCCTCATGTCGATATCGTAGAACATAACGATCATTATGAAATAACAGCCGAAATGCCCGGTCTTAAAAAAGAGGATATCAAAATCACACTGGAAGATGGATTGCTTCGATTGGAGGCAGAAACTCGCCAGGAGGAAAAAGAAGAGAAGGAAGGGAAGGTCATCCGACAAGAGCGTCGCTATGGCAAATATATCCGCAGCTTTGACCTTGGCAGTAGCGTCCATCAGGAAGATATTAAAGCATCCTTCGAAGATGGGATATTGAAACTAACAGCACCCAAAGTTGCCGAAGAAGTTCCTCAGCAACGACAAATTGATATCCAATAATTCACTCACTGCTGGTTTGGCTTCAGTGAGGCCAAGCCACTCATTTCAGAGAATGTTATGACGCCAGAACTAGCGAATATCAAGAATAGCCTGGAAGAACGCCGAGAAGTTCTCATGCAACGTATTTCACGCGTAAAAACGGGAATGACGGCAGAACACTCTGCCGATTGGTCTGAACAGGCACAGGAACGGCAAAACGATGAAGTGCTGGAGGCTATTGGTAATGAGTCCCGGAGCGAACTGACCCAAATTAACCGTGCACTTGAACGCATAGAAACGGGCGACTACACCAGCTGTAGTCATTGCGGTGAAGATATTGCGCTGAAACGGCTTGAAGCGGTGCCATACACACACTTTTGCATCAACTGTGCTGAATAGTCTTACTGACGCCCAACGACGAAAACTGTGGTCATTGCTCTCTATCGCTGGCGTAGGCAGGCAGGAGTGACTTCAGACAACTCACGGCAGCCCATCAGCTTCATATCCAGCTCAATCTCTGTTCGTAGCAAGTTTAGCGCTCTAGCCACACCCGGCTGACCACCGGCGGCCAGTCCATAGAGATATGGCCTACCCACCATGCAAGCATCTGCGCCCAAAGCGATCGCCTTCAGGACATGCGTACCCCGACGGATACCGCCATCAAGGATAATCTCTACCTGACCACCCACTGTATCGACAATATCTGGCAACACATCAAAGGGCGCAGGTGAGCTATCTAGCTGACGGCCACCATGGTTGGAAATCACAATAGCAGAGGCACCGATCTCAACTGCCTTTTTAGCATCGGCAACCGACATAATTCCTTTGAGTACAAAGGGCCCGCCCCATTCAGATATCATCCATTCTGCATCTTTCCAAGTCACACTGGGATCGAATTGGTTGGCAACATACTGCAACAGGTTCGACACTTCACCGGTACCCTCGGTGATTTTGTGCTCCACATTGGCCAGCACAATGGGGCCATTGGTTAGGTAACGGTAAACCCAGGCTGGGTGAATCAACACGTCAAGAATACTTTTAAGCGTTAACTTTGGCGGAAGTGTCATGCCCGTACGCAGGTCTCGCTCCCGGTTTCCATGAGCCGGCAGATCTACTGTTAAGCACAAAGCATCGAAGTTCGACGCCTTTGCTCGCTGTACAAACTCCCGGCTTAACTCTCGGTCTTTGTGAACATAAACCTGGAATATTTTTGGACCATCAGTTTCAACCCCTACATCCTCAATGCTTGTCGTAGACAATGTTGATAGTGAATAGAACGTCCCACTGTTAGCCGCCTCCCTCGCTACGGCCTTTTCACCCTGATAGTGAAACATTCGGGTCATCCCTGTGGGAGCGCAAATTACGGGCCAATCTATTTTTTTACCCAGTACAGTGGTGGAGAGGTCTATTTGAGACACATCCACCAATGCCCGCTGCAGAAGGTCATACCGATCAAAGGTGGATGTATTTCGTCTCAATGTCTGCTCGTCATCCGAGCCTCCATCAATATAGGCAAACAGTGATTCAGGCAACCGCCCCTTTGCCACCTTGCGAAGGTCATCAATATTAAAACATCGCGATAAACGTCTCGAGTCTGACACTTAGAGGCCTCTCACATTATTATTGGGGCTGTCTTAGATAACTGGGAAAGCTCGGTACCACGCCAAGTAAAACTAATGGGCCACAAAGACTGACTGGCTTGGTCATAAGTGCGCCACAATTCGGCATAACTCAGCCCCACAACAGGGTGCTTTTCATCAGACACCAATTCAGCCAATGGCCAGAGCACAAAGGCATTTTCCAGAATTTCCTGACGGGGCAACAAAACACCACCCACACTACCAGTAATATCATCATAGGTCAGAATATCGATGTCCAAAGTGCGCGCACTAAAACGCGGACAATCCCGACGGCGACCATGTTGATCCTCAAGAGCCTTGAGGTAGACCGATAGCTCGCCAACACTTAGCGCCGTATCAATACCCACCACCAGATTATAAAAGTTGTCTCCATCAAACCCCACAGAAACACTCTCATAAACGGACGAAATTAATAGCTGGCCAAACTGGTCAGCGAGTGCATCCAAAGCAGCCGTAATATAACGTTGGTGTTCGATATTACTGCCAAGGCTGAGAAAAACCCGCGCCATCAGGTTCTCGCTCCCCGTTCAATACCTCCCCTCTCAATAATAATACCCACATCCCGAGCACCACGAACAGCACCGGGTTTACCAATTCGTAGCTTCAACCAGGGAACATGAAATTCCTGGCGTACAATATCTGCCACTTGCTCGGCCATGGTTTCAACCAGCAAAAATTCGCTACCTTCAATAAAATCGATTAATCGTTTTGATACGGCTTTGTAGTCAAGGGCATACTGAATATCGTCGGTCTCTGCCGCTTTACGGATGTCTGTTCCCATTTCAAGATCAAGACTAATGGTTTGGCGTACTTCTCTTTCCCAGTCATAAATACCGATAATTGTATCTATGCGTAGATCGCCGATATAAACAATATCCATCGTCCTTACACCTCTATTTACACTGCGGTCAATGGGGGCAGTGTATCCATTGGCCATCGGGGTATCGCACGAATGGTCAGTGCTTCCTGCTGTCCCGCTAATAACCGCTGGCACCCTGCATAGGCAATCATGGCACCGTTATCGGTACAAAACTCATGACGAGCGTAGAAAATTTCTCCGTTTACTTTAGCCAAGCTGTCGGACAGTTTTTCTCGCAATCGTGTATTCGCCGATACACCACCAGCAATAATCAACGTCCTCAACCCCGTCTGCTCCAGTGCCCGACGGCATTTTATCGCCAGAGTATCCACCACTGCTTCCTGAAAGGCACAGGCAATATCAGCCATAGTCTGATCATCTGGCAGCACATCGTCACCCCGGTGCTTGGCAATGGTATTCAGGGTATAAGTTTTCAGGCCGGAAAAACTGAAATCAAGACCGGGCCGATCCGTCATCGGTCGCGGAAACTTAAATCGACTGGTATCGCCTTGTGTCGCCAGACGGGCAATTTCAGGGCCGCCCGGATAATCCAGGTCGAGCATTTTGGCCGCCTTATCGAAGGCCTCACCCGCCGCATCGTCCAGAGACTCACCCAGTATCCGATACTGGCCTATGCTCTTCACCTCAACCAATTGGGTATGACCACCAGATACCAGAAGAGCCACAAAGGGAAATTCTGGTGGATTTTCTTCCAGCATGGGCGCCAGCAGATGGCCTTCCATATGGTGAACCCCAACCGCAGGCACTTGCCAGGCATAGGCCAGAGAGCGTCCCATACTCGCACCCACCATCAGAGCCCCTATCAGACCAGGTCCTGCTGTATAGGCTATGCCGCCAATATCTGCTGAGGTTGTATTAGCATCAGCCAAGACTTCCCTGATTAGAGGTAATAATTTGCGCACATGATCTCGGGAAGCCAGTTCCGGCACGACGCCACCGTATTCCGCATGCACCGCTACCTGACTGTAGAGCGTATGAGCAAGCAGCCCCTGCTCACTGTCATAAACAGCGACACCTGTCTCATCACAGGAGGTTTCTATCCCCAGTACACGCATTATTCCAAGCTCACTTTGTAGAATGCTCCAAGCCCATTTGTAGAATGTGGAAATCATACGTCAAAAATGCCCCAAATTCATGCGCTTAGCTGCGCTTAAAGCAGCAGACAAAAGTTTTGCAACTACCCGAGGATATGTATAGAATACGCGCCCTTGCAGTTGTACCGGGTTACTCGGTGCCTAAACCAAAACTAAAGACAACAGGATAGAGGTTACATGCCCTTCGTTCGCGTTAAAGAAAACGAGCCTTTTGATGTGGCTCTGCGTCGCTTCAAGCGTTCTTGTGAGAAAGCTGGTGTATTGGCAGAAGTTCGTCGCCGTGAGTTCTACGAGAAACCCACTTGGGAGCGCAAGCGTAAAGCTGCTGCTGCTGTTAAGCGTCACGCTAAGAAGCAGTCTCGCGAAACCAAGAAGTTTGTACGCCTGTACTAAATCTGTACTGATTTATTAGGCTATACCATCTATTAGATAGGTGGTGACATCTATCCTTGAAGCGCCGCACTGTCGGCGCTTTTTGCGTTTGAGACATTTTCCACTGAGAAACACCTACGACAGGAGCAAGCCATGAGCGAATCTCTAAAAGTCCAAATTACCAGTGCCATGAAAGATGCTATGCGCGCCAAAGCGAAAGAACGCCTGGGTGCCATTCGCCTTATTCTGGCCGACGTCAAACGAATCGAAGTCGATGAGCGTATTGATGTTGATGATACCCGACTGCTTGCTGTCCTCGACAAAATGGTCAAACAACGCCGTGACTCTATTCATCAATTTGAAGACGCTGGACGCCAAGAATTGGCCGACAAAGAACAAGCCGAAATTGATGTCATTCAAGAATTTCTACCCGAAGCACTGAGTGATGAAGAGCTGGCAGCAATGATTGATGCAGCCATTGCCTCTAGCGGTGCTGAGTCTATGCGCGATATGGGTAAAGTGATGGGTATCCTCAAGCCTAAAATTCAGGGCCGTGCCGATGCGGGTACTGTCAGCGGTATGGTGAAAGGAAAGCTGGGCTAAGCTTGGGTCGAAGCTAAAGAACTCATCAACGGACTGGATACTGACACCTCGTTAGTATTAAGCTGTCTGGATTGCCCCAAGCAGCAACCCAGACAACACCATGACAAGAAGCCTGGCTGCGGGCACGAGCCCTTTAGAGTAATACTGATAGCAGACCCAGAACTCATAGCAGACCCAGATACCCCATAAATGGCCGGCAGAATCCCGCAAACTTTCATCGATGACGTCCTTGACCGGGTTGATATTGTCGATGTGGTGGGAAGTCGGCTAGACCTGAGGAAATCTGGCAAAAACCATTCGGCCTGCTGCCCTTTTCACGACGAAAAAACCCCTTCCTTTACCGTCAGTCAGGACAAACAGTTCTACTATTGCTTCGGCTGTGGTGCTGGCGGTAATGCCATTGGCTTCGTCATCGATTTTGACCGGATGTCGTTCCCGGAAGCGATAGAAAATCTTGCCAAACACGTAGGATTGGAAGTCCCTCGGGAGGCCAGTCATGATGATGGAGCAAGCCAGCGACGCAAGGCACTCTACGATATCATGGACAAGGCAGATCGATTTTATCGCAGCAGCCTTCGCAATCACCCTGCGGCCCATGAGGCGGTTGACTATCTCAAGTCCCGTGCACTGAGTGGTGAGGTCGCACGAAACTTCGGTATTGGTTTTGCCCCTCCGGGTTGGGACAACCTGCTACAAAATTTGGGGAAAACAGACGAAGAAATCAGTCGACTGAATGAGTCTGGCCTACTGATCGAACGAACCGAAGAAAATAAACGCTACGACCGGTTTCGTCACCGAATTATGTTTCCCATCAGGGATGTTCGTGGCCGTACTATCGGCTTTGGTGGACGGGTACTAGGCGACGACAAACCTAAATACCTGAATTCGCCCGAGACACCTCTATTCCATAAAGGCCGCGAGCTTTACGGTCTGTTCGAAGCCAATCAAAAACTACGAGATATTCCCAACCTACTCGTTGTTGAGGGCTATATGGATGTAGCAGCACTGGCCCAGCACGGCATTTACAATGCCGTCGCCACACTGGGAACGGCCGCTACACCCGAGCACCTGGATAAACTGTTCCGTTACACCTCGGAGGTGATCTACTGTTTCGATGGTGATGACGCCGGTAGAAAGGCGGCCCGTCGCGCTCTGGAAACCAGCCTGCCAGTAATGTTCGATGGCCGCTCAGCTAAATTTCTGTTTCTACCTGATGGAGAAGACCCGGACACCCTTGTGCGAGACATAGGCAGCGACAAATTTCTCCGGCTGGTGCAATCCGCCACCCCTATTTCAGACTTTTTGTTTGAATCCGTATCAGAGGGGCTCGACGTAGAATCCCTCGATGGTCGCGCCCGATTAAGCAAGCTGGCTGCGCCCATGATCAACCAGATGCCACAAGGCGTCTTCAAAGCGCTGATGCTAAAAACCCTGTCCCAGAAAACAGGACTGGATACCGACACCCTCTCCGAATTGATTGAACCCATCGAACCCGCAATACCAGAATATGATCAGGAGCCACCCACCCCCGAGGACACTGGTGATTACCCTGAATACTACGGTGATGCAGGCCTAGACACAGGCCATACTTATGATCACCAACGCGAGCAAAACATGCCACGTCAGCGTGATGTACTTGCTCGCCGGGAAAAACGGGTAAAAATGCCCCCAACACACACGCTGATCGCCCTACTGGCCAACCACCCTGAATTAGTCGGTCTCATCACAGACGTAAATACCCTTAGTCATCTTGAAGTAGAAGGTATCGACATACTGGTGCCGTTAGTGAAAGTGATTCAGAAAAACCCGGCCTACACCCTCAACCATATCCTTGGGTACTGGCGTGGCATCCATGATGTCAGCCAAGCCGAACAACTCACAGAAATCGCAGCAACCGACTTATTACGCGCCACACCCAACAGTATTCGTGATAATCACAAAGAGTTTCAGGACATCCTGAGCCAACTATTACGGCGCTCCACCGACAAGCTATTACCAATGGATATTCTCCAGCATCTAGCCGCCAAAGAAACCGTCGATGATCAGGATTTAAATAGCTTCTACACGGCCTGGCTGAAGCTGCCGGAAGCTCAACGTACCGAGGAAGCAAAAGCTCTTTTTAATCAAATACTTGGAAAGCCGCGTCTTCAGTAACACGTCGTCAGAAATTTACCGCCCTTTTCGCAAACTAGGTAAGACAAAACCTGTTTAATCCAGTATAATCCCGCGCTTTATTTCGCCCCCTATTCTCAGTGACAGTAGATCGTATATGAGCGGTAACGCACAGCAACAATCACGTATCAAGGAATTGATCTCCCGCGGCAGAGAGCAAGGCTATCTGACCTATACCGAAGTGAATGACCACCTGCCCGAGGATATTTCTGATCCGGATCAGGTTGAAGATATCATTCAAATGATCAATGACATGGGCATTAATGTCTTTGAGACAGCACCTGATGCCGAACAACTTCTAAGCACCACCGAGTCAACCACTGACGAGATTGCAGCCGCTGAAGCCGCCGCCGCACTTGCTGCTGTAGAAACCGAAAAGCACCGCACCACTGATCCGGTCCGTATGTACATGCGCGAAATGGGCTCAGTGGAGCTACTCACTCGTGAAGGCGAAATTGCAATCGCCAAACGCATTGAAGAAGGCATCCGTGAGCTGTTGGCCGCCATGGCTGAATGGCCAACTGCCGTTGACCACATCCTTGCTGAATACGACCTGATCGAAACTGAAGAACGAAAGCTCGCGGATGTTCTGATTGGCTACTTGAATCCCATGGAGCACGTACCATCTGCTCTCGCCCAAGCAGAAGCGGCAAAGAAAGAAGAAGGCGATGATGACGATGACGATGACGACGATGATGATGAGCCTAAAGGCCTCGACCCCATCGAAGCCAAGGAACGATTTGACACGCTGCGCCTACTGAACACTAAAGCCAAAAAGGCACTCAATAAACATGGGCTGGCTCATAAAACCACCCAAGAACATATGCTTGCACTTAGCGATCACTTCAAATACCTGAAGCTGGCACCCAAACAATTTGAACCTATGGTTCAAAATGTGCGAGATGCACTTTATGTCGTTCGCGGAGAAGAACGTAAAATCATGTCTCTTTGCGTACGCCAGGCAAAGATGTCTCGAGCGGACTTCATTCGCACCTTCCCGGGCAATGAAACAGATGAAAGCTGGGTATCAAGTCTACTGAAAAGTAAAGAAGCCTACGTCGGTGTCCTGAAGCGACTTGAACCAGAAATTCAGCGATCTCAACGCCGCCTACAGCAAGTGGAAGATAGAGCTGGTCTAAAAACAAGCCAGGTTAAAGACATCAACCGCCGTATGTCTATTGGTGAAGCCAAGGCTCGCCGAGCCAAAAAAGAAATGGTTGAAGCCAATCTGCGTCTGGTTATTTCTATTGCGAAAAAATACACCAATCGCGGCCTACAATTCCTCGATCTTATCCAGGAAGGCAATATCGGCCTGATGAAAGCAGTCGACAAGTTTGAATACCGCCGTGGCTACAAATTCTCTACTTATGCGACCTGGTGGATCCGACAGGCCATCACACGATCCATTGCGGATCAGGCACGCACCATTCGTATACCCGTGCACATGATTGAGACCATCAACAAACTCAATCGCATCTCTCGCCAAATGCTTCAGGAAATGGGTCGTGAACCTACACCTGAAGAACTGGGCGAGCGTATGGAAATGCCAGAAGAAAAAATTCGCAAAGTACTGAAAATTGCCAAAGAACCTATCTCCATGGAAACACCCATTGGTGATGATGAAGACTCACACCTGGGTGACTTTATCGAAGATGGCAATGTTCTTTCACCCGTGGACTCTGCCACAGGTGAGAGCCTCACAGAAGCTACCCGTGACGTACTAAACGGCCTCACAATACGAGAAGCCAAAGTACTGCGTATGCGCTTCGGTATCGACATGAATACTGACCACACTCTGGAAGAAGTGGGTAAACAGTTTGATGTAACTCGTGAGAGAATTCGTCAGATTGAAGCCAAGGCACTGCGTAAGCTACGCCACCCGACGCGTTCAGATCACCTACGAAGCTTCCTGGATGAGTAAGCAGTAAACATATAAATCTAAAAAGAAGTTAAACGCCGGATTTTTGGCTCAATGCAAGGCGCACAATGAATGAACGAAGGAGCATACATCAAGTATGTGACTGAGAGAGTGAAGCCGTGTAACGCCGCACTGAGCCAAAAAGACAAGTTTAAAAAAGGGCCCATAGCTCAGCTGGTTAGAGCAGTCGACTCATAATCGATTGGTCGAAGGTTCAAGTCCTTCTGGGCCCACCATTTTCTCTTTATATTTCAATATGTTACCCGACAGCACCCTGCCGAAGCGCGCAAGCCTGCCGCGGTGGTGGTGTAGCTGGTGGTGACATCTACTTTTGCTTAACCACAAAGGAACGTTAAGAAAACTACAACCACTATACTTCCACAGTACCAAAGCAAATAGCAGCATACTTCTCTTGTGCGATACTTTTTGTAGCTGCCCCGCCTATTTTCTTTATCTCTTCATCTATCAATGGCAATACTCTTAGCACCGTATTCTTTGCCTCACCTAAGCACTCTTTATTTCTCTCTGCAAAAGTATTGTCTTGCGCACCCTTACAACTACCAGCTAAATCTTTAATAAAGCTGGAATCATCTGATTTCATTTTCTTGTAGTTTTTCGAAAACCGGTAAGAACATTCAGAAGATTTAATCACCTCAGTCTCTGAATTTTGGCAATATCTCAGAAAATTAAAAGAATTGAACATTACATTAAATCTTTCCTTGTCCACAGTGTAACCTGCATTATCAGCCAGCTTCACACACACACCAATCTTAGACAGCTCCTTTTGGAATTCTGCTTCTGTAAGGTCTTTTATCTGAGGAGTAGATCTTTCACAGCCAACAAGAACTATAAAAATTACAATTACAAACCTTTTCATTCTGCCTTCCATGTTGTTATTGGTAGTGTAATTATACCAACAAATGAGGCATATATGCCTTAGACACAAATGCCTCATAGATGAACTCTAGGAGGATGGATGAAAAAACTATATTTAAGGCTTTTGGTACTGTTTTAAAACGGTATAGAAAGGCTCAAAGCACCACGCAAGAGAAGCTGGCCTTAGATACCGGCTTCGATCGCACATTCATTTCCAGAATGGAACGAGGATTAACCCAGCCTTCAGTAGCATCGCTTTTTCAGATAGCAAAATCTCTCAAAGTCCCGGCTTCAGATATGATTATTTCAGTTGAAGCAGAATTAAAATCTAAGTGAAATACTCTTCTTGCAAGGAGAAGTGACCTAAGAAGGGGGGTTCCTAGACCAACTTAATATTCGTATAAATTAACCCTTTCCAGATTCCACGGGCTGCACTGGACCATACGGCGCACCGATTTTAGTGTAGGTTCTAGAAATTATCACCACACGATAGAACCCTTGTAATACCCTATTCAATCCCGCAACCCTAATGAGGCTAACATTTTTTATAGCAATCTGTTGAATTCGATGCCCCCCCGAAACCCAGGCCATATATGGCTTACAAATCAAAAAAACAGTGACTCTAATCGATTGGTCGAAGGTTCAAGTCCTTCTGGGCCCACCATATTTTACGAATCAATAGCTTATAGTCGTTGGGTCGCCCTACTCTATAGGCAAATGAGTCGGCGACTCCCTCAGTTCTCCGTAAGTCCCCCAGAACATCTTGTCATAAAATCAAAATAAGTAAGTCTTCGCACAAGGCCATCAACAATGGACACCGTAGACTCAAAAAAGCGCTCACAAATGATGCCCACCATAAAAGGCAAAGACACCAAGCTTGAGCTAACTATCCGCCGCCCCCTTTATCACCGAGGTTACTGATACCGAACCAATGTCAGGTCGCTACCGGGATGCCCCGACCTTGTATTCAAAAAGTACCACTCCGTAATTTTTATAAACAGCTGTTTTGGCACGGCCACAAAAACTGCCACCTCGCCTACACCCCAAAAACCCGCACGGAATTTTGGGCATCAAAAATATCGGCAACAAAACAGTGGGACAAAAAATGTATCGAAGACCTTGAGTAACTTGACTGGCGAGCTCTTTCCGTATGGGAGTGCTGCATTGAAGGCAAAGCCATCAAGAATCTACCAACACTCACAAACCTTATTGAAACATGGCTAAAAAGCAGCCAAGCCTCCTAGACACTCAGAGCAAATAAAAGCATTTATGTTGACAAAAATTGAGTAACACTAAAAGATAGTGATCAATTACTATCTTTTGGAGCTGGTATGCAGCCGAAAAGCAAACACTTGCCCGCAGATGAGCGCCGCGCTGTTACTGTTGAAGCCGTCATTGAGCTCTCGGCAGAACAAAATCCTGGTGATATAACTACGTCAGCCATTGCTAGGCACATGAACTTAACTCAAGGTGCACTATTTCGCCATTTCCCCAATAAGGAAGCTATTTGGCAGGCAGTGATGGAATGGGTTTCGGAACACTTGCTCGCACGGGTAGACAAGGCGATAAAGGCTGAAAAAACACAACTTGCAGCACTGGAAGCGGTGTTTGTAACCCATATCGAATTTGTCGCAGCGCACCCGGGTGTACCGCGTATGCTGTTTGGTGAATTACAGCGGGCCGAGGATACTGCTCCTAAACGCATGGCGCGAACTCTTCTACGGAAATACGGTGAACGACTGACTGTATTGATAGAGAAGGGCAAGGCCGAAGGTGAAATTGATTCCGCTGTTGATACTGTGGCTGCGGGAACATTGTTCATAGGCACCATTCAAGGCTTGGTTATGCAGTCATTGCTAGCCGGGGATACTGGAAGTATGCGAGATAAGGTGCCAAGGGTATTCACAATTTATCGCCGAGGTATCGAGCGCAGCATATGAAAAAAATCATTCAGAAGCCGCTTATTCTACCGCTGATTGTTGTCGTTGCCTTGGCGCTGGTTATTTTTAAGGTGAAATCCAAGCCTCCTATTGAGCATGACGAACTGCAATTTCCCATCAAAACAGTGGAAGTCATTACACTTAAGAAGATTGCCTTTCGCAGTCGTGCCATTGCTTACGGTAATGTAGAGCCCGCTGTTTTGTTGAAAGCCAAAACTGAAGTTAGCGGCAAGATTAGTTATATTCACCCTTCCTTGAAAAAAGGCGCAAGTCTGGCCAAAGGCACTGTAGTTTTAAGAATTGAGCCGACCACTTTTGAGTTTTCGCTGGATCAGAGCAAGGCGGGTCTGGCGAGTAGTCAATCGTCCTTAACACAACTGGAAGTTGAGGAAACAAGCACTCGCCGCTCTGTCGAAATCGCAGAACATAATTTACAGATTGGTGAAAAAGAATTAGATCGTTTTCGCAGTATTTTAGAGAGACAGTTAATTTCCCGTTCAGCCGTTGATGCTGAAGAACAGAAAGTATTGCAACTACGTCAGCAGGTTGAAGATTTGCAGGGAAAACTGGCAGGCTTCAGCAGCCGTAAAGCTGCAATTCAGGCACAAATCAAGCAATCCAAAACTCAGCTAGCTCAAAGTAAAGATACTCTGGGGCGCGCCGAAATTCGTCTGCCTTTTGATGCCCGTATCGGCGAGGTTTTAGTAGAGAAAGGAGAGTACGCTGCCGTTGGTAGTGTGTTGTTTGAAGCATTAGGTACACAGGCCGTTGAAATTAATGCTCAGTTACCTGTGCGTCAATTTTACCCACTAATTATGGGTGGTGAAACACGCAGTATCAATTTGCAAAAGCCGGAAGACTTGCAGATTGAATTTTCAAAACTTCAATTGAAGGCAAACGTTAGGCTGGTCGGGAACGACGCTAGCATTGCAAAATGGCACGGTGAATTGCTACGTATTAGCGAGTCCATTGACCCTGAACGGGATACGATAGGCCTGGTCGTTGTCGTCAATAATCCCTATGAAAAGGTGATCCCGGGCAAACGTCCACCCTTGCTGAAAGGCATGTATGCAGCCGTTGAAATTAGTGCGCGCCCTAAAGCCATGTTGGTTTTACCGAGAAAGGCTATCCACCAGGGACGTGTCTACATTGCCAAAGCAAATAATCAGTTAGAAATACGTCCAGTGAATATTCTTCACAAACAAGGGCAATTGGTAATTGTTGGCGGTGGAGCCAAAGAGGGTGAGAGAATTATTATCACCGATGTTATTCCTGTAATTGATGGCTTGCCACTTAAACCAGTCATGGCAAGGGAATATGAAAAACAGCTGGCTAGAGACGCGCTTGGTGAAGAAAACATAAGCCCAAATAAAATCAATGGGGATAAAAAAGGTGCGACGGAATGATTCGCTATTTTGCCGCACATCCCACCATCAGTAATATCCTGATGATGGCAATTATCGCCATTGGTTTTAGTTCATTGAGTGGGCTTAATAAAGAATCCTTTCCACTACTTAAGCCCAGTAAAGTACAAGTCACGGTTGCCTACCCTGGAGCGGGTCCAGCCGATGTTGAAGATGGCATTTGTAATCCACTGGAAGATGCCACAGACGGCATCAGCTTTTTAAAAGAGCAGGAGTGTGATGCCCGTGACAATATCGCTATTTTCACATTGGAAATGCAGGAAGCGGGAAATATACGTGAGTTTACCGATGATATTAAAACTGAAATCGATGCGATCCAGAACTTCCCGGAGAACATCGAAGACCCGGTGATCAAACAATTAGGGCGAATTAACCCGGTTGCCAATATTGCCATCACCTCAGATAAATTAACAGCCACTGAATTAAAAGAACTGGCGGAGTATTACCGCGACCGCCTGATCGCCATGCCACAAATTCCAATTGTGAGTATGGATGGTTTCTCCACGCATCAATTGCAGATATTGATCCGTCCCGATATTCAACAAAAATACCATCTTAGTGTCCAGGATATTGCTAACTTAATTGCAGCCCAGGCATTGGAGCTGCCTGCAGGGACATTGGAAGCGACAGAAACCTCCTATCAAATTCGCTTTGATAATGTCAGAAAGACTGCCGATGAATTGGCAAATCTTATTATTATCAATACGCCCAAAGGCGGCGAAATCAAACTGGGCGATCTTGCTGAAATTGAGAACAAATTCGAAAAGCCTGAAGAGCGCATCGAGCTAAACGGTAAACCGGCAGCACTACTCAAAATCAGTAAAAACTCTATTGATGACACACTAAAAGTTGCCGACGCACTGATTGAGTTTGTTGAAAAAGAAAACAAAATTCTGCCTGAAGGAACACGGCTAACTATTGTGAGTGATGCCTCCACATTAGTGCGTGACAGGTTAAAACTGCTGCTAACCAACGGTTGGCAGGGGCTGATTCTGGCAACTTTAATGCTGCTGCTATTTTTTTCATGGCGTTACACTTTCTGGATTGCCTTAGGTCTGCCTATTTCATTTTTAGGTGGGCTGGCCATGATGGTGGTGTTTGGCGTGAGTATCAATATGATCTCAATGGTCGCCTTACTGATGGCTATCGGTATTTTAATGGATGATGCCATCGTACTGTCTGAAAATATTGATAATGAATACCGTAAAGGAAAGACGCCATTGGAAGCGGCGGTTGATGGCACCAAAAAGGTTTTTCGTGGCGTCTTTTCTTCCTATCTCACGTCTGCTTTTTTATTTGGTAGCTTGTTGATGATGACAGGCGATCTAGGGCAGGTGTTGGGCGTACTGCCTGTCGTTTTACTGTCAGTGCTTACTATTAGCTTGATTGAGGCATTTCTGGTGTTACCACACCACCTCAAGCACTCACTGAAACATTCGAACCATAAAACACCACCAAAATGGCGGCAGCAATTTGAAGCTCTGTTTGATCGATTTCGCCATACCGTTGGTCGTGCCGCCACTCTCGCTATGCAGTTCCGCTATATCACTGTTGGCATAGCACTAGCTATGTTGATTTTTTCTGTCGGTTTGGTTGCGACTGGAATCGTTAAATTCAAGGCCTTTCCAGATCTGGAAGGCAATAATCTGGAGGCCAGAATTCTACTGCCGCAAGGCACACCATTGGCCGAAACTGAAAGAGTGGTGGATACATTGCTCGCTTCTCTGGATGAAACCAATAAAACCCTTAGCCAAAATGAGACTGAAGAACTGGTTAAAAATGTGCAGCTTTCATATGGCAAGCATGGCGATGTACCTGAGAATGGCACGCATCTGGCAACTCTTAGCATTGATTTGCTCAATACCGAAGAACGCAACACTAAAATGGATGAGCTCATCCAGCTTTGGAAACAGCAAACCGGGGTGCTACCCGACGTACTCAGTATTCAATACAAAGAACCCAAGGTTGGTCCAGCGGGACGCGCCATTCATATTCGCCTGAGTGGACAAGATATGGATCAATTGTCACGGGCATCCTGGGAAGTACAAAACTGGCTCAGAGGTTATATTGGCGTCAACAATTTGCTGGATGATCTTCGCCCAGGTAAGCCTCAGTACAATATCAAGCTTAAGCCTGGGGCATTAGTCGCAGGCATCGATTCACGTAGTATTGCCTCTCAACTCCGATCGGCTTACCTGGAAGTTAAAATCAGTGAGATCTACAAGGGTCGCGAAGCCTATGAAATCATTGCCAAACTGGATAGCCTGCCAGGTCGTGAGTTACACGATTTTGATAATTTCACGGTATTTTCAAAAACCGGAAAAGAAATTCCCTTAGGCAGTGTCGCCATCATTACCGAGGAGCGTGAATTTTCCCGAATAGGGCATATCAACCATCAACGCACAGTTAATATATATGGTGATGTCGATGCCGGCATCGCCAACACATCCGAGATCATTACAAACTTTCAAAGTGACTTTATAAACACTTTGCAGGAACGCTATCCTGACATCACTTTTAAACTTAAAGGCGAGGTCGAGAACGGCGCGGAAACTAAATTATCGATACTCTCAGGCTTCGGGCTTGGCTCTATTGGAGTATTTCTGTTGCTTAGTTTGCAATTTCGCAATTTCCGCGAACCGATTGTTGTAATGGTCAATATTCCTCTTGCCCTCATCGGCGCGATCTGGGGACATTTGATTATGGGCTTGGATTTCACTTTACCGAGCATGATCGGTTTCGTTTCCCTGGCAGGTATCGTCGTGAATGATTCGATCCTGCTGGTCGAATTTGTAAAATATCGAGTGGAAGAGGGTATGGTGCTTCATGATGCTGCAAGGCAAGCAGTATATGATCGTTTTCGAGCCATATTTCTTACTTCCGTCACTACCATTGCTGGCATGACACCCTTGCTGTTTGAAACCAGTACACAAGCATTAATTCTTGTCCCGTTGGTGACCAGCATTGTATTTGGCATGCTGACATCCACAGTATTGATTATGCTGGTATTGCCTGCCATGTATGCAATTATGGAAGATATTGGTTTTGTGAAATTGTCGGCAGAACCAGAGCGGATAGCTGCATAGTCAAAGCTTGTGAGAATTGAAATATATCCAGGTCAGCCAGCTACAGGTGATATACAACAAATACAATTCTCCATACCGCTTATAATCAAATAGAAAGCACACCATGAAAACTTATAAATTACTATCCTCCTAGGGGACAACGGTTCTGAGTGATACACCAGGCACGTTGGGAAGAAACAGTAAGGCTAGTATTTACGGTCGCCTCGATTGCTCAGCTGAAAATAGAGCTCTCTCGAAAGGTTATGACCAACACCGTGTATTTTTTGCCAATGAACAGAATGCCATACAAGCGGGATACCGACCTTGTGGAAGCTGTATGAGGAGCAGTACAAAAAATGAAAGTCTGGCCCAGAGGGTGAAGGGAGTTACCCTTGGAGAAAGTTACCAGACTGAAAGCCCCTCCGAGTCCACCAAGTTCGGTTTTCGTTCGGTATTCCGCATACAACTTTCCATACGGTTCATAACCGAATGGCCTGTCGCCACTGACTTCCGACGCCAACAAGTTCGGTCATGGTTCGGTCTATTTCCAGCCCACTCCAGCCGCCTCAAAAACCCCTTACAATTCTTCCACTTAGGACAGCCAAATCAGCAGTCCGTGCTTCTCATAATCGATTGGTCGAAGGTTCAAGTCCTTCTGGGCCCACCATTTCTCTTATAATTCATAGGCTTGCCATAAGCTGAGCATCCGAGTCTATGGGCAGAGCGGGTGACCTTTTTTTGTGCCTGTCGTCTGGCGACGTGTCGACAGGTGCGTCAATTGTTTGCTCCCTTTTCTTTTTGTGCTACCTATGGGCTACTTTCAGACAGCTTCAAATCCTGCCTCGTAACGCCCAACTAAGGGGCTAAAAAAAGCCCGGCTTTTGACAGCCCATGCATTAAGCGGCTTGTTATGTGCTTTCACCAATATTCCTGTTTATTCAATGCTTTTACGCACTCAGATGAGCCTTCCATTACATCAATCACGCCACTTTGTAGTGATTGGGCAAGCCAACCTTCAGGCTGTGTTAGTTTTAAAGGCGCTTTTACAATATCTTCGCTGATTTGTTGAAAACCTACTTTAGAGTAAAAGGTTGGATCTCCATATGTGAATACTAGGTCTACATCTTTGAGCCTTAGGTACTCAATACCATACCTGATAAGTTGTTGACCTATTCCTTTTCCCTGTTGTTCTGTAGCAATAGCAACAGGGGATAGAATAAATGCAATTTTTTCACTCGGAAGTGTAAGGCGGCTGAAGAATATACAACCTACTATTTCTTCTTCCAGAACTGCAACAAAGCCCAAGATATCACGTTCATCAGTCGTAATGATTAGATCGGACACCAAGCTACCAATTGATTCACCTTCGCCCTGCCCTTCAGAGTCAGAGAACACTTTAGTAAAGAGATTGATAACATCTGGAGACTGATTTTCACTAAAGGTCGAAATCTTCATCCTTTTAACTCAATCTCATTTTTGTGCCATGAAGTACGCAGACACATAACGCCTAGTTAAGGGGCGCATGGTGTTTTGCGTCCCGCTTGAACGTCTTGTTAGGCATGTGTTAACGATTATGATGATAATGCTGCGGCCCTCTTTGAATATCAGTAACTGGAGACAAAATCGGAGAAAATGCGAGAGCAATTAAAGCTATTAACCCCAGTACTCCAGCTATTATTCGGTAATATTTTTCTGTTGGGGCCTTTCCCATTATCACGCTTTTGATGAATTTTGCATGCACTACTAAATGTGCAGACACAAACAACAAAAAAATAACAGAGAGGTAATAATGAACATTACCCCAATCATGTCTTGATAAGCCCCACACTTCATCTCCACCACTTCTTGGGGGTAGAGTGACTTTTAGAAAAATACCAGTAGAGAGCATGAACATTAATGCTACAAAGGAAAGAAAATCTAGGATCTTTGTAATTAAAAATTGGTTCATAGTTCTTCTCTTGTCATGTGCCTAACGCCGCATTTTGCGGCGTAACGGGAAATTTGTTCGACAACAGTGTCTTGGTATGTATTTACGTTAAGTTACACCGAACTAAGCACAGCCTCCTTGCTTAGCTATACATAACTCCCCGCCCAAGGGCTTTCATCTAGCAAGCCCTTGGTTTGAGGTGGGTGGTTAGATGAATTACTCAAAAGGCTTTGGTTTGGGGGTGCTATCTGTGGATGGAGGCAAGATTGGCAATACGAAGGTAGGCTGGTCACCAGTGAGTGTTTTAAGGAAGGCGACAATTTTCGCATTTTCCTCAGGGGTGAAATTCTTAGCCAGCTGTAATCTGCCCATGACATCAACTGCCTCAGTGAGGGTTTCAGCCTCACCATCATGAAAATAGGGATAGGTCAGTTCCACATTGCGTAGAGTTGGAACTTTGAACCTGAAACGATCAGTATCTTTTCCGGTAACAGCAACCAAACCCTCAGCTGGATTCTTTGTGTCATATGCTTCAATTACGCCCATTTTCTGGAAAGAAGTACCACCCATCGCAGGACCATTGTGGCAGGCCTGACAACCCGAATTTTGGAATAGTTGGTAGCCAGCAGTTTCATCAACGGATAGCACGTCCTTATCGCCCAAGAGCCATTGATCGAATCGAGAATTTGGTGTGACTAATGTTTTTTCAAATTCGGCAATCGCCTGTGTGACCTGATCAATATCGATCTTGTTTTTGCCAAACACTTGTTTGAATTCTGCTATATATTGTGGAATTGACTCTAATACATTAATAGCAAGGGCATGAGTTGATGCCATTTCGCCGGGGTTTTCGATGGGCCCGCCAGCTTGGGCCTTTAGATCTGCTGCGCGACCATCCCAAAACTGGGCAATATTCATACTAGAGTTAAGTACAGTCGGAGCGTTGATAGGGCCCTGTTGCCAATTATGTCCTATGGAAGTCTTCAGGTTATCTGTTCCACCCAGACTAAGGTTATGGCATGAGTTACAGGAAATAAACCCAGACTTGGATAACCTGGGATCAAAATACAACTTCTTGCCTAATTCAACTTGTGCAAGATTCAATTCTTTTGCGGGCACTATCGGCTCTATTGCTAACGCCCCAATTATAAAACCCAATAGCCCCACACTAATGAATGATAAAACAAGTAGATTTTTCTTCACAACTAACTCCGATTTTTTGATAAAAATAAGGTGTCTTAATTCAACACATGACACCTAGTGCTGCGACTGGAACATCTTGTCCTGCACATTTTATTTGTGGGCAATAAGTTTATCCGTAAACAAATAATCTTTTAGCTCTTTATCAAAGCTAGGGTCTTTTCTTCTTATCCATTCAAGAACCATTGCTGCATGCTCTTTCTCCTCATCTCTATTATGAGCAAGGATTGCTTTTAATTCTTCATCTTTACATGCATCTACTCGTTGATTGTACCAATCTACGGCTTCAAGCTCTTCCATCAGCGATATAATAGCTCTATGCATATCTCTTGTTTCGTTTGTAAGCTCTTCTATAGGCTCGTGATAACCTTCATTTGACATGTTTTTTCCTCGGTAATTGGATGGCTTCGATAATTCATAACGGTTTGCCGTTCAGCAGCTGCGACCTCAGCCAACTGCCCGCCCTATCGGGGTGTGATCTGACTTTCCTTTATTTTTTATTTTCCAAGCCTAAAACTATTTGCCCACTTAGTGGCGTGAAATCAAACGTCTCTTTACTCCATAGCAGCTGTGTACTGGCCATACCTCGCCACACCATTTAGCTTGGCTCGCTTATACAACGCCGCTTGCATTTGTTTTGCATTGGCCGCATTCCCTTTCCAAGCAACCAAAGCTGGATGTTGCAACGCGCGCCCATAAGAAAAACTCAGCTCCCATGGATGCAGCCCGATTTGGTTCATTGCATTCAGATATTCGGTTGATGCTTCATCCGACAGCCCACCAGAAAGAAAATGAATAGAGGGTACTGCCGCTGGCACCGTTCTTCTTAAAATCTTAACTGTCTCGTGAGCGATTTCTTCTGGGGTGGCTTGTTTCGTACAATCCTTCCCCGGAACAATCATATTGGGTTTTAGTAGGATATGCTCCAGAGTAACCCCCTCTTGCACTAGAGCTTGGAACACAGCATGTTGAACAGCTTCTGTTACTTTCGCGCACTGCTCCATGGTGTGGTCACCATCCATCAATACTTCGGGCTCTACAATCGGCACCATACCCGCTTCCTGACAAACCTTCGCGTAACGCGCTAACACCTTAGCGTTCTCATCAATAGCCAGTTGACTCGGCGTGTGTTGGGAAATGGTATACACGTCACGCCACTTGGCAAATCGCGCCCCTTGTTTTTTATAACCGTCTAAACGCTCAGCCAAACCTTCTAGACCTACAGTAATTTCGTCGCCAAGCTCACCGCCCTCGAGAGAAATCTTACCTTTATCAACCTTAATGCCAGGCACGACGCCCTGCTTAACCAATAATTCAGGAATAGGAACACCATTGTCATCAAACTGCCCTAACGTCTCTTCGAACAAGATGACACCGCTAATAAATTCGCCAAGACCGGGCGTTGATAGCAATAAACTGCGGTAAGCACGACGCTTTTCCTCCGTCGATTCGACCTCAATGGCAGTAAAGCGTTTAGCTATTGTTGGGCTACTTTCATCCGCCGCCAAAATACCTTTGCCTTTAGCGGCTAATGCATCAACCGTCGTCTGAAGTTGCTGAACTCTATTCATAAGCTATGTCCTCTCACTTTACGATAATCGGATTAATGCCTTGACGACAGTGGCCGCCAAAGATATCGACAACAATACCAATAATACTATCAGGCGGGTTTCCACGCTGGATACTTGGCTTATGCCTTTGGCATCTCTAGTGCCGGCACTTTATATTATATATATCTAATCTATATTTATCTAATTTAGATACATGTGATATAGTTGACTCCAAGATTGGAGAATAATGTATGACAACAAACCAAGATGTTATGACTAAAGATATGGCTGCGTTACAAAAACACGCCAAGGATGCTGCTAATTTATTAAAAACGCTAGGCAACGAACATCGATTGCTCGTGCTGTGTACGCTAATGAATAGCGAGCTATCCGTCGGTGAACTGAATGACATGATACCTTTGAGCCAATCGTCACTATCCCAACATCTGGCCTCGCTGAGAAAGGCGGGACTGGTGCAAACACGCAGAGAGTCTCAAACCATTTATTACCGCCTGTGTGGCGACGAGGCCATTAGAATTATTTCTGTTCTTCAGTCAATTTATTGTCCCGATTTATAAACGAGGTATACCATGACCAACCCACAAACAACAATTTCTGTAACTGATTTTGCATCCCTAATCGATTCGAATAGCAACGTAACCATTGTTGATGTTCGCACCAAAGCAGAAATTGATAACGAATTTCTTGAGGGCTGCCTGAACGTACCATTGCAAGATATTACCGCGGCCACCTTTGAATCGGCGGTGGCCCATTGTGACACTGCAGACACTATTTACTTGTTGTGCGGCAGTGGATTACGGGCCCAAAAAGCTACCGAACAGCTGCAAGGTGCAATTGCCAACCCCCTAGTGGTTGTTTCAGGAGGTATTCAGGCGATGAAGCAGGCCGGAATTAGCCTGAAGAAAGGCCGTGGTAATGTAATTTCACTGGAACGACAAGTTCGTATTACTGCGGGCTCACTGGTTGTACTGGGGGTCATTTTAGGCAGCTTGGTTACACCGGGGCTTTATGGTCTATCTGCTTTTGTTGGTATAGGGCTCGTTTTTTCCGGTGTCACAGATACTTGTGGTATGGGAATGATCATGGCTCGTATGCCATGGAATCGCTCAGCTTAGGTCACGCTCTATGGCACTGTTAATTGGTATGGTGATTGGCTTGGTACTTGGTCTGACCGGTGCGGGGGGATCTGTGTTTGCTGTACCACTGCTTATCCTGCTGCTGTCACTACCCGTCAGTGATGCCATAGGTATCGCTCTGGGCGCTGTCGCCATCAGCGCACTCTACGGCACTATCAATAACTGGCGCTACAAAAGTATTTTATGGATTCCTTCCATCATTCTGGGGACGACTGGCGTCTTGTTCGCCCCTCTGGGTAAATTGATCGGTAATCAGCTATCTCCCTCACTACTGCTAGTAGGCTTTAACGGTTTGGCCATTATGGTTGCACTGCACATGTGGCGACAAGCATCCAAACACCCGGAGCAAACCAGCATTGTTCGTTCTGGCCATATGACACCAGAAAATTTTGTGGGCCCTGCATGCCGTATGAGTACCACTGGGCAGTTCGAGTGGCGACCTCGCTGCGTGGGTAGTCTGGCAGCTGGAGGAATGATCGTGGGGTTACTAACCGGTTTATTTGGCGTGGGGGGTGGCTTTTTAATTGTGCCATTACTGATATTCCTCAGCCAGGTCTCCATGCAGCAGGCAGTGGGAACCTCTCTGCTGATCATCACCGCGGTTGCCACGTCAGGGTTTTTAAGCTTTACCGCCACTGCACCCAATGTGAATTGGGCCCTTCTAGGGCTTATCGCCACTGGAGGAGTTGTGGGTATGTTTATTGGCCGCCTAGTGAGTCACAAGATCGCCAGCCCGCAATTGCAAAAGATATTTTCCATCAGCCTAATTGCCATTGCCCTTATAACCCTAGCCCATCAATGGACAGCCAGCCCACCTTAAATGATCGGGAGCCCGCTATGATTTTTAGACAACTATTCGATATCCAATCATCTACCTACACTTACTTGATAGCCGATGAGGATACAGGTGAAGCCGCCCTGATCGACCCCGTCATCGATAAGACTGATGACTACCTGATGTTACTGATGCAACTAGAGCTTAAGTTAATTGTTGCTGCCGACACCCATACCCACGCTGATCACATCACTGCATTGGGCCTGTTACGGGAGCATACAGGCTGCCAGACAATGGTGGGGCAGCAATCTATTGCGGAATGTGTGTCCAGTAAATTTTCAGCAGGTGATCATATTGTGGTTGGCAAACTTAGCCTGGAAATTCTGTACACGCCGGGGCATACGGATGACTCCTACAGCTTTTATCTGTCATCCGACGGTCGGTCAATGTTGTTTACTGGTGATACCTTACTGATTCGTGGTACCGGGCGTACAGATTTTCAAAGTGGTGATCCCCGACAACAATACGACAGCTTATTTGGAAGTTTACTGACATTCACCGGTGATACGCTGGTATATCCAGGCCATGATTATAAAGGCTGGTCAGTGAGCACCATTGATGAAGAAAGAACTCACAACCCGCGACTGCAAGTGACCAATAGCGATGCTTATGCCGAACTAATGGATGGTTTGATGTTGCCCAACCCTAAATTGATGGATGTGGCCGTGCCGGCCAATCAGAAGTGTGGAAATACTCGGTAGGCATGGTAAGTTTTTGCCAGATTCAGAACCAATATCGAGGCATTAGATCAAGCGACAGAAATTTTTCGAGCAGCCAAAGGTGCTTCTTATGAGGACGCCCTTAGGATGGCTACCAAAGGAAACTGCAAGCTCCTGGTAAAAAAGTTTCTGAGACTTTTCGGACAAGTTGTCAACGGCAAAATTCACCAAGATGAGCAATGGAGGACTGAAGGGATTAACGGTATAAAGGAAATTCAAGCCAAGCTTGGAAAAGCTGATTGTTGGGATTCGGTTTGACTAGCAGTCTCTCAGAACCAAAATACTACCAAAGCCCTAACCTACCAGGTTCGGTTTTCGTTCGGTGTTCTACATACAGCTTCCCATGCAGCTCATAACCGAATGACCGATTAAAACCAACTTCTGACTCCAGCAAGTTCGGCCATGGTTCGGCTAGCGGTCGACACACACCAGCAACCTCAAAAACTCCTTACACTTCTTTCCCTTACGACGCCCAAAACCAACAGTGCGAGGTACTCATAATCGATTGGTCGAAGGTTCAAGTCCTTCTGGGCCCACCATTTCTCTTATAATTCATAGGCTTGCTATAAGCTGAGCATCCGACTCTATGGGCAGAGCGGGTGGCCTTTTTTGTGCCTGTCGTTTGGCGACGCCAGCACCCGCCGGCTCTAAAGCATCAAGAATACTCTCTGAACAACCACTACAGACTCATAATCGGCAGGTCCCCAGTTCAAGTCTGGGAAGGCCCACCAATATGCCTCAGCCTGATAAGGTTGAGGTTTTTTCTTTGCCCGCATATTGCGGCGAACAAATACACTTACACAAACCGCCAGAACATGCACGATAATTGCAGTCGAAAATAACCTGTACCGAGAGCCTGAGAAAGCCTAGAAGCGCTAATATCTATAGCTGAGGATGTTGGATTGGTGTGCAACAACGCCCACAACCGGCTCCTGAGTCGAACCTGAGGTCAACGGCTAGTATTAGTTCCAACACCGAATATCTTTCTGGACAACTTCTTTAGGCAAGATTCACGCCTGAGCAACCAATCTATATGGATACATATAGAGCGACAGGTTTAACCACCCCCTTAAATTTTCGACAAGTGATTAATCATCACCCATTTTTCTACTTCATATCAAATGCTCTCTCAGATAATAAGCCCTAGCTGAAGCGGTTTTGACAACAGCATCTTTGCCCTTGCCAACATTAACTGATAGCGATTAGAATCGCTGACTTAGGGCAAAAAATCAGTGAGCCTAATACTCAAATCGTATAGTTAATTGCAGATCGCCCTTGACCAGCTCCCAGGAACGACTTGCTGAGCCACTGAAAAAGAATGGTATCGGAACTACCTTCAGCAAGTAACAAAACAAGGAGCATTTAGCACACGATGAGAAGCCACTGGGGGAAAACGTTTAATGAGAGGCGCAATGAATGGATATCGCTTAGGTGCTACTTTTATTAAATGTATTAGTGCTGAGGTATTGGGTTCTGCTGCGGTAAACCACCCATATTTGCAAGCAATGCGTGAGGGTGATTTCCCCAATATTGACTTGGCGTTTAAGGATTTTGCATTTCAGTACGGTTTATATAGCACTATGTTTACCCGTTATGTATCAGCAGTGATTAAGAACCTCAGTAATACTGAACACAAGAAAGTTCTTCTGGCCAATCTAGCCGAAGAACAAGGCGATACTCACGATGTTGATCTACCTCCCGGTGTGCTGGCCAGCGTAGTCGGACAACCACACGCAAGCTTATATCGCCGCTTTCAAGAAGCTCTGGGGATTGATGCCGATTACTGCAAAACTGCACAACAGTGCCAAACAAGCCTGTTGTGGGGTCAACAGTTTTTACAGCTGTGTAAGATGAACGAGTGTGTCGGTGTGGGCGCTATCGGTATTGGTACCGAACTTGTCGTTTCCCCTATTTATGATCAGATTCTTGAAGGGCTTAAAACACATAGCAACCTGACGATGACACAACGTGTGTTCTTTGATTTGCACAGCCAATGTGATGAAGAGCATGCTGCCCAAATGCTATTGATTACCGAAGATTTGGCTCAGGATCGCACTGCTTGTGAACAAATTGAATATGGCGCTAGAATGGCTATCAACATGCGAGTTGCCTTTTGGGACAAAATGCTAGAACGTGCCCATAACTTTCCCGCCTCCACCCTCCCTGCTATTGAGAAGTTATCTGCCGTTGGATACTGAAAAAGTCTATAACGACAATGCCGAGAAGTGGTTGCGCTTAGCACCGAGCTCCCTGTCTGATTTTACTGCGCGCCCTTTGGTGTTTGAGACCTGTGGTGAGTTAAAAGCTCGCTCAGTGTTAGACATTGGCTGCGGCGAAGGCTATTGCGCACGGGAGCTGAAGCGTCGTGGCGCTGGCGATTACCTGGGCGTGGATTTGTCTGAAGAAATGATTAAAGCTGCTCAGGCGCAGGAAGTAAAAGATCAATATGGAATCGAGTACTGTGCCTGTAATGTGGTGGAGTTTAGTCCTGACCGGCAATTTGACCTTTGCATTGCGGTGTTCTTGTTTAACTATCTGCGGGTAGAAGAAATGCAGCGCGTGTTTTCGATGGTATATGAGGCATTGCAGCCCCAGGGCCAGTTTATTTTTAGTGTACCCCATCCTTTCTTTCCCTTTGTACGTTCTGATCAGACGGCACCCTTTTACTTTGCCTCCACAGGAAAGAACTACTTTGCAGATGTGGATCAACAATTTGAGGGAGAAATTTGGAAGCGGAGTGGAGAGCCTTTACACGTGCAGTGCGTACACAAAACCTTTGGTGATTATTTTGATAACTTACGCCTTGCAGGCTTTACCAACATGCCCGAAATGAAAGAGCTAACCGTTACACCCGAGCTGGTCGCAATGGACGAGGCCTTCTTCTCACCACTGTTAAATGAGCCGTTACATCTGCTGTTTAAAATTTCCAAATAATGACGGCTGCCCCTAGGTCAACACAATGCCAACGCCCAACTCGTTGATCGAACGTCTCTTTCATTACGAAGAAAATAACCCCGCTCATGAGGCAGTTGTAACCCCAACGTTTACATTGTCTTATGCCCAACTGGCCCAACTTGTAAGGGCGCAGGTAAAAGCATTTAACAATGCAGGCATTTCGGGCAACGCTATTATCGGGATCAAGTGCGCCGATGATATACAACACTTGGTGGTGTGCCTCGCCACTACTCATATTGGCGCTACATCGTGCACAATTCCCACGTACGAGGCTGCTCAAACACAAAATTCCATCATCAGTCATTGCGGCGTTACCCATACAGTTGATGAGAAGATAGCTGTAGACCCAACATCTATAGAAAAAAGGCCTCAGGAAAGCAGGCCATTAGAAAACAACGCCAATTCAATAGTAGTAGAGACACCTGCATCTGAGGCGCAGCTTTTGTTTTCCACCTCAGGTACAACGGGTGAACCTAAACTGGTGATTCATCATGACAGCGATCTGGTAGCGCAAGCCCATCGCCACATTGTTTCTAAACAGGAACGCTTTGCCTGCCTGGCACCGATGGAGCACAACTTTGCCAAGCGTCACCGCCTCTACTGTGTAGCAGCAGGAGCGACCAATGTATTTCTTAGCGCGGAGCCGGAATCACTGGTCACCCAAAGCCAGTCGCTAAACGTTAACGTCATGCATGTATCTGCCTTTCAGGCACAAGAATTATTAGCGATGCCTGACATCAGTAAGCTATCCAATATCCGGTTGAAGCTTGGTGGCTCGCATGTTCCCTTATCACTCCGACAGCAACTGCGAGACACCATCACCAATAATCTGCAAGCCGGCTACGGCACCACTGAAACAGGTGCAATTGCATTTACTGATCCAAATGATTTGAACGCAGGTGAAAGCGTCGGCCAATCATTGCCCGGAATAGAAATACGCGTAGTCACACCGGAAAGAAAACCTCTTGGCATTGGTAAGCGTGGAGAATTAGCCGTTCGTTGTGAAGGTATGTTCCGCGGTTACCTCGGCAAATCCGACCTGGCTGCTACCCGGCTTGGGGATGGCTGGTTCCATACGGGTGACATCGGCTATCTGGATAGCCAACAGCGTATTCATCTGTGTGGCCGATCCGACGACATGTTTGTGTTCAACAGCATGAACATTTACCCCCAGGATATTGAGTCTGAGATTCGTCAATATCCGGGGATCATCGATGCTGTAGTGCTTCCTAAAAAATCATCTGTACACGGTAACATTCCAGTGGCCCTAGTTGTTTTCGCCAAGCATGTGAAACAGCATCTACCCGCATTAAAAAAGTTTGTACAGAAGCGGGTTGGCGTTCGCAGCCCACGACAGTACATTATCGTTGATGAAATCCCGAAAAATCCCTCCGGCAAAATTTCTCGTCTAAAAGCAATGAACCTGCCAGCAAAGAGCGGCCAAATTCGTAGCGACATTATTGATATGCTTGATCCACGCATAACAAAGCACTTGAAACCCTCGCTAATCACTGCCTTTAAAAATGGTGATCAAGATATAACTTTCCGTGAACTCAGAATGGATTCACTGGCTCGCATGGATTTTTTGGTCGCACTAGAAACAAATTATGACACCGTCATTACACTACGAGAGTTTGCTGGGTTTCGCTACCTTGGTAACATTGCCGCCCATGTTTTATCGCCATCATCGCAACACGGGCTGGAAGAAGACTCTACCCTTCCAACAAGCAGTTCAAGCGACTCAAGCCACATAGCAATCCAGGCAGATTCCCTTCCCTACGTAGTGCGCTTTTTTCAACGTATCTTTAGTTATTGCCACACAGCTGCACAATTGAATAGAGCGTTCTCTACACTGGAACACCGCTTAACTCCAATGGAAGTAGAGTGCCTATATGACTGGCACCTTAACAGCCAACTTATCCCAACAGAGGCAGCAACAAAATTCCAAACAGCGGCTTCCAACTGGCTAAAAGAAATGAAAAACTTGATGCTGAACAGTGGAAAACAGGCGCCAGAACCATTTTTTTCACGCAGGGTTGCACCTAATGCCACTCTTTTTTCTGGCGCGGGATTACCAACTGACAAGACGCTATTGATCTGCTTTCCACCGGGGGGTATTCGTCACCTGACGATACCCAATGCCACGTTAATGCAACACACAAACTCAGCGCGTTTTGACCTATTAATTATCTCGGATCCTTTTAAGGAAGGTTATCGACTTGGTACTCCTCCATTTGGTAAATACCAGAGTGAAGTTATTGAGCAGCTAGCCAACCGAAATTTGATTAGCAAATATAGCAGTATTCGCACCTTGGGGTTCAGTGCCGGAGCCTACCCAGCACTGATAGCAGGCTATCTTTTGAAGGCAGAAATGGCTCTCAGCATAAGTGGCCGCTTCCATCGTAAAAAGAACATCCTCAAAAATTTGGATAAAGTGATTACAACTTGGAAAATGGTGCGCAAGGGGCGCTGTTCACGAGTGCTGATAAGCTACTCCACAGACCATTCTCGCGACCAAAAATATGCCAGAATCATTGGCAAAATCTCTGGTGGCAGTAAGGTTGCTATCGAAATTAAAAATGAAAAAACCAGACATTTAATTCTTCAGCGGTTGCTAGAACGTGGTGAATTAGCAGCATTCCTAGCGCGCACTATTTTTGCGGAAATGGATGACAAGCTAATTGCCACCGAACGGACAAACGTAATCATGTCCTTCCCTGCCGCCCAAATACGGCCGTCTGAGTAGCACGAACAGTCGACTGAAACCATCGATAAAGGTGTATCTATCCCACTTGCGTACTGAAGCCATGGCTCTGTATCTATCCATCCGTTTAATTTAGCTTAATCCATAAATGGCTGCCCACATGTGACAAGGGCAGCTAAAACCCACAGCACAAGCTTTCGACATCACAGGTTGATACGGCCTCTCTAGCGGGATTGCCCCCCAGTCTCCCCCCTCAAGTACGCTATCGAGGGCTAAACAAGATGTATACAAGGCGAGACAGGCTTTTAAGATAAGTTACTAGTAGCAAGGGCTAGTGAGCTTGAGCGCTACGATAAAGAACGAGGTTTACCCCGTTTCGAGTAGCAAGGTATAAAAAGTAGTTCCAAGAGAGCCCTTAGCTCAGTTGGCTAGAGCGCTCGACTCATAATCGATTGGTCGAAGGTTCAAGTCCTTCTGGGCCCACCACTTGTATTATCTATCTGCTTGTTACAACTTCCCGAATACTTCAATATTCATAGGTTAGTTCATCTCAAATGATCATGATCTTATCTCTGATCCTCCAGAAACAAATCACTTAACCCTTATTTATTTCAGTATATTGCTCGACTTGAACCCCGTGAACTAACGGTTCATGATCATAACTAGACGCTCACCACTTTAATCTGCAAGTTATTGGAGCTACGTTATGAGTAACCTCAAAGCTCACCTGGTTTGGGACGCGAATATCCGCTGGTTTCACTGGATTAATTTCCTATGTCTACTCGGGCTAATTGCCGTGGGTGTGGTCATCCTTAACAGTAAGACTCTCGGTGTCACCAATGAGGGGAAAATCTTACTTAAGACAGTGCATGTTTGGATTGGCTATGTGTTCTCACTCAACCTGTTGTGGCGTCTGGTTTGGGCCTTTATTGGTGGACCCTATGCGCGATGGCGGGCAATTCTGCCCGGTGGGAAAGGCTATATGAGTGAAGCCTGTGACTACATCGGTGACGTCAAAGCCGGGCGTCCACGTCAGTATCTCGGCCACAACCCCATTGGGCGCATCGCCGTTACCCTGCTACTTTTTCTGTTACTCGTACAAGCCATCACAGGGCTGATGCTGGCCGGTACGGATCTGTTCTACCCACCCATCGGTTCATGGATTGCTAGCTGGATAGCCAGCTCTGGAGTTGATCCAGCGACACTCGTACCCTATGCAAAGGAAATGTATGACGAGACAGCCTATGAGGCGATGCGGGCCTTCCGTAAACCCGTGATTACCATTCACTACTACAATTTCTTCGTGCTTCTCAGCATTATCCTGATACATATTCTCGCTGTCGTCGTGACCGAACTACGTGAAGGAGGAAACCTGATCTCAGCGATGTTTTCGGGTAAGAAGATACTGAGAGAACTATCGGCTGAGCACACAAAAGATGATTGAGATTCAGCAGAAGAGCTAGCGACATAGCTTCAACTCAATTAGTTGGTAAACCAACCTATCAAACCCACCAAGAAAAAAGGCTTAGAGATAGCTCTCTAAGCCTTTTAATATATTTACCGCTTGGTTGCGCAGGTTTAATCACCACAGTATTCGCAACCTTATTTTGGGAATAAAAAAATCACCTCCAAACGAAAACCCCAGTCTTCCGTACCAAGCGTGGGTGACTCAGCCCAATGCCGGACACCACCACCAACTTGAAATAGCTGATCACCCGCTTTTAGCATTTGCATGACACTAAAATTGTATACAGACAAAGCTCTACTCATCAGGCCCTTGAAATATTAATCACTTCCCTGCCCGTTAGCGCTCTACTTTGACCTGGAGATAATGAGGGGTCTAACGATAAGTTACCGATAGCAATGCGGTGCAGTGTTAATACCTCATTATCAAACTGCCCAAACATTCGTTTAATCTGGTGGTAGCGCCCTTCCATAAGGCTCACCTCAGCCACATAATCAGAAACAATGTGCAGTTTCACTGGCCGAGTGGTTATATCTTCAAAAGGAAAATACATCCCGTCAGAAAATGCCTGAATATAGGCTTCTGTCACCGGCTTCTCCAGGGTGACCCGATACAGCTTGGCAATGTTATTTTCCGGAGTTGTCAGTTGCCTTGACCACCGACCATCATTCGTGAGTAATAATAACCCCGAGGAATTAAAGTCCAGTCGTCCCACAATATGTAAATGGTGACGATCTGGTCTGTCCAGTAGATCAATCACTGTTTTGTGCTGTTCATCCTTGGTGGCGCTCACCACACCGGTTGGTTTATTCATCATCACATAACTAGGGGTATTGTCCTGCAACACCTGGTCATCCAGTGTCACATGGGAGAACTTGTCGATTACATGGTTTATATCAGTGGCGGGAGAGCCATCCACAACAATACGCTTCTGAGCCAATAATGGCCTTACATCTCGACGGTTAATGCCCATCTGTTCGCTGATAAAACGGTCCAGCCTGGCGCGCTTTGATTGCATGGCTTCATGAATCCGGTGAAGTCGTTACTCTGTCACACTGCGCCGCAGTGCTTTGGTCTTACTCCGCAGAGCTTTGCCGTCCAAACGTCTTTTCTGAGAACCTTTCGTCGGCTTGGTTGGTCGCCTGACTTTCTGTATGACAGTAACGCTCTTAATAAGTACCTGCAGACGCTCTAGAGCATCCTCTCGGTTTTTCTCTTGAGTTCGAAACTTTTGCGCCTTGATCACAACGACACCCTCTTTACTGATACGGCGATCTCGCAAGCTTAATAGCCGTTGCTTATAAAGCTCAGCTAAAGAAGATTCATTGATATCAAAACGAAGATGAATGGCTGAAGAAACCTTATTAACATTTTGGCCACCAGCTCCCTGAGCACGGATCGCTGAAATATCAATTTCATTATCAGGAAGGGAAATAGTTGGAGTGATGATCAGCACAGCCATACCTCTATAGGTGTTTCTTCATAGGTGTTTCTTCATAGGTGTTCCTGACATAGGCTCCTTGGCTAGAGGGGCATATCTTCAAGTTCATGAATTAATTGCTGAATTGTGGCTTTCATATCTCTGCTAAAGGGTTTTCCTCCGCCATTTTTTAAAGCACGCTTTATGAGCTCCACCATCTCTTCTCGGACACTTTCCATCAGCTCATCCTGGTAGTTATTCATCGCAAAATACTCCCACTCTCGCGTTGTGTAGGATTGATCTGCTACTTTATTCAAGAAAACTAAAAGCTCTTTTTGAAGCTCTTGTTTAATATTCATGTATAGCGCCTTTTATCGTACAAATTATCGTGTAAATAAAATGCCTATGTCAGTTGTACGCGAAACTTCTCATCACCAAACTCGATAATATCGCCTGAGACTATTTTCTTTCGCTTTCTGGTTTCCACCTCGCCATTAACCAGTACCTGGCCATCATCGATAACAGCCTTTGCTGCACCGCCATTCTCGACCAAGCCTTCAAATTTCAGAATCTTATAGAGCTCAACAGGCTCTCTGGTAATCTCAACGTCTCTCATATTATTCGCTACTTATTCCAATCTCAGTGATGTCATGCCGGGGAAGCATCATTTTTAACCCTTTCATTTATAACCAGTCACCTATAACAATAGATCTTCTTCGATAGGATGATAGGTGCTGGCAGCATTAATAAGGGAGCCGGCTGTAAGTGCAGGGACACCATAAACTTCGGCCTTAACCCCATAATCTTTTTTGATTTTTTCTAACAGCAGATCAAAGTCACCATCGCCCGATAACAAAATGACCGCATCAACCTCTTTTGCCGTTTCCATCACATCAATAGCTATACCCACATCCCAATCACCTTTAGCAGAACCATCACTGCGTTGAATGTAGGGTTTAAGCTTTACTGTAAAGCCTATGTGCTTCAGGGCATCCTGGAATTTAAGCTGGCCATCATCACCCCGATGAATGGCATAGGCTGTCGCTGAAGTAACCTCACCCTCAGAGCTTATACGTTGCCAGAGCTTTCGGTAATTAAACTGTCGACCATAAGCTTGACGGGTGGTGTAATAGATATTTTGCACATCGACAAAGATAGCGATTTTTTTCACGATGGAGCCCACTAGCGGTTCACCTACCCAAGAGGGGTGCGACACTACAGGAGTCTGTAGCAACTGTTAAGTCATGCAACCAATATCATGGAGACCACAACCCCTACATTTGTCTATATAGAGACCTACCCGCTACCGGCTACCGGCTGAACAGCTGCCCAATCACGGGTTCATAACAGCGACACATCCAATTGGAGTAGCTGGGTAGAGGTCGCCGTCACTGATTCTGGTGGTGGAGGCGGTGGCGGCGACAAACCGTGCAGAGGTAAGAGGTGTAATCTATAACAACGAAAAGAGGCCGAAAGGCCCCTTTTTTGTCACCTCTCTACTAGCTACCTGCGACAATTTGTCGCACCCACATCCTCAATTATTTCTCTATGATGGCCCCTGTTTTAATTCACATGTTGACCACTATTCATGACACTTAGTAAATCGACCTTTATTGCCTCCAGTCTTATGCTTGCCTCTCTGCCAATATTGGCTGACCACCCATCATTAGGGATTAACAGCGGTTATGGCGGTGCTATCGTCGGTCAATCTGCGACGACATTACCTGAGGGGGCTTTCAGCTTTTCTATCAAGCAGGAATCTATTAAAAACAATACATTCTCAGACAGAAAGTTGAGTGAGTTTGGTGAAGCCGGCCAGGATGTTCATAGTGTGGAATCGTTGGATGTCATCAACCTGAATGCCGCCTGGGGCTTCTCTAAAAAGCTGACCCTTGGCCTATCTCTGCCAGTCATCAGTCGTAATAACATTTCACAGGCACCGCATCATCATGAAGAGGAGCATCACGAGGAGGAAGAAGAGGAGCACCATGAAGAAAGCACCCCCTCAGCCGATTCCTTGGGGGATTCATCAGGGATTGGCGATCTGACTGCTTACGGCCAATATCAATTTTTTTCCAGCGCTGACAACCGTCGCCTGGCTGCCATCTATTTCGGGGTCAAATTACCCACAGGAAAAACTGACCAAAAAACTGATCAGGGTGAAACTTTTGAAGCCGAACATCAACCTGGTTCCGGCTCTGTAGATGGCTTGCTCGGACTATCCTACAGCCAGCATTTGAATCGTTGGTCACTGGACAGCAGCATTCTCGCCTCCTTGGCAACAGAGGGCACCCAGGACACAGATCTAGGTAATGCACTCAATTATGATCTGGCCCTGTCCCACCCGCTGATGGCCACAGGGGAATCTCACAGCCACCATAACCACCATCACACTCCATCCTTAATTTCAGCTGCCACACTGGTATTTGAGCTGAATGGAGAGTGGCGGGACAAAGTTGATGTAGATGGAACAACGCAGGCCCACACGGGAGGAAATCTTGTGTATCTCACTGCCGGTGTACGTGTGAACTTTGGCCAACAATGGTCAGCCACCCTGTCCGGAGGCATTCCAGTGGTCGAAAACCTAAATGGTCAGCAGTCCGACCCCAACTGGCGCGGAGGCCTAGTATTATCGCGGTCTTTCTAACCACCAAAGATCGAACTAACCGGCCTGCCGCAATAGAATACAGCTCTGCTAGTTCACTTCCAGAGAACGGTCATAAGGGTAAATCTAGCTTAAATAGCCAAAATTCAGCAATTATTCAGATTTTAGATAGACTATTAGTGTACTGATAAATTATTTGGATCAGGTGCAATGGCTATTAATCTCGCTGATTTTTCAAAACGACTGGCAGCAGTTGTCGCCAGTATCGGTCAGGAATCTCTCCCTGACCACTTGATGGTCTTTTTTAAAAAACAGGTCGATATTGATAATGCTGTTATCCTGTTTTACAACCGGGAGCATCCCCCAAAAGTCACTTATAACGATTTACCATCAGTAAACCAGTCAACCCATATCACCCTATTCTTGAAAGGAGCTTACCTGTTAGACCCCTGTTATCGAGCTGCCAGAGAGGGTTTCAATGGCTATTATCAGCTGGACCAATTGGCACCGACGGGCTTCAGAAAAAGTGAGTACTACAAAAACTATTTTCGTTATACGGGGCTCATTGATGAGTGTGGTTATATTTTTAAATTAGGGCCGGATCACTTTCTCAATGTATCGCTTGGCCGGGACGAATCTTCACAACGCTTTAACCTGTCACAGCAACGTTTACTCAAAGAACTCACACCGCTGATAAAGGAAATCTGCCTGGCCCATTGGCGCACTCAGGACTTCTACACTCAGAAAGACACTCACGAACATATTGGCCACAGTGAAGACAGCCTCCATACTCAACTGGAATCGGCACTAAACAGCTTTGGCACCTCTATCCTGACCGATAGAGAGTCTCAGGTAATCCAGCTTTTTCTTCATGGCCATTCGACAAAATCTATTGCTGAAAAACTGGGGATCTCACCAGAGACCGTGAAGCTACATCGTAAAAACAGTTATGCAAAACTGGATGTACGTTCTCAGGCAGAATTGTTTTTCTTGTTTATTGATGCGCTGTCTAGCATGGATAATTACACTGGCGGCGATCCATTAACCGGTTATCTAAACCACGAAAAATAACCCCTCTCTTTTTCTTTTCTCTCAAAGATAGCAGCAACTATCTGTTAGCTGCTGCCCCTAAATTCAGCACCAACCCCAATGGGGTATACGGCCAAGAACACTAATGCCATAACCTGTGCATACCTGACCACACTACAGGTGTCTTATGGCGGCTACTAACAAAGCAGGTTTCAACCAATTTGATACCAAAGCGCTAAACCAGCAAGACAAGGCGCACCTACTACACCCCTGGCAAGTCTTTGATGTGTTCAACAAAGAAGGGGCAATGCCAATTGCCGCAGGGGATGGAGCCTATATCTATGACAGCGATGGCAACCGATACCTTGATGCCGTTGGTGGGCTATGGTGTACCAATATCGGTTTGGGCCGTAAAGAGATGGCCGATGCCATTGCTGAGCAGGTTTGCACCATGGCTTATGCTAACCCCTTTGTGGATATGACCAATGTCCCTGCGGTTAAACTGGCGGCCAAGCTGGCCGACCTGGCGCCGGGTGACCTGAACCATGTGATGTTTACCTGTAGTGGTTCCGCTGCGGTAGATACCGCGTTCAGACTGATACAGTTCTACCAAAACTGTCGTGGAAAACACGATAAAAAACATATTATTTCACGCAAAAATTCCTACCATGGTTCCACTTATGCTGCCATGTCCATTGGAGGAAAACCCGGTGATCACCCACCGGAATTCGACTTCATCACAGATACCATTCACCATATTTCCACACCTAATTTTTATCGTGCAGAACAGATAAAAAATGAAAAAGAATTCCTGAATTTCTTACTCAAGGAATTGGAAGAAAAAATATTATCTATTGGACCAGAAAAAGTTGCCGCTTTTTTTGCCGAACCGGTTATGGGTGCAGGTGGCGTGATTATCCCACCCGAGGGTTATCATCAGGGCACCTGGAAAATATGCCAGAAATACGATGTGCTTTATGTGTCCGATGAAGTGGTCACAGGTTTTGGCCGACTCGGTCACTGGTTCTGCTCTAAAGAGGTGTTTGGCATCCAACCAGACATTCTTATCACAGCCAAAGGCATCACCTCTGGCTACCTCCCGCTTGGCGCAGCCATTTACTCAGACCGCATTCATAATGTCATCAGCGAGGAAGGTAAAGGGCGTTGCTTCAGCCACGGCTTCACCTATTCAGGCCACCCCGTTGCTTGTGCCGCTGCCTTAAAAAATATCGAGATTATGGAACAAGAAAATATTCTCGGTCATGTAAAACACATTGCACCCTATTTCTTGACTCAACTTAAAACCCTACTGGATTTACCCATCGTGGGTGATGTCAGGGGCTGCGGCCTCATGGCCTGTGTTGAGTTTGTGAAGAATAAGCAGTCAAAAGAACGTTTTCCGGAGGAGCTTGATATTGGAAAATGGATTTCTAACCAGGCTGATTCTCGGGGTCTTATTGTGCGCCCCATTGTGAACCTGAATGTGATGTCACCCCCGCTGATTATCAACCATGATCAGATTGACTGTATTGTCAGCACCCTGCGGGAAAGCATTATTAGTACGGTGGAAGAACTCATCGAAAAAGGTCACTTTTAAACCATGCCCTATTATTTCACCCACTAAGTCATCACCACGTTCGGTACTGGAAACCCATTAAATTCAGTAGCACAGCACGCTGTGTATGCGCCCATGTACGGGAGGTAAATCAGATCACCTGATTGTAAATTATTTGGCAAACGCTGGTTTTCAACACAAATATCCAATGAATCACACGTGGGGCCTGCCAACGTCCAGTTAGCCATAACACCCTTACGATCACTGATAACCGGGTAATGAAAACGATCATTCAATTCCATCAGCCCGCTATACACACCGCTATCCAAATAAAGCCAACGCTGCCCATGACGCACCGCGGTGCCAATTACTTGCGTCACCATACACCCGGCCGATGCCACTAAGCTCCGTCCAGGCTCAGCAATGACCAGTATGTCCTTATCCACTAATTCAAGCTCTCTGCCAATCACTTCACCAATGGTTTCTATGGTTGGCACCTCAGGGTTCATACACACAGGAAACCCGCCGCCAAGGTTCAGTAGGCGCGGCTTCAGCCCCTGCTGCTGCATGCCTTGAAAGAACTGCCGGGCAGAACGAATACCCTGCTGCCAATTATTGATATTTAAACACTGAGAACCCACGTGAAATGTAATACCTGCCAAATCCATGTTTAATCGCACACATTCTGCAATCACTTCAGTTGAGTCCTTGAGGCCAGCACCAAACTTTTTATCCAATGGCCAGGCCGATCCTTTGTTGCTGATTTTAATCCGCAAATACACACTGGCACCGGAGTATATCCGGTGGATTTTCTGCACCTCGGCAACGGAGTCTACTGCATACCACTGAAGACCCCGTTTAACCGCCTCGTACAAATACACTTCTGACTTAATTGGGTTTGAATAAAAAATTTCTTCGCCCGGCACGCCTAATTCAAGCAATAACGCCAACTCTGCAAGCGAGGCAATTTCAAAACAAACCCCTTCATCATGCAGTGTTTTTAACACTCGAACATCCGGGTTAGATTTCACCGCAAAATGGGGGCGAATACCGGGCATCGCCCCCATAAAACGATGGGCATTGGCTCTCAGTTGATCCTGGTTAATAAACAGCGTGGGTTGGCTATAGCCCGACGATGCCACTCGTGAGCGAACATTTTTAAGAATATGTGAGACATCATCCACAGTATGGCTGTTTAAAAGGTTGGCTGAACTTCTGGACATAACAAACACGGCCTCCCTAGGGACTCCATTATTTAGTGTAATCAGTACAGATGGCAGTTTGTATGATCAGATGCTACAACTAGATATATAAGTTCTACCATTTTGTTAAGTTAACTTGGCATTTTGTATGAAAACTCCTTACCTGAAGGCTCCTCACCTAAAAGAGCTGGATCATCGACTGATTAAATTGCTTCGTGACAATAGCCGGGAAAGCATTGCTAATCTTTCTAGAAAGCTGGGTGTCAGCCGTGCGACGGTGAAAGAACATATGGCTACGCTGGAGCGACGGAAGGTAATTCAGGGCTACACCATTCGCTTCCACCCGGAACATGAACAACGCCAGTTAAATGCCTATGTGATGATTTGTGCAGACCCCAGACAAATGCCATCGATTGTTCATCAGATAAAACAACTACCCTCAGTGGAATCCCTGCAAACCATTAGTGGAATTTACGATTTAATGACACTGATTACCTGTGAATCTACCCTGCAACTGGATCAGGTCATCGACAAAATCACCGAAATAGAGGGCGTTGAAAAAACTCTGACGAGTATTGTGTTAGCGAGTAAATTTCAGCGTTAGTAAGGCGCACTTCTATGCCTCGATAAATCGGCATATACTGCTGAATCAGTCACCCACGATAATGCGTGGGCAGATAGAGGGAACACTCGCCAACGTTGTTATCGAGTATAGGCGTTTAGCGCGGAAAGGATTCAAACACTTCGAAGAAAACCTTCCCCAACTCATAGACTAAAAGTCACCTCGAAGTATCCGAAATAGAAAATCGAGCTGGCTCCATATAAAAATGTTATGCCTTTAGAATGGAGAAAATAGATTGAGAGGACAGTGGCTAGGTCGTTATGGCGGCTCCAACGAAGGACAAATCATTATTAATCTTGATGATCGAGGTTCTTTCTATCAGGGCGTCGCTTATCTCGTTACAGATAATGGTGAGATGCCGTCGTCAGCTGGATTTTTTAGAGTAGAGAAAGATAAAAATAATTTACGGACAGTAACTGACTATATCTTGCCAATTAACCCTGCTACTGGGACTACAGGAGACTGGAGTCAGTTAAAGCAGGCATACCCTGATATTGATCTAGCCAAGTCCGCCGAAATCAGTGGTTCGTTTTCGGGAAACAAACTTAAACTCAAAGCTATAACAGATCTTGGGTCTGAAATTACGGCTGAACTTAAGCGTGAGCCCAAAAATTCCAAGTCCAAATTAAAAGCAGATAAACTAGATTGGAAGGGCTATAAAAAGCTTGTCGAAGAGTTCGCACCTAGCCGGTTCCTATATCGGGGACAGGAACAGTCATGGAAGCTTAGAACGGCTTATCATCGCCGTGGTCGCTTTGATTTACAGAGGTTTATAACAGAAGATGTTCAGACACTACATCAGCACTTAAGCGCAAAGACTAATCATGTTTTTAACCTAGAAATAACAAAAGAAAATGGCGCTTTCTACAATCTTGCTCAACATCATGGTTACCCGACTCCTCTTCTAGATTGGACATACTCCCCATATGTGGCGGCCTTTTTTGCATTCCGGAATATCTCCAAAGAAAATCCGCCAAAAGAGAATATCCGAGTATTTCTATTTGATCAGCAACAATGGAAAAACGATTGGAATCAAATGGGAGTCCTGGATATAGCAAGCCTCCATCTATCAATAATGGAATTTATTGCCATTGAGAATGAGCGACTAATCCCACAGCAAGCAGTTACAACAGTAACTAATGTTAGTGACATTGAGACCTATATTCATTTCAGAGAAGACCTTTCTAAAAACAAATACCTTAAAGCTATTGATATTCCTGCAACCGAAAGAAACAAAGTAATGGATGACTTGGCGTTCATGGGCATAACAGCTGGCGCTCTATTTCCAGGATTAGACGGCGCATGCGAAACACTCAGAGAAAGGTTTTTCGATACATGATACCAAACCTATGTGCCAGAAATGGCATAACAAGGCGCTCAAATGCGACCGTATACTGCGGCACTTTAGCTAAGGCCTTAAATCACCCCATCATCCTTTAACTGCTGTTGAGTCTCCTGATCCAACCCCAACAAATCGCCAAGCACTTCCGCATTATGGCTACCCACCTCTGGCCCCGGCCATTGAGTATTTCCCGGAGTATCACTGAGCTTGGGAATCATCCCCGGAATTTTCAGTGGCTCACCATTAATTTCGACCTGCTCAAATAAACCCCGATCATTAAAATGTGGGTCGGCCAGCATATCTTCTGCATTGTAAATCGGCCCGGCGGGGACCCGGCTTTTATCCAGTGATTGGAGAATGTCTGCACTGGGCAGACTGCCACACCAGGCCGAGAGTGCCGTATCAATTTCCTGCTCGTGTTGAACACGGCCAGTGTTATCAGACAGTCGTGAATCATTGGCCATATCTGGCCGCCCTGCTGCTTCCATCAGTCGTTTGAAAATTGAGTCGCCATTGCCGCCAATCACCACATATTTACCATCAGCACAGCGATAGGTATTGGTGGGTACGATGCCGGTTACTGTGGTTCCCGATGGTTCACGAATCACGCCTGCACCATCAAACTCTGGTACCACTCCCTCCAATAAATTAAACATGGCTTCATAGAGGGCAATATCTACGACCTGCCCTTCACCACTGGACTCACGGGACAACAGAGCCAGGGTAATACCGAATGCGGCGTGTAATCCGGCAATGCTATCGCCAATACTCAGGTTGGGGCGAACGGGTGCTTCATCTTTAAAGCCGTTGACGTAACGAAACCCGCTGATGCCTTCACAGACAGAGGCGAAACCCGGTTTGTGTGCATAGGGGCCGGTCTGTCCGTAGCCGGAGATACGGGTATAGACTAATCCGGGATTGGAGGGTTTAAAGCGCTCTGGACCCAGCCCCCACTTTTCCATCACACCTGGTCGAAAGTTTTCAATCAGTACATCCGAACCATCAATTAACTGGCCCGCTAATTCCCGGCCTTGCTCAGTTTTCAAATCCAAAGTAATACATTTTTTGTTGCGACCTAAACTGCGCCACCACAGTGACGTGCCGTCTTTCATTACACGCCAGTTACGCAGGGGGTCACCACCGCCAGGTGGCTCCACTTTAATAACCTCGGCACCGAAGTAAGCCAGTAATGAACCGGCAAAAGGACCTGCAAGTAATTGCCCCAACTCGATCACTCGGTACCCCGAGAGCGGCTTTTTATCAGTCACTTTATATTCCTCAATCTCTCAATCCGCTATCTAAATCAGCTATTTATATCCGTCATCTATAACAGCAGAGCCAACAGTAACGGCACTGCAACAAGGGCCATGACTGTAGAGGCAACCACGATACCAGCCACCGCATTGGGGTCGCGATCAAATTTTAGCGCCAACAGGTAGTTAAACACGGCTGCCGGCATAATGGATTGCAGAAGCACCACATTTTTTGCGGTACCGGTGAGCCCCAACAGCGAAACGACAATCCAGGCAAATACCAAGCCACCACCTATACGTAATACGGAAAATCCGATACTCCGCCACCATCCTGTAGTAGTTAAACTTGATAGGGAAACACCCAGAGTGATCAGCATAAGAGGAATCGTGAACCCTGCCAGTAATTCCACCGTAGTATCAATCCAGAGGGGTAATGTTGTATCAGTACCGAGCAACCAAAGTGCAACAGCAATAGAGTAGATCAGTGGCTGCTTTGCCAAATCCCTGAGCATGGGCACCAAGCCTGTATTAGCTTTAGACATTAGCGCCACACCACCAGTCATCAATGCGGTCATTTGTACGAGAAAAAAGGCTAGTGCCAAGGCCAACCCTTCCTCACCAAAGGCAAACAGACACAGTGGCAACCCCATATTGCCATTGTTAGGAAAGACCACTGCTGATAATAATGAGCGAACATCGCCGCCAGAATAGCGAATAACAAGCACCGCCAAGGCCGCTGTTCCAATAAAAATCAATGATGCTGCCAAGGCGACCTGAGCAAACCCCTGCCCGGAGATTTCTGCCTGACTAATAGTAGATACGATCAGGCACGGTGCACCAATATTCATCACGGCCCGACTGACAAATTCTGCGGCATAGGGTGTGGAAGAACGCCCCCAAAAAACCCCAATAGCCGTACAAACCAACACCGGTGCGATTACATTCCACAATTCAAACAGCATTTTTCTACGTTCACCTCATTTTAATGCCAGCAACGCTATACTGATACCAACCAATTTGATAAATAACACTTGGCTATTTTGGCTGGAATGATTGCGCAACATACCGCACGGAACAATCTCCCGCTAGCCGCCTCTAAGAACTTATACTCATCAACAGGCGTGGGACGTATGGGCTTTTCCCAAAAAATATTAAACACTGTACTGTTGGTAGCGTGCATATTAACAGGCACTGTGGTGGTGGCGGGCTCTCCATCAGACCATCCCGGAAAAAACAGCCCTGAAATAAATAGTCCCGAAGTAAATAGTCTCGCCATAAAAAGTGACAGCCCCGTCACTGAGCTTAACCATGTTGCATCACCTGCTGATGAACAACATGGCCTGTCAGATACCTTTGACATTAACTTCTCTATTGAAAATTACCAATCTGCCATTGAACAACAGGAAAATGAAGCCGGCCCCTATGATCCCGCGTTGTCAGAATTGTCCTTTGGGCTAGGAAATGTCCTCCTGTACAACCACCGCTACGCAGATGCCATAAGTGCCTATAAACGATCCATGCACCTCCACCGAGTCAATGATGGCATCTACAGCCCATCCCAGACCCCTATGTTACGTGGAATGATTAAGAGTCATATTAAGCTGGGGCAGACTAAGGACGCCTCTCAGAATTACCGCCAACTGTTCTGGCTGCATGCAAAAACCTATGGTGAAAAAGATCCCAGATTGATACCTCTGATGGATGAAATCGGTCAGTGGCATTTGAAAGCCTATGCCCAAACAGGGCTCCAAGAAGACATCTATCACCTCCAGGCCTCATCTCACCTTTATCTATCTGCTATTGAGCTAACCACTGAGGCGTTAGGCTCTTCCAGTCTGCAACTAGTGGGTCTATTGAACAATCTGGCGCTGACAAGTTATTACTTTGCCCTTCATCAGTGGAATTACCCCGATGCACGGGAGAATAACGCCCCTTCTCACTTTGGCTATCGATCATTTGGTCTTAGTGAAGAGGCACTCAGGAGAGGTAACCCCTATCGAAATGGTCTCACAAGCTATAGGAGGACTCTGGATGTTTTTGAGAACAATCCTGACGCGCCCATAGAAGATAAAGCTGCAACCCATGCCCAGCTAGGGGATTGGTATCTACTATTTGGCTACCAGGATTTAGCGATGGAGGCCTACCATCAAGCACATTCTGATCTGAGTGGTATTGAGCAGAAAGAGGTTATTCTGGAAACATTGTTCGGCACACCAAAAATACTGCCCATCACCCAAAAACAAATATTAAAGACCCCAAGTATTGAAGGTGATGAACACCGTGAAAACCCTGAACGTGATGGCACTCCTTTATTCATTGAGCCTTATGTTAAGGTCGCTATTGATGTAACACCTGAAGGCAGAGTCACGGAGATTGATATTCTAAAAACCCACCCAGAGAATGCGCCAGGATTAGAAGCCCGAGTAAAACGGAGCCTGCGCGTCAGTAAATTTAGACCGCGTTTTGCCGATGGTCATGCAGTGCTCACCAATGACTACCCCATTAAAATGCTTACACCTAATTAGCAAGGCAAATGTTTATGCGACACATGACCGGACTTCTGACCTATGCACTGACCATAGCCATGGTCTTCCTGCTGGCCAGTTGCCAGAGCTCCTCGCAGTCCTCGAGTACGTCAACAACTTCATCATCGACCAGTTCATCACAAGCACCACCTTCTAGCGCCGCTTCCGACTCTAGCCCCTCCTCCAATGGTGAACAGGGGGGAGAAAATATACCAGAACAGCAAGCATCCAATGAACCTGTAGACAGTAAAGGTGCACCTAATGACTCGAGTGATGACGGTGCCGGTGAAGAAGCAGGCATGTCCTCAGGGGGAGCTGGGGGAGAGATCATGAGCGATGAAGAAGTTGTCTCCATACTCGATGACCAGCTGGATGAATCAATCGCGGTCTTTGACGGCATGATTATTAATGAAAGAGTCGCCGCTCAGGCTACCGAAAACGACCTCCCCGAAGATGACGAACCTTGGGGAGAGGATGAACCTTTATTTGAGGAAGCGGATATCTCAGAAAACTCAGATAGCCAGGAACAAGCCTCATCACCAACAACAGGAGGTGATGCCAGGGGAGATGATGTCACCTCAACGGCTCGTGGCGCCGGGGATGGCACCATCATTTCCCGTAGCGGCGTTAGAGGTAATGCTGCAAATACTCAAGCCCCAGCAGACGTGCCCGATGGGAGCGATGATGATATCGTTGCTCGACAAATCCGTGAAGCCGCTCTGAAGGAAAAAGACCCAGTCTTACGTGAAAAACTCTGGGATGAATACCGCAAATACAAACGAGGCCAATAAGCATTGTCTATCTCTATAAAGTATCTGTTCCAATGGTTAGCCCTCTTGCTGGCCTCATCAGCACTGATTGCCTGTAGTGGTCAACGTGTGACCACTACAGTAATCACCCCACTGCAACAACAAACTGCCCAAGTAGAAGAATCCCGGTTGCTGGATATCGCCATCCTGCCATTTGACCTGGGACTTGACGATGCTGGCGACGATAACGTCACCGTACTACCGGCAGTACGTAATGCAGAAGCTCAATACCTGCCCAACAAACTGGTAGCGACCCTTCAGCAAACTGCCTCTTGGGGTGCTGTACGAGCAGTCCCCAGCCGCCAGACCATCGTTGATGTGTATGTGGATGGAACCATTGTGCATTCCGATGGTGAGACACTGACTCTAGATATCAGTGTTTCGGATTCCAGTAATCGTCACTGGTACAAAAAATCCTACGGTGAAACCGTGGGGCAATATGCCTACGACAATAGCCGACAAACAAAGCGTGATCCCTTTCAGGGATTATTTAACCGTATTGCTAATGATTTACTGCAATACAACCAGCAGTTAAGTACAGAAGATGCCAAAAAACTGCGCACTATATCCTCTCTACGTTTTGCCCGTGATTTCTCACCCGAAGCATTTAGTGACCATATTAAAGAAACACCCGGTGGCCAACTGGAAATACTTAGTTTGCCCGCGCGAAGTGACCCCACGCTTCTGCGTATCGAGCGTATACGTGAGCGGGATTACCTCTATATCGACACCATGCAAGAATACTATGATGCCTTCTCTCTCAGAATGGATAAACCTTACCAAGCATGGAGAATGGCCAGCTATGAAGAGCTAGAGGCCGTACGTGAACTCAAACGCCAATCCCGCAACCGCACGATTGGTGGCATTGTCGCCATCTTGGGCGGCATCGCCGCCGCCGGAAGTAATAATGGCTCCGCTCAGTCTGCGGCAGCTGTATCCATCGGCGCAGGGGCGTTACTAATTAAGAGTGGGCTTTCCAAAAAAGCAGAGCTACAAATTCACGAAGATGCCTTAATAGAATTGGGGCAATCTCTAGAGGCAGCCATTGAACCTCGTGTGATTGAACTGGAAAACCGCACCATCACTCTAACAGGCAATGTAGAAGCCCAGTACGCCCAGTGGAAAGCACTGTTACGGGATATTTATCAAGCTGAGCGCGGCGGAATCTGATCACAATGGAAAGCAATAACGGCTTCGACCCGATCGAGCCAGCAGATATCACCCTGACCCAATCGGCTACCACCGCCAGAGAGGAAAAGCTCCCCTGGCAACAACAGCCGACGACCTATATTGCACTGGTCATCAGTATACTTCTGGCATTAGCCATTATTTTTATTCTCCCACTGCTGATCAAACCCGCTGAAACACCCGCTGTTATTATCGAGCCACAGGACATTCAACGACCCAGTGTTCGAGAAGCGCCCTTTCAAGATGCCCAACTGTCCAAGGCTCGCAGGGCCGCCCAGGACACCCTGAGCCAAATTCTCGAAAAACAAAATTTTCTTGAAAAGAAAAACATCCGGCTTTGGGATGAAGCGGTATTCCAGACAGCTCTGGACCAAGCCGCCCATGGCGACGGTCTCTACCGGCAACGGGAATTTTTAGGGGCACAGACCGCCTACCAAGAAGCACTGAGTCAGCTCACTGCATTGGAAAAACACATACCAGATGAACTCTCCCTGGCTCTCGCCAATGGGCAACGTGCCATGACTGAGGGTGATGCCAGCGGTGCCCGGCAATACTATGAACTCGCCCTGGCCATTGACCCCAGAAGCAGTGAAGCAAAAACAGGTATCGATAGAACCGGCACATTGGACAAGGTCTTGGTTTTGCTCCGTCAGGCTCAGAGTGTTCTGGAACAACAACAGCTGGAGCAGTCGCAGGCTATTTTTCGGGAAGCCCTGACACTGGACCCACTGCACCCTCTGGCCATTAATGGTGTAGAGGAAACCTCCCGTCTCATTAAAGAAAGGGATTTCAACAACGCTATGAGTCGAGGCTACATCTCACTGGACAAGCAGCAATTCAATACCGCCAGCAAAGTATTTAATGAGGCGTTAAAACTATACCCCGGCCACAAAGGGGCGCTTTCCGGCCGGGCTCAGGCAAACAATGCCGCAGCTCAACGCGCCACCCAATCACAGCTGGCTCAAGGCACAGCACTTGAATCCAAAGAACAGTGGCATAAGGCCAGGGATATCTACACCCGGATACTGGCTCGGGATAACTCGGTAATTGACGCCAAAATGGGGCAAATTCGCAGTTCGGCCCGAGCAAATCTCAGTGACAGTATTCAGACGATTCTAAGCAAACCCCTGCGGCTGTCCTCCACTAGTGTCTATCAGCATGGCCAACAGCTGCTCGTAGATGCCCGAGGTATAAGCTCA
>MAAC01018165.1_pt1 | contig 56810 bp, 42 predicted proteins | sample 1115981 | NCBI WGS metagenome assembly MAAC01 (sample SAMN04961126, study PRJNA320927) | seawater metagenome | isolation source: sample BD02T64 sea water enriched with oil for 64 days | place: USA:Gulf of Mexico | collected 2013-07-27 | reverse complement strand
CTCGATCTTCTGCGCCATGTAAAAGAAAATGGCGTGACAAAAGGTGACCGTACTGGAACCGGTACAACAAGCCTTTTTGGGTATCAAATGCGTTTTGATTTATCAAAAGGCTTTCCACTGGTAACCACCAAAAAAATCCACACACGTTCTGTATTTCATGAGTTGTTATGGTTTTTAAAGGGTGAAACCAGCATTACTTATCTCAAAGAAAATGGTGTATCTATTTGGGATGAGTGGGCTGATGAAAATGGTGATCTTGGCCCAGTATATGGCAAGCAATGGCGTTCATGGGAAGGGCCGGACAATGAGGTAGTAGACCAAATCACTAACCTGATTGAAGAAATTAAAACTAACCCCAATTCCCGGCGTTTGATCGTCAGTGCATGGAATCCATCGGTGTTGCCCGATGTGAAATTTAGCCCAACTGAAAATGCAAAAATGGGCAAGCAAGCTTTACCCCCGTGCCATTGTTTATTTCAGTTTTATGTATCAGAAGGCAAACTGTCTTGTCAGTTGTACCAGCGTAGCGCCGATGTGTTTTTAGGTGTGCCATTTAATATCGCCTCTTATGCGTTGTTGGTACATATGATTGCCCAGGTAACCAATTTGAAAGTGGGTGATTTTGTACATAGTTTTGGTGATGTGCATCTATACAGCAATCACGTTGAGCAAGCTGAGTTGCAGCTTAGTCGTGATAGCAAACCACTGCCAACATTAACATTGAACCCTGAAGTGACATCAATTTTTGATTTTACTTATGATGATATTAAAATCGAAGGGTATGAATGTCATGCCTCAATAGCTGCACCGATTGCAGTGTAAGGGGATTGTTATGTTGTCACTGATTGTCGCAAAAGCCGATAATAATGTTATCGGTAAAGATAATAAAATGCCTTGGCATTTACCTCAAGATTTACAATATTTTAAAGCAACAACCATGAGTAAACCCATTATTATGGGGCGTAAAACCTTTGATTCTTTAGGTCGAGTTTTACCTGGGCGGCCTCATATTATTATTAGCCGAGATGCCGAGTTGCAAGTGCCTGAAAATTGTTATGCGGTAACAAGTCTTGATGCTGCTATTCAACAGGCGCAGGTGGTGATGCCAGATGATCAAGATGAAGCAGTGATCATTGGTGGTGCTCAGATTTATAAAGAAGCTTTGAGTGCAGATGCGGTACAACGTTTATACATTACAGAAATACAGTTGACGCCAGAAGGGGATACCTATTTTCCTGAAGTTGAAACACAGCAGTGGCAAGAAATAGAAAGGGTCAATGGTGATGGCGATATAGCACATTGTTTTGTGACCTATCAGCGTATCTGACAGCGCTTAATATAAAAAAATAATACGTAGTCAATTAGCCAAAATAGCAGCCAAATATAGCGATCAAGTTATCATGTTTAAGAAATTTTTTAAGCCAAAATGGCAGAGTGCAAAACCACAAGTTCGAATCCAAGCAATTAATAATCTTAACATTGAAGATGGTGACGATCTTCATGTGTTGGATTTGTTAGCAAAAGGGGACATAGAGGCAACGGTACGCTCTGTTGCATACCAGCGAACGGTAAATACGGAAAAATTACTGTCCTATATTCAGCAAGAAAAAGATAACAGCGCACAACAAGCAGCAATCAATCATTTGTTGGTGTTGTTAAATGATAATGATGTTGCACTTGATGCTCGTTTGGAAGCCATCGTAAAAGGCCTTGACACACAAGCGCAGGCGTCATTGGTAGAAAAAACAAAAAATGTTGAGCTTGGATTGCTCGCACTGGAAGGTATTAAAGAAGAATCAGTGTTGCAGCTGTATGCAACAAGCCTGTCATTAAGTCGTTTACGTCAAACTGCAGCGGAGCGCTTAGAAACAGAATCTGTTTTAGAATCAGTGTTAAAAGACAGTAAAGGTAAAGATAAAAGTGTATACCGGATTATTAAAAACAAGCTGAACACGATTCATGATGTACAGAAGCAAGAAGATAATCGTGATGAGCAACTGGATGAGTTGTGTAAAAGTGTAGAAACACTGGCTAGAATGCCATTTGATCCCATGTATATCGCCAAGTTGGATCATTTGAAAAAACAATGGTCGCGAATGCAAAGTTTCGCAAATGACGATATTAAGCAGCGTTTTCAACGAGCCAGTGAACTTTGCCGTCAGACTGTTGATACCAGTACGGCAGAAGAAAATGAGCAGCGAGAGACTGACCAGTTATTACGAGAAGCTGCACAAGAACGTATGGCCGCCTGTGATCAGTTGGAAGAGGCATTAAAGCAGATTGAAGAAAAGGCCGCACTGGATGCAGAAGATGTACCTGCGGTGTTGGCATTGTTGCGTACGCAACAAGTACGCTGGGATGAGGCTGCTCAGGTGAATGCGCCGGCATCGGATGAGCGTAAACGGTTTAATCGAGCGTTATTTGAGTTAGAAAAAATTGTTGCTGCGGTTGCTGCGTTGAAAGAGCACGGTGAAGCGTTAGAAAGAGTTATTGGCAAGATACTCGATCTGGCTGCTGAAAAGCCTTCAGCGGGAATGAAGGGGTTAAAGAAAACCTTTGATCGTTTGGCTGCCGCTATTCAATGGCCGGATGTTATTGCAAAACCTGAAGTGCTTGTGTTGAAAGACAAAGCGGCTGAACATTTTGAAAGCATCAAAAATGAATTGGCGACAAAAGAAAAAGAAGCGGTCGCTAAGTTGGAAGGTGTATTAAATAACTTGCGTGGCGAAGTTGAAAAAGGAAACCTTAAGGCGGCGAATAAATTATTACGCGATGCTAATCGACATATAAAACATATGCCGATGAAACAAGGGGCAAGCCATCAACAAACGGTGCGAGAGCTAACCTCTAAAGTCAATGAGCTTCGAGATTGGCAAGGTTATGCATCTGCTCCGAAGAAAGAGCAGCTTTGTGAAGCAATGGAAGCATTGGTTAGTGAGGATATGGATCCTCAAGCGTTAGCCAATCGTATCAAGCGTATGCAGTCTGAATGGAAACTGTTGGGGGCGTCGCCAGATAGTCAAGCAGTGTGGGAACGTTTTAAGCTTGCAGCGGATAAAGCCTACGAGCCTTGTCGGGAATATTTCGATAAGCTGTCTGACGTACGTTCGGGTAATTTGCAGTCACGCAAAAATGTAGTGCAACAAATTAATGATTATATTGAACAGCTAGATTGGAATGCAGCAGATTGGCGTGCAGTGAATGAAGTGTATGAAGTGGCGAAACAAGAGTGGCGTCGTTACTCTCCTGTTGATCGTAAAGACGGTAAGTCGGTTCAAGATCAGTTTAATGATTTATTACAGCAATTGCGTGATCGATTGGATCAAGAGTTTACGAAGAATGAAAACAAGCGTAAGCAATTAATCGAAACTGCAGAAGGTTTAGTGCAGCAAGAAAATTTGCAGGATGCGATCGAGCAAGCAAAACGATTACAGCAACAATGGAAGTCGGTAGGTCTTGTTTCTCGCCGAGAAGATTCTAAGCTGTGGCGTAAGTTTCGTTCCGTATGTGACCAAGTGTTTGCACGTCGAGAGCAAGAGCGACAAGCTGCAACGGAAGAGCGGGATAATAATTTTACTGATGCATTATATTTATGTGAACAGCTTGAGCAGTTAGCTGAAAGTGACTTGATGGATTTGGATGCCTGTAAGGCGGATTACGATAAATTGCAAAGTAAGTTCTCTGTGCTTAGTGGGTTGCCAAAAGAAAAGGTACAAGAGGTTAAGAGCCGTTTTAATGTCGCAAGTGATGCCTGTTTGTCTTTGTTTGCCGGTGCTGAAAAATTGAAGCAGCAAGATCAAATGGTTGAGTTGTGGCGTAAAGTTGCTGTCTGCGATGATCTTGAGAGCAGTGTGATATCTGAGGCTCAAGGTGAGTCATTTGGAGGTGATGATGTTGAGTGGGGTAGTGAATTAGAATTACCTAAAGGTACAGAAGGCCTTGAGCAGCGTTATCAGCAATTAACTGCGTTGGCACAAAGTGGTGATGTGATTGCAGATGATCTCTTACAAGAGAATGCAGAGAAGTTGAAAGAAATAACGGTTCTTTTGGAAATTGAATCGGGTTTGGATACGCCTGCTGAAGAAAAGCAATATAGAATGCAGCTTCAAGTTTCTCGTTTGTCGGGTGGTCTTGGTGGGCGTAAAAACCATGATGATGGTCAGAAGTCTTCTGTGTTACAAGCGTTGAGTGAGTGGTGTGATGTTGGGCCTGTAGCGTCTGGTGTTAGAGGGCAGTATATGGCGCGCTTTAAAGCGGCATTGGAGACGTTAGGGTAAGGTTTGGTAAGCATAAAAAAAGCGCCGATTGGCGCTTTTTTTATGCCTGTTGGAAATTTAATTATCCGCAGAATAGTTACAGTTTAATATTAATTAAGTGGTTGGATTGTAACGTTGCCGCTCAGTCGTTCCTCAGTTTCTTTGTTTTCGAAAATAACTTCAACGCTGGTGAGTGTAGCCGGTAAGTCTTCATGAGGTGTCATACCAACGTTAAACGTATTGCTGGCGGTGTCTTCTTGGATTGAAAGCCAGGGAATCTCGTTAAGAGCGTCAATATTGGCAACACGGTAAGTCGTGGAGCTGATTGCACCAATTCCAGCAATACTAAATGTAGGATCACTCTCGCTGTCTATGATAGGAGTGTCAGCTGCATTGTTAAACCAGATGGTTGTTGGCAATCCTGTTAATGAAACAATTTCGTTATTGATACCATAATCGGTAGATTCGTGTTTTACGATTCCGATACCGCTTGTTAAATAAAGAGTGTCTGTGAAGGTTACTGAAAATGGGGGCTGGTCAAGGATGGCAGGGAGTTGAACTATGCCTTGTATCGTAAAGGTTAATTTTCTAGTCGGTAGTAAGCCGTAGTCAAGTTTAGGTTCAGGTTCAGTATTTTCAAATATAGATGTCACCTCAAGTGATTGTACATCTACTGTTCCTATAAGGAAGTTGTTGGTGGTGGCTTCTGCTTTTTTTGTGGTTAGTTCAGTGAAAATAGCATTCGTGCCTTCGGGTGTGTTTGAGTAAAGCATCGGTATTGATGAGAGGTTTCCGGTGCTGTCACGAAACCGCAGCTTCGTTATTGTTATGCCATTCTTTTCAATTGATCCATCTGCGCCATGGAATGCTATTTTTGTTTCTGTGGTAGAAAAGTATAAAGTGGTGCCGTCATTTTCAATCGCATAAACGCCTTTTCCTGCGAAGTCGTTAGTATCGAGTGTTACTGAAGATTCGGTGTCATCGTCATACTGGATGGATGTGCCACCCGTAAATGGTAAATATTCAAATTGAGTCCTGGTGAATACATACGGTTCGCCGGTTCCTGAGTCCGTGTCAGATTGCACCACCGTTGCGCCAGATCCCCCACCCCCGCCACCACAGGCAGACGTAAGCAACGCTAAAGAAGCAATTAAGATCGCTCGAACTAAAAATTCTACAGACATAGGGTATCGCTCAGTCGGAGGTTTTTATAATATGCCCTCAATACTAACGAATCGTTCTGTAAACAACTGTTGGCAAATTGTGTCTTTTGGGTGAGGTTTGTGTGGGCTATAAAAATATAGAGTTTTGGTGTTAAATAATTAGGCTAAAATAACAGCATGAAGTCAGGTAAGCATTTGAAAGATAACAAATAAACACTTACCTGAGATAAATTAAAACAGATCAGCCGATTTCTTTACGAATTCTCTCGCAACCTTGGCTTAAGAACGAGGCAAATGACTTGTTTGAAGTGGATACGTTTACACGTTCGACCATATCATCCCGGATCGATAGCGACACTTGACAGCTTTTAGCAGTCATCCCTTTAGAATGATCAAAATAAACCCAAGTCTTGGCACCAGATGCAAACTCATTACGTCGATTTGGCAGTCCTAACCGCGTTTTTACAAAGGCAACAGGTTTACCGGTTAATATGGCGATGATGTCATCGCTTTGTTCTTTGATGGCGGGGTTAACGCACTCACCAATAGATACGGAGCATAGGGAGTTGGATACAAAGCCGCCTTTTTCAGGAGTGAGGCTAGCGCAACCACTTATAAACAGTGTGAAAATGCAGGCAAATAGAATCTGAGTGGTTTTCATATGAGGCATCCCTTTCATTATTATTATTTTTAATAGCCTTAACAGTTTTATGCTGCGCTCATTGTGTCGGATTTTGCTAACCAATTGCAAGCACTAGTATGCAGAAGGTGGGGTGTCCATCCACTGGGTCATGTCGTCCACGCAACTTTCATCCAGCTCGATTCCAATTAAGTATTTGTTTTCATTGGGGGTTTTGCTAGTCCAGCGAACAATTCCGCTGATCAGAATACGCTCGTCACCGGTTTCATGATTAATCCATAGGGCAATCTCAGATTCCACCAATACCTCAAAATCCAGGGTAACTTGAAGCCCATGAGCAGAAACATTAATCGTATTGCAGGTTTTTAGATCGTTACTGAAGCCCGCCACTTGGGATGAGGTGATGGACTTAATAAATAAGGTGTTTTCAAGATCGGCGCGGGGAGCAATTCGATTCAGTCATTGTTAGGTATCTGGTTATTTAGGGTAGATAGATTGTAAAGTATAGTCGGTTTATGACCCATTGCTGTTACAGAATGTTAGCGAGTTGGCAATTCAACACAAAAAGAAACTCCGGTATTTTCAGCATTGTTACTTGCCGATAACTGACCGCGATGATGTTGAGCTATTAGCTTTACAATATACAATCCTAAGCCAAGGTGGGGTGTTTCCGTTTTTTCTTCTCGGATGCTTACCATAGAATCAAATAATTGTTGTTGCATGCTATCGGGTAAGAGGGGGCCGGTATTATCAACGCTCAAACGTACACTCTTGTCTGTGGATGTAAGTGATAACAATATTTCAGAATGTTTAGGTGCAAAACCTGTCGCATTATCAATTAACTTATCAAGCATTTGTGCAATTAACTCTGGTGCGCAGTGTAAGGATATTTCTGGTGTTGTACGCAAGGCACATTTCATTCATTAGGTTTTTAATATCAACTTGATGAATGTCGCTGTGTTGAATGACTTGTTCGACACGGCTTGCTTCACTCATGGCATTAAGAATTAAACGTAATCGTTCCAACCCTTCTTCTGCACGAAGTAGATAACGCTGATATTTTTCTGTGTCGTCGGAGTCGACCATTTTTAACATTTCAATAGACGATTTACTGATGGTAAGCGGTGTTCTTAATTCGTGAGCTAGTTTCCCAGACAGTGTTTCTAAATAATGATTATAATCTTGGATACGCTGTAGTAATACGGCATAACTTCGTGATAAGTCTCCAATCTCATCTTTGGACTTGCTGGCAGAAAAGGGTTGGACTTTGCCATCATGTGTGACAGCTTTTTCAGCTTGGTTACGAAGGTTTCGAATACGATAGGATAAAATGCTTGCAAAACCTAACAGGATTAACGCAGATAGAGCGGCAGTTGTTAGGCTAAGGTTAATGATACGCAGAAGAGCGTTGTTGGTTAGGGATAATAATGCGTTGCTTGATTGCGTTAATATTACATAACCAATGACTTCTCGTGTGTCAGTATGATGTATTGGGTTAATAACCGATAAAATTGAACGTTGGGAATGGGGAACTCTATACCATTGGTTTTGATAGCGAGTAAGGGTTTCAGGTGGAATTTTTTTCTTTGATTGACTTAGCTGTGCGGATTCAAAAGGCCAGATGGGTAAGGCATGCGATGGACTTTTTTCCTCTACCACTCCTTCCATAATATATCGATAGAAACGACTGAGGGCAGACTCCCAAAGGGATGGGGATGATTTTGTTATATTGGTTTTTAACGTGTTGCTGTTTTTCTCGTAATTTTTAGTATTTTTAGAACTTTGAATTTGCGGGGATAGCAGCCAGCCTTTGCTGTTCACTATGGCAATATCCCATGAGGGTTGTTGAAATGCCGATAATTTATCCGTTAGTGAAAAAATTGGCTGTAATAAGGATAACGTGTCTGAAGTGAATGTTGGAATGGTCGCGATGTTTTTGACGTTATTTACATCATAAATAGAAAACTCTATATTTTCCTTTAATAAACTTAAAGGAATGCTTAATTCTATATTGTATCCAGTACTCATGTCTGTGGACATTTCTTGCCAATAACCTTGAATGCGTTGAGATGGTTCTAGTGTTTTCCAGGTTGTTTGATTGTTAATGTTGCTGTTTTTAATGTTACTATTTTTAAGGTCGTTGCTATGATGGCTAGTAACCGCTTGAATGCTGCCTTGTCCACTTGTGTATAGTACGATGGTTTGCTGCTGTTGTTTTTCACCAAGGGTGATTTTTAGGTGGTCGTTATGAGTGGGTGATGGTGAACCCGGGCGGTGATAAACGATGTTGCTGTCTTCTATATGGAAAAATAACAACAGATTTCCTTTGTTAGTAGACGCTTTAAAATAGCTGTGGGTGTCTTGTGATATTTCTTTTGAACCAGAAAAAAATAAGGCGTGGGGAGAGTGATTTTTCCATTCGTCGTCATAACCGTCAATAGCAATGGGGCTATTTCGAAACGGTGTGTATAACATTTTAGGAGCAATTTTGGTTTCAGTAGCGTTTTTTGTATATTGTTCGCTTAACGTGTTTTTTACAATATGAGCAATGGGTTTTGCAGCAGATTGCAATAACTGTTGTTGGTTCTGTCGAAGTACGGATTCCATCTCTTTTACATACTGGCAGCCAGCCCACGGTAATGCGAGTAAGCAAAGTGAAACAATGATCAGTTGTTTACGAAGGGTCATGCCATCGATAACCTATGCCATAAACAGTTTGAATTGCATCAAACGTGTTATCCAATAATTGAAATTTCTTTCGAATACGTTTTACGTGAGAGGTGATGGTATTGTCATCTAACACGGCATTGGCGGCATCCATTAGTTGTTGTCGGTTTTTGACATGGCCTGGATGTTTCGCTAGAGCGTGGATCATCCAAAACTCTGTGAGTGTTAAATCTAACGGAGTATTGTTCCAAGAGGCTGTCATGCGATCAATGTCCAAATGTAATTGCCCTCGTTCAATTCTGTCAACTTTTGCCTGTTGACTAAAGTGATCGATACGACGAAATAGCGCAATGATCCTTGCCCCTAGGTGCGGTAAACTGATGTCTTTTGTTAGGTAATCATCCGCACCTAGGCGTAACCCTGATATTGCATCGAGTTCACTGTCGCGGGCAGTCAAAAACATAATGGGTAAGTTGGGTGCAAGCTGGCGTAACTCTCTGCATAAATCAAAACCACCCTCTATTTCATCTTCTAAACCAATATCAATGATGGCCAAGTCAGGTAGTTGTTGTTGAAAGGCATCCATAGCTTGTGAGCGATGGCTAAAGGCATCTACCTGATAGCCATAACCTTCTAAGAATTCCCTGTAATTTTCACGAATAGCGGGTTCATCTTCAACAATCGCAATACGCCGTGCCATAAGTTGTGCTCTCTGTTTATTAACTCCTTTATTATCCAGAATTGTATCAAACATGCTCTAGATTGATAGCGATTGCCACAATTCGCCACAATTGATCATTGAAATAGCAGATTGTTCCCGTTGTGATGCCCTTTTTCCCCTGTGTAATGAAACGAGTGGATTTCATTGGGAGAACGACATGGCATATTGCACACAGGCACATTCTACACAGAGATATTCTAATCAAGTAAATAGCAGCGGCCTTATTGGGCGTGGTAGTCATGGTAATCGTATTGCCGTTGATAACAAAAAAAACACGAACAATTGGGATAAATCAGGACGCTTTGAATTACTATTTTCAGCGTTATTGGCTTGTATGTTGTTATGGGGCTCGTTAGTGGTTGTACCTGCGGCTCATGCTGCTCAATTTGAAAGAGAGCAACCCAACCCGCTGAATTCGTTGGGTAGTGGTTCTTTTATTGTGTCGCAAGCAAGTGAAAGCTATAGGGAGCTTCCTCGCGTAACTGCCGATTTTTCGTTGCAAGTTAGTGGCATGGTGGTTCAAGCGGTGGTGACGCAGGTTTTTGTCAATGACAGTGACCAATGGATTGAGGGAACGTATGTTTTTCCGCTGCCATCAGACAGTGCAGTGAATGGAATGACAATTCGTATTGGTGAGCGGATTATCAAAGGTCAGATTAAAGAAAAAAATACGGCAAGAAAAATGTTTATTAAAGCCCGTCAAGAAGGCAAAAAAGCTAGCTTGATTGAGCAGCAACGACCCAACTTATTTACTAATAGGGTGACGAATATTGCACCGGGTGAACAAATCGAAGTGGAGTTGGAGTATTTGCAAACACTGCGTTATGACGCAGGGGAGTTTTCGTTACGTATTCCTATGACGATTACACCGAGGTACATCCCTGGGAATAATGTTGTCGGGCGATCTTCTCTAATAGCGGGACAAGGTTGGGCGTTTAATACGGATCAAGTGCCGGATGCTTCAGAAATAACACCGCCGCAGCGAAGTGTTGCGGAGCTGGAAGCCTTTAATCGTCATGCACATCTTAAGGCGGTTGGAATGAAAACTGCCAGACTTACTAATGTCGCTACCGTGAATATAGTGTTAACACCAGGTTTTGAGGTCGAGTCATTGCAATCTTCATTTCATACAATCTCTTTCAAGAAAAATTCGGCGGCAAGTTCAGAGCAATACATTGTAACCACCAAGAAGCCTAATGTGGCAATGAATCGGGATTTTGTTCTACGTTGGCGACCCGTCGCAACACAAGCTCCTGTTGCCGCTTTTTTTAATGAAAACTTAGAGGGTGAAAACGGAGATGATGAATATCATGGTTTGTTAATGGTGATGCCTCCGCAACAGGTTAACAAACAGCAGTTACCTGCGAGAGAGTTGGTGTTGGTGATTGATACTTCTGGCTCAATGGCAGGAACATCCATGGAGCAAGCAAAGCAAGCTTTGTTGTTAGCATTAGAGCGATTGACTGCGACTGATTATTTTAACGTGATTGAATTTAATTCCAATACGCACAAACTGTTCGATCAATCGGTGGTTGCCAGTGATAGTAACATTACCGTGGCAAGACGTTATGTCAACGGGTTGAGTGCGAATGGAGGCACCGAAATGCAAGGGGCTCTTGAAGCAGCATTAGTTTTATCGGTGGATGATGACAGTAGTTATTCAAGGGTGCGCCAAGTTGTGTTTATTACTGATGGCAGTGTTGGAAATGAAGAAACGTTATTTGCTTATATTACAAAAAATGTGCAGAAAAACAGATTGTTCACCGTTGCTATTGGTTCTGCACCCAACGGTTATTTTATGAAAAAAGCGGCCCAATTTGGGCGTGGGGTGTATACCTCAATTGGCAATATTCAAGAGGTGAATAGTGCGATGACAGCGTTGTTTGAAAAAATCGAAACCCCCGTATTAACGGATGTTAATGTGACCTTTCATAATGGTGGAGTAACAGAATTTTATCCTGTAAAAATTCCTGATCTCTATGCGAAGGAGCCGCTTTTATTGTATGTGAAACTAGCAGAGCCGTCAGATACTGTGACGATTAGCGGGGAATACGACGGACAATATTGGCAGCAGAATGTTGTTCCTAACTGGTCGGCTAAGTCTATCAACCAGTCTGTTTTTGAAGCTAAAGGATATAAGGGGATTGCAACGTTGTGGGCGCGACAAAAAATAGAGCATTTGATGGATGAAGCTGTGCGACAAGGAAATCGCGATCATTTTCGCGATGATATTGTGACATTAGGAATGCATTACAACATTATGAGTCGATATACGAGTTTTGTTGCGATAGATCAAACCCCTTCAAGGTCGGAATATGAGAACCTAAAACGACGCACACTTGCCAATAGTATGCCTGCAGGATCAAAGCAGCCGATACCCTCACAGGTTATGCATTCACAAGTACCTTCTGTTGCTTATCCAAGAACTGCCCTTGGTATAAATGGGCTTATCCTTTCGGGTGTACTGTCTCTATTTTTGGCCTTAATAGTGTTGTGTTTGAAACAGGATCGACATGTTTTGAGCGTAAAGTACGCCATAGGTCGAGAGGTTCTGCGATGAACACAGCAACGAACCTTAAAAAAATGTTAGTTGCTGTGTTGATTGTGGTAGGTTGTTGGCAGTTGGGGCACGCCGCGTATTTAGTCCTGAAAGCAGAGTTGGCGCAACATTTGTTGAATCAAGCTTGGGTTGAAATGAAGGCGGGAGCTACTGCGGCAAAACCTTGGTCTTGGGCTGATACCTATCCGTTGGTAAAACTTCGATTGGGTGCTGATGGTTCTTCAATGATTGTATTGGCAGGAGCATCGGGGCGGAATTTGGCATTTGCTCCCGCTCATGTTTCTGGCAGTGTGCAACCGGGTGGGAATGGGGTCAGCGTGATTGGTGGGCATCGGGATACACATTTTTCCGTATTGAAAGATGCTCAGGTAAATGATGTTCTCAGTATTGAATACCCAAATGGTCAGCATTTGGAGTATCGGGTGGTGAATATTGCAGTGGTGGATAGTAGAAAATCACGTATTGCTTTGGACTCGGAGCAACCGATGTTGGCATTGGTTGCTTGTTACCCATTTGATGGGGTGAGTTCAGGCGGGCCATTACGGTTTGTTGTGATGGCAGAAGAAATATCAACACAGTCCAGCAGAATTGTCATGTAATGCATGAATGTAATGCAACTGATGGTAAAATGAACTATATAGGTAGTAGGTATTAATGTAGTGGGGGCATTTATGCGGTTATCGGAAACACGGTTATCGGAAGTAGCAACATTGTATCGCCCTGTGGGGCCGGGACAGTTGCAATGCATTATTGAGTCTGGCTGGGCGCGGTTTCCAGAACGTAAAACCCGTCAGCGGTATTTTTATCCGATGTTACATGAGTCTTTTGCCAAACATGTGGCGGGTGATTGGAATGTAAGAAATTCCGGCGTCGGTTATGTGACACGCTTTAAAGTAAAGCGAGCTTTTTTGGAGCCTTATCCTATTTATATGGTGGGCGGCCCTGAGCATCGTGAATATCGAATTGATGCGGAGCGCTTAACGCAATTAAATAACAATATCGTGGGTAAAATTGAGGTGATTGCTGTGTTTGGTGAGCCGCCGTTTAGTGAAGAAACCGGGTTATTTGCAGGATACTGAGCGGGGTTAGGTGGTGCTTGTGGGGCACCCCCTTTTTATGCTTGCTGTCTACTTCACATTGCTTGAGGCAAACTACCGGATGTTAAATACCAAAAATTGCTTTTTTACGACTTTTTAGAATTTCTTCATTATCCTGCCATACTAGCTTGCCTGTTTTGGTATTCAGCATATGCAAATTAAAGGAGTAATAGACCTCTTTGCTGGTTGCCTTGGTGCGGATAATATTTTTTAGGCTGCCGTAGAGTAAGTAATCTGCATTTAGGCCGGAGGCAATTTTTTTAGCAACATTAATGTCGATGCTGGCAAATAACTGATCTTTGGTCACTTCGGTTTGTGCAGCGCTGGTTTTGGCTTTATCGCTAAATGAGAATTTTCCTGATTGACCTAGTTGTTTGGCAATAGAATCTTCGATCAGGCCTACATCAACACTATCATCTGAGGTTTGATTGATTAGTGGGCTGATGGCAAGTTTGGGGCGTTTCTTTTTAAGTACTTCTTCTATCGTTGGGTAAGTTAGCATTTTGCGTGTCATTTTTTCAGCAACAGTCACAAGCTCATTGCTGCTGACATCAATTTTAGTCGTTTCTACCCGTGTAGCTTCTCCGTATTGAACGGTGTTTGTGCAAGCGCTTAGTGTGAGGAGGCTGGAGGCGGCAAGAACGCCAACGATTGTTTTAATTGTCATGGCCTGATTCCTAAGATAGGTACGCAATAATGGGGCTAAATAGTGTGATCTAATTATTATAAGACTGTTAAGTCTATTGATGGGCCTAAGGTTTTCATGTTCTGCTTTTGGATGCAAGCCTTTTGGAGCGTTAACAATTGGTATAATGCTCAAGCTCAGTGATGAGAGTAATGGCCTCTTCCTTGTTGCTGCCACAAATATCAGGGCAAGCTGAAAAGCGACGACATACGTCAGGGCGTTCTGGCTTTCCAAAGATTAAACAATAATTGTCTGCAGAAAGCTGAATACAACGTGTGCCAGCAGGTTTGCCGTTAGGCATACCCGGGATAGGGCTGGTTATAGATGGGGCAATGCAACAAGCGCCGCAACCAACACGACATTCCATGTGCTAGCTTACGTCCATGCGGTTATGTATCCGATGACAATATGGCCTCTTCCAGAGCCCATAAGCGGTCTTGGCCCCATACTACGGTGTCGCCGTACTTAAAACTGGGCACACCCCACAAGCCAAGTGCGTTAAGATCACTTTTGTTTTTCTCTGCCAATGGGATCCAATCTTCGTTATTGATCCAGGTTTTGGCATCGTTCCAATCTAGGCCTGCACGAGTTAGCAATATTTCCATAACACTGTCTTTGCATACGTCAGCCCCTTCAGACCAGATACCCGTTGTGATCGAGGTAATGTAGGCGCGCTCTTTGCCTTTGGCTTTTGCATAAGGAAAAAGTGCGAGACAACGTTCAACACCACCACCTAAAGGGTCGGCTATTTTTCCAAATGGAATGCCGTAGCGGTTTGCTTCGCGTTTGGTGTCATGCACGATGTACATGCGTTTCGCTTTTGGAACACTAAGCCCACGCATTACCATTGGCATAACGGGTTTAATGTTTACCGGGAATTTGTATAAATCCGCAAGTTTGAAAATACGCTCGGCGGCGATATAGGAATAAGGGCTACGAAACGAGAAGTAAAAATCCAAGGTTTCTACGTGTTTCGGCCGTCTCTTGAGGGTGTTGTAACCTTGCAAAGAATGACGGTACTGGCGTTGATAATCGGCAACGTCACCCGTATCACGTTGAATACCGGGTTTGCCGAGGCGTTCTGCCAAATGACCAAGGCGGTCTATGCCCCAATACCACTCGCCACCGTAATGCAACATACCGGACATGTAATGACCGTTATTAACTAAGCGATCTTTTGCTTGTTTAAGCTGTTTGCGGGTTTCCTTATCAGACAAACCACCGTATCGATTACTGCAACTTGCAAAGGTTGTCGTGCTAATCCCCCACAATGCGCTGGTCACTTCCGTCACCAAGTGTAATAACTTGGGGCGGTCTCTGTGTTTAAGCAGAGTGGATGTGGCTTTTAGCGTATCGGCAGGTGAAGGCTGAACGGGGGTTTTGGGGAATACCAAATTATGAAAACGCGCTAAACGTTTTGCGTCTTCCAAGGCGTATTTTTCAAGTTTGGCTTGTTCTGGGTTTAGCTCATCGGGTAAATCGAGAACAAACTCAATCTCTAGAGAAATATTGAAGTCTTCTAGAAAGCGAGGAATAGCTTGCAATAAAAGATAGGAATAGGGGTCGTTTACCCTGTGATAAAAGGTAACAACGTTAAGAGAAGGCGATACTTTTCTTCTGAGTTCAAACCACCCTCGCTTAAGCTTTTTACTGCCATCGCTGGTAACCGCGCGGGCGAGGTGTGGCATCAATAGATTTTTGGATGACATATTCCGTTACTGGCTTCACTGCTTATTACAATAGTTTAGGGATTCTACTTGTGTGTGACCTGTTATTGCCAGCGATAATTTTGCAATGATGTCAGAAAGTGACATTTATTTGGCTGATCTGACGTAAATGGTGCAAAGTTGGCGTGACTCACTGATTGACAAGTCTTTTTGTGAATACCTTCGAGTTACGTTGATAATTAAATAAGTGTTGTTTGGGTTGAGGTAACTGATCGATTGTTACCTGGCTAAAACCGCGCTCTATAAACCAATGTGTCGTTCGTGTTGTAAGTACAAAGAGGGTGTTGAGGCCTTGCTTTATTGCCTGCTTTTCAATGCTCTGCAATAGTTTGTCACCTCGCTTACCTTCTCGATAATGCTTATGTACCGCAACACAGCCTAGCTCCCCTGACTGATCCTCTGGAAATGCATTTAATGTCGCACAACCAATGATCATGCCATCTCGGTCGATAATGGTATATTGGCCAATATCGCTCTCTAAGATCTCTCGAGAGCGCCTAACAAGTACACCTTCGGCCTCCAAGGGTTCGATAAGTTCCAATATTCCACCAATATCATCGATAGTAGCGCTACGAATTTGCTCATAATTGCTTTGGGCAATTAAGGTACCACTACCGTCACGGGTAAAAAGCTCCTGCAGCAAAGCGCCGTCCTTTTCATAACTAATAAAATGACAACGGCTAACACCGTGCTGACAAGCGTTAATGGCGTGTTTGATATTGGAGTTGTCAGGTACGTTGGGTTGAGTGAGATGCTGCTGTGCTTCTTGAAGGGTTAGTTCGCGAATCAATTGCCCATTTTTATCCATTAAACCTGCTGTATTGTCTAGAAAAATCAATTTGTCCGCATTTAGCGTCGTAGCGACACTCTCCGCAACCTCCTCCCAAGCAAGGTCAAAGATCTCCCCCGTAGGGGAATAACCAATAGGAGACAGCAACACGATAGATTGATTTTCTAAGTGTTGTTTGATCGCCTCAGCATCTATTTTTCGTACCTCGCCGGTATGTTCGAAGTCCACACCTGCTCGTATACCGTAGGGCCTAGCGGTTACAAAATTTCCGGACACAACACTTAACGCAGCCCCATGCATGGGCGAGTTCGCGACGCCCATAGACAGCAATGCTTCAATTTCAATGCGTACACAGCCCGCAGCCTCCACCACAGCTTTGAGGTGATGATTACCGGTTATACGCTTGCCCTCAACTTGCTTACGCTGAGAACCCTGCTGGTTCAATTTCTCCTGTAATTGAGATTCTGCACCATGAACCAGCACCAAACGGATGCCGAGGCTTTCCAGCAGCGCGATATCATGAATAACATGATGGAAGTTATCATGATTGATCGCCTCGCCACCAAAACCGATGACAAAGGTTTTATTGCGATGGCTGTTGATATAAGGCGACGTGCTACGAAACCACGTAATGTAGTTGGTTGGCTGATTGTCGTCCTTGTTGGTGGAGCTGCTCATGGTGGTTTTCTCAAAAAATGTTACGGGTTCGATATTTTAATTGTAGTGGTCATCGCTAAGCAACTGGGTATCGCCACCAATTGCCGCGGTATTGATCGAAAGTGACTTTTCTGTCACCAATCGCAACAAATAATGCGGCCCACCCGCTTTAGGACCTGTGCCCGACAACCCCTGACCACCAAATGGCTGAACGCCAACCGTCGCCCCCACCATATTACGATTCACATAAATATTGCCAACCTGAGTATTATCAGAAATATACTGACAAAATCCTGATATTCGGCTGTGAATACCTAGCGTTAACCCAAACCCCGTCCCATTAATCTGCTGAATCACATCATCAATGGCATCGGCAGCAAAACTAATGATGTGCAAAATTGGACCAAACACCTCATCAAATAACTCATTAATATGCTCAATTTCGATGAGGGTAGGTGATACAAAACTACCATTGCTGCAATGAGTTGCTAACGGCGTTTGATAAATTACCCGGTCTTTATGGCGAAACCGCTCTATATGAGTGTTTAATTCAGCTTGTGCTCGGTGAGTAATCACCGGACCAACATCACTGTGCCAATGGCAAGGGCTAGCAACCCCTAGCTCTTTCATGTAACCCACCAATAACTCAACAATGGTCTCTTTAATATCTTCTTGAATGTATAAAACACGTAACGCAGAGCAACGTTGGCCCGCACTGTCAAAGGCGGATGCAACCACATCTTTTACCACCTGCTCAGGTAACGCCGAACTATCAACAATCATCGCATTTTGGCCACCGGTTTCAGCGATAAATGGAATGATGGGACCGTTTCTTAACGCTAGTTTCCGGTTAATCGTGGTTGCGGCCGCTGTTGACCCGGTAAACATAACGGCTGCAAGTCTTGATTCATTTAATATCGAGCTATCGATGTTATTGGCCGCTGCAGGTAAGAACTGTAGAACGTCTTTTGGAACTCCAACTTGATGGAACAACTCCACGGCACGGTGGGCGATTAACGGTGTCAGTGTTGAAGGTTTGGCAATAACGGTATTACCTGCCGCTAATGCCGCAGCAATTTGACCGGTAAAAATTGCCAAGGGAAAGTTCCAGGGGCTAATACATAATACGGGGCCACGCCCTTCAAGTGTTAATGTATTTCGCTCACCGGTCACACCTTTTAATTGAGCTTTTTCGCTTAACTGTTGACGAGCTTGTTGAGCGTAATATCGACAAAAATCAACGGCCTCACGTATCTCTGCATTGGCATTAGCAATGGTTTTTCCCGCCTCACGCATCGCCAAGGCCATTAACTCATGGCTATTTTCTTCATACAGATTTGCTACTTGTAGTAAATAGTCAGCTCGGTCGTCAGCATTGACTTTTTTCCATTGGTTAAAGGCCGCCACTGCAGTATCAAAGGCTTGATGGCAATCGTTTCTTGTTGCTGGGATAAATGAACCGACGATGTCACTGGTATCTGCAGGCGATGTGAGAGTGACGCTGTTAATGTCTTTACTAACATTGTCGCTGATTGAGCTATCAATGGAGTTGCCGATGTTGTTTGTTGATTTGCTATCGTGGTTTGTATAGGTGCCTTTGTTTTCTGCAGTAATGTCTGGCTTATCTAGATTACCTACATCACCTACATCATGAAGATTCCATTGTTTATTTAAGAATGGTTCCACGCCTTTTTTTAGTAGGCGTAACTCCTGAGAAGACTCAAGGTTGATACCTTGTGAGTTTTTCCTAACAGGGCTAAACAACTTTGCTGGTAAGGGTATGTACGGGTTGCTAAGTTTGTCGGTATTTTTAATGGTTAACACGGGTTCTTCGGCTAAATAGCTGGCATCGACGTTCTGATTCACTAAACGCACAAAGGAGGTTGATGCTCCGTTTTCCAATAATCGGCGAACCAAATAGGGGAGCAAGCGTGTGTACTCTCCCACGGGGGCATAGATACGACAGTTAATGTTATCGGCGTTTTTCAAGACATGATCGTGTAGCGCTTGCCCCATACCGTGAAGGCGTTGAAACTCGAAATGGCTGTAGTGATACTCTTGAGCTAAGGTGATGATGCTAGCGACGGTATGAGCATTGTGTGTTGCAAATTGTGGGTACAAAAAGTGTTTGGTTTTCATCAAAGTGTGCACACAAGCCAGATAGGATAAGTCAGTGTGGGCTTTTGAGGTAAAAACCGGGTACTCCTTTAACCCTAGCTGCTGTGCTCGTTTAATTTCACTGTCCCAATAGGCGCCTTTTACCAGTCGAACGGGGATTAAACAGTGTATGGTTTTACTAAGTGCACTTAGCCACTCCAGTACGCCTAAGGCACTTTTTTGATAGGTTTGAACGGCAATTCCTAGCTTACCCCAGTGTCTAAAGGGTTCTGTACCGATAATTTGTGCAAAAATCATCAAGGTTGGTTCGAGTCGCCAGCTTTCCTCCGCATCAATGGTAACGGGAACATCTTTTTCATAGGCCAGGGTGAGTAGGCCTAATAGATTGTCTTTTAATTGTTCTAAACCATGTTTTTGTCGGATCTCAAAACGTGGATGTAGTGCGGATAACTTAATGGAAATACTGGAAGGTATTGGGGGGTTGTTCTTAGATTGAGAGCTGGATAGTGATGCCTGCGCGGGTGAATTCTCATCATCACTGAGTTGACTGGTGAGTTGTTTGTTGTGTTCTGCAATGGCCTCTATAGCGTGGCTATAGGCGCCAATATAGCGACCGACATCGTGTTGCGTGATAGCGGCCTCCCCCAGCATATCAAAGGAATGTGAATAACCTTGCTCGCGCTCCTGATGGCCGTTTTCTAGGGCAGAATGAATGGTCTGCCCTGAGACAAACTGCTGACCAATGACGAGCATGGCTTGTCGAACTGCGGTGAGTACTAAGGGCTCGCCCATTTTACGCAGTAGGTTTTGTACTTGCACCGATAACCAGGCCATGCGGCCTTCTTTGGGGTTGTTGTCCAGCAGTTTGCCGGTGAGCACAAGGCCCCAAGTCGAGAAATTTACCCAGAAAGTCTCGCTGTGACCGGCGTGAAGTGCCCAGTTTCCGGTATGTAGTTTGTCCTTTAAAAAGCGTTCTGCAGTGTCGTCATCGGGGATGCGCAAAAGGGCTTCGGCGAGGCTCATTAAGATGACACCTTCATGATTGTCGAGCCCGTATTCTTTGAGGAAGGTTTCTATTTTTACGCCACCTTTACTGTCTTGGATGGCTTGAATGTAATCTTCGGTATAGGCGCGGACGGTGTCTAGCGTTAGTTGGGGGATTTTGTAGATGCCTAGGAGGTTTTTGACTGCATCCGATTCTTTTTGCAGATGACCTTTGAGAATGCCGTCGTTAAACGGGAACTCGCTAGCGGCGTAGAAGGGGGATTGGAAGTTTAGTAGCTTTGCCATAAAGGGGGTCAGTTGCTTTGAATTTACTAAATTATAGTTCGCTTCTACTGTCTTAAAGGTCAAATGTGCAAATAAGCCCTCATGAAGAGTGCTACACTCATCGAATAAGGTCATTAGGAAATAAAAGTAGTGAATAAACCGTCATCGGATCCCGTTATCTCAAAAAACACAAAACTCAGTAGTACTTCTAATAGCAATCATGCAAGTATCCAAATTGATTTACGTTGGGTGTTGGATGAATTACTGGAAGATGCACGTATTTCTGAGCGGGATTATAACTTTGCTTCTGGCAGTCGACGTGAAAAAGAAGAGTTAAAGTGGAATCCGATCCAGTTTTTAGCGAAGTTTGAGTTTAAAGATCAGCATTCAGATGATGAAGTGTTAACCGTTGAGCGGTTGACTGAGTGGTTAGCGAAAAAGTCTGGTCAGCGGGTGTTTTATATAGACCCACTGAAGATTGATGTCAAAGAGATCACCTCTGTTATGTCATTCGCGTTTGCCGAGCGCCACCAGATATTGGCAGTGAAAGTGACCGATGAGCAGGTCATCATCGCCAGTGCACAGCCATTCGTTGATGCTTGGCGCCACGGCTTAGAGCAAACTCTTGGTGGTAAAGAGATTGTTCGAGTGGTAGGAAATCCAGCGGATATTATGCGTTATACCGTTGAATTTTATAATTTAGCCAAGTCTGTGAGTGGTGCTACCGGGGCCGCGGGGCAGAGCCTTAGTGGTGTTACTAACTTTGAGCAGCTGTTAGAGCTTGGTGATTTATCCTCACCAGACGCCAATGATCAACATATCGTTAATATCGTGGATTGGTTATTACAATATGCGTTTGAGCAGCGTGCGAGTGATATTCATTTGGAGCCTCGTCGAGAGATTGGTCATGTACGGTTTCGCATTGATGGTGTGCTACATGATGTCTATGAGCTACCGGCTACTGTCGCCGCCGCAGTGACAAGCCGGATCAAGATTCTGGGTAGAATGAATGTAGCGGAAAAGCGCAAACCACAAGATGGCCGATTAAAAACCAAAGGTAAAAATGATCTTGAGATAGAGCTCCGTTTGTCTACTCTGCCCACGGCTTTTGGTGAAAAGCTGGTGATGCGTATATTTGATCCGGATGTATTAATGCGAACACCTGCAGAAATGGGTTTGGAAAACGAGGATTACGACCGTTGGAAGGAGATGGTCTCGCAATCGACGGGGATTGTATTTGTAACAGGGCCTACGGGCTCAGGTAAAACCACCACGTTATATTCATCACTGAAGCAATTAGCGACCAGAGAGGTGAATGTTTGTACCATTGAAGACCCCATTGAGATGGTAGAGCCTGCGTTTAATCAGATGCAGGTCATTGATGGCATCGGATTAAGTTTCTCCGATGGGGTTAAAGCCTTACTTCGACAAGATCCCGATATCATTATGATTGGTGAGATTCGTGATTTGGAAACCGCGAATGTAGCAATACAGGCAGCGTTAACGGGGCATTTGGTGATATCTACCTTGCATACCAACGATGCCCCTTCAGCGATTACCCGATTAATGGACTTAGGGGTGCCCCCCTATTTGATTAGCGCTACGGTATTGGGGGTGATGGCTCAGCGTTTGGTAAGAACCTTGTGCCCACACTGTAAGCGCGATGCGTATATGGATGAAGAAACGTGGCATGCGTTGATTGCTCCGTGGAAGGGTAAAAAACCCGAAAAGGTGAAGACGCCGGTAGGTTGCTTAGAGTGCCGAAAGACCGGTTATATGGGGCGAATGGGCATCTATGAGATTATGCCGTTATCGGAAGAGGTGAAGGAATTAGTGGCACATTCAGCGTCTTTAAGTGATATTCGTAAACAGGCGATGAAGGAAGGCATGCATACCTTAAGGCTGAGTGGTGCCAATAAAATTGCCGCTGGTATGACAACACCTGAAGAAGTGCTTCGGGTTTCGCCCACAAGCTCCCGATAGAGCATTTAAAAGACCTATAAATAATTCAGTGAATTAGACCTGGGTCGTTCCCTTTCGTTTCCCTAGACTGTTAGAATGTTTCACCGCTAGTAAATAATAAAAATGAAGTAATAGCTGATTTTATGAGTCGATTAACCTCTGCGTTTTCCCCAATTCACAACCTTAAACATCTCTTCTCTAGGCCATCCGCTAATTTTAGCGTGATTGATGGCTTTCGAGCGTTATCGATGATGATGATTCTGGTGTTCCACTCTTTCACTATTTATGTAGTGATGAATCCAAACTTAGAGCTTAATCAGGTGATTGAAGAGGGCGGATATCTCTGGTCTTGGGTTTGGAACAGCGATAAAAGTGTCGATGTTTTTTTTGTGATCAGTGGATTTCTGATTACGGGCATTTTGTTGCGACAAATTGATAAATTAGGCCACGTAAAAATGGGCAATTTTTATGCTCGTCGATTTTTGCGATTAAGTCCGGTGTATTACTTTGTGATTATGTTGTATTGGATTTTGTTAGGGCAAATGGAAAGCAGCCACACAGAAAATTTATGGGCAAATGTCTTGTACGTGAATAACTTTATTGATTATGACTCGCAGGCGATGAATTGGACGTGGACACTTGCTATAGAAGAGCAGTTTTATTTGTTATTTCCAATATTGCTTATGGGTTTAATGAAATATACCGGGAACCCGTTACGTTGGATGTGGGTGTTGTTTGCATTTTCCTTTTTTGTTCGCTGGTGGGTAATGTGGACGGATGATTGGATATTTAATACACCACAAAGTGTGTTGGCTGTTGATCGTGATTTTCATGCGCATCATTTTTCTGTTTTGTACGATAATTTATACACACGTTTTGGGGCGTTGTTGGCGGGTTGTATCGCGGGTTATTATTATCAATACCATCGCTCGGAATTGGCTACATTTTTTTCCAGCACTATTGGTAAAATATTTGCTTGGGGAAATTTTGCTGTACTGATAGCTCTAATGATCATTCCTATGATTAGTGTGAGGTTTGATGGCTATGCTACGTTAAATGTGGTTTATCAGGTGGCGAGTCGAAATATTTTTAGTATTGCTATTAGTGTTCTAATCATTGCCTCCTTAGAAAAAGGTGCGTTGTCTACGGGGTTAAACTTTTTATTAGGCAATCGCTTTTGGTACCCCTTGGCACAGTTGTCATACTCAATGTATCTTGTTCATGTGGTTGCAATTTCAGTGGTGTGTTCTATTGTCTTGGCTGAAATAAAAGCCAATGCTGCGCTGTATGTTCATTGGAGTACCTATGAGGTTGTGGGGGTGGTTTTTGCCGCTAGTGCTTTTACCACCATATTTGTAGCGGTTATTATTTACCTATTAATTGAACGCCCCATTATGAATTTAAGGCGATAAAGATGTCGCTTTTGAGAGAAACTAAACCATACCAGTGGTGGGCGATGGGTATCGCTCTGTGTTTGGTAAGTCCCGCCTTGTGGATTGGTTTGCAGCTAGATGATTATTTTCATTGGAGTTTAGTGACTCAGCAAACATTGTTACCTGCTACCTCAGATAAAGCCGGTATTTTTGGATTGTTTAGTTTTTTGGATGGGAAGGCCGAACGAACGCATCAGTTGATGGATTTAGGTATGGTGCCATGGTGGACGCTGGATACGGTCCAGTACGCATTTTGGCGGCCGGTTTCTGAAATTACCCACGGTATTGATTATTTATTTCTATCACAATGGCCATGGTTAATGCATGTACATGGATTGTTGTATTTCGCGTTATTATTGTTTTTTACGGCCAAGCTTTTTGATGACATTCAGGGCAATAAGCAAAGTGAGGAGTCGCTGGGATTGTCAGCAACCTTTTGGGCGTTTTGGATTTTTGCGCTAAGTTATACCCATGGATTGCCTGCCGCTTGGTTAGCAAATCGTAATGCAGTATTGGCGACACTGTTTGTGGTATTAACATTAAGAGCTCATCACCGCTGGCGTGAAGAGGGTGGGTTATTAAGTTTGATCTTTGGTTTGGTATTTTTTAGCGCAGGATTGCTTAGTGGGGAGTTGGCAGTAAGTGCAGGGTTGTATCTTTTCTCTTATGCACTGTTCCTAGATAAAGACACCTTTATACGAAGAATGATCGCTATTGTACCTTATGCCGTTCTGGGTGTGCTGTGGTTGGTGGTACGTGCAGCAATGGAGTACGGTGCGAAGAATTCAGGTCACTATATAGACCCCGGTCATGATGTTGTTTTGTTTTTACAGGTGTTTGGAGAACGTTCTGTTAGCTTGTTAGCGGCACAGTTTTTTGCAATGCCGCCTGAATTATTATCGGCATTACCATCACAACCAAAGTTTATGGTACAGATGATATTGTTGGTGGTGCTGGCCGTTAGTATTGTGCCTCTTATTGTTAGCGATAGGCGTGCACGTTTCTGGTTGGCTGGACTGATATTATGTGTATTACCTGTGTGTGCAACAATTCCACACAGTCGGTTGCTCATGTGTGTCAGTTTGGGTGCGGCAGGGTTGCTAGGATTGTTGTTAGCGAAATGGCGAAGTGCTTGGGTTGCTGGTAATAAACAATGGTTAATGTTACCTATTGTTTTGTTGTTGATATTTTGTCAATTTGTTATATCCCCGTTGCTGTTACCGTTAGAGGCAGCGTCAATTCGTTTGGGCATGGATGATGCCTTAAACAAAGGGGCTCGCAACTTACCTATTACAGAAAGTAATAAACATAATACAGCGGTTATTATTAACCCACCGATGTCCAGTGTGGCAGGTTATGTTAATGGCATTCGTTTGTTTGAAGGTTTACCGGTTGCTAAACATACGTTGCCTTTAGTTTCTGGAAGAAAAGAAATCACACTACGTGTTGTGGATGAGCATACAATCGAGATCTCTGCGGAGCAGGGTTTGTATGATGCTCATAATGAAGGTTTGTTACGTGATCCGAATCAGGGGTTTGATGTAGAGGATACGATTGGATTAAGTGTGATGGCGGTGGTTGTTAAAAAAGTGAATGAGCAGGGGGTGCCCATAGTAGCCGAGTTTTCATTTAAGCAGCCGGTGCGTGAAGAACGTTCTGATGTTGATTTTTATCTTTGGGCTGGTGGCAAGCCAGTTTTGTGTGAGTTGCCAGAAGAGGGAGGGGTTGTTGAGTTGACCGCAAAATCTATACGTTGCTAAGTTGATGTTAATTGGAGAAATGCAGCGTCAGATGGTATTTCTTGTAATGTTGGTATCATACTACGCCGCTTAACGCTTTACTCTATATGTACATCTTCTATACTTTCGAGAAGTGTCTCAAATTTTTCATTGATATCGTGGTTCGTTTTATCATGTGTTATTGAATTCGATATGGGAGGTATAGCGTGACAAAATTGGAAATTCATAGGGGGGATGATTTTAGGGTTGCGCAGGAGATTTGTCAGAAATGGCAACAGAGTATTAATGTATTGGCAGAGGTATGTGATGTTCCTGCTGCATTAATCATGCGAGTTGATCAAAAAGATATCGAAGTTTTTCTAAGTAGTCACTCTGATGGAAATCCTTATGAGAAAGGCGAGAAAGCGAGTTTAAATACAGGACTTTATTGTGAAACTGTCATGGATACTAAGGAACAATTGCTTGTTCCTAATGCGCTGAAAGATCCTGATTGGAATAATAATCCAGATGTTAAGTTGAATATGATTTCCTATTTAGGATCACCTTTACGATGGCCGGATGGATATGTCTTTGGAACGATTTGCATATTAGACTGTAAGCAAAACTATTACTCAAAAGCTTATGCAGCGATGCTGCAGCAATTTTGCCAACTTATAGAGATGGATCTCAGGCAAATAGTTCAATTTATAAAATTAGAAAATACTGTTGAAGAATTAAAAGCAACAAAATCTCAATTGTTAGATTCGCAAAAAATTGCTGCACAAACAAATGTCATTTCTGGTTTGGCGCATGTGATTAATACACCTATTGGTATATCTGTAACTGCTGCGTCGTATGGCCTTTCGGTTACTAATAGATTGTTGAAAAAAATTGATAAATGTGAGGATGAATCTTTGTCGAAAGACATTGAGGGAATATTGGAAAGTCTTGTTTTGGTTGATAGTAATCTAAAAAAATCAATTGATATAATTTCTCGTATAAAATTAATTTCAACGAATAATTATGGGATGGGAACGGTGGAATTTGGTGTGAGGATGTTATTAGAAAATGTCATCGCCCCTTTTAATAATGAGTTGGATGTGGATTTTTACAAAATCAATTTGTCTTGTGATAAAGATGTTAAAATAGACAGTTATCCTTCCGTATTTAATGAAATATTTACCAATTTGATTAGTAATTCAATTATTCATGGATTCAAGGAACAAAAAAAAGGAATAATAAATATCTATGTCGAGAAGCAAGGGGGGGATTTGAATATTCGTTATAGTGATGATGGTGTGGGCTTTTCCATTTTGGATAAACAACGGCTATTTGAACCATTCGGGTCGATGAGCGGCGCGGTGTTGAATATGGGTTTGGGATTGAATATTATTTACAACAAAGTGACTCAAGATTTAAAGGGTAGTATTGATTGTAAAAGTGAAGAGGGGAAAGGTGTATTGTTTTTGATTAATCTCATTGATCTTTGAGAATAAGCGATATTTTGAATGTGGTAATATTACTCCAAACACGCTAATACTAATGCCCAAAATTCAGAAAAATCATTAACAACAACGTCAGGTTTATGGGGATGTTTTTCAGTGCCTGGAAAAATTCTATCTAACCACGGTAAATCCCATTGTGCACCGTTAAAAAATACATTGGTCATACCTGCGCGTTTTGCGGCAATGGTATCGGTGGTGCTATCACCTACATACCATATATCGGGCCCTACCGTTAAGCCTAACTCCTCTGCTGCTTTGTAGAGTTGGTCTGGGTGTGGTTTGCGACGTTCGGTATCATCACCACATATATCGGTATCAAATAGATCTGCCCAGCCAGTACCTTCTACCGCCGCTATTTCATGTTCTAAAAACTCCCTATCTCTATTGGTGATGACGCCGACTTTAACGGGTAATGCTCGTAACCCAACCAATAAATTTCGTACCTGAGGTTCAAAAGGTAAAACAGTACCGTAGTGATTTCTGTAATGAACATTAAATATTTTGTGTGCTATTTGTTTGGCATCTTGATCATCACCAAAAAGCACTTCAAAAATATCGGTTCGAGAAATCTTTCGATCAGTTTTTACTTTGGGGTGAAGTTGACTGTAACTTTGAACGTATTCCACGAGGCGTGCATCTTCTGGAGATTTACTTTCTGACGGGTCAACCATTCGATCGAGTAAACCTTTGTCGCGCATTTCAGGAAGCATGTCGTCTACTGCATGGTACATGGCATCAAGTGTGTCGACTAAAGTCGCATGCCAGTCAAAAAGGATGGCTTTGGGTGGTGTGATTTCCGCGACTGAGGGGTGCCAGTCAGGTTCGATTCGATGAGGTGGATGTTTGGGTGCAGGAAATTGTTGCGGACGAATATCTGAAATGTTTTTAGAAAAGATAGTGCTGCCACTTGTTTGTACATTTTCTAAAAGATCCATTAGTTCATCAAAACTATTAATAACTGCGTCGGGGGCGTTACCTTTGTCGTGTTCGAACAGTTGCTCAATGTACTGATTGTTCCAGCAAGCTCCGTTGTAAAAAATGGCGGTCACTCCTGCATTGTGTGCGGTGACCATGTCGAGATAACTGTCCCCTATGTACCATGTTTTTTCATTTGGCATACGATTGATAGCAGCAAGTGCAGCGTTAATTACTTCGGGGTCTGGTTTGTAATCGCTAACGTCATCTGCACATGCGCTGGTGTCAAAATAGTTAATCCATTCTCCATCATCAACAATCTGTAATTCATGATCGAGAAATTCACGGCTACGATTAGTGGCAATACCCACTTTTAATCCAAGCTGCTTTATCGTATTGAGATACTCTCCAACACCTTCCTGAAAGGGGTGGACTTTGCCAAAATAGTTTCGATAACATTCGTTGTAGGCTTTATGGGCAATTGTTTTTGCTGTCGTGTTTGTTCCAAAAATAGCGTTAAAAATATCGGTGCGCGATATCCTACGTTCAGCAAGTATTTTGGGATGTAAACGTCTGAATATTCGGATGTAACGTACTAACTTTACATCATCCTGTGTTCTGCATTGTTTTTCAGGAAGTAGCTGTTTTACAAGATCCAGATCTTCTAATAAGGGTAACATTTCCTCCATGGCTTCAAACATCGCATCTAGTGTGTCAACCAAGGTACCGTGCCAATCAAACAATAATACTTTGGGGGCGGGTAGCATGGTTTTGTTCTTCATAAGGCACCGTGTTGATTAGGTCGTTATTGAGCTTGTTGGCAGGTTTGTAGATTCTGAGGTATAGAGTATTCAGTGTAGTTGATATTCGTTGGTGTCATGGTGGTTTCACATGTTTTGATCCGTTATGCGGGGGTGCGTAGCGTAAACAAATGATGTTGTTCTTTGGTCTGATCCATATCAGGTTTTTTTATGGCAGAAACAGGTTATTCTTAAGAAATTGGGTATGTCTGTTTAGTGTTAAGCCTTGGTGTTTAAGGTTTTAGATTGAGCCAGGTTACCGAGAGGGTTTTGTCCAAAATGTTATATTATTGGAGCTTTTTGAATGCGAACGTTTGAATTATCTTCTATGCCTGAATCTTTGCAGTGTGTTGTTACAACTGCGTGGGCTTCTATAGAGAGTGCGATAGAAAGTGCTGTACAGGGTGCGATGACAGGGGCTGATATGTCAGCTCGATTACACGCCCTACCAAAAAGCTTTGATGATCAGTTTTCGTCTGTGGCAATCGCTAGCGATTACGCAATGGATCAATGTACGCGAAAACCCGAGTTACTGCTGTCACTTTGGGAGCAAGGCGTTTTGTCACGTCAATTCCAGTCTGGTGAAATTCAAACCTTATTGCAGACCGCTTTAGCTGATATTAACGATGAAAAAGCGCTCTCAATAGCGCTGCGACGGTTTCGACAGTTCCATATGGTGCGGATTATTTGGCGTGACAGTTGCCGATTATCAAATTTAACGGAAGTGACTCGAGATCTTACTGAGCTTGCGGATGCCTGTGTTGCGGAGGCGATGGCATTACATTATCAATGGCTTCAACCCATGATTGGTACACCCTGTTATGAGAGTACTGATACACCGATAAAAATGGTGGTATTGGGAATGGGGAAACTGGGGGCGTTTGAGTTAAACCTTTCATCGGATATTGATTTGATGTTTGTTTATCCTCAAGAGGGGGAGACCCAAGGGGGAAAGCGAAGTTTGAGTCATCGCGAGTTTTTTACCCGCTTGGGTCAAAAGCTTATCAAAGCCCTTGATGAAACAACTGCGGAGGGTTTTGTATTTCGTGTGGACATGCGGTTACGCCCTTATGGTAGTACTGGAGCGTTAGCGCTGAGCTTTGATGGTATGGAGGCATACTATGAAGAGCAGGGCCGAGAGTGGGAACGTTATGCGATGATCAAAGCCCGGGCCATGGGTGAAGGTGATGGTGAAGAGCTAATGGTGCGATTACGTCCTTTTGTTTATCGACGATATATTGATTTTGGTGTGATTGAATCATTACGTGAGATGAAAGGAATGATTAATCGGGAGGTCTTGCGTCGTGGTGTTTCAGAGAATGTTAAAACGGGCCCTGGGGGAATTCGAGAGATAGAGTTTATTGGCCAGGCATTTCAATTAATTCGTGGTGGTCAAGATACGCAGTTGCAAGAGCGGCGTTTATTAAACGTCCTGAAGATGACCGCAGGAATGGGGTTGATGCCTGAGCAGGCAGTGGAGGAGCTTTCGCAAGCCTATGTTTATTTAAGGGAAGTTGAGCATCGAATCCAAGCATTACAAGATCGCCAGACACAAGTATTACCAGATGACACACTGCAACAGGCACGTATTGCTTGGGGAATGCATCAGAAGAGCTGGGAGGAATTTAAACCTGAGTTGGATGAGTGTCGGCAAATGGTTCAGCAACATTTTGATCAGGTTATTTCCCCAGAAGAAGAATTGAAAGAGGATGCCGAGGTTGATGGTGTTGTCGCCCTTTGGAATTGCGCAGAGGAGGAGGGTATTGAGGAAAATGAGGCCATTTTAACCGCATTGGGCTTTGAGAATGCCGGTGACGCGTTAAGCGTATTAAAAAACCTTAAAATTGGTAAAGGCGTGCAGCAACTACAAGAAGTACCAAGGCAGCGTTTGGATAAACTTATGCCCTTAGTGATCACGGTTTGTAGTGAGCAAGAATGTAGTTTGTTGGCGCTAGAGCGCATTGTGGTATTGGTTGGAGCCATATTGCGTCGGTCGGCCTATATAGCACTATTGGTGGAAAATACGGAGGCGCTTAAACATTTGGCGACGTTATGTGGTGCCAGTGCTTGGGCGGCGGATATTATTCAGCGTTACCCGATTTTACTGGATGAACTGATCAACCCTAATACATTATATTCTCCTCCAACGCTTGAAGAATTAAAGGATGATTTACGCCAACAAATGTTGCGTATTCCCGAGGATGATGCAGAAAGGGAGATGGAGTGTTTACGTCAGTTTAAGCATGCGCATTTGTTACGTGTTGCCGCCTCAGATATAACAGGTACGTTACCTACAATGAAAGTGAGTGATTACTTAACATGGATTGCTGAAACGTTAATGCAGCAGGTGTTAACCATTGCGTGGAAGCAAATGGTGGATAAGTACGGAACGCCACAGCGAGCTGACGGGACGTTGTGTGACCCTGATTTTATTATTGTGGGGTACGGTAAGGCGGGAGGAATTGAGCTGAGTTATGGCTCAGATTTGGATTTGGTGTTTATTCATGACGCCCCGGCTAATTATTCGACGGATGGTGAGCGTTGTGTCGATAATAGTGTTTTTTATGCACGCCTTGGTCAGCGTATTATCCATATTGTCTCCACAAGAACGGCTTCTGGTATGTTGTATGAGACGGATATGCGCTTACGGCCATCGGGTAATTCAGGGCTATTGGTGTCATCCTTGAATGCGTTTGTGCGATATCAGGATGAGAAAGCCTGGACCTGGGAGCATCAAGCGTTAGTTAGAGCGCGTGTGGTTGCAGGTTGCCCGGTATTGGCTGAACATTTTGAGCAAGAGCGAGTGAATATTTTGAAAAAAGCTGCTGGGAATACTCAGTTAGCCACTGATGTGTTAGAAATGCGCACAAAAATGCGCGATCACCTAGCAGGTAATAGCTCAGTGCAGGTCACTGAGGAAATGACGCAAAAAAGCCAACGTTTTGATTTAAAACAAGATTCTGGCGGCATCGTGGATATTGAGTTTCTGGTGCAATATTGTGTATTGCATTGGGGGGCAGAGTACCCAGAATTGTTACGCTGGACGGATAATGTGCGTATTCTGGATACCTTGGAAACGTTAGATCTTATGGATTCAAATGACGTGTTGATGCTGGAAGAGGCTTATCTTATTTATCGCCATGCAACGCACAGAAAGGCGTTGCAGAACCAGAAAAATACAGTGCCAGGCAACGAATTTATCACCTACCGTATGGCGGTCAGAGCACTTTGGGCTAAGTTATTGCCAGAAGCTAGTTAGAGATGAAGGATTGACCATATAAGTAGGTGTTAGGGGGATAACCAGTGCCCATAAAATTGTGCTATAGTCCCCCTTTTTACATTTACGAATAGGAGCAGCCTCATGTCTATGGGCGACCGTGACGGTCTGATTTGGTTTGATGGAGAAATGATACCTTGGCGAGATGCGAAGGTACACGTGTTGACACATACATTGCACTACGGAATGGGCGTATTTGAAGGTGTTCGCGCCTACGAGACCGATAAAGGTCCTGCTATATTTCGATTGCAAGAGCACACGAATCGTTTGTTCCGTTCTGCTCATATTATGAATATGAAGATGCCTTTCAGTAAGGAAGAGATCAACGCTGCGCAACTAGCGGCTGTACGTGAGAACAACCTTCGTCATGCCTATTTACGCCCGATGGTGTTTTATGGTGATGAAGGTATGGGGCTACGTGCCGAGAACTTGCAAACGCATGTTATTGTTGCTGCATGGGAATGGCCTTCCTATATGTCTCCAGAGGCGTTAGAGCAAGGTATTAAAGTAAGAACCTCGTCTTATACGCGACACCATGTGAACATCAGCATGTGTAAAGCCAAGGCGAATGGTCACTACATCAACTCCATGTTGGCGCTTAATGAGGCGTTAACAGGCGGGGCAGATGAAGCGTTATTGTTAGACCCAGAAGGTTATGTGGCTGAAGGTAGTGGTGAGAACTTCTTTCTAGTTCGTGATGGTGTGATTTATACACCTGAACTTGCTTCTTGCTTAGATGGTATTACCCGAGCAACGGTATTTTCAATTGCCGCTGAATTGGGTTATGAAGTGAAAGAGAAGCGAATTACGCGTGATGAAGTATATATTGCGGATGAGGCTTTTTTCACGGGAACCGCAGCGGAAGTCTTGCCGATTCGTGAACTTGATGGTCGTCTGATTGGTGAAGGCAAACGTGGCCCTATCACTGAGCAGATTCAATCCTTCTATTTTGATGTGGTTTATGGTCGTCGTGAGTTTAATGCCGACTGGATTAACTATGTGTAACTGGTTTCGGCCGTTTGCTTTGATTTGTGTTTAGATAAGGCAGTTTTACAGTGAAGATATTAGTTGTTGGGCCATCCTGGGTTGGCGATATGGTGATGGCTCAATCGCTTTTTATGTCTATCAAGCGGCAAGACCCTGATGCGATTATTGATGTGTTGGCCCCCAATTGGAGTCGTCCTATCATTGAACGCATGCCTGAAGTCAATGCGGCATTAGCATTACCTTTTGATCATGGTGAGTTGAAATTAAAAGAGCGTAAAGCCTTTGGGTTAACGCTAAAAGCTTCTCAATATGATCAGTCTATTTTGTTACCAAACTCCTTAAAATCTGCGTTGATTCCTTATTGGGCGGGTATTCCGAAGAGAACGGGGTGGCGTGGGGAAATGCGCTATGGCTTGTTAAACGATTTAAGGCCACTGGATAAAGCAGAATACCCGTTGATGATTCAGCGTTTTATTGCCCTGGCCTACCCGAAAGGTCGAGCTTTATCAAAAGTGTTGCCCTATCCTCGTTTAGATATTAGTGAAGAAAGCCGCCAGCAAGCGCTTGAGAATCATCAGCTTACCGTGAGTGATGATCGAAAAATATTGGCGTTATGCCCTGGAGCAGAGTTTGGTGAGTCAAAACGTTGGCCGAGTGAGAAGTTTGCCAAACTTGCGGGGAAACGTATTGATCAAGGTTGGCGTGTTTGGCTGTTTGGCTCGGCAAATGACAACGCAGTTGTTAGTGATATAGTGTCACGCCTCAGTGACGGTCAACAAGTCCATTGCTCAAATCTTGCGGGTAAAACCAGCTTGGCAGAGGCGGTTGATTTATTGTCATTGGCTGACGCAGTGATTTCCAATGACTCGGGGTTGATGCATATAGCTGCAGCATTGAACCGCCCCATGGTTGTGCCTTATGGTTCAACGTCCCCAGACTTTACCCCACCCCTTAGCGATAAAGTGAAAGTCGAGCGCTTAGGTTTGGATTGTAGTCCGTGTTTTGAACGGGAGTGCCCTCTAAAACATGGTGATTGCATGAAGAAATTACGATGCGAACAAATTGATACTGCTCTTGGTGTTTTGCTGCAAGAACAGTCACCCGAAAAAGGAAAGGCAGAGTAATGCGGGTACTGGTGATAAAAACCTCATCATTGGGGGATGTTATTCATACATTGCCTGCATTGACTGATGCTGCACAGGCGCTGCCGGACGTTACGTTTGACTGGGTGGTGGAAGAAGGTTTTGCAGAGATACCTGCATTGCATGGTCATGTGGACAAAGTTATTCCGGTTGCGATTCGTCGATGGCGAAAGAATTTGTTAAAAAGCCTGCGTTCCGGTGAATGGCGAGATTTTAAAAAAGCCATTGGAGAAGAGCAGTACTCTGCCGTGATAGATGCACAAGGGTTGCTTAAGAGTGCTTGGTTAACTCGATACACTCGCGGCCCAATTTTTGGTTTTGCCAATGAAAGTGCTAAAGAGCCGTTAGCGTCACAGTTTTATCATCATAAGGTTAACGTACCAAAAGATCAGCACGCCGTAGAACGTACACGACAGCTGTTTGCTAAATCATTAGGTTACGATATTCCGCATAAAGTAGGGCGCAGTGGAATTGATGTTGCTGCTTTACCTGTCCCTGAAACGGATAAACCCTATTTAATGTTTTTTCATGGAACAACGTGGGATACCAAGCATTGGCCTGAGTTCTACTGGAAGACATTGGCGCAAAAAGTTAATGCAGAAGGTTATCGTGTGATGTTGCCATGGGGCAGCGAAGAAGAAAAGGCGCGAGCAGAGCGTATCGCCGCCACTAGTGATTCTGATGCAGGTTTAGGCGATATCTGCGTGATGCCTAAAACAGGCTTGACCGGGATTGCGGGTTGGATTTCACAAGCGAAAGGTGTGGTCGCTGTGGATACTGGATTGGCACATTTGTCCGCTGCGTTAGATGTTCCTATGGTGTCATTGTATGGATCTACAGATCCAGGTTTAAGCGGTGCATACGGGAAGAATCAGATTCATCTCTATGCGAATTATGATTGTGCCCCTTGTATGAAGCGTGATTGTGAATACGCTGGCCCAAAGGTGAAAAATCAATTGGATATAGCAAGGGGAGAGTATGTTGATCCGCCTTGTTTTAGTAGCATTATGCCAAACGCAGTATTTGACGCGTTAAGGCAACAGATTATTGAGGTGTAATATGGCGAACGCACTTTATTTGTCTGAGTATTTTTCTGAGCTGTGGAAGGGGAAGGATCCTTTTGACGAAGTAGAGAAAATCACGGGTGAGGTTTATCGCGAACTGGATGGTAGAACAACGTTACGGTTTGAACTTGATGGAAAGGGATACTTTCTAAAGATACATCGAGGTGTTGGTTGGAGGGAGGTTTTTAAGAATCTTGTTCAGTTACGCTTGCCTGTGCTTGGTGCAGAAAATGAATGGAAAGCGATTGATAAGCTGAAGAGTATTAATGTTGATACCATGACGTATGTGGCTTATGGGAAAACAGGGATTAATCCAGCGAAGCAATTGTCATTTATTATTACCGAGGATTTGACGGATTGTATTTCTTTGGAAGATTATTTTCTTGGGATGCCCGTGGAAGATCGGGCGGGTGCAAAAGCGGAAGGGCTTATTGAAAAACTGGCTGAGTCTGTGACGGCAATGCATCAACATGGAATGAATCATCGGGATCTTTATATTTGCCATTTTCTGTTTGATCCTAAAAAAATAGAGAGTGAACAAACGTTGCATGTGATTGATTTACATCGAGCCCAGATTCGAGAAAAAGTTCCGTATCGTTGGTTGGTGAAAGATGTTGCTAGTGTTGTTTATTCGATGAAAGAAGTTTATGCCAGTAAAGATCAGATATCGACGTTTACTCGTTTGTATAGTGTGGACGGCGATAGTCGATTTTGGGCAGCAGTGATGAAAAAATCTGATGCTTTGTTAGCAAAAATTGTATAAAGCGAATTTATTGTAGGTGTTTAATGTTTGGTCAAAATGAAGGTTTGAGAAAATTTAATAATACTATTGAATTAGTATTGGTTGCTTGGTTGTGTTTAGGTCTTTTTCTTATTCTAAGTAGCATGGTTTGGTCTTTGACTGGTACGGCGTATATTACACGTATACATCTGGGTTGGGTGTTGCCGAGCGTGTTAATAGGTATTTGGGGTTGGCGACATTTTTTTGAGTTTTGGACGTCTAATTGGCCACTTTTTCTGTTTTTTGTTTCTTTATCTATAGCATCATTTTTTCTAACAGAAAATAACGATGGTTCTATTCGTGATTTAAAAGCTGTTGGTATCTTTTTATTTGGGATTCCCGCTGTTGTTCGGGTTATGGCGGTACGTAATTTTTTGTTATTTGACGTGGTGTTATTTTTTTCAGGATTAATAGTCTGTGGATATGTTTTAGTTGAGTTATATGACGTTTATGCCGTGCATGGCGGTAGAGCTGTTGGCCGATTTAGCGTGTTTCCAGTAATAAATAATCCACTATATATGGCTCAGTATGTCGGTGCATTGGCAGTGTTTTTTTTGGGCGCGGCCGGTCGGATTTACAAAAGTAAGGGGCAATTGTGGCCTGTTTTTTTGGTTATGTTCTGTGTTCTAGCATTGGCAGCATTTAAAACAGAGAGTAGGTCTTGGTTAGTTGCAATGGCATTAGTTTGTGCAGTGTCTATGTACAGCACTAAACGCTTTGGGTTGATGGCACTTAGTTTTGTCTGTGCTGTCGCTTTCGGATGGTTTTTTAAAGACCAAATTTTCACGAGAGGAATCTCAATGTCTTACCGTGATCAGATATGGATGGAAGGTATTAGACAAGGGCTTGAATCACCTTTAGGGCAAGGTTCTGAAGCTGAACTTCAGGTTTTAAAATGGAGTGAACCACATAATTTATTTCTGTCTATTTGGATGATGTATGGGGTCGTTCCATTTATGTTGTTTTTGGGCTCACTTTTATTACTAATAAATCAAGCAAGAATGGTTGCTCCAGAAACATACTTTAGCTGGTTGTTACCATTGGCTTTTGGTGTAGGAATGCTGTTTTTTGAAGGAACAAATGCCATACACCGGCCAAATGAAAGTTGGCTATTAATTTGGATACCTATTTGTTTGTTGATTGCGGGAAAGATGTCGTTTGAAAAGGGGGGTAGTTGATATGAGTGTTATAAAATATCGAAAGGATATTGATGGTTTACGAGCACTTGCGATTTTACCCGTATTGTTTTTTCATGCTGGAATTCCTGGTTTTAGTGGAGGCTTTGTTGGAGTAGATGTTTTTTTTGTTATTTCAGGTTTTTTGATTACTTCCATTATTGTTCGTGAAGTTAAATCTGGAAATTTTTCTTTCACATCATTTTGGGTAAGAAGAGCTAAGCGAATAATGCCGGCTGCTGTTGTTATGGTTGTGGCTGTGCTAATTGCTGGGTGGTATTTTCTTGCACCTAACGATTATTTCGAGTTAGGGCGATCCGCTCGTACACAAGCTTTCTTTGCGGCAAATTTTTTCTTTTGGCAAGAAGCTGGCTATTTTGACGGTGCATCCGAATTAAAACCGTTGCTGCATACATGGTCTCTTGCTGTTGAAGAGCAGTTTTATATGGTGTTTCCAGTGATCTTTATTGCACTGAATAAATACCTTTTCTCAAAGACAAAAATGATCATTGTTTTGTTGTTTTTCTCTTCGTTAATTCTTAGTGCTTTTTGTGTGGTTGAGTATCCTGCTGCGACCTTCTATTTGTTGCCGATGAGGGCGTGGGAGCTGTTGCTGGGGAGTTTGCTTGCTTTGTCTTTAGTCGCCCCCCTTCAATCAGCAAAAAAGGCTGAGTTGATAAGTTTGGCTGGTTTTTTGTCTATTCTTTATTCTGTGGTGGCATATGATAACTCAACAGTATTTCCTGGGCTTAGTGCGCTACTACCTACCGTGGGGGCAGCGGCAATTATTTGGGCAAACGAACATCATGACACCTGGGTAAAGAAACAGCTGTCGTTTAGGCCTTTTGTTTTTGTTGGTTTGATTTCATATTCACTTTACTTATGGCATTGGCCGGTTATTGTTTTTAGTCGATATGTATCAATTGAAGAACTTTTGATTCTAGATAAGTTGGTATTGATTGGTATTAGTGTGCTTTTAGCGGTGTTGTCTTGGCGTTTTATTGAAACGCCATTTCGAAAGTATAAGCTATTGAAAAGTAATAAAAGGGTAGCTATTGCGGTGGTAACTTCAATTTTGGTGGTTGCTGCAGTAGGTCAACAAATACGTCGAACAGAGGGTTATCCTGAAAGGTTACCTGAGCAAGCTAGGGCGTATGCCTTGTCAGCGGACTGGGATGATGATCAAAAGCGTTGTTATAAGTTGAAAGTAGAAAAAATTAATGCGGGGGAGTTATGTCGCTTTGGCCCGGATGATGAGGACAATTCTTCTCCAGAATTGTTTTTTTGGGGGGATAGTCATGCTGCGGCTTATCTACCGGCTATCAAAGAAAAATCTAGAGACCATAGCATGTTGACAGTTCATGCATCAAAAAGCGGCTGTATCCCTATATTGTGGGAGACGCAAGCCAAGAATGTTGAATGTATTAAATTTAACAATGCAATGATAAAGCAAATAAAGTCATCAGGAGTCACTACAGTGCTTTTGGCTGGTCGTTGGTCTGTATATATTTATGGAGAGCAAAACGTGATGCTAGATGATGGGAGTGATGAAGAGAAGACCCCTGATAAAGCGAAAAAGATATTCATAAATCAATTTAAAAAAATGAGTGAAGAACTTAAAGGATATGGGGTCACCTTGTGGGTCGCAAAACAGGTGCCATTGCAGGCGGAGAATATACCCCACGTATTAACGAAGTTAGAATTGAAGGGATTGAATACATCCGAAGTTGGGGTGTCACTTAAAGGGCATCAAGAAAGGCAGCAGTTTGTAAATTCAGTATTTTCTGAATTAGAAGAGGAGGGTGTGTTGGTTTTGGATCCAACACCCTGGATGTGTAGAGACTCCTTCTGTCCAGCCTCTTATGAGGGGGTATCCTATTATAAGGATAAGGATCATTTGTCAGTGCAGGGTGCAAGTAAAATTAAAGATCTATTTGAACCGGTGTTTTTATCTTTACATTAATATCTATAGATTCTATATCTCCAAATTTATAATAGGTGAAAAATAGTGAATTCATTGGCCCCTAAAAATCGACCACTTGTCACCGTTATTATCCCTTGCTATAACCATGAGCGGTACATTGAGGCGTGTGTCGATAGTGTTTATCAGCAAGATTACGATAATCAACAGGTTATTGTGATTGATGACGGATCACGAGATTCAAGTCCAGAGATATTAACGGAACTGGCAGAGAAATACGGTTTCGATTTGTTGATCCAAAAAAATAGAGGGTTGGCGACAACACTAAATACAGCTATTGGTATGGCGAAGGGGAAGTATTTTTGCACAATGGGCTCTGATGATATTATGCTGCGTGAAAAAACTACTCTACAAGTTTTTTACATGGAGAGTCATTCGGATATAGCTGTTTGTGGGGGGAATGTTGAATATATTGATGGTGAAAGCGTTCGATTGCCCCGCCATGAGAAGAAGCTACCAGAGCGGACGCTTAATTTTGATGAGCTATTTACTTCAGAAAAACTAGGCATTGCTGCTCCAACCGCAATGTTTCGAACGGATGTTTTACGAGATCTTAACGGATTCGATACTACATCAAAGCTTGAAGATCTACCTATGTGGTTAAGACTTACCGATAAAGGGTATAAGGTAGGAGCAATTGATGATTTTGTCTTACAGTATCGTAAGCATGAATCGAATACGTATAAAAACCTTGAGCTTATGGTTGATGCAATTACGGATGCCTATTCACCGTATAAACATCACGATTCTTATGAAATGGTGATGCAGAAATTTATAATTAGTATGTTTCTAAAAGCATCAAAAAGTGATTCTTCATTAGCATGGCAGTTATTCAAAAAAATCAAACCAGCTTATTATAATACTAAATTAGTTCGGGCTTTCATGCGCCTGAGTTCGACGTTGATTAAAAAACACATCTTACATTCGCGAGGCAGTAAGTGATAAAACGAAAGGTTTTGCAACTGACTATTGGTCTTAATCATACGGTGCAGCAATTTGACCTTTTTGAAGAGGTTGCTCGTGGATTTGAAGATAGTGATTATGAATTTATTTTTGGAGTATTGACGGGCAAGCCTGATTCAAGTGTGATTGAAAGGCTGCCTTGTGAAACGGTATTTTTTGAATTTGATAAGAAACAAATCGCAGGTTTGTTTCCCAAAGCCGTTCCAGAGCTGTATCGATATATTGACAATAATAATATTGATACCGTGATTACCCATCGTTATAAGCCAAGTTATATGATGGCCATCATGGCCCCATTCTTGAAGAAATGTCGAAGGGTTGTGTCGGTATTTCATGGATTGAAGGAATTTGATCGTCGTAGTCGTCAACTTATGGGCAGGTGTTTTTATACTGAAAAATGGCGAATTGTTGGAGTATCGCAAGCGGTTGTGAATGACTTGTTGAATAAAGGGTTGCCCAAACAACGATTGGTATTGATAAGGAACGCGATTGACTCAAAAGCATTAATCGAACAACAGTATTCCAAGTCAGATGCTCGAGAAAAACTGGGGCTGCCACAAGATGTACTGATGGTTGGAACCCTTGGTCGTACTAAGCATGTTAAGGGGCATGATTTATTGTTAGAAGGTTTTGCGCCTTTGTGTGCCAACCACAAGAACCTGCATCTTGTGATTATGGGTGGAGGGGAGCTGGAGGATTCGTTGAATGAGTTGTCTAAGAAACTTGGTATTGTAGACAGCGTTACTATTACTGGCCCTCTTCCTAATGCATATCGATATTTGAAGGCGATGGATATCTTTATTATGCCTTCTCGTTCTGAAGGGTTACCAATAGCTATGCTGGAGGCTATGTCGACTGGCCTACCTGTAATTGGTTCTAATGTAGGTGGAATACCTGAAGCGTTAGGAGATGCAGGAATTGTTATTGAGGCGGGTTCCGCCGCCGCTGTTACTGAAGCACTTGAAAGTCTGATTAATGCCGGCGACGAAGAAAGAGACAAAATGATTCGAGAATTGGAAGCCAGGATTAAGAAAAATTTCGCTATAGAAGGTTATCACAAAGCATTTCGTGAGCTGGTTTCTAAGTGAATTTTGAATGATGGTTTATTGCTTAATATACGTTTTGAGGTATTTTCGGAGATAGGATAGTTTAAATAAAGAAGCAGGGAATGCTTTGATAGCATTTTTATAGTGAATTCGTGCGTTATTATAATCTTCGGCTAAGAAAAAAGTTCTAAACAGCGACAAGGATCTAAGGCTGCTATATTCAGATTTAAGTTTTTGACACTCTTTTGGGATTCTGTCTTTGGAAAATATCTCGTCTACTAGGCTTAGTCCTATTTCTTGGGCTAGTTCTGTGTTATGCCTAAGGCTATCATCATGCTTGTGGATTCTGGCTAAACTTTTCGAAATAATTGCAGTTTTAAAATTGGAGATAGCATAGGCAAATACAGGGATATCTTCGGTGCATCTAAGTCGTTCAGGGTATGCGTAGTTTGAAAATATATCTCGACGCATTGCCGTTGGACCATTTGATATCGCAAGGCTTTTGTCAATTAAGTAGGCTTTTAATATATCAGTATTTGTCGATACTTTTAACTTTGGAAGGTGTTTTTTGACCTTTCCTGAAGGGTATATAGAATCATGCCCTCCAATAAAAACCCCCACGTCAGGCTGGCTGCAAATATTTTCTCGAAAATGCTGTAATGCATTTTCAGACATTTCATCATCAGCATCTAAAAAAATTAAATACTGCCCTGATGATAGCGATATTCCCTTATTTCTTGTGGCTGCAGGGCCGCTATTTTTCTGATTAAAGATTCTAAAAGAGCTGTTTTTTTTCAGCTCTTCTAATACATCTATAGTGTTGTCTGTAGAGCCATCGTTGACCACGATTAGCTCCCAGTCATTCCCGCTTTGTTTAAGTACAGAACGTATGGCCCTGGGTACTTCTGTAGCATAGTTATAAGTTGGAATGACTATGCTAAATAAAGGGGGCTGGGCCATCTCGTAAGCTCTTTCAGTTTGAGTTATTTGGTAACTAATACATCTTCCATAATCAGATATTCAAGATCTGATCCGAAGAACATATTAAGGGCATCTTCTGGAGTACAAACAACGGCTTCGCCACGACGGTTTAACGATGTGTTTAATACAACCCCGTTTCCTGTAAGCTTTTCCATCTCTTCCATTAGTGCATAATAACGTGGATGGTTTTCCTTCTTTAATGCTTGGGCGCGAGCTGTCCCATCTTCATGTACAACTTCCGGAACTCGTGTTTTCCACTCTTCTTCAACTTCAAATGTGAATGTCATAAACGGAGCGGGATGATCGTTGATAAACATCTCTTTTGCAACACGATCTAACATGCTTGGGCAAAATGGGCGCCAGCGTTCACGGAATTTTATTTGCTCGTTAATACGATCAGCAACACCTTTTGCGCTTGGTGACCCGATAATGCTCCGGCCTCCAAGTGCTCTTGGGCCAAACTCCATTCGTCCTTGGAACCAGGCAACAGGATTGCCATCATGTAAGATTTTTGCAATTTCTACAGGTACGTCACTAATTATTTGGTAATTAGGTTTGTTAGGGTGATCCTTACAGGCTGCTTCACATTCGTCGTTAGTGAACGACGGTCCTAAGTAAACATGTTCCATCTTGTCTACCACGATGCCGCGCTTCACTGCAGCAAAGGATGCTGCTCCGATAGCGGTTCCTGCGTCACCAGAGGCGGGTTGTACCCACAGTTCTTTTACATTGGATTGTGCGATGATTTTTTGGTTCAGTTTTACGTTAAGCGCGCCACCACCGGAAAATACGATTTTTCCGGTTTCAATAAGAATGTCGCCTAAATAATAGTTCATTAATTTGAGTGAAATTTCTTCATAGAGCTTTTGTATCGCTGCTGCATAATGAATGTATGGGTCATCTGCTGCATCACCTTGACGGCGAGGGCCAAGCCAATCTATTAACTTCGGTGTAAAGTAATAACCTTTCCCTTTTTCTTTATAGCGACGTAAGCCTACAACATTAGCGTATTCAGTATTTACGCTAAACTCACCATCCTTAAAGTCGATAAGGCGGCTAAAGTCATAACGGCTTGCATCGCCATAAGGAGCCATGCCCATTACTTTATATTCACCGTCAAGCATCTCAAAGCCCAAGTATTCAGTGATCGCACCGTATAGGCCACCCAATGAATCTGGGTCATAAAATTCTTTGATTTTATGGATCTTACCGTTTTCACCATAACCAAAGAATGTCGTGGCGTATTCACCTTTGCCATCAATACCCATGATAGCGGTTTTTTCTTTGAATCCTGATAAGTGATAAGCACTACTTGCGTGGGCAAGGTGATGTTCTACGGCTTCAAATTCAATTTTTTTGGGGTTAATGCCTAGTTTCTTTAACAGCTCCATGATGCTGTCTTTATAACGATAAAAACGGCGATTACCCGTTAGTATCGCATCAAGAGCGCGATCAGGGGCATACCAATAACGTTTGGCATAGTGCCAACGAGCTGGTGATGTTAATGGGATCGGAGCAAAGGGTACGGCGACGACATCAACATCCTCGGGGGATATTCCTGCAAATTCCAAGCAGAACTTGGCGGATTCGTAGGGCATTTTATTCTTGGCGTGTTTATCACGAATAAAACGCTCTTCTTCAGCGGCTGCAACAAGCTTGTTATCAATATAAAGCGCGGCTGATGGATCATGGCTTAATGCGCCTGATAGTCCAAGGATGATCATGTGAATGTCCTGTTAAGTTCTTTGTTGTGTTTGTTCTGAATAGGTTCAAAGTAAAGGTGTTAATTCTTTTTCAAACAATGCTTTGATATTAGGCTGGTTTTCCCAGTTTCTCAAAAATCGTTGAATGTCTTTGTTAAAAGCACGTTTGAATGAGCGGTTTGACTGATGGAAGCGTACAGCATCCAAATCAATAACGAAGATATCGTTGTTGACGACCATGAAATTGGTATTTTTGGTGTCTCCGTGAGATATTTTTGCGAGTTTGAAGAGTGCAAAAATTTCAATTAACTTGGATGCCAGCTGTTGTGCTATGGGATCGGTTGAAAAATCGATAGTATCGGTATTAAAAACGTCTCGAAGGGTTGTGCCTTCAATGAACTCACTAATGTAATAAGAGTGACGTCGAACCGGGCCGATTCGTTGTTCTAGCATGGCAATGGGTTTTGGCGTGTGAATGCCCAAGCTTATTAAGCTGTGAGCAGCAACCCATGAGGTGTGTGCCCTTGTTGTACGTAAGGCGCGTCTGGTTTGATGGCCCACCCCTCTAATATTATATCGTTTGATAAACACATCGTTGTTATCAATGTTGTCGCGAACAATCGTTTGGCTTCCGTTTTTTAGGAGAGGCCCTTTTTCAAAAGCGGCATTAGGGTGTTGGCTCCACTCAAGAATACCTGCCTTTAAGTGCTCACGACGACAGGCAAAGAGCTGGTTTAGGTCTTGGGTAAACGCTATTTCCGTACAGTCGCGAAACAGCTTCTTTTGATGATTTGTCAGCCGTTGGCTGCGAAGGTTTTGGATATGTTCCAAAAGAGCTTTTACATCAAACGTTTTACCAATGCTTATGGATTGATAGGTATCCAATGCCAAGTCTACTTTTTCATCAAATGCCAATGGTAGTTGCGCGAAAAACAGTGCGAGATTATTAAGGGCGTTGCCTCTATCAAGGGGTGGATGAGGGCTAATTGTTATATCGCCACAGTCAACCACATAAAGGTTATCTTCATACTCAATAAAATTATCGAGATGAATATCGAGTTGCGCTACGCCTTTGTTGTGCATTAAGGCGATTAACTGACAGGCCCTCTGGATTAGAGATTGTTTTTCTTCGCTGCTTTTTGCACCATCCAGCTTGTCGAGCAGGCTTTGGCTTGGTGTAAGACGCTGGAATATAATAAATCCCATTTTTTGTTGTTCGTCGAATCCGTATTCCAGCATGTCTGGGGTGGTAATGCCGGCTTTTTTCAGGGATTGGTAGCCTTGCAATTCACGTTTAGCATGACGTTTCCATTTTATTGGATCGATAAAACATTTGACGACAACAGGTTGTTCATTCCAATGTGCAAAGCAGGTGATACGCTTATGTGGAAGTAGGCGTAATAATTCGCTGCAGGGTAACTGGTGTGTTTGATCCCCAGAACTTAGTTGCAGTGTAAAAGGCGTCGTTACGTTGCGGCCTGCCTGACGTAATGCATTCCCATTGATGGTGGTTTCTATTGTTGCCATCAAGAGAGTGTACTCTGTTTTTTTAGGGCGGTAGCTTCTATGATTTGAGCGGCCCTTGTGGGCATGCTGTAGATGTCAGCTTGTGCCGCAAATGAAAGTGCGTTCTGTTGCCATTGTGTTTTGTCAGTCGACAACATTTTTTCAAGCGCATCATTTAATGCGGGTTGGCTGAAGGGGGAGCCTAGTACTGAGCCAGTGTTTGCCTCATCAATATAATGTGCGTAACCACATACATCGGTTACCAGGACGGGTAACCCGGCTACAACGGCTTCTAATAATATGGTTCCTGTATTTTCATTGTACGCAGGGTGAATAAGCATGTCTGCGCCGAGCAAAAAATGTGGAATATCATTTCGCCCTTTTAAAATGGTGACATTTTCTTCAATGCCTAGTGATTTTGCCTGCATTAAAAATGTTTTTGGATTGTCTTGGCCGATAACAATAAAGTGAGTATCGGTTCTCTGCTTTTCTGGTAGTGATGCCAATGCTAACAATGCTCGATCCAAACCTTTTGTTTTAAATCCAGACCCTACCATTAACATTAATTGTCGATTGTCTTTTATATTCCATTCTTTTCTAAATTTTGAGCGTATTTCTTCAGAATTTTTTGGTGCTTTTCTATCTTCACTAATGCCTGGAGGGAGCAAATGGAAACGTGCTTCAGGAGTGTGATAATGTTTTTGAAAAAGAGGTTTTTGAACTTCTGAAATCATTAAAATTTCAGTGCTGCTTTTTGTAGAGAAGACGGATTTCTCTTGTCGGTAAAATTGCTTGTAACGACTACCTAAGCGGTAAAGTGGATGCCTTAGGGTAAGCGCCTTGTTTTGGTAGCAGGGGTCGGCGGCATAATAGACATCTAAGCCACTAATTTTATTAAAACCAACGACGGCGTCGTAATGTTGTTCTTGAAACGTGTTTTTTAGCCAGGTTGCAAAGCGAGCGTTACGTTGATGGTTACTAAAGGCTTTAATCGGCGCAACATGAACGTTCATGTTCTCCGGCATCGGGCCGTCCCAAATGATGCAATAAGCATCCACTTCATGACCAAGGGCAATGAGAGCATCGGCAATGCGACTAAAATCTCGTTGCAAACCTCCAAAAGGAAAGTATTTAAATAGCACAAAGGCGAACCGCATCTTCATAACTTCACACCTTTATGTCGGACATAGGCCCTGATAAACCAAAAGCTTGTTTTGCTCAGTTTGCTTTTGATGGCATATTCATTCAAGAAGCGGTCGTTGCCGTAGTGAGAAAAATAGGACTTGTCCGAGTGATAATTCATAAGATGAGCCAGGTTGCGGGCGCGTTTAAATGCATTTAGCTGCCCAAAAGAGAACCAGCAATCACTGATATCGATAAGGGCGTAATCCCCATTGGGCTGGTGCAAAATATTACCTAGATGAATAGCCCTAAAGAAGACACCTTGATGATGAAGTTCTGCCATGATATCGACAATCATGCTGATGGCGCTATGATCCGATTGCTTTAGGTGTTCTCTAAAATCATGACCTTCAATGGCTTGGTATCGAATAGCGTCAAACCGTTTATCTTGGGCAGTCATCGTGTCACAAACAGATACGGTTTGAACATTACGTTTTGACAAGGTTTGGCTGTTCTTTACAAACTGCTTAAACGGAGGGAAAAGGGTGCGAGAGGAAAGCTTGCGGCTAGGTTGGTAAAAAAATTTGTAGATATAACCGTCGGCATCCAGTAGTACTTTGGGTTTACTCACCTCTCCTTCTAGCAAGGATGACCGGGATACCAGGTCGGCTAACTGTGCGTCAGTAAGTATCTGCATAGGTATAGATTTGGCCATCGTTGGTTATCAACAAGAAAGGGCGCATATTTTACCCTTTCATCAGTGCTTGGGTATAGAGGAAAGGCCTATTTTCCACACCATAAATGCAGATGATGGTCTATATAGTGCTATAGGGAGTGGATAAGCCCCAGTTGATGGGTAAAAAAGAGGTAAAAGCAGGCAAAAGTGGTAAAATAACGCTTAATAGTACTAGGTTTGTGAGCAATCACTAACAAAAATCGGTAACTGGAGAAAATGGTAGATGACATTGCAGCTTAGAATTCCTGCGTTTGAAAAGGCCCATGTATTAGTTGTTGGTGACGTGATGTTAGATCGTTATTGGCATGGTGGAACCTCACGGATATCTCCAGAAGCTCCAGTACCTGTTGTTCATGTGAAGCAAGTGGAGGACAGGCCTGGCGGTGCGGGGAACGTGGCATTAAATATTGCAGCGCTGGGGGCAGGGGCACGGCTGATTGCTGTTACGGGAAAGGATGAAGCGGCTCAGTCATTAACGTCCAGCTTGAACGCGGCGGGTATCGCTTGTGACTTTATTCAATCTGACGATAGCCCGACGATTACCAAATTGCGTGTTATCAGTCGTCATCAACAGCTCATTCGCTTGGATTTCGAAGAAGGTTTTGTAGGGGTGGATCCTGATGAGTTGTTAGAGCATTTCTCTGTGGCATTGAACCATGCCAGTGTTGTTGTTCTTTCTGACTACAACAAAGGCTGTTTGCAGGATCACCAGGCATTAATTTTGGCTGCAAAGGAGAAAGGTATTCCGGTTTTGGCAGATCCAAAAGGCCATGACTTTTCAAAATATAAGGGTGCGACATTGCTAACGCCGAATTTGTCCGAATTCGAGGCTGTGGTCGGAAAGTGTGAAACAGAAGAGATTTTGGTATCTCGTGGTGTTGCTTTGCTGGAAGATCTTGAGCTTGAAGCATTGCTGGTTACTCGCGGTGAACGTGGAATGACGTTGTTACGTTCAGGCTTTCCAGAGTTACATTTACCTGCGCGTGCTAGAGAAGTGTTTGATGTGACGGGTGCAGGTGATACGGTTATTTCTGTGCTTGCTGCGGCTTTGGCTGCAGGAGAAGATTTACCGGTAGCCACGGGGCTTTCAAATATTGCCGCTGGTATTGTCGTGAAAAAGTTAGGGACAGCGGCGATTAGCGCTCCTGAGTTGCGACGAGCGGTGAACAAGGATATGGGGTCTGAACGTGGCGCGATGACCAGTGAGCAGCTCTGTGTCGCTCTCGAAGATAGTCGAGCTCATGGCGAAAAAATTGTTATGACAAATGGTTGTTTTGATATTTTACATGCCGGGCATGTGACCTATCTTGAGCAAGCGAAAGCTCAGGGTGATCGGTTGATTGTCGCAATCAATGATGATGATTCGGTAAAACGATTAAAAGGAGAAGGCCGCCCCATTAATCCAGTTGACCGTCGTATGGCCGTGTTGGCAGGTTTAAGTGCTGTTGACTGGGTAGTGCCGTTTGGAGAGGATACTCCTAGAAACTTGCTACATATGTTTAAACCTGATGTATTGGTGAAAGGCGGTGATTACTCAATTGATGAAGTCGTTGGTGCAGAAATAGTGGAAGAGTATGGCGGAGAGGTGCGTGTGTTGTCACTGGTTGACAGCTGTTCCACAACGGCTATTGTTGAAAAAATCCGAGACGATTCATAAATCGGATCTCTTTTTTAGCTCGTGTTTTTAGTGCGCCTTTTTAGTATGTCTTCTTTAATAAGTTGTTTTGTTTATGGTAAATGAAAAAAGTATCACTGAAGTATCAGGATCAGTGACGTATTGGCGTTTGATGCGATATCTATTGCCCTATTCAGGGCTTTTCCTTATCAGTATTGTTGGTTTTATGGTATACGCCTCAACGCAACCCATGCTAGCGGCAATGATGGAGTTATTTGTTAACGGTTTGGGTGGAAAAGATATTGATTTTATCAAATGGCTGCCAGATCAAGATGGCTATTTAGGACGGTTCATTATTGCCGTAGGCCAAGGGGGGTTATATCAGGTTACGGAGGGGCTTAAGGTAGCCTATTTGGTTCCAGTTTTAATAATACTGATTTATTTACTTCGAAGTGTGGGTTCATATCTGGGTAATTATTTATTGGCGAAGGTATCTTTTTCGCTAATTCATGATATTCGAGTAGAGCTTTTTGATAAGTATCTTGTGCTGCCGAGTAGTTATTATGATGAAAATGACACTGGCCGCATTTTAGCGAAAATCACCTATAATGTTACTCAAGTCAATGAAGCTGTTACGCGTGCATCAAAAGTTATTTTACGTGAAGGTGCAACGGTTATCGCTTTGTTGATTTATTTGTTTTATACGAATTGGTCATTAACATTGTTGTTGTTTGCTGTCGGCCCAGTGATTGGTTTTTTTGTAAAATTTGCCTCTAAACATTTTAAGCGTTATACCAAAAAAATTCAAAATTCTATAGGTGATGTTACTCATGTGGCCAATGAAGTCATTGGTGGTTATCAAGTAGTTAAAAGTTTTGGAGGTGAACGCTATGAGGGAGAGCGTTTTTTTGATTCTAGTGAGGAAAATTGCAAACAGAACATTAAACTGGTTCGCATGAGTGAGATTTATACGGCGTTGTTACAGTTTTTTGTTGCCGTGGCGATGGCAGGTATGATGTTTATGGCCATGAGCATGCTGGGTGAATATAGTGCGGGTGAATTGATTGCTTATGTTACCGCTGCAGCGATGTTACCAAAATCGGTGCGACAGTTGAGCGAAGTAAATATCGCTATTCAACGAGGGGTTGCTGCTGCGGAAACCATTTTTGAGGTATTGGATCGAGATAATGAACGAGACAATGGTCAATTTGAAAAGGCTAGTATTGACGGCGGCATCGAGATTAAAAATCTCAGTTTCTCCTACCCTGGTCATGATGATCTGGTATTAAAAAATATCAATTTGACGGTAAAGAAGGGAGAGACTGTTGCATTAGTTGGGCAGTCTGGTAGCGGTAAATCAACGTTGGTGAGTTTGTTACCTCGTTTTTATGATCATAGCGAAGGGCAGATATTGTTGGATGGTGTTGATGTTAATGATTACAAACTTACAAGTTTGAGGCACCATATCGCCTTGGTAAATCAGAAAGTTGTTTTATTTAATGATACGGTAGAAAATAATGTGGCGTATGGTGCGTTAAAAAATGCAACGCCGGAGGCGGTAAATTCAGCGATTACCTCGGCTCATGCAAAAGAATTTATTGATGGTATGGATGACGGATTAAATTCGTTGATTGGGGAAAGTGGTAATCGTTTGTCCGGCGGCCAGCGTCAGCGTTTGTCTATCGCACGTGCGATATTAAAAGATGCACCGATACTAATTCTTGATGAAGCGACGTCGGCTCTAGATACTGAGTCGGAGCGTTATATTCAGGACGCATTGGAAACAGTGATGAAAGACCGTACAACGTTGGTTATTGCGCATCGACTGTCAACCGTAGAAAAGGCTGATCGTATCGTGGTGATGGATAAAGGTCGTATTGTTGAAGAAGGCCCTCATAAAGAACTGATTGCATCTGGCGGGATTTATAAAAAACTTCACGACATTCAATTTGATGGCTGATAGCATTTTAGGGTATTTGTAGCTAATCGATAGCAGTGATTTCATAGATGATGTGATTGTTTTTTATGTGCAATTCAATTGTATCATCGAGCTGTTTTCCAAGTAGTTGGCGTCCCAGAGGGGTGCTTGGTGTTATTACCATAATATCTTTGCTTTCCCAGTGAAGTTTTAGTCCCCCAGCCTCGGGGCCAAGAAAGAAGTATTTATTGCTACCATTTTCTGATTCTAGCGTTACTAATGCTGTTATATCAATATTGTCGTGCTGATCGAATTGTTTAAAAGGCAGGTTTGTATAGCGTTCAATAGCTTCGGCAAGTTCGTTAACTCGTATGGATTGCCCGTGAGCTAAATAGGATGCTTCTAAACCAAAGGTGTCGTATTTGTTTTCGGCGACAGTCTCTTTGCTGGTGGCAGTTTCTTTGGCTGTATTTGCTGCTTTGCTTGCAGCGTCAAGGTCTACTTTTATGGCGCTGATAATGAGCTTTCGCAGGAGTTCTTTTTTTTTCATCTTTATTGGTCTAATGCCTGAAAATTTTTGTAAAAGTGTTTTATTGCATCTGTGTATAGTATCAAAAATGCAGGGACAACCGGAAGAAATACTCTAATTTCATCTTTCAGACCACAAACAAGATATAGAGGAAGTAGAGTGATTAAAGTCGCTGTGAAAATCCATTTTATTTCAGTGTTTAAATGCTTCCAGTATGTGATTATGGGTGCACCAAACAATAGTAAGTTAATAATATTAAAGCTTCTAGCAGTGGGAAGGTGAAAGGCATAAGCGTCACCAAATTGCAGCCAAGGTTTTTTGCTTAAGAAAAAATCGACGTTTTCCCATAAATGAAACTCCATTGGGCTACCTCCAGATCCAGCATAGTGGATACGAATAGCGCTCAATATTGGAAGTCCAATTGCCAGGTGTGCTGCACTATGGGTGGCGACATATCGCCATTGTTTGTTTGCTAAGGGTAATAAAATCCATGCTCCCATTAATATCCCGGTTTCTTTATTGGTTACTGCTAATGCAAAGAAAATATAATATAAGAGCCAGTTTTTCCTCAAAAAGAAGAGTAACCCAGCGGAGAAGAAGAAAAGTTCAGATGTGTCATAAATAAAACCGCTTTTCATAAATAGGTGCGGTAATGCCAGCATCGCTATTGCTGGAGCAATGTCTATGCCGGACGGGGTCATTTTGAGGGTTTTGGATAAAGTGAATCGCCAACAAAAAATAGACAAGAGAAGGAATAAAAATACCCAGTAATAGCTTAAGAGGAAAATATGCGGGTGAGCACCTTTCCACTGATAATGTTTGATGCCTTCTAGCTCTCTTTGCTCACCTTTTTTATTAACCTGAAGCCGCTGTTTAATAGTCTCAGGAGTGGATTCTGAGAGTTTTCTTAATGACCAGTGGCTTAATACGCGGTAAACAAAGGGGCGCCGGGACTCGTTGAATATTAATTGTTCAGTTGTGCGAGATAAAGAAGTGCTTTGCTGATCAAAATATAAATGTGTGGTAATAGATGTTGCTGTTAAATAGAGAGTAAAAATAATGAGATAGCGAAATGCAAGAGTACGCTTGGAACCCATGTTGCTGCCTTATAGTGTTCGTATTTTTTATTGTTTTGTGTTGATATTGTTTAATATTTTTAGCGCTATTTCAACGTTATTTATCAAGTGATTAGTATTTATAGTTCCAATAGTAATAGATGACGTCCCTGGATGTGAAAACGTTAACTCCATACTGGCTTTAATCGGATCAGAATATTTACCCCTGTCTAAATGCCCACTCGCCAACGCTTTTTTTATAAAAATCCCTTTATTATGTGTTGCGGCATAATCTAATACAGGTACCTCATCATTATAATTAAGGTTATATGTTGCCATCACTATATCGGATAGCTCCAATGCCTTGAGACCACCCTCAACGGTTTTGGTGGACATGCCAAACGCGCGAATAAGCCCTGCTTTTTTTAACTCAGCCAATACTTCTAACGTACCCTGATGATTGATAATATCCAAATCATTACCATCGGAGTGAATTAACACAATATCAAGTTCATCGCGATGTAATCGCTTTAAACTACGTTCAACACTAAAGCGAGTATGTTCAGGTGTGAAGTCAAAGTGAGATTCACCATTAATAAATTCCTCCCCTACTTTGGTGCAAATAACCCACTCCTTGGTTCGTGAACCTAAAATTTCCCCAATACGCTCTTCGCTGCGCCCGTATGCAGGTGCAGTATCTAAGCAATTAATACCTAGCGACTGGGCCAAATCAAAAAGAGCCAAGGTTTCTTTATCAGAAGGCATGGTAAAAGCTTCAGGGTATTTTACTTGCTGATCACGGCCAATTTTTACGGTACCTAAGCTAATAGGTGCAATGTTGATAGCGGTGTCGCCGAGAGGGCGTAGAGGTAACTGCAGATCTTTGTGATTGAGTGTGGCGTTACTCATACAAACAGTGACTCCCACTTTTGGGTTGCAATAGAGGCTTTGGGGAAACTGGATAACTCATTTGAACATGCATTCTGAGTTACACCCTGTTGCTCAATGAGCGCAAGTATTCGATCACCCAGGTCAGGAGCGAGCGTTAATTTTGTTGGCCAAGTTACAATGGCATTTTTCTCACTATGGGCATAAGCGCAGTCGGGCTTAATGAGGCCTTGTTGCAGTGGCTCTGCACGATCCACAAAAAAGGTTGCCCATTCGGTATCACTGAAATCAACCCAAGGAAAAAGGGCATTAAGCTCTTTTTTCCCTTCGATAATTTGCGATTCTGAATCGCGATCAATGCCGTTTTCTGCAATCTCTCCCCCTAAATACCACACCATCTTTCCATCATCGGTTGCATGAGATGTGATGGTGATGCGGGGCTTAGATCCAGTGCCAAGACCGTGGGCATATAGTGGATAAGGCAAATTATGTTTGGCCATCACCATATGCAGAGGGCGACGTTGCATTGGTGCGTTGCTGATTTCTGCAAGATTAGTTAACGATTCATTGCCTGCACCTGCGCTAAAAATTACCGTTTGGTGATGAATCTGTACAGGTTGTCCGTTTGATAAGGTGACGTTTGACGATGTGATATTTCCAGCTTTATCGCTGCTAAAGGCCGTTGCTTGGCCCTGAAGGATGCGTTGTTCAACCCCTTGGCAGAGGTTGTTAAGTAAACTTTGGGTATCAACAACAAGATCCGTTAGTTTATAAACACTGCCTTTAAACTGAGGGGTTTGAAATAATGCTGGCATTTGGTCCTTTTTAAGTTTATCGATACGACCGCGCACTAGTTTTGATGCAAAAAATGATGTGAACTTGGATGCAAACTTTCCTGCAGACCACATATGTTGTGTTTTGGCGATGACTTTGGTGTTGGATAGGTCAACGGTTTCTTCGCCCGCCAACAGCTTCCTCCAGCGATCTGGCATTTCCTTAATGGCATCAGATTCTGCATTAAGGTTGCCACCGAGAGCGTACTTTAAACCTCCGTGTATGATGCCTTGGGATTGTAAGGTCTGTCCTCCGCCAAGCTGATCTTTTTCAATTAAAATGCAGTCGTAACCGTGATTGCTGAGAAGCTTTAGTAGATATAGCCCTGCAATACCACCACCCAATAGAAGAATGTCCGTATGAATGTCCGTATGAATGTCTGTAGATGTTTCCGGTGACGTTTTTGTGGTATTGGGTTTTTGCGTTGAATCCATCATCTTAGAGCTCTTACATTGTTAGCAATACATCGTTAGAAAGCACAAATTGTACGGGCGAATTGTACCATAAGGCTGCCTTGAGCTGAAAAACTGAAGGGAATGCCTGGGCGAATGGCCTTAAGCCTTTTATAATTCACCCATTGTTGTCCTTTACATGGTTTTTGGGGAAAAAATGTTAGCACGTTGGCTTTATAGTCTCGTATTTTATCTAGCGACACCGTATTTACTGTACCGCTTGAATGCTCGAGGCAAGCTAAACCCCGCTTATCGAGAGCGTAAGCGAGAGCGCTTTGGTTTGTATGATCGAGCGCCTCTATCAAAAAGTATTTGGATTCACACGGTTTCAGTGGGTGAGCTAATAGCGGCACAACCACTTATCGAGCAGTTGTTGCAAGATTATCCCCAGATCCCTGTTGTTGTGACCACGATGACACCCACGGGGTCTGATCGAGTGTTGGCGGCGTTTGAAAATCGCGTGCATCATGTCTACTTACCTTACGACATGCCGGATGCAATGGTTCGTTTTCTGGATTGTTTTAACCCGCTGGTCTCAGTGATTATGGAAACTGAATTATGGCCAAATATGATTCACTACTCTCGCCGCCGAGGTGTTCCGGTGATTGTGGCCAACGCGCGGATGTCTGAACGCTCTGCAGAAGGGTATAATAAAGTTAAGTTTCTTGTGCGCCCTATGTTACGAGAGATTAGTGTTATTGCAGCACAAGCGACTCCCGATGGAGAGCGTTTTGTAGAATTAGGGTTGCCGTCTACTTCGTTGAAAGTCACGGGAACTGTTAAGTTTGATTTAGCGATTGATGATACGTTAAAGCAAGAAGCGGCTGATCTACGAAAGGCATGGGGTAATGAGCGTCCAGTATTTGTTGCTGCTAGCACCCATGAAGGTGAGGATGCTCAGGTATTAAAAGCCTTTAAATATATTCAAAGTACCTTAGATAATGCCTTGCTGGTTCTTGTTCCCCGTCACCCTGAGCGCTTTGATAGCGTTGCCTTATTGGTTAATCAGAAAGGCTGGGTATTAGCTCGGCATAGCCAATCAGATATTGTTACTGCTGATACCTCGGTTGTATTAGGGGACACTATGGGCGAGCTGTTAAAATTGCTTGGCGCTTCTGATGTTGCCTTTATTGGGGGTAGTTTAGAGCCGGTTGGTGGGCACAACATGTTAGAAGCATTGGCAATGGGGACGCCAGCAATTACTGGTCCTCATGTTATTAACTTCCAAGTTGTTGCAGATTTGTTGACAGAATTGGACGTTTTATCAACGGTTACTACCCCGCTTGGGTTGGGGCAGACAGCTCTTTCCATGTTGCAGGATACCGTTTGTCGAGAGAAACTTGCTGCAAAAGGACTGCAGGTGGTTGATGAAAATCGTGGGGCAATGGGGCGTCTACTGAATATTATTCGTGGCTACCTACCTGACAATCTTTCGGGTTAAATGCATGACAGTGTTTTACTGATTAGGGTAAGACAGGTGTTGCCGCCAGCCTAGTGGTGGCTTATAGTTCCCTCTCACATAACCATCCGCTAAGGCCTATGATTCATAAGGCTTTGGTGGGTAGTAAGTCTACGCAGTATTACCTCTTCAAGTGATAATTTATGAGTGCAACCCCAGAAGATTTTCTAGCAAAAAACGCAAAAGTTGACGAACAGTCGGTACAGCCATTCCCTAATTCAAGGAAAGTCTACGTAGAGGGTACAATGCCTGGTGTACGTGTACCCATGCGAGAAATATCTTTGGCGGATACACCAACAGATTTGGGCGGTGAAAAGAATCCTCCTATCTATGTTTATGACACCTCAGGCCCGTACACTGACCCTGATGTTGTTATTGATGTTCGTAAGGGCTTGGCCCCGATGCGTGATGAGTGGACAACTCGTCGTAATGATACTGAACAGCTTTCAGGGTTAAGCTCAGAATACGGCGTGTCTCGTCGAGAAGATACAGGGTTGGATCATTTGCGTTTTGATCACAAACGTACGCCTATTCGCGCTAAAGCCGGTAAAAACGTCAGTCAGCTATATTATGCTCGCCAAGGCATTATCACGGAAGAGATGGAATATATTGCTATCCGTGAAAACATGAAATTGGAAGAGGCAAGAGCGCAGGGACGTCTAGATACTCAACACGCTGGCGAATCTTACGGTGCAGCTATCCCGGCCATCATCACTCCTGAGTTTGTTCGAGATGAAGTGGCTCGCGGTCGAGCGGTAATCCCCGCCAACATTAACCACCCTGAAGTTGAGCCAATGATTATTGGCCGTAACTTCTTAGTAAAAATTAACGCCAATATTGGTAACTCCGCGTTAGGTTCCTCTATTGACGAAGAAGTTGAGAAGATGACCTGGTCAACCCGTTGGGGTGCTGA